>Ga0116202_10001432_pt1 | contig 13965 bp, 14 predicted proteins | sample LakKivw325mmetaG_FD_94479 | JGI IMG/M metagenome (GOLD analysis project Ga0116202, IMG submission 94479) | Anoxic lake water microbial communities from Lake Kivu, Rwanda to study Microbial Dark Matter (Phase II) - Lake Kivu water 325m metaG | ecosystem: Environmental > Aquatic > Freshwater >...
CCCCGAACCCTCACATTCTGAGCTTTCTTGTGAGGGGCTCATGATTTTGTTTTTCAGCCTCTTACGATTGTTCTCGTACCTTTGCCCGTAACGATTTTCTTCAGGTTGCCCTTCTCAAAGAGATTGAAGACAACTATGGGAATGTTGTTGTCCATGCACAGTGAAATCGCAGAGGCGTCCATTATCTTCAATCTTTTCTGCAGTACCTCAATATATGACAGCTTATTATACCTTTTTGCCCTGGGGTCAAGCACCGGATCTGATGAATATATCCCGTCCACCTTGGTTGCCTTGAGAATGGCTTCCGCACCGATTTCCGTGGCTTTCAGAGCAGCGGCGGTGTCCGTTGTGAAGTAGGGATTGCCAGTGCCGCCGACGAAAATCACGATCCTCTTTTTCTCAAGGTGCCTTATCGCCCTTCTTCTTATGTACATCTCGCAAAATTGTTTCATGTCAAAAGCGCTCTGCACACGCGTGTCCAGCCCTTCCTTTTCCAGGGCGTTCTGGAGAGCCAGCCCGTTCATGACCGTTGCGAGCATCCCCATGTAATCGGCGGTAACAGGATCAATGATTTTCTTGTCCCGCGACGACCCCCTGTATATGTTGCCGCCTCCAAGCACGATCCCTATCTCGCATCCCATTTTCCTGACTTCCTTTATCTCCTTTGCGATTGAGATGAGCGCATCGGAGTTGATGCCGAAACCGCTCTTTCCCTGCAACGCTTCTCCTGACAGTTTCAGGATGAATCTTTTATATATGGGTTTCATTTTTTCCTCGGGAAAAGTATTTCTCTCTTGTTCGTTTTTAGCCGGTCCGGGAGTTTTTCGCCGGCAGAGGCAAGGCTCTTCTCACACGGGTTGCCTTCCAGCCCCAGGATATTCCAGATTTTCAAGGAAGTTGAAGGAATAAAGGGCGCCAGCATCAACGCGGCATCCCTGATTCCGTGAACGACGTTATGAAGCACTCCGTTGACGTCACCGCATCCTTCGCGCCACGGCGCTTTCTCGTCAAGGTACTTGTTCAGGAAGGAGACCAGGCTCCAGATTTCTTCCAGTGCTTCCGAGAAAGCCAGGCTCCGGATCTTCTCAGAACAGTTCTTCTGCACGGAACCGGTCAATTCGGCCAGCTGACCTTCAAGCGGCGCGGAATTTACCGTACCGGACAGCTTTGTCTCCACAAGGTTTACCGTGCGGTTGACGAGGTTGCCGAGGTCATTAACCAGGTCGCTGTTGTATCTTTTCTTGAAGGTCTCATCGGAGTATTCCCCGTCCATCCCGAAAGGAATCTCTCTTAACACGAAAAACCTGAATGCATCAATGCCGTATTCAGCGATAAGCTTCTGCGGGGATACCGCATTACCCTTTGACTTTGAGATCTTGTCTTTCCCGGATATCCACCAGCCGTGTGCGAATATCTTCTCCGGGAGAGGGAGATCCAGCGCCATGAGTATACCGGGCCATATCACGTCGTGAAATCGTATGATGTCCTTGCCTATAAGCTGGACGTCTGCAGGCCAGTAGGTGTTGAACTGGTTTTCGTCATGGAGGTATCCCACCCCGCTCAAATAATTCAGCAGGGCGTCAAACCATACGTACACCGTATATTTTTCCGGTGTCGGGGAGGCAATGCCCCACTCAACGTTTTTCCTGGTTATGCTCACGTCATTCAGCCCGCTCTTAATGAAGTTCAGAACTTCATTCTTCCTGAAATCAGGCTTCACGAAATCGTGCGTTTCTATGTATTTCTGAAGCCTGTCCGCGTATTTGGATATGCGGAAGAAATAGGACGGCTCGGAGATCCTGCTCATGGGCCTGCCGCAGTCCGGGCACAGCGGATTGCTCTCGTCTTCGGGCACCAGGTAGCTTTCGCAGGGCACGCAGTAGAAGCCGGAATACTCGCCCCTGTACAGGTCGCCATTTTCCAGCAATTTGCCAAAAACCTTCTGCACCATCTCCGTATGAATTTGTTCGGTCGTTCTTATAAATCTGGTATAGGAGATGTCCATGTCCTTCCACAGCCTTCTGTATATCCCGGAGTTTTTGTCGGCAAGCTCTGCCGGAGTTGTGCCCTGTTTCTTCGCCGCCTCGGCTATTTTCTGCCCGTGTTCGTCAGTGCCCGTGAGGAAGAAGACGTCTGCGCCGGACATCCTGTAGAATCTTGCGAGCGTGTCGGCCGCAATGGTGGTGTAGGTATGCCCTATGTGCGGTTCGGCATTTATGTAATAAAGGGGCGTCGTTACGTAGAACTTCATTTTATCGTTTTTTCCTTCTTGTACATGTCGTCTTCATAGCCGAGACAGCAGAGGAGTCTTCCGCACTGTCCCGTGATTTTATTGATGTCAAGGGGCAGTTTCTGGTTCTTCACCATGCGCATCGTCACCGAGTCAAACTTCTTCAGAAACTGCGAGCAGCACAGCGGGCATCCGCAGACGCCGTAACCGCCCTTTATTTTGGCCTCGTCCCGCAGCCCTATCTGCCGCATTTCAATGCGGCAGTTGAAAATCTTGGCAAGTTCCTTCACCAGATTGCGGAAGTCAATCCTCTCTTCGGCCCAGTAGTAAAACGTTATTCTCGTCTTGTCAAACGAATACTCGGCGTCAACCAGCTTCATGTTGAGCTTGTAAGCGGTAATCTTCTCCTTGCAGATGGCAAGGCACTCGGTTTTCCTTCGCCGGTTTTCCTTTATAATCTCAATGTCTCTTTCGGTGAGTTTTCTTACCACCTTGCCTGATAGGGTCGTCAGCAGCGATTTCCCTTCGCTGATCTTGTAAACTTTCCCGTAGTCAACGGTTCCCTGCGCCAGCTCAACGATGCACAGGTCCCCTTTCTTCAGCTCAACGTTCTGGGGAACCCTGAACTGCTGGGGTTTGTCGGTCTTGCGTATCTCTACTTCTGCGATTCTATCCATTTTCTGTATTCTTCCACGAGTTTTCCTTCTTCTTCTGAGACTCCAGGAAGTCCTTCGCTTATCTCGTAATAACGTCTGAAGTTCTTTTCGTCTCCGATTTTCTTGTAGAAAAGCGCGGCTTCCATATTATACTGTTTTTTGTTGGGGTACGTCTCCAGCATGCCCAGGTACATGAGTTCGGCCGATTTCATCCGTCCAGAATCTTCATAGAGAAAAGCAAGTTTCCTGTAAACCGAGGTGGAACGGGGATTCAACAGCAGCGCACATCTATAGGAATCTTCTGCCGTTTTCCTGTAGGACGGTTCTCTGGTTACTGAAAACAGATTGTAGAAGATATCTCCTTTTGCGATATACACCTCAAAATTATCCGGATACAGGCGTATGGCCTTTTCAATGTAATAAAGGCTATTGTTTATATTCTTTTCTCTCTGCGCGTTAGAGAGATTTCTCTCTGAAGAGACGTATCTCAAGTATCCTGTTACCGTGAAAAGAACTGCAATCATGATAAGGCAATTGAGCCATCTTGTCAAAACCGGCGAGACGGGTAAAGTACCTTTTTGTTTCCTTGCCGACTGGGGGAGAGGAGTGGGGTTAGGAGTACTGTTCTTTGCGTTTTCCGCTCCCAGCCCCGCGGAGACGAAAAACAACACTGCCACCGAAGGATTTATAAAATTGAAATCAACAAGGTTGTGCAGCAGGAAGGCAAGGAATGAGAATGCGAGCCCCCGGAAAAACGGCGATGTCCCTGAAATCCCGAACAGCCCGGTGGACACGGTGATCAGGAATCCAAACAGGAAAATTGTGCCTGCCATGCCTGTTTCGGACAGCGTGGCAAAAAATATGGAGTGTGGGTGTTTTGCCTCCATTCCTCCCGGCGGCTTGAACTTCGGGTAGTGATACCGGTAATTTTCAGGCCCCACACCCGTTACCGGGTTTTCGCTGAAAACGCCCATGGAGGATTTCCAGTAGGTTATCCTGTCCGCAAAAGAGCTCATCTTGGGCAGTTTTCCCACATGGTATCCAGCCAGCAGCAACAGGACTTCAAAAATGATGAGGCAGGAAAGCACGGTTCGGAACCTCTTTGAGTTTCCCATAACGAGGGATGAAAGCATTACCTGTGCCACGAAGAGAAATATAAAAAAACCACCTTCAGAACCTGTGAGGTAAAGGTTATAAAGAGAGAGTAAGAACACAGCGCCGCACAGTACTTTGAGCTGAAGCCTGTCCCCTGAAAGAAGGGGGAAAAAGGATATGGGGATCAGAAAAAGCAGGAAAGAGGCAAACACGTTGGGATAAACGAAGGTTGAAAATATGCGGTCGCTGTTCAGCCTGTTAATGTAGGTCGGGGACATGGATCTCAAGAGTTCAGGCCGGGCATATACGTATTGTTTCGTTTCCTCAAGCCCCCAGAAGTGCTGGTATAAACCGTACAGAACTATTAACAATCCGGTGAAGAGAATGATGTGAAAGACAACCTTCCTGTCTTTTTCCGTGAAATTCCGTGCTATAAGGATGAAGATACACCAGTAGGCAAGTATCTGGGCGTTGGAGATGATGCCCGTGCCTTTTATGTGCGCAAGTCCCGTGGATATTGCGGAGAAAAGAAAGAAAAGGAGTAGGAGCGTTTCCTCCCTGCCGTAGGAACTTTTCAGCCGGTCGGCAGTTAGCTGGACTATGACAAGGATGAAGAAATATACGTTCCAGAAGAGATTGAATCCCGGATAGCTCATCCCGTCCACAAAGAACCTGAAGAAAAGGAAAACGAATATGCTGGAAACAACAAATATTCTCCCGGCGCTAAACCCTTGCTTCCGTACTGTTCCCTGTTCCTTTTCCTTGTTCTTTTTCATTTAGTGAACCTGTGATATCGGCAAGGCTCTTTCCGTTCTTTGCCAGGAAATCATTCAGTGTATCGTATATCTCATCCACCAGCGCCGGATTGGAAAAGAAGCCGCTTCCTGCGCCCACAGCGGCTGCTCCCGCCAGTATGTATTCCAGAGCGTCCCTTCCGGTAGTTATCCCGCCTATCCCTATGATCGGTATGCGGGATTTTCTGTAAACGTCATAGACCGCCCGTAATCCTATGGGTTTTATCGGGGGTCCCGACAGTCCGCCTTCTATTATGCGCATGCCGGCCGTGTCCACTGCCAGCGCCCTGACGGTGTTTATCATGCTCAAACCGTCTGCCCCGGCCTGTTCCGCCGCAGCGGCTATGGCGGTTATATCCGTGACGCTCGGCGACAGTTTTGCTATCAGCGGGACTTTACCGCATAACTTCTTCGCTGTCTCCACAAATATTCCTGTCATCTCCGGGGACTGCGAAACCATGGGCTTGTCCCTGTCAACGTTGGGACACGAAAGGTTGAGTTCTATCGCGTCAAAGCGGTCTTTCTCCTCCATCAGGATTCCGGTAACCTCCGAGATTTCATTCAGGTTCTTACCCATGATGCTTATGATTATCTTCGCCCCGTGCGTTCTTATTGCAGGCATCTTGTCTTGTATGAAATCTCTCACGCCGGGATTCTGAAGTCCGACGGAGTTTATCATGCCCGACGCGGTCTCCCACACCCTGGGCTGGGAATTTCCCTTGCGAGGCTCCAGTGACAGGGTCTTTGTGACTATCGCGCCCAGCTTCCCGTAATTGACATAATCAAGGCCGACCTCCCCGTAGCCGAAGACGCCGCTCACCATGACTATGGGGGACTCCATGCGCAGTCCCCCGATTCGCACTTCCAGCCTGTTCATTCCCATTTTATTTTGTTCGTATTGAAAACAGGCCCTTCCATGCAGACCCTCTTATATTCCCATCCTGTGTCGGTCTTGATCTTCGTGACGCACGTGTAGCAGAGTCCGGTTCCGCAGGCCATCCTGTTTTCCATTGAAACGAATGCCGGTATGCCGTATTTCTCCGATAACCTGTTGATTTCTTTAAGCAGTCCGTAAGGACCCCCGCTGAAGAGCACGTCCGGTTTGCCGTCTTTCTTTATGCAGGTTTCAACGGCCGCATTGAGAAGTCCCTTCTGCCCGTAACTTCCGTCCTCCGTGGTGAAGATGCAGTTGACGCCGAACGGCAGAACGTCAAAGGCTATTTCCTCCCTGTTTCTTGCTCCGTAGAAGAAGGCAACGCTCACGCCGTTCTTCAGCAGGGTCTCCGTCAGGAAAACAAGAGGGGCGATCCCCGTGCCGCCTCCGGCAAGAAAGGCGTTTTTCCATTCTTTCTTAACCTGGAATCCCTTTCCGAGAGGACCTATCACATTGAACTTGTCGCCTTCTTTCGCTCTGCTTAACAGGTTCGTTCCTTCCCCGACGACCTTGAAGAGGATTGTGAAGATGTTATCTTTATGGCTGGCGATGGAAAACGGCCTTCTCAGAAACAGGTTGTCTACCTTGATATGGATGAACTGCCCGGGCACCGGCGGCCTGGCAAACGAGCCTTCAAGCTTCATACTGTATAATTGTCCGGTCAGCCGGGTGATGCCTGCTATCCTGAAATCTTTTGCTTCCATCTCTCTTATATATTATCATATTGCGTCTGTTACCGTAAATTACCCGTAGCAGTCACTACACAAAGGAGATATGACAATGAAAGCGAACATAGCGGTTATCGGATGCGGAGGGATAGCCGGCGCCCATATGGCGTACCTGGCGCAGTTGAAGAATGTGAAATTTGCCGCGATGTGCGACATAGACAAGGGCAGGGCGGAGAAGGCAGCCGCCACCTACGGAGGCAAGATCTATACCGATTTTGAGAAAATGCTTGACGAAATAAAACTTGATGCCTGCTTCATATGCGTTCCGCCTTTCGCCCACAAGGGCCAGGAGGAGGCGTGCATAGAGAGAAAAATCCCGTTTTTCGTGGAAAAGCCCCTGCATTTGGACATGGACAAGGCAGACGCTATCGCAAAAAAGGTGCAGTCGGCAAAACTCATCACCTCTGCCGGTTACGTCCTGCGGTACTTTGACGTTGTGGACATGGCAAGAGAGGTACTGGCAAAGGAAAAGATTGGTGCCGCGCTCGGCAGGTATTACGGCGGCGTACCCGGAGCGGGTAAAGCGTGGTACAGCAAGAAATCCCTTTCCGGCGGCCAGCTGATAGAACAGTCCACCCATACCGTTGACATGATGAGATACCTTATCGGAGACGTGGAAGAGGTCTTCGCGTACAAGTTTGAAGGTATAAACAAAAAGCTATACGAGCAATACGACGTGGAAGATGTCTCCGCAACACTGGTCAGATTCAAGAACGGCTGCATCGGCAACCTTACCTGCACCTGGCTCTGGAGCGGATTCAACAGCGGCGTGGACGTGATAGGCAAGGGCATCATGCTGGGCTACGCGGGAAACACCCTTACCATAGACAGGGGCAACAAAAAGGTTATCCACACGTCATCCATTGCTCCCATGCTGGAGGAGGACAGGGCATTCATAAGGGCCGTGGTGAAGAATGACCAGTCTCTCGTGAAATCAGACTATGCCGACGCTCTGAAGAGCCTGAAGGTCTCCTTCGCCGCCTACACCTCCATGCAGACCGGTAAACCCGTGCAGCTCTGATTCCTCTTGGTGTAGTTTTTTGGGGGAAGGTCATCTCATACACAATATTCACCTTTGAGCCTGTAATAATATTTGACAAGAATAGCACGGATACTATAATAGCCGTATATACGTTCTAATCAAGCATGGTGACCAGGGAAAGGGATACGAGTGTCTGTAGCATGTTGAAAAGAAACCTAATTTTTTTGAACTGTCGTAAAACAGTTAAACCAGGGGAATTATGATAGTCGTGTCCAAAATATTTCTCTTGATGGGAATAATGTGGGTTTGTGCAACCGGAAATGCGGCAGTTGCTATTTCCGATATTTACGTACATCCCATGCTTGGGCTTGATACAAACTCTGGCACAAATGAAAAACCGCTCAAAACGATTTCCGCAGCCTTGGCTCTCCTGCCGGATGTTATTCAACAACATGTCGTTATTCACCTTGGGGCCGGAGAATATAATACAACCGGTGGTGTTAATATGCCCGAGAACAACCTGATATTGGACCGGCAGATGCATCGTAGCAGTGCATCTATTTTTGATGTCAGTGTGACCTTTGCGGGAGAAAATAATAGTTTCACCAAGCCGGCTGATAAAGGACAAATTATATTGAACTGGCCATTCACACCTTTGATTGTTGTAAAAAACGGCATCTGGAAATTTCAAAATCTTCAAATTGGCAATCGTGACTATCCGGGTTCCCAGGAAGGAATCAGGGTTTTTGGCACCGGCAGCGAAGTCCATCTTAACGATGTCCGAATCCGCACAGGCAGTCTGTCTGGTAGCGGAATATGCGCTTCAAGGGGTGGTGTAGTCCTGTTATATGGTACGATTGAAATGAATGAAGACCTGCCCAATAGACAGACGGAGGCATCATTCTGCGGTATCATGGCGGACTATGGTGGAATTGTGAAATGGCAGGATTCAAACGGATGTCTTTCCATGGGGAATGGTTCTCTCTCCGCCAGTTATTTCGGTATCATAGAACTTGGTTGCAAAAAAGTCATGATTACATCCTGGGGCGGGCAGTCAAACTGTCTCGCCATCAATAATTCGGGAAGGATAGATATGCATGGAACTGAAATAACGTTGACAGCCAAAATGCAGAGCAATGCGGTTATTGGATTGGAAGACGACGGGCATATTCTGGCAGAAGGTGCCCAAATAATCGTTGAGACACAGTCTGATTTTCCGGCTAGCATTGTTCTGCAAAAATCAAGTACACTTTATGGTGGTCCTATAAAAGTGGCAGGTCCCAGCAAATGCAGTATTTACACGATGAGCGGTTCCAATCTTGTATCTAGTATAATCGGAGAGATACAGGATTTATCGGCAGACACAGGCAGTTACCTGAATGTGTATCATAAAGGCAGCGTGGTAAATGTATCACAATCTCGCGGAGGGATTGTTGTGGCAGAACCTTTCTAATTGAATGGTCTAAGGGCGATGTATTTCTTAAGTCGAATGTCAAATCACAGCCGGGCGGTTCTTGTGTTTTTACCAATACTGATTTTTACTGTATCGTTGTTCAGATGCTAATGGCGAAGAATGACGAAAAGAGTCTGTTGAAAACTGTTGAAGTCGGCAAGTGGGTGGAACTGTTGAAGATCAAGAGAGAGGAAACATACCAAGCTGCTAAAGAGAGAATTTCTTGTAAATCCGTCGGGACTTCTGATATTCTTTGAAAAAAACAGCTGGTGAATGTTTCACAAGTGGTTGTGAAATGAAACTGTCAGTTAGATATAAGTGGGTTCTTCTGTTGGCGCTCTGTTCCATCGACGCAAACGCTCTTGAAGACAGGGTAATTCTTCAGGTTCCTTTCTTTGCAATGGCAAGACCCGATTACTGCGGGGAGGCCTGTCTTCAAATGATAGCGGGATATTACGGAAAACCGGTTTCGCAGGAATATGTCCATGATGTAATGGCGGGACTGGCAGGCAGGGACAGGGGAATTTATTGGACGGAAGATCTTGAGAAAACAATGAAGAAAATGCAAATACTTTTTCGGGGAGGGTACAGGAAAGTAAGTGATACCGCAGATTACACCGACGATATCCAATGGCTTGTTCAGTCGGTCGGCAAAGGTGAACCGGTACTCATTGGCATTATTTCTCTCCCCGGTGTCTCAAACAAGGTCGACGTGAATTCCGAAATCTTTAACCATTTCGTTCTCTTTGTGGGCTATGACTTGCGAAAAAAAGTCATTTACCTACACGATCCCGGCAGCATTCCCCTCCAGGAAATGTCCTTTATAGAGTTTTGTGCACATAGGAAAAACAGTTCGAACGAGGTCTATTCTCTGAATATCCAGGGAATAAAATGAAGGGAAGAAGGAAGTCACGATAGAGAGAAAAGTGCACTTTTTCTTCTTTTTTCCCCCAACCGTTATCTTCATTTCCAAGCCAAGTGAGTGTTTTAGGATGAATTTTCACTGGTGGGACTTAGGATCCTATGGCGGGTATAGGGGGTGTGGTTAGGGGTAGTGGTATAACGGAGGTGATGGAGATAGCTGCCTGCGTGGTGGCCGGGTATGTGCTGGGATGGTAGTCTGATTAAATCTTGACTTTGTCCAACAGGTTTATCAGTGCAGGTATGTCTTCTCTGACGGTTTTCCAGACAATTTCCATATCTACGTCAAAATAACCATGGATAAGACGGTCACGAATGCCCGTCATTTCTTTCCATGGTATATCCGGATATTCTTCTTTTGTTTTAATAGAAACACCTTTTGCTGCTTCACCTATAATTTCCAGAAGTCTCACGATGGAGAGACTTAACATTCTGTCAGAATCAAGGTCTTTCCTATCGCGATTTTCCAGAAACTGCACGGCTTCTCTAGAGGCATCAAGAATATGTTTGACTCGTATCAGGTCATCCTTTGACATAGCATACCTCGGATTCGTTTTTGACTTCTTCTCTGAAGTATCTGCTTAAATCTTCCGGCGTCCGCAGGTCAATTTTTCTGCCATTTAAAAAAGAGGATAATTCTTCTTCCATATAAAGTAATTTGAAATACCCCGGGGTGAAGCCCTGCTCAAATTCAACAAGGATATCTATGTCGCTTTCAGGAGTAAAATCGTCTCCTGTTGCTGAACCGAAAAAGGATAATCGGTTGATATGATTTCGCACACAGAATTCTTTAATCTTTTCCTTAGGTATCAAAATTGCCTTGTTCATTGTTAAATATTTTACCACATTATCCGGGCAATAGAAATGTCAAATACTTTGTGTCAGAGCAGTATGTGGTTGACGGGGGGAGGGGCGCGGAGGTATAACGGTTGAGATGGAAACAGCGGCCTCTGAAAGCTGATTCTCTGTGCAGCGTCACCGTTGTTCCGGGAGGTGCAAATGAGTGAAAAAAATCTGATTGAGCGCATGATAGAAGTGGGGCTGGGCATGGCTGCTTACAGCGAAGAGAAATTGTCAAAATTTGTTCAAGAGATTACGGAACACGCCGAGGAGAAACGAAAGGAAATCCCGGAAATGAAGAAGGAATTGAAAAAGAATGTCGCCGCTTTTCAAGAGGAATTCGCGAAACGGGTGCAGAAAGAAGTGAGATTTGCATTAAAAAAAATGCACGTGGCAAGCACCGAGGATATTGCGTTTCTCCAGAGAAGAATCAAGGAACTTGAGAAAAAGGCAGGTATTAAAAAAGCGGCAAAATGATTGGAAGCGGTCCGGCCGCTGAATTTCGCTCCTGATATAAACATGCTCCCGATAAGAAGCTGGGGCCGATTACGGCAGGTAATAGTCGTCGCAACTCGTTGCGGATTGAGTTATCTTACGGATAGACTTTCCGCAAAACCGCCATTGAGATATTTCTTTTATAGACGCCGGCTGAATGAACCTCCCCTTCACATTGTCGCTGAAAAGGTTGTCAATGCCATGGAATTGCTGGGCCCGACGTATGTCAAACTGGGACAGTTTCTAAGCACACGATCGGATATACTCCCTCCAGCTTTTATTAACACATTGAGCCGCCTGTATAAGGACGTCGCCCCAATATCGTTTGAGGATATCCGAACGGTAATTTCTGAAGAGTTCAATCAGCCTTTGGAAAATCTGTACGACGAATTTTCTTCGGTACCGAGAGCGGCTGCTTCCCTGGCACAGGTGCATGCCGCAAAACTGAAAAACGGAGAACCGGTCGCGGTAAAGATCCAGCGTCCTGGAATCGCGAAGATAATCCGCGCAGACATGGAAATCCTGGAAGAGCTGGCGTCACTCGTAAATCGCCGGATTCCCGAAGCCAGGATTTTCCGTCCGGAAGAACTTGTAAAAGAATTTGGATACCAGCTGAATAGAGAGCTTGATTTTCAATTGGAGGCAATGCGGATAGAGAGATTCAGGACGCATTTCAGCAATAATCCGGATGTCTATCTGCCGAGAGTCTTCTGGGATTACAGCACCAGCAGAGTGCTGACCATGGAATTAGTGGAAGGCGTGCCGTTATTTCCCGGAAAATTGGAGAAATCGGAAATATCTTCTGCGGAAATCGCCAGGCGTATATTTGAGACTTTTCTCAAGGAAGTGCTTGATTTCGGAATGTTTCACGCAGACCCGCATCCCGGCAATATCTGTGTTCTCGACAAGCAGATATGTCTTCTGGATTTCGGGCAGGTAGGAATCCTTCATGAAACCGACAGGGATATTCTGTTTGACGTTATTTTCAGTCTGATTAACGATGATATAGATTCTTTGATGGCGGCATTTTACCGTTTCAAATTGATTTCTTCCGATATCAACGAGCGCCTTTTCCGGCGTGATATTACCGACCTATTTGAAAGATATAAATCACTGCCTGCGCGGAGAGTGCAATTGGGACAGTTCATTATTGACAGCATCAGGATTTGCCGTAACTTTGATATTTCTTTTCCTCCCGATATGGCGCTGTTGGGGAAATCTTTGCTCATGGTTGAGAGCATGGCTGGAAGTCTTGACCCCCAATTTGAGCCAATCAAATACGCCGGCCCGGTGGTCAGGGAAATAAGGAAGAAACATTTTGAACCGGATTACCTATCAAAGAAATTAAGGCGCAAGGCACGACTTGCGGGCCAGGGTTTAGCCGAATTGCCGGGTCTTATGTTCTCAATTGCGCGCAAAGCGGAAAGCGGTCGTTTCAAGATACATTTTCTTCATGAGGGCCTGGAGGGCAGCACCCGGGAACTTGAGCGCTCTCTTAACCGGCTTGCCCTGGCGCTGATCATTTCGGCGGTTATAATCTGCGTAACTATCATAACTGTTCGCTTGCTTGGCTCTTAAGCCACAGCCGGATATTCCAGGATGTTGTCAAACGATCATACTTAACCATCAGATAAACTAAGATCAAGAAACATGAGTATTCAATGGCATGATGATTGCAGTTGACCGGGGCGGGAGACAGGAGGTATAACGGGGGTGATGGAGATAGCTGCCTGCGTGGTGGCCGGGTATGTGCTGGGGAGTGTGTCTTTTGCATACCTGCTCACACTGTTCCTGACTGGACAGGATATAAGGGAAATAGGAACGAAGAACTCCGGTGCCGCGAACGTGGCAAGAAGCATAGGGAAGAAGTGGGGCATTCTGGTCTGGGCGGGGGATACCGTAAAGGGCATGGTTCCCATGGCCTTTGCGAGAAACCTGGGCATCACAAATATAATTCTCCTCACGCTCATCGGGCTGTCTGCCGTGGCCGGGCACTGCTGGTCAATTTTCCTGCGGTTCAGGGGAGGCAAGGGGGCAGCGACTACCGGAGGGATAGTTCTGTTTCTCATGCCTCTACTTTTTCCGCTCGTGATAATCCTGTGGTTTATCGCACAGAAGATAAATCCGCGTTCACCAAGGGTCCTTCTTACGTGTACGGTCTTCTATTTTATCTGTCTGTATATTGAGTACGGATTGAGGGTTGACAGGGCGCTCTTTGTTCAGACGGCAGTATCCACGATTATGTTAATCCTGTCCGCGTTCGTGATAAATCCGGGGATGGTAAGGGAGATCAGGAGAGCACCCTCACCCTGATCCTCTCCCCTCAAGGGAGAGGGAAGGAAGTAGGGAGTTGAAGACGAAAAAATGACGATGTGGAAAAGGAAGACGTACCGGATGGTGATGGGCTCAATTTTTCCGGTTGCATACCTTGCGGCCGGAAACCGCGGCTTCCCCCTGGCAATCTCGTTCTTCTTTCTCCTCCTGCTTACCCTTCTTGAATACGAAAGATGGAGGCATCCCGGGGTATGGCAGTATATCCTCAATAAATCCAGGGGGATATTCAAGAACCGTCCGGGCATGCTCACCGGGGATACCTGCTTCATGCTGGCGGTGCTTCTAATACTTGTGTTCTTCCGTAAGGAGATTGCCGTTGCCGCCATGTTCTTTCTTGTTTTCGGCGATGCCGGAAGCGGTATCATCGGGACGAGGTACGGAAGGACGAAGATATTTCACGGCAAGACGGTTGAAGGGCTTGCCGGAGGATTGCTGTTCAACGCGGTAATTGCAGTGATTATCTTCCCTCTGTTGAATGTGCCGTTCCTGCTGTTGATGGCAGG
>Ga0116202_10001433_pt1 | contig 13958 bp, 12 predicted proteins | sample LakKivw325mmetaG_FD_94479 | JGI IMG/M metagenome (GOLD analysis project Ga0116202, IMG submission 94479) | Anoxic lake water microbial communities from Lake Kivu, Rwanda to study Microbial Dark Matter (Phase II) - Lake Kivu water 325m metaG | ecosystem: Environmental > Aquatic > Freshwater >...
CGGCAGGAGCGACTGGGGTTCCTATCGCCTGCAGCTTATACCCAGAAATTTTATGCAGGACAATTGGCAGCATGAAAGGTTTGGTGTCCACTATTGACATCCGACCCCAGGAGGCAATAAATTTTAATTGCAATGGGTGTTTGCGTTGTCTATAATATCCATGCTTATACCTGAATCTGTAGGAGGAGGGCTTTTATGGCTGATTGTTCTTATCATCCCGGTAAAGATGCCGTAGGCGCATGTGTGAGCTGTGGCAAAATGGTCTGCGTCGCCTGTAAAACAGAGCTGCAGGACAAGGTCTATTGCCCGGCCTGCGCCAATAAGCTGTTCATGCGCAAAGATGATGTGGCAGTAGCCGCACCCGCTGTCGACGCAACACCGGCTGTGAAACCGGTCAGCGGGGCCTGGTGGCTGCTGGTCATACTGCCCCTGCTTTTCGGAGGCTGGTGCTGGATAGGAGGCATCATAGCCTGGGCTGTCAATAAAGATAAGGATCCCAAGAAAGCCAGGTCCATGCTCATCTGGGGCATTGTCCTGTCAATTATTTATATCGTCCTGGCGATTATTTTCATAGCGCTCGTCGTGACCGGCTTCCTCATACTGGAAATGCCGGGACAGACGTGACCCTGGTCGCCCCATCCTGCCACCAAACGATAATGCTCGCCCCGGCGCCGTTGTGCCGACTGGTCGCCGGGGCTTGCTTTTTCTCCACCGATAGTCAGTGCCACTGATTTGCTGTAACATTATCCTGCCATCAACGCAACGCGATGAAAACCAAGATTAAAAACATTGTCGTGCTGGGATCTACCGGTTCCATCGGCCGGCAAACTCTGGATATCGTCCGTATTTTCCGGGACAGGCTGCAAATCACCGGACTGGCATGCGGCAAAAACACCGGGCTGCTGCTGAAGCAGGCCCATGAATTCAGGCCGGTATTGGTTTCCTGTCCATCCACCCTTAAACTGCCCACGGGCATAACACGGGTGAAAATGGAAGAAATGGCCGTGCACCCGGATGCTGATATGGTTATACTCGCCACCACAGGCAAAGCCGGGCTCAAACCTGCCATTGCTGCCCTCAGGGCAGGCAAGACCGTAGCTATCGCCAACAAGGAGATACTGGTCATGGCGGGAGCCCTGTTGAAAAAGCTCGCCGCCCAACACGGGGGCTCCATACTCCCCATCGACAGCGAGCACAGTGCTGTCTGGCAGTGCCTGCAGGGAGAGGACTCCGGCGTAACCAGGCTGCTGCTTACCGCCTCGGGAGGGCCCTTCTTCGGCTGGCCGTTGAGCAGGCTGCGCAAGGTGACTGCAGCGCAGGCACTCAACCACCCCACCTGGAAAATGGGCAGGAAAGTGACTGTGGACTCCGCCACCCTTTTCAACAAGGGACTTGAGGTGATTGAGGCGCACTGGCTGTTCGGTCTCCCCTATAAAAAAGTCGAGGTTATCATACATCGACAGAGCATCATTCACTCGATGGTCGAGTTCAGAGACGGCTCCATTAAGGCGCAGTTGAGCATTCCTGATATGCACCTGCCCATTCAATACGCGCTGTTTTATCCTCAAAGAATACCCAATCCCGAAATAAAAGCGATGGATTTCAGCAGGCTGCACAACCTGACATTTGAGCCGGTCAGTTACAAGGACTATCCCTGCCTCAAGCTTGCGCTGGAGTCCGCGAAGCTGGGAGATACATATCCCGCCGTGTTGTGCGCCGCGGATGAAACTGCCGTTAACCTGTTTCTTAATAATAGTATTGCCTTCACTGAAATTGCTACAATAATAGAGAAAACCCTGCATAAGCACAGACCGGTTGCAAATCCCGGGATCGAGGATATTCTCCGGTCGGACAGGTGGGCATGTAACACAGCCCTCAAAGAAGCAAGGAAGGATATTTAATGTTATTAACCATCCTGGTTTTCCTGGCACTGCTGATATTGCTCATACTCACCCATGAGATAGGCCATTTCGCCGCCGCCAAGATGTCCAAGGTCAAGGTCGAGGAGTTCGGCCTGGGCCTGCCCCCCAGGATCTGGGGATTCAAATATGGAGAGACCATTTACTCCGTCAACTGGATACCTTTCGGAGGGTTCACCCGGCTGCTGGGAGAAGAAGACCCGTCGATGCCGGGCAGCCTGGCCAGCAAAAGTATCGGCACAAGGTTTTTCGTGCTCGTATCCGGGTCGCTGCTGAATATCCTGCTGCCGATCGTTCTCTTCACTGTGAGCTTTATGATACCGCATGACGCTGTGGTTGAGAACGTTTTAATACAGGAGGTGGCGGTCGGCTCTCCCGCTCAAACGGCTGGCATCGAGGCAGGTGACCAGATCCTTGAGGTTAACGGGCATACTATTAAGAACCGCGGCGAACTGAGTTATCAGATTCAATTGAACCTGGGCAACAATACGACAATGGTCGTGCAGAAACCGGATGCCAGCCAGGAGGTCGTATCTGTAACTCCACGCTGGGTACCTCCCAAGGGGCAGGGTGCAACCGGGGTTGTGCTCACCGCATCCGGCACAACCGCCCGGGTGGAATCCATGCCCTTCTGGCAGGCGCTGCCGGCCAGCGTTGTACACAGCTGGGAGATCCTGGTGCTTTTCAAGAACGAGGTCACTATCTGGTTCGTCAGGAGCACCGCTCCGCAGCTTGCCGGACCGATAGCCATTGCACAGCTGACCGGAGAGGTCTTGAAAGCCGGAATCAGTCCTCTGCTTGAGTTCGCCGCCCTCATCAGTATCAACCTGGGGATATTCAACCTTCTGCCCATACCCGGCCTGGACGGCGGCCGGCTTGTTTTCGTCCTCCTTGAATGGGTCAGACGGGGCAAAAGGATCTCGCCTCAAAAAGAGGGGTTGGTGCATATGATCGGCTTCGTGGCCATGATTCTGCTCATCCTGGTTATCAGCTATTTCGATGTCGCCCGCATCATTCGTGGAGAAAGCCTGCTGCCTTGAAGAAGCGGCGCATCTCCAAGCCGATACGGGTGGGCAGCGTGCTGGTTGGCGGCGGCGCCCCTGTATCGGTTCAGTCGATGTCCAAGACTGACACACGCGACACGCGTTCCACCATTAGCCAGATCGGGGAGCTGGAAGATTGCGGTTGTGAGATAATCCGCGTGGCTGTCCCCGATCAGCAAGCCGCTGCGGCCATCAAAGCCATAAAAAGGGGCATCTCCATACCTCTGATCGCCGATATCCATTTCGATTACCGCCTGGCCCTGGCGGCAATGGCCAGCGGCGCCGACGGCCTGCGCCTCAATCCCGGCAATATCCGGGACAAACAGCAGATACGCAAGGTGGTCGCCGAGGCCAAGACAAGGGAGGTGCCCATACGCATAGGCGTGAATTTCGGCAGCCTGCCCCCTGGAAGGAAGCCGGGCCGCTCTGTGTCAGGCTTCATGGTCGATACGGCTATGGAGGAAGTCCATCTGCTGGAGAGCATGGATTTCGGCCTGATCAAAATCGCGCTCAAGGCCTTCGACGTGCCCACGGCCATCGAGGCCTACCGCAATATCGCCGGGAAAACAGACTATGCATTACACCTGGGCATAACCGAATCAGGCCTGCCCCGCACGGGAGTTATCAGGAGCGCAACCGGCCTCGGCATACTGTTGTACGATGGGATCGGCGACACCATCAGGGTCTCGCTCAGCTCGCACCCGCGTGAAGAGGTATTCACTGCTTATGAGATATTGAAATCCCTAAACCTGCGGCAGCGGGGACCTGTGCTGATCAGCTGCCCGTCCTGCGGACGCAGCGAGTATGACATAGTAGACCTCGCCACTAAGGTTGGTAATTATCTTAACTCGGTAAACAAGCCCGTTAAGATCGCGGTCATGGGCTGCGTGGTCAACGGCCCGGGCGAGGCCAGGGCCGCGGACCTGGGCATTGCCTGCGGCAAAGGCAGGGGCGCCTTGTTCAAAAAAGGCCGTGTCGTGCGCACAGTCAGCGAGAAAAGCTACTTCAGGGCTCTGAGGGACGAGATAGATAACCTTTAGCCGTACCCGGCTTTGTCTGTATCCATCAGGAAGCCGCCGCACTTTCTATTCGAGTTAAAATATTCTAAAATGGGCTATTAATTTTTTTCGAGGGTAAGTAATATGCGTTTCTCCAGACTGCTGGGCAAGACGTTAAAAGAGGCGCCGTCGGATGCCGACTGTGTCAGCCATCGTCTGCTGGTGCGGGCGGGCATGATACAACAGGTGGCCACGGGCGTCTATTCTTACCTGCCGCTGGGGTGGAGATCGCTGAAAAAAATCGAGGATATCATCCGCAGCGAGATGGACAAGGCGGGCAGCCAGGAATTGATGATGCCCTCACTGCAGCCCATCGAGCTCTGGGAGAAGTCGGGCCGCATGGCCTCATTCGATAAGACACTGTTCATAGTGACCGACCGCAAGGAGCACAAACTGGCCCTGGGACCCACCCACGAGGAGGTGATCACGGACCTGGTCAGGCGTTCCGTGCAGAGCTATCGCGACCTGCCCCAGCTCCTGTACCAGATACAGAACAAGTTCAGGGACGAGCCGCGCTCAAGGGGAGGACTGCTGAGGGTGCGTGAATTCATCATGAAGGACCTCTACAGCTTCGATGTCGATGAGGCCGGGCTGGATGTCAGCTACGAAAAGATGATACAGGCATATAAAAATGTATATGCCCGCTGCGGTCTGCCGGCAGTGATGGTCGACGCCGACAGCGGCGCCATCGGCGGCAAGGCCTCGCACGAGTTCATGCTGATTGCCGAGGGCGGCGAAGACCAGATTATATTCTGCAAAAAGTGCGGCTACGCCGCCAATATGGAGAAGGCCACCAGCGTGAAAACTTCCGCTCCCGCGGCAAAACCACTGGCCGTAGAGGAGGTCTCCACTCCCGGTATGACCACCATCGAGGAGGTGGCCAATTTCCTGGGCGTCAAGGCCGATCAGACGCTCAAGTCCGTGTTTTACGTGGCTGACGGCGAGATCGTTTTCGTGGTCATACGCGGAGACCTGGGCGTGAACGAGATCAAGCTCAAAAACCTGCTCAAATGCAACGATCTCCACATGGCGACCGTGGCTGAAACAAAGGAGGCAGGCCTTGTGGCGGGCTACGCCTCTGCCATCAGTCTGAAGGGCCACAGGATAGTGGCCGACGATTCCATCAAGCTGGGCGGCAACTTCGTGGCCGGCGCCAACAAGCCGGACGCCCATTTGAAAAACGTCAACTATCCTCGCGATTTCAAAGTTGACACCGTGGCGGATATAGCCGTTGCAAAGGCCGGCGACCAGTGCCCCAAGTGCGGCGGCAGGCTCGAGTCTCAACAGGGCATCGAAGTGGGCCATATCTTCAAACTGGGCACTTTCCTCAGTGAACGATTGGGCGCTTATTACCTGGATAAGGACGGCGCCGGCAAGCTGATAGTCATGGGGTGCTACGGCATCGGCGTAGGACGGCTGCTGGCCGCGGCAGTTGAGCAGAACCACGATGACAAGGGCATTATCTGGCCGCTGCCCATAGCGCCTTTCCACGTCTGCCTGTGCCCGCTTAAGGTCGAGGATGCCGCAGTCATGCAAACCGCTGAGAAGCTGTACACTGAGCTGACTTCGGCCGGCGTCGAGGTGCTGCTGGACGACAGGCCTGAATCCCCCGGTGTGAAATTCAACGATGGCGACCTTATCGGCATACCGCTGCGCATTGTTATCAGTTCACGTACACTGCAGAACAACAGCGTGGAGCTTAAGTGGCGACGTGAAAAACAGGCAGAGATACTGCCGCTGGAAGGGCTGGTTGATGCCGTCAGGAAGCTTGTAAAAACCGGCGATACTTGTTGAGCGCAGACAGGCATTTGATGGCAATCGCGCCCGAGGGGAAGACGGGTATGGAGTGGGCTTCGAGCCATTCGATGATATTGGTATCGAATCGCAGCATGTGAGGCGGCCAGACTACCAGGGGTTTGCCTTTGTTAGGGGCTGCCAGGAAGGGCGGGCAGAACATGCCGGGGTCAATGGGGAATACCGGTGGGGGTAGCTGCACAGCAATGCAATCGACATTCTCATCATCGGCCATAGCCTCGATAAATGCACCGTGGTTATTGTTGAAAGAGCTGAATGTATAAATAATGCCGAAGTCATATGGATTGAGCGCTATCTCCCAGGCCGGGAAGGTCTTGTGCAGCCTCTCATAGCTGGCTTTTCCAGGCTCAGCCATGACCAGGCCGTTTTGATACATCGTATCCGTGGCCAGGACAGCCTCACCACCAGGAAACGTGGCTAAGGCCACACGGTTTCCGCCGGGAACCGGGAGGTAGGAAAAAGCCTTGGCCAGATAGAGGAAATCGTCCAGAGTATCCGCCTTGATGGCCCCGGCCTGCTTTAAGGCAACATCAAAGACGATATCACTGCCCTGTAACAGCGACCCTGTATGCGACAGGGCCGCCTTCGCCCCAGCCTCCGTCCTGCCGCCCTTGAGGACTATCACCGGCTTATGCCGTGTGGTCTGTTTTAGAACCTCGTATAAGCGTCGGCCGCCTCCTTTGATCGATTCCAGATGTAGACAGATAACCCCGGTGTCAGGGTCCTGAGACAGGTACTCCAGCGCTTCAACCTCGCTGATGTCCATCTTGTTGCCCAGGTCGATCAGCTTGGCCAGGCCGAGGTGGAAATCGGACATCATCCAGTTCAAACGGGGCTCATACATACCGGACTGAAAGATGAAGGAGACCTTGCCTACGGGCAAGGCTGTCATGGTGAAGAAGCTGATGACCAGCTTATTGGAGCTATTGATGGGGCTGAGGGCGTTGGGGCCGATAGCCCTGATCCCCTTTGCCTTCAACAACTCCGCCATTTCATTCTGGATTCTCCTTCCCTCTGCGCCGATCTCTGAGAATCCTCCGGTGACAACCACAACACCGCCTATCTTGTCGCCCGGCAGGCTTCTAATGATGTCGAGCACATTGCGCGCAGCCACGGAGATTATCACCAGGTCCACATATTCGCCTATATCGTCAAAGCTCTTTAAGGTCTTGATGCCGTACACCTCATCCAGGTTCGGATTGACAGGGTAGATTCTGCCCTGGTAACCCATATTGACCAGGTTTTCCACCAGGTGGTAGTTGACGGCGAATTTATTATTGGACGCGCCTATGATGGCAACGCTGCTGGGATAAAGAAAACGCTGCAGGAAATTCTCAGGCATTAATACCCTCACCCTGCCCTCTCCCAGGGGAGAGGGTTATAAATTACTAATAGGAACCTGCGGTTCCTCTTCAACTCTTCCTTCCGATCATTACCTCAGAACAGCGCCCAGCTCTTTGCTCAGCCGCTCCAGGATGCGTTTCTGGACCTTGTCGACTTCCTCGTCTTTAAGAGTGCGGTCAACAGCCTGATAGGTCAGCCTGAAAGCGACCGATTTCTTGCCGGGGGGCACCTGTTCTCCCACATACAGGTCGAACAGCTGCAAATCTGAGACCAGGTTGAAGCTTTTAACTATTTCAACTATTTTACGATATTCGACATCCGCATCCAGCAACACCGCAATATCCCGCGTGGTGCCGGGATATCTCGATACGGCTTTATATACCAGGGGTTTGGACGATATCTTGAGCAGCCGGTCCACATCCAGCTCAAATAAAAAGGCCGTCTCGGAGATATCGAACTGCCGTAATACGGCGGGATGGACTTCGCCGATTACACCGATTTTGACCGAACCGGACATCACGTCAGCGCACTTGGCCGGATTCAGAGTGGCATCATTCCCCGGCAGGTATTCAGCTTCCACGCCGAGCCTGGCGAGCACCGTCTCTACAACACCCTTAACAAAATAGAAATCCGCCGGAACGGACTTCTGCTGCCAGTAAATATCCGGAACAACGCTGTCGACCAGCCCGCACAGTATTTCATTCTCCACGGGAAGGTCTTTGGTCCGCGGTATAAATACCTTGGCGATCTCAAACAACCTGATGTTGTTTTCCCTGCTGCGCTGGTTGCGGGCCAGCGTGCTGAGGACGCCTGCCCTCAGGCTGGTGCGCAGGTATTCCAGCTCACTGCTCATGGCATTGGCCATTTTCAACGGCTCGGCAGCCTGTACACTCGATGTTGCAGATAGTCGGCCCAGCACCTCAAGGCTGGTCAGCGGATAGGTGATGATCTCCTGAAAGCCGCATCCGACCATGATGTCCTGCAGGTTGCGTCTGAATGCCACAGCAGGGATACTCTCACCGATCGGCAAAGCGGAACTCAGCACAGACTCGGGGATATTTTCATATCCCGTAGCCCTTGCCACCTCCTCAACCAGGTCAACCGGTATATTAATATCATTTCTCCACCATGGCGCCTCGACCAGCACGGTCCTCTTCCCTCCCTTCTTACACTGAAGGCCCAGTGACTCCAGGGACTTTTTGATTTTGCCCCCGTCTATATCCATACCGAGAATACGCTTAACCTCGGCTTCCGAAACAGGTATGGCTTTCCTCTCTTTTTTACCCGGGTAGGCATCGATTATGCCCCTGGCGACCTTGCCTCCACCGAGCTGCGCCATCAGCTGTGTAGCCCGTTTTACGGCCATCATAGCAAGCTCGGGATTGAGCCCTTTTTCAAATCTGGCAGAGGCCTCGCTGCTCAGCTTGAGCTGCTGGCTGCCGCGGTGGATGGCCGCCTGGCTGAAATTGGCGGATTCGAGCAGAATGGTGGTGGTCGAATCCCTGACCTCCGAGCTCAACCCGCCCATGATTCCCGCCACAGCCACCGCCCTCTCTGCATCTGCTATCAGCAGTATGTCACTGCTCAGCTTGCGTTCCACCTCATCAAGCGTGTACATCACCTCGCCATCAGCCGCACGCCTCACTATGATCGTGTTCCCCCTGATATCCCTGTAATCGAAGGAGTGAAGCGGCTGGCCGAACTCCAGCATAACGTAGTTGGTAACGTCCACAATATTGTTGATCGGCCTTGCGCCGCAGGCGGCCAGGCGGTCCTGCATCCACTGCGGTGATGGTTTTATCGTGATACCATCAATTACGGTAGCGCAGTACCTGGGACACAGCTCCGCATCCTTGATCTGTACGGAGGCATATGACTCCACATCCTTGCTCCCCTCTTCATATGCAAGGTCGGGCATGCGGAACGGATGGCCGGTTATGGCGGCCACTTCGCGCGCTATGCCCATAACAGAGAGACAGTCGGCCCTGTTGGGCGTTATATCTATATCCAGAACTGTCTCACCCAGATAATCCGCCAGCGGCCTGCCTATCTCGTAATCCTGGGGAAGGACCAGTATGCCCTCGTAGTTGTTCGATAGGCCGAGTTCCTTCTCGGCGCATATCATGCCTTCGGATACCACGCCGCGTATCTTGGCCGGCTTAAGTTCCTCGACCTTGCCGGTATGCCCGTCTATCAGCCTGGCCCCGACCAGTGCAAAGGCGATTTTATCCTTAACGACCAGGTTCGGCGCGCCGCAGACAACCGTTATCTGCCTGCTGCCCAGATCGACCGTGGCCAGCCTCAGGCGATCGGCATTGGGGTGCGGATTGACGGCCAGAATCTGTCCGACTATGACCTTATCCCAGCTGCCGCCGATGACCTGGATGTCCGAGACCTCCAGCCCGGCCAGAGTAAGCTTTCTGGCAAGCTCATCGACAGGGATGTCGATATCAACGTAGTCTTTAAGCCATTTCAACGGAACTTTCATCAAGCACCTTCAGGTTAAAACTGCTTCAGGAACCGCAGGTCGTTGCCATAGAAAAGCCTTATATCGTCGATGCCGTAACGCAGTATGGGTATCCTTTCAACTCCCATGCCGAAGGCGAAACCCGAGTAGACATCGGGGTCGATATTGCAGCCCCGCAGCACCTCGGGATGCACCATCCCTGCGCCAAGTATCTCGATCCACCCGCTGTTGCTGCACAGCCGGCACCCCTTTCCTCCACACATGAAGCAATCGATGGCGACTTCTACGCCAGGCTCAACAAAGGGGAAATAATCGCAGCGGAAGCGACATTTGCGGTCCTGCCCGAATAGCCTGCGCGCGAATTCAAATAATGTGCCCTTGAGGTCGGCCATCGTGATGTTCCTGTCCACAGCCAGTCCCTCCACCTGCGAGAACATCCACTCGTGGGTGGCATCCGTAGCCTCATAACGGTAAACCCTGCCGGGAGCGACCACGCGGATAGGAGGCTTCTCCTTCTCCATGGTCCGTATCTGGACCGGTGATGTATGTGTGCGCATCAGCATTGGCCTGCCGCCATCCGGCGAAACATAATCCACCCATAGCGTGGCAAAGCCGTCCCGCGCAGGATGTTCGGCCGGCATATTAAGTGCCTCGAAATTATAGTATTCCCATTCCACCTCGGGCCCTTCCACCACTTTAAATCCCATCCCGGCGAAAATATCGCATATCTCCCTGATGGTCCGGGTGGTCAGATGAAGGCGGCCGAGCTGATAGGGCTGGCCGGGCAGGGTTACATCTATCTTATCGCGCTGGAGCGACTCATGTTTGGAAAGCTCGATTTTCTCTTTACGAGCCTGGTACAGCTCCTCCAGAGAGGACTTAACCTGGTTGGCCCTGGCGCCCAGATCGCGTCTTTCATCGATGGGGACATTGCCCAGTGAGCGCAGGATACCGATTAATTTGCTTTTCCTGCCGAGATAATGAACGCGCCAGGACTCAAGCTCTTCAATGCTGGTTATTTTTTGCAGTTCGGCATTGGCTTGTAGGGAGACTTCTTCAACCTGGTCTGTCATTTGCCGATCATTCAGGAGGTTAGTTCTTTAATTTGGCGGCTGCCACCTTTACCAGCTCAGAAAATTTGGCCGGATCGTGTACTGCGATATCGGCCAGCACCTTGCGATTGAGATTAACGTCCGCCAGCGTAAGCCCGTTGATGAACTGGCTGTAAGTGAGCCCGTTTTCGCGCGCCCCGGCATTAATCCTGGCGATCCACAACTTGCGCATATCTCCCTTGCGCTCCCTGCGGTGCCCGTAGGCATAATCGAGGGCATGCAGCATCGATTCATGGGCATGCCTGTAAAGAGAATGCCTCTTTCCCCTGTGTCCCTTGGTTAATTCGAGTACCTTTTTATGGCGTCTGTGGCTGACAATGCCACCTTTAACTCTTGGCAACTGAGTCCTCCTGAATACCTACTGGTAAGGTAATACTTTTTTAATCCTTTTGGCATCGGCCTTGTGCAAGGGAATGGTCTCGTCATAAAGCCCCTTGACCTTGGCCGGCTTCCTGCGCCTGAAATGGCTTTTACCCTGCTTTACACGCATTATTTTACCGGTCCCGGTAAAATGAAAACGTTTTTTTGCTCCCTTGTGAGTCTTAAGTTTCGGCATTTATACTGCTTCCTTGACCTTTATTTCCTTAACGGGCGGCGGTTCCTTCGCATACTTGGACTGGACCTGTTTGGCCGATATGGGTGAAAGGATCAGGCTCATAATCCTGCCTTCATGTATCGGCTGTCCGTCCAGCTGACCGACTCCCTTGAGGTCGTTTGCTACTTTTTGAAGCACCCTGATGCCCAGCTCGGGATGCACCATCTGTCGCCCCCTGAAGACAACGAGTACTTTTACTTTATCTCCGTCAATAATAAATTTCTTTGCCAGGTTAATTTTTATGTCAAGGTCATGATCTTTTACCTGCGGCCTTACCCTTATCTCCTTGAGAAGGCCTGATCTCTGACCGCTGCGTACCTTTTTTTCCTTTTTAGTCTGCTCGTACCTGTACTTTCCGTAATCCAGTATCCTGCATACGGGCGGAGCCGCCGTCGGCGCTACCTCTACAAGGTCCAATCCCTTCTCGTTGGCCAGTTGCTGGGCCTTGTCAGTGGCAATTACACCTAACTGCTCCCCATCGTCACCAATAAGCCTTATCTCCTTAGCACGGATACGGTGATTGATATTCAGTTCTTTAAATATTTTGTTCTATCCCTCCCCTTATATTTAATTAGACGCGTTAGAATATATCACATTTTATAGCTGTAAATCAAAGTTCCTGAAGCTCCCGGGATTTAATGATCGATTCCATCCTCTGTACAAAGACAGGGAAATCCTGGGAACCAAGGTCTTCGCCGTTGCGCAGCCGCACGGCCACGGTTCCGTTCTCTACCTCTTTATCGCCGATCACCAGCATATAAGGTATCTTGTTCAACTGGGCTTCGCGTATCTTCATGTTCATTCGTTCCGAACGGTCATCCAGGTGGACCCGAATATCCCGCGACCGCATGTCGGCACAGAGCTTCGAGGCATATTCGAGATGCCTGTCGGCGATAGGTATCAGCACAGCCTGCACCGGCGCCAGCCATACAGGAAAGGCGCCCGCATAATGCTCGGTCAGGCAGGCAAAGAAACGTTCCATGCTTCCCAGCACAGTGCGGTGAATCATCACAGAGCGGTGTTCCTTTCCATCCTCACCCACGTAGTTGACGTCGAAACGCTCCGGCAGCTGGAAATCTACCTGTATGGTGGGACCCTGCCACAGCCTGCCCAGCGCATCTTTCAGCTTAATATCTATCTTGGGGCCGTAAAACACACCCTCTCCCGGGTCCACCTTGTAATCGACCTTGAGCCGCTCCAGGACATTGCGCAGGGCTTCAGTAGCCATATCCCAGCTCTCCACCGTGCCTGTAAATTTCTCGGGACGGGTGGACAGCATCATTTCATATTCATCAAATCCAAATGATTTCATCATGAACTGGGCCAGCTCCACCACATCCTTGACCTCTGCTTCAAGCTGGTCCGGCCTGCAGAAGATGTGCGCATCATCCTGTGTGAATCCCCTGACCCTGGCCAGCCCGTGAAGCACGCCCGAGCGCTCATAGCGGTAAACGGTGCCAAGCTCTGCATAGCGCATGGGCAGGTTGCGATAACTGCGCAGCTGGGTCTTGTACATGAGTATATGAAAGGGGCAGTTCATCGGTTTGATTACATACTGGATCTCATCGATCTCCATGGGAGAGTACATATTTTCGCGATAAAAATTCCAGTGCCCGCTGGTCTCCCAGAGGTGCACCTTGGCAATATGCGGCGAATAGACGATGTCGTAGCCGCGCCGCCTGTGCTCGGCCTTCCAGAAATCCTCTATCATCTGCCTGACCGTTGCGCCTTTCGGATGCCAGTAAGCCAGGCCGGGTCCGGCTTCCTCGTGCAGGCTGAAAAGGTCGAGCTCCTTGCCGAGCTTCCTGTGGTCGCGCTTGGCGGCTTCAGCCAGCTTCTTGAGGTGCTCGTCCAGATCGACGCTCCTGGTGAAGGCCACACCGTATATGCGCTGCAGCATGGGCCTCTTTTCGTCGCCCCGCCAGTAGGCGCCTGCCACGCTGATCAATTTAAAAGCCTTGACTTCATCTGTGCTCTTGACATGCGGGCCGCGGCATAAATCGGTGAATTTGCCCTGCCGGTAGATAGTCACCTTATCGACGCCGAGGTCCTTGATCAGCTCGATCTTATAGGGCTGGTCGGCAAATAATTTGTAAGCCTCTTTTACGCTTATCTCCTCGTTTGAAAAAGGCAGGTTGGCGGCGATTATCTCTCGCATCCTGGCCTCGATTGCCGGCAGGTCCTCAGGGCCGAGCGGCCTGGGAAGGTCGAAATCATAGTAAAACCCATCCTCGATGGCCGGCCCTATGCCGAACTTCGCTTCAGGGAACAGCGACTGAACGGCTTCAGCCATGATATGACTGGCCGAATGACGCAGGGTTTCCAGTTTCTGGGCTTTATCTTCCTTAGCCATGTGAATTACTCCCTCGTATCCAAATAAAAACCTCACGCATATGATTGCGGGAGGTCGATAAGGCGATTAAGTTAATACGGCGTACCGCAAGTGTCAACTGATTATAGCAGCCGGCATTTGCTCGCGCAAATGTCGCATTGCGTCATAATTATTGTTACCGAAAAGGCAGTACTTGCGTCAAAATTAATGTTACCGTAGGAGGGTAACGGCAACATGACGCGAAATAGTATTTTGGAATATGTGCAGAAAGTA
>Ga0116202_10001434_pt1 | contig 13951 bp, 10 predicted proteins | sample LakKivw325mmetaG_FD_94479 | JGI IMG/M metagenome (GOLD analysis project Ga0116202, IMG submission 94479) | Anoxic lake water microbial communities from Lake Kivu, Rwanda to study Microbial Dark Matter (Phase II) - Lake Kivu water 325m metaG | ecosystem: Environmental > Aquatic > Freshwater >...
CAGTCGACTCGGCCGGCAACGTCTACATCGCGGGATTGACCGACAACCCGGCCCCCCAGTCTTACGACGCGGCCTGGGCCAAGTACGACTCGAACGGCAACGAGCTCTGGCACCGAACCTCGGGCTGGAGCAAGAACGATGTGGCGTACGGCATCGCCATTGGCAACAACGGGGACGTCTATGTCTGCGGTGCTGACTCTGGCTTTGGCGTACTGACCGGGTACCTGGTGGCCCGCATCAATCCGTCTGGTGGCGACACGCTCTGGACGCACACCTATGTGCTCGACACAACCGCCGTCGCGCGCCGGAGGCCGGCCGCCGTGCACCCCGACTACTTCGAGGACTACTGGCTCTACGACAACGCTGCGTCCGCGATCGCCCGGTCACCGGACAGCGGAGTAGTGACGACCGGTCACGGGTTGGATTCCGACCGTGAACGCGAGTGGTGGACCATGAAGTTCACGCCTTCCGGCACGAGGTCATGGGCCGCAACCTATCACAACCCCAACACGAGTGACAATGACGATGACGTCGCCTTCGACCTGGCGGTCGCCAGCAACGGTAACGTCTATGCCGTTGGTTTCGACTACTATGAGAGGACCAGCTCGTATAACTATGCTGTCGTTAGCTACAGCTCGTCCGGCAGCCTGCTCAACTTTCGCAGCCTCGACGTCGCGTCCGGGCACGGTGACGACTACGCTTTCTCCGTCGCGCTCGACGATTCGAGTCCGCAGAACGTCTACGTCACCGGCATGCTTGAGTATCCGGCGCCCCTCTACGAGCAGATCGCAACCATGAAGTTCAGCAATACTCTCACGTCGCTTTGGGGTCCGGCCGGCGCCACGTATGGCACAACTAGCGACGACCGCGGCTACTCGGTATTCTACTGTAAGGGCCGGGTGTACGTCGCCGGTATGCTCGCCATCGACAGTTGCCTGGTGGCGCTCGGCTATACGGCGGCCAACGCCGCGACCAAGGACACGCTCTGGGCCTACACATACGATGCCGACACCCTTGAGGAGTTCGGTGCGACCATCTGCGCAGAGGATTCGGATCATGTCTATGTCTCCGGCCAGCGCGACCGCCGCGACACGCTGCTCTGGAACAGTCTCTACACCGCACGGCTCCGTTACGGCAGCCCCGACTTCGCCGTCACCTCGATCGTCGCCCCGCAGGGCACTGTCGACCACCACGACACGGTCATCCCTCAAGCTACGATAGCCAACTACGGCAACGTGATTCCCAGTTTCAACGCCTTCATGTACATCGGCCTGCCCTACGGCGACACCATTAGAGTCTCTGACGGCCCGGAACCCGGCCACTCGATAGACATCCAGTTCAAGCCGTGGCCGGCGCACCCGACCGGACTCGTTACGGTCCGCTGCAGCCTCGAAACCGATGGCGACACGAACCCGGACAACGACTTCTTCACCGATACGGTTCAGGTGCTGCCGATTGACGTCGGCTGCCGGGTGATAGTCTCGCCGGCAGGACCGGTTGACTCGGGCACTGACGTCATCCCGGTCGCCCGCTTCAAGAACTTCGGCGCGTCGGCCCAGACCTTCCCCGTCTGGTTCCGAATCGAGACAGCGGCGGCTGATGGGTCGGACCGCCCGGCAGACTTCCAGGCCTACGAGGATTCAGCGACAATCACGCTATCCCCGCAAGAGAGTTCGGACGTTTCCTTCAGAAGCTGGCAGGCCTCGCCTCCCGATACCTTCATGATGAAGGCGTTTACCTTGCTCCCTGGCGACGACCAGCAGGCCAACGATACGGCCAGGGCGCAACTCACCGTGCTCCCTGGTCCGGGGATCGAGAGTCCGGATGAGCTCTCCGTCATACCGCGCGAGTACTCCCTCACTTCGCCCAAACCTAACCCATCGGTCGGTCGAATGGCGATATCGTTCGGGCTGCCGGCCCGGTCGCACGTCTCGCTCCGCATCTTTGACGCCAGCGGCGCGCTCATCCGCACTTTGGCATTGGCCGACCTGCCGGCTGGATTCCACCGTACTCTCTGGGACGGGACCGACGAACGCGGTCTCAGAGTCAAACCCGGAACCTACTTCTGCCGCATGGAGGCCCCGGGTTACAGTCGCGTCGCCAAGCTCGTCATGTCCGAGTGAACCGTCCGAGACGCCAGGCGGGCGACCTGTATCTCGGGTCGCCCGCTGTTTCGTTCTGCTGCCGCGCCGCTTGCGGCACGGACTCATGCTGCTAGAATCGCCAGGTGAGCCCCAGTCCCGCGCACGCTGAGCCCCAAGACGCTGAATGGCAACGCACCGCTCGCCGCCATATCTTCCTTTTCCGCGGCCCGGTTCTCGTCGATGAGGCCGCGGTGCGGGAGCTGTGCCGGCTCGCCCGCGAGGGCTACGAGGCGAGTTTCAAGAGAGAAACTTACGGACTACTGTTTGGCAGGGTTGATCGCAGCCGCCGGCTGACGCTGGGCCGCTCGTGCTTCTACCGAGGCGGCACCAGAACCCGCACCGGCGTCACGTTCAAGGACTGGGCGACGATTGCCCGGCTCGCCCGACGCCGCCGCGAACTGGCGCGCCAGATGCGACTGCGCTTCGCGGGCAGTTTCCATTCGCATGTCGAGATCGCCGGCAGCGTGTTCAGAGGTCTGTCTGACTCGGACCGCGAGTCGTTTCAAGCCGACTCGATGTCCACTATAGAAGTAGTCATATTCGTGTGGAAGGGGAGCGGCCGCCGCATGCTCCGCTCGCCCCGTGACATCGTCGCATTCGAGCCTGCTACCGGATACCACTACCGTATCCGCTGCTATGCCAAACGGAACGGAGGCATCCGGCAGCAAGCCCTCCGGGTCATCAGATCCGGGGTTGTTGTGGTCTACTAGCCTCCGGCCGGCTTCGACTTCCCGAGTCCGACGTTCGGTCTGAAACAGAGACGGGACTCCGAGGCCCGGTCCGACTGCCCAGTTACGTGCCGTGCTGCCAACTCGAGATGTATGCGGCCTGCTCCCGAGTCAGTTCGTCGATTTTGATGCCGAGTGTTTGGAGTTTGACCTCGGCTATCTTCCGGTCGAGTTCGTCCGGCAGCTTGTACACGCGGTTCTCAAGCTTGCCCTTGTTCTTGAAGATGTACTCAGCAGCGAGCGCCTGGTTGGCGAACGACATGTCCATGACCATCGCCGGGTGGCCTTCGGCCGCAGCCAGGTTCACCAGCCTGCCCTCAGCCAGCAGGATCAGCCGCTTCCCGTTCGCGAGCACGTGCTCGACGCAGAACCGGCGTAGTTCACGGCTGGACTTCGTAATCTTGTCCAGAGCCGCCTTGTTTATTTCGGCGTCGAAGTGCCCGGAGTTGCAGATGATGGCTCCGTCCTTCATCGCCAGCATGTGCTGCCTATCGATCACGTTGATGTCGCCCGTCACGGTGATGAACGCGTCGCCAACCTTGCAGGCGTCGAGCAGCCGCATCACCCGGAACCCATCCATTCTCGCCTCGAGCGCGCGCACCGGGTTGACCTCGGTGACGATGACGTCGGCGCCCATGCCCTTGGCGCGGGACGCGACCCCGCGGCCGCACCAGCCGTAGCCGCAGACGACAAACGTCGTGCCCGCAAACAGGATGTTCGTGGCTCTAAGTATGCCGTCAAGCGATGACTGGCCGGTGCCGTAGCGGTTGTCGAACATGAACTTCGTCTCGGAGTCGTTGACAGCGATCACCGGGAACGAAAGCACCCCGTCCTTCTCCATGCTCCGCAGCCGGATGACGCCGGTGGTGGTCTCCTCGGTCCCGCCGAGCACGGCCTCGAGCCGCTTGCCCTTCTCCTTGTGCAGGGTCGAAATCAGGTCGGCACCGTCATCGGTCGTGATCATCGGACCGGGCGAGAGCGCCTGCTCGATGTGCCGGAAGTACTGCGTCCGGTTCTCACCTTTGATGGCAAAGGTCGGAATGCCAAAGTCCTTGACGAGCGAAGCTGCAACTTCGTCCTGGGTCGAAAGCGGGTTCGAGGCGCACAGCCGCACCTTTGCCCCGCCCGCCTTGAGCGTCCGCACCAGGTTTGCTGTTTCGGACGTGACATGCAGACAGCAGCTCATCCGGACGCCCTTGAGCGGTTGTTCTTTCTCGAAGCGCTTGCGGATTTCCGCGAGCACCGGCATGAACCGGCCGGCCCACTCAATCTTGGTCTTGCCGGTCCTGGCTAGTTTGAGGTCTTTGACATGACAATCCACATTTCCTCCCTACTTCAGCGCCCGGCGCAGCTCAGCGACCTTGTCGGTCTTCTCCCAGTTGAAGAACCCGATCATCTGCTTTCCGACTCTCTTCGCGTACGGCTCGCGACCGAAATGGCCGTAGGCTGAGGTCGGCTGGTAGATGGGCTTGAGCAAACCCAGGTGCCGTATCATCTCGCGCGGCTTCAGCGGGAACACGTCGCGGATCAGCTCAACCAGGCGCCCATCGTCAATCAGCCCGGTACCACAGGCATCCACTGACACGTCGGTCGGGTCGGCCCGGCCGATTACGTAGGCCAGACGCACGACGATCTCCCTGCACAGCCCGGCGGCAACGCAGTTCTTGGCGATATAGCGCGCCATGTAGGTCGCGGAGCGGTCGACCTTGCTCGGGTCCTTGCCGGAGAAGGCGCCGCCGCCGTGCGCAATCCTGCCGCCATAGGTGTCAACGATGATCTTGCGTCCGGTCATGCCTGTATCCGACTGCGGTCCGCCGACCACGAACTTCCCCGTCTCATTGATGTAGAACCTGGTGTTCTTGTCGATGTACTGAGCCGGGACCACGTGCCGTGCAACGGTATCAATCAGCTCCTGCCGAGCCGCCTTGGTAATCCGGTTCCCGGTCTTATCCAGTATCGACTCGTCATGCTGCGCTGCAATCACTACGCTGTCCACGCGCACCGGCTCGCCGTTCTCGTACTCGACAGTCACCTGCGACTTCCCGTCCGGCCTTAGGTACGGCAGAATCCCCTGCTTGCGAACCTGTGCGAGCCGCTGTGCCAGCTTGTGCGACAATACCATCGGCAGCGGCATCAGTTCGTCCGTCTCCTTGCAGGCGTAGCCGAACATCACGCCCTGGTCGCCGGCGCCGCCGGTGTCGACCCCCTGCTTGATGTCCGGGGACTGCTTGCCGATCGTGTTCAGGACCGCACAACTCCCGCTCGAAAGGCCACTCTCAGCGTTGATGTACCCGATGTCATAGAGCACGCCCCGCACCAGTTTCTGCAGGTCTACCCATGCGTGGGTGGTGATCTCGCCGCCGACAAGCACCATGCCAACGGTAACGAACGTCTCGCACGCGACCCGGCCGTGCGGGTCCTGGCGCAGGACTTCGTCCAGCACCGCGTCCGATATCCGGTCGCAGACCTTGTCCGGGTGGCCTTCGGTAACCGACTCAGAAGTGAAAGTTGTCCGCATCGAACCAGTCCTTTCGGTCATTCGCTATTCGACATTCGGGAATTCGCTAGTTCATCCTCGGGTGTGTATATTACCGAACAGACCAGCATGGTCAAATAGTGGGCCGGACTCTCTGGACCAAGCTCGAAGCGCGAATGAAGGAACCGCCGTCACGCGATGTCGTGCAGCCACCCGAGCTTCACGAACATTCGGACTTCAATCGTCATTCGGACTTCGTGTCTTCTCACTTGCCGGCCAGCACTTGCCTGAGCAGCGGCTCAACCTGTCGAACCGCATCGGCAACGTCCTTACACTCGAACCAGTGAGCGCCCTTAAGCGAGCGGTACCAGGTGAGCTGACGCTTGGCATAGGCCCGAGTCTTGGCCTTGGCCGCGGCCACAGCCTGCTCAAGCGTCAATTCGCCGTCCAAGTATCGCAGGAGTTCGGCGTAACCGTAGGCATTGGCGACGTAAGTGTCCCGGCCGAACCCCGACTCCTTAAGTCTCCGCACCTCGTCCAGCAGGCCCGCCTCCATCATCGCGTCGAACCTGGCGTCAAGCCGCCGTCGCAGCAGTTCCCGCTCCATGGTCAGCACCGCATACACCGGTGCGAACTCCCGGCGCGGGACATGACCCAATTCCGCCGTGGAATTGGGATCGTGTCCCAAGCCAGTCCTGCCATCCGCCGACATTCTTACCCGAATGAGCTCGGTCATGGTCTTGCCCGTGGATTCGTAAACCTCGAGGGCCCGCATCACCCGCTGACGGTCGTTGGGGTGTAGCCTGGCCGCCCGCTCCGGGTCCACGCACCTCAGGCGGTCGTAGAGCGAAAGCGACGTTTCGGCGTCCAATTGCTGGCGCAGGGCCGGGTCCGGTTTCGGCGCCTCGAAGAAAGGCTCGAACAGCGCCTTCAGGTACATGCCGGAACCGCCGGCCACAATGAAGCGCTTGCCTTCCCTTGCCAGCTGTCTCATCACGGCCAGCGCGTCGCGGGCGAAGTCGGCCGCTGAATAGACCCGGTTCGGCTCGACCATGTCCACCATGTGGATTCCGATTTCACGGCGCAGCTCCTGGCCGGGCTTGGCCGTGCCGATATCGAGCCACGTATAGACCTGGCGCGAGTCGGCGGAGACGATGTCAGCCCGAACTTCCGGGCCAGCTCGACCGCGACCTCGGTCTTCCCCACTCCGGTCGGGCCGCAGATAACCAACATGCGCATGGAGAGGTGCGAGTTCATCGCAGGTCGGTGCACTCAAATGACGGATTCCCAGACCAAGGCATACCAGGCGATGGAACCTTGGTGCTTGGGACTTGAATGGTCATTGGCAATTGGGGCTTGGTCATTGCCGCACTACGTGCGGCCGAACCTGCGCTCCAGCTCCGCGACCGTGACCTTGATGATGGCAGGCCGGCCGTGCGGGCAGAAGTAGGGCTCCTTGCAGGCGAAGAGGCGATTGATGATCGACTCCATCTCCGGCGCGGTCAGCCGCTGCCCGGCCTTGACCGCGCCCTTACAGGCAATGACCTTGGCGAGCTCGGTCTCGATCCCGGCGTCACCCGGCTTCACCTTGGCAAGGTCGGCAAACAACTCCCGCACCTCTTCCTTGCCCATGAACGACCCGGCCGGGACCGTTTCTACCGCCACGGTGCGGCCGCTGTAGGAAGCAACTTCTAGTCCCATCCTCGCCAGCCGGTCCTTTGCCCGCTCGTACGCCTCAAACTCCTCGGCCGTCAGCTCGAGAGTAATCGGAAAGAGCAGCCCTTGCGGCGCGACGTCTTCTCTCCCTTCCATGACCTCTTCGTAAAGAATCCGCTCGTGGGCCGCGTGCTGGTCGACAATCACGTAACCGGACGTCACCTGCGCGAGTATATAGGCGTTGTGCAGTTGCCAGAACTCCTGCGGCGTCGCATCCTCGGGCGCGAACCCTCGCTGATAGAGAAAGTCGGCATCCGCGGTCTCCTTGCCCCGCTGGATTCCCAGCCCCTGCCGCACCGCCTCGGACACGAAGTCGAACAGGAACCGTTCGTCCGCGAACCTGACCTCCTGTTTGGTCGGGTGCAGGTTCACGTCCAGGCGCGACGGGTCGGTCTCGATGAACAGCACGAAGTCCGGGTTGTTGCCCGAAAGCGCCGGGCCGTAGCCCTGGTACACCGCGCGCACCACGGTCGGGTTCCGGACCGGCCGCTTGTTCATGAATATCGCCTGCACCTCGTAGAAACTGCGCGACCTCGTCGGCTCGGCCAGGTATCCGGAGAGAGACAGCAGCGGGTTATCGACCTTCATCTCGACCATGCTCTCAACCACGCGCTTCTCGAAGAGCGCCTTGATTCTATCCTTCACGCCTCCGGCCGGCCCCAGCCGCATCACCTCCCGGTCGTTGGCGACGAGCGTGAATGCGACCTCGGGATAGGCAATCGCGTAGTTGCGCACGGCTTCCACGACCAGCCGCGCCTCGTAGCTGTCCGACTTCATGAACGCCCGGCGCACCGGCAGGTTGTAGAAAAGCATCCGCGCCGAAATGGTCGTCCCCCGGGGCCGCGCTATCTCGCCTATGGCCTTGACTTCCCCGCCTTCAGCCTGGACCTGCGTACCCGGACCGGACTCGTCCGTGTTCGTCTCGATGGTGAGGCGCGTGACCGCGGCAACCGAGGCCAGAGCCTCGCCGCGGAACCCGTAGGTAGTAATCCGGGTCAGGTCCTCGGCCGTGTCGAGCTTGCTCGTGGCGTGCCGCGCTATCGCCAGCCTCACGTCCTCACGCGTCATCCCGCAGCCGTTGTCGCTCACCCTTATCAAGTTCTTCCCGCCCTGCTTGACCTCGACCCGGATGTCGGTGGCGCCGGCATCGAGCGAGTTCTCGATGAGCTCTTTGACCGCGTTCGCCGGCCGGACAATGACCTCGCCCGCGGCAATTCTGCGCACGGTTTCCTCGGGCAGCAACCTCACCGGCCGTCGCTGCACCATCTACGACCACCCCGCTGTGGGATTTGGGATTTGGGACTTGGTGCTTTCGACCTTGACTTCGTCAAGGTCGAGGAGCATTCCATCCGATGCCGCCACAACCTTGCACCCGGTTCGCTCGCTCATCTCGCGGGCGATGACCCACGGCTTGGCTGAGAGCATCCTCATACCGAAGTGGGTGAGCACCGTCAGCCTGGGCCGCATCGCCTTGACCAGCTCCCCGGCATCCGGCGCGCTTAAGTGGTCCAGCTCAGACGCACTTGGCCGGACCACGTTCATTATCACCACGTCAGCCCGGTAGAACTCAGCCAACTCCGGAAAGTACCGCGTGTCGGCGATGTAGGAGACGCTGAGAAAGGGATCAAGGAATCTAGGGATCAAGGGATCAAGTGCCTGGGCACTCTGTCCCTCTATCCCTTTGTCCCCTTGTCCCTTAGACAAGCGCACTTCTGCATTCTGCATTCTAGCTTCTGACTTCTGACTTCGTCCGGTCTGGAACCTGAACCCATACACCTCGCCTCTGTGCTGATGCCGGACCGGGCAGGTGAACCTGACGTGTCCCAACTGATATGCCCCGCGTTCTTCGAGCGTGACTATCCTATCAAGGAACGCCCGCACGTACTTGAGCACGACCGGGTCGTCGCCCTCAAGCGCGTCGGACGGAGCGAACAACGCCCCCCGCGGCTCGGTCCCGCCCATTGTCATCGCCTCAATCATGTTGTTCACGTCGCCCGAATGGTCGAGATGCCGGTGCGAGAGCAGAATCCCGGCGAGCTTGGTCGGGTCCAGCCGGTGGCGGGAACCGGTCATCCGGACCAGCGCGCCCGGGCCCGGGTCCAAAAGAAACTGGGTCCCGCCCAGCGAAAACCAGATGCCGCCCGATGCCCGCAACTGCTTCGCAACGACAATCCTCGCCCCGCCGGAACCGAGAATCACCATCCGGTCCGAAGGTAAGTGGCCGGATTCCGCCGCTCTGGGTTCGACTTTCCTGGTCACGACTGCACAAGATACCAGTCTCTTGACAAGAGTCAACAGCAGCGCACTGCTTCCCGCGCACGCAGGGCCTGAGCCGCTTCTCGACCCATTCCGCCGCAACGGTAGAAACTGCAATCCTGCCGGCCGACGCAGGCGCTGAAACCTCGGCCCCATAGCGCTCGGTCGTCCTGAACCGGTCGGTTACTCCGTTCATCTTCGCCTCGCCTATGTGCATTATAGCACACATTCCCCGTGCCGCCCACTTCCGTCCTAACTTCGCTATTCTCAATTCACTATTCACCATTGCCGCTCGGACCCCTCCTATGCCTCCCCCGTAGCTATCCCCATTGCCTCCGAAGTCACGACCCAAGCAGTCTCCCGAGGAGTGATGAGAGCTACTTCGTCGGCTATTTCCTCTGCTACTTCGTCCGCTATTTCGCGGGCAATGACTACAGTTGCTTGCTGAGTTCCTTCCAGGGTAACAAGGACCGCTACCTGCCAAGCTCAACCCTGAGTTCCTGTCTACATCGTTGTCGAAGCTGCTTCCCGAGCTACACTGCAGATTGCCTTGTAGACAACTTGCCGAGCTATTTGGAAAGCAGTGAGGTGAGTTCATGGTTACGCGACAACCCCATCCAATACCCAAGCGCCATCGCAAGCCCCAGCTTCAAGCCCACGGAAAGCGGACGCCCAGGACACTCATCTCCCGCCCGGGCGCTTGGGACACGACCCGAAAGGACGGGCATTTCGGTCATGTACCGTGCGAGCCGTGACCTATTTGGTCACGGACTGGAAGTACTTGGCGATAGCCGCGTCGTAGCGGCTGGTGATTCCGAAGGACTCGGCCGCGAGCTTCTTTCGGGTCTCCTCGCCGATGCTCCCGGTCTTCTTGAGTTCGGCAATGATTGCCGGGTAGTGCCTGGCGTCAGGGACGACAGTCACGAAGGCATGGTTCTTGGCCGCGGCGCGGAGGAGGGTCACGCCGCCGATGTCGATCAGCTCCACCAGTTCGTCGTGCGTGGCCCCGCGGGCCAGGCCGTCCTCGAACGGGTAGAGGTTACAGACCACGACGTCGATGGGTTCGACAGTGTCGTCTTTGCGCGTGGTCAGAATGCCGCCGGCAATCTTGGGGTGCAGGGTCTTGACCCGTCCCCCGAGTATCTCGGGTGAGCCGGTGTAGTCGGCGATTTCCGTGACCGGGATGCCGGCCTCGCGAATCATGGCCGCGGTCTTGGAGGTCGAGAGGATTTCGTATCCGCTTCCAACCAGCGCCCGCGCCAGTTCGATGACGCCCGTCTTGTCCCAGACCGAGATAATCGCGCGACGCCTTCCCAATTATGCCCCGAACTTCTTGAGCTTCAGTGAATTAGCGAGCAGGAGATTCATCAGTTTGACCGAGTCGATTCTGCCGATAGTGCCCCGGCCACAGGCCCGTTCGCCAAACTCCTCGCGGACGTCCGAGGGACGCACGTACGGCGAAGCAAGGAGCACCGGCACCTCGTGCCACGAATGCGCCGCCTTGAAGGCGGGCGTGGAGTGGTCGCCGGTGACGCAGAGCACGTCCGGTTTCAGCAACGATAACTGCGGGAGTACGGCATCGTCGAACTGTTCGATGAGTTCCTGCTTGGCGTCGAAGTTGCCGTCTTCGCCGGCCTTGTCGGTCTCTTTGAGGTGCAGAAAGAAGAAGTCGTAACCGCCGCCCCAGTGCTTGCGCAGGGTCTTCACTTCGGACTCCCAGGTGCTCCCGGTCTCAAGCACGTCCATTCCTGCGAGCTTGGCCAGTCCCCGGTACATCGGGTAAGCTGCCACGCAGGCCGGCGTCAGTTTGAACCGGTCGCGCATCGATGGAATCGACGGCGGCAGGGCCAGACCGCGCAACAGCACAAAGTTGGCCTTGTCCTCATCCTTGAGAGTTGCGGCGGCAAGCTCGATGAAGCGGTTGGCCACGCGCGCCGACTTGGCGCCTGACTCGTTGGGTGATGTGACGGCAAGCGGCTTAAGCCCGTCCTGCTGCGGGTCCGAGTCGGTGAGACCGCCGGCAAGCCCGGCGCCCTCGAACACCACGACGAACCGGTGGCCGATGCCCGGCCTGACCGTCACTTTCGTATCTTCTATCGTCGGAATGGCCGCCTGCAGCTTTTCTGAGAGCTTCGTACAGAGCTCGGTCGAAATTCGGCCGGCTCGGCGGTCCGCGAGCGTACCGTCCTTTGCGAGCGTGGCGAAGTTGGCACGGGCGCACAGGTCCGAAGGCGACGGGTGGAGCCCGATACCAAGCGCCTCGAGTACTCCGCGACCGACGTCGTGCTCAAGGGGGTCGTAGCCGAACAGGGCGAGGTGGGCAGGCCCTGAACCGGGGGTGATGCCGACGTCTACCGGCCTGAGGAGCCCGAGCCCGGCCTTCGTAGCGAGCTTGTTCAGATGCGGAACCGAGGCCGATTCCAGCTCCGTCTTCCCCTTGCGAGGCAGCCCTCCCAGCCCGTCAAGCACGACCAGCAGTATCTTCTTGTCGTTCTTGACCGCAAGGCTCTCAAGAAGGTCCATCGGGCTAGATGATAGAACCCGCCGCGCTGGAGTCAAGTCCGCTGGCGACGGCTCGCGCGGCGGCTACTCGACCGAAACTGCCACTCTGATGGCGAAGCCCGAATCCCTGAAGACGCCGCGGAACTCAAGCTGGTGCAGCCCCGCAGGCATCTGCCCGCCCATGCTCCAGCCTCCGGAGAAATAGGTCGAATCCGCAGCCTTGTCCCCGCCGGCATCGGGGTCAGGCAGGGCCGGTTGTCCGGGAAAGGTCACCGCCAGGGAATTGAGGAAGACGGCGTGATTGAAACCGTATGCGAAATTGGTTGTATCCCCGGACTGAGACCGGGCGCCGGTCGCTTTGACTTCGAGCACGTAGTGTCTGGACATTTCGATGTCCCCGGCATCGACGGTCCAGCTCTGGGGTACGGTCACCGGCTTTCCCGGATAGGGCCGATACACGCTGTCGCAGTAGACTCCGGTCAGGTCACCATCACTGACCTTACCATCGCCATCCAGGTCCTGCCATGCCAGGAGGTAGTACGAGCCGGGTGCGACGGTAGGAAACTCGAATGATGCACGGTAGAATAGGCCGCCTGAATCGGCGGTGACTCCGTAGAGCGGGGCCGAATCCCAGGCCACGCTATCATGCAGCTCGACGCGCGAGAGCCGCACGTCGCCCTGCTCTCCGGGTTTGAGCGTCACCCGGCCGTAGACCGTCGTGGGAAAATGACACCCGGCCAGTAGACATGCCGCGCACAAGCCGGCCACCCACGCCGACGACCCGGCATGGATACGTCGCAGTCCCTTACCGACGTACGCTTTCAAGATTCCCCAGCGCCTCGCGCACCTGCTGGTTGAGCCGCTTGATGCCGGCCTGCCTCCCTTCCGAGCTCCGCAGGTAGCTGTTGGCGACATTCTGCTGTATCTCGGACTCAGCCTCGTCCCCGGACAAAAGGGCCTTGATCGAGGCCTCCGACTTCGCGTAGTAGGTAAACCGGTCGAGAGCGTCATCACCGACCTCCTTCAGATAGCGGTCAAGCGCCTTATACAGAACCCCGAGCCGAAAAGCGGCTCTCGATTCTTCTTCCCTGGAAGCCCTGAGCACCACTTCAGCCTGCTGCCGCGCCTGTTCGATGTCCCGGCGCGCGCTGTCCGCAATGATGATGGCCTTGCGGAGCTTCGCGGCCGCGTCATCGGTCGTGTCGCCGGTGACGCCGCCCGCCGGCAACAACTCCGCCGCGCGCTGCCACTTCTCGGCCGCGTCAGCTACGAGCCTATCGACAGCGGACGCCGCCGACCGTGCGACATCGACGCCGCTCGGCCTCCGCGGTACGACCGCGGGCTGGCCGGCCGGCTGCGGCACAGCCGGACTCGGACTCTGAGGCGGAGGAATCGTATCGGCACGCGCCTTATCGCCGGACAGGGCTACCGGCGGCGGACGATATGAGATTATGAGGAACAGCGCCACGACCATCAGGACTGCTACCGCTACGAGAGTGAACGTCCGCACGCGCGCCACGCGTACTGTCTGCCGCACGTCCGGCTTGAACACAAGCGGCGGCTCTGACGGAGCAGGCCGGGGCTCTCCGTCATGTCCCTTAGCGTCGCGGGGTTCTAGACCGCTCAACTGGTGCCTTTCACTAAAACCATATTGCGGCGTCAGTACGCTGTCAACAACCGCAGTTGCTTGACATGAACCGGTCGTCGGCTATCTTGGACTTGATGGTGATAACTCGAACCCGATACGCCCGCGTCGTCTGACATCATGCTTGCCAGCTTGTGGTCGCTCCTCTTCGGAGCCGCATGCGGCTCCGTCCCGTTTGGCTACGTCGCCGGGCGCGTTGGGGGAATCGACATCCGCCGGCGCGGCTCCGGCAACATCGGCTTCACCAATGTCCAGCGCACAATCGGCTGGACCTGGGCGGTGCCGGTCCTGCTGCTGGACGCAGCCAAAGGACTCATTCCCGCCGCGCTGGCCGGGGGCCTCGGCCTGATGCCGCCACTCGCAGGCATCGGCGCCGTCCTTGGCCACGTCTTCTGCCCCTGGCTCGGGTTCAACGGCGGCAAAGGCGTTGCGACCACGATCGGCGCGGCTGCGTTTCTTTGCCCACGCTCCCTTCTCGCCGGGG
>Ga0116202_10001435_pt1 | contig 13944 bp, 15 predicted proteins | sample LakKivw325mmetaG_FD_94479 | JGI IMG/M metagenome (GOLD analysis project Ga0116202, IMG submission 94479) | Anoxic lake water microbial communities from Lake Kivu, Rwanda to study Microbial Dark Matter (Phase II) - Lake Kivu water 325m metaG | ecosystem: Environmental > Aquatic > Freshwater >...
ATCTATATATATCGGCAATTAGCTATATAGTAACCGGCAAAAAGTCGTAGTCTCATTTCTTTCACCCTCCTAATCCTAGACTTTTGCCTCCCTCCTATTCTATTGTTTTACATAGCCTTCACATAATCAAAACTGATTTATTTCGGCAATTGCCAATATCTATTCAGGTGAAAGCCGAACTGCCAATTTCTAATCCCTCCTAATCGGCTTTCTCCTACACCTCTTTCTCGATGAGCTTATATTTCACAGAAACAAAAATATCGCAACATTGTCAGCCGCGAGGGGAGCAAAAAGATGCAAAAAGATTGCTATGGAGTCAGGCCCGTTGGCTGGCCGGGCCGATGATCTCCAGATCTTCAGGAGATCTGAGTCAGAGCCTACAGCATGCTGCAAGTTTTGGGTTAATCTCTGCCTTCAGGTCGTTATCCACTTCACCCAAAATTGCGTATAATAAGGGGCTTCTCAACTGTCGCGAGTTTATCAAGCATAATAACCGAATTGGATAACAGCCCTGTGATAGCAAAAGAAGATCGGCTCTGTGGAATTAAGACATCCACCTGCTATGGGACCGACGGCATATTCGATGAGATGTAGGCAACCACAATGTCATATTTGGTTTAATGGAGAACAAGAGCGAGCCTACGCTTAATTGAACTTAAATCTGTAAAAGGGAATGGGATTACAACGATCTTTCCTTTCATCGACAGAGGTCTGGCTCTTTATCCACATATTTAGATAGCGCCTGCTGTGATAACCTCATGAATCCTCTGGTGATATCTCTCTCATCGCTTGGCCTTCCAGATCGTAAGGGAGATCATTGGATGCTGTTCGGCGCGCCAAACCCTCACACATAGATATTACCTGTGGATTCTTGCTAATTAAAGCTTGATCGCCAGGGCCGCAGCTTTCATCTTCCTGACCTTCTGCAAGGGCAGCCTCAGCATCCATCTTTGCGCAGCTCCCAGGTGGACGTTTCGCTTTTTACCGCCCTCTCGCCAGGTAGCCATCCAGTAGGTGTATTTCCTGTATCCTTTCTTTGTGGTCTTGACCTTTTCATCACCCAGACATTTAGATTCTAACGTCTGGCCAGGACTTCAACGCCTCAGACTGTGCAAAGGGCCTCGTCTGCTTGCTCTAGCGATTATTCGGCTCGTTGCCATGTGGCATGGGTGAGGTCGCAGATTGCTGCTGTTCTTGCTGCTATTTCGTAATGATACGCGCGATATGAGGCCAATCATTCAATGCACCGGCAACGTGGATACAGCGGACCCCGACGGTGGGTTCCTTCCACGCAGCAGTCTGACGAAGCCAGCGACGATCATCGCACCGATGAAGAGCAACATCGGCCAGGGGATGTGCGAGAGAAACCACTTCCACCATGATTGCGGTTCGACGTCGATCACAACATGCTGCTTGCGTAATTCCGGTATCAACGTGCGATCGCCGAAGTCGGGAACCCAACTGCTGAAGGTATTCGCTGAGCCGTGCCGCCAGAGAGCGCGCTGTCCACTGGCTGCTTGTGCCGGGCTATCCTTAACCGTGCACTGCTACGCGTGCCCTAGTTTTCCTTTGCCACCTTATGAACTTGTTCTGGTAGCATTGCTAGCATGGACTCTGTACTCACTGTGCCCCACTTGCCGAGTTCTATGAGGACTTTTACGAGGGACTCGGGAGAAGGCAGATCGACTACTGCCACAAAATCGTAGCGCCCTAATGTATAGTAATGGGCAAGAAGTTTTCCTCCTGCAGCTTTTATGACTTGTTCTCCTTTCGCATCTCTTTCAGCAATCTCTTTGGCGTTCTCGATGGCCTTCTGGGTCAATTTCCCTAGGATGATGAATGTTGGCATAGCCTCAAGGTTAGTATATATGTATATAAATATTACTCCACTTCGATCTCGGCAAGAAAAGATAGGTGGTTTCAGCCCTCTAGGTCTGCGCTGTCCAATGCAGTCTCTGATCATATTAGGAACTTGGCACGTCTCGCGATCCATCGCCTTTTCCATCATCGCGGTACTGTTGCATATAGGGGTGTTATGGCAATGGAGACGGTTGATTGATATTGGTTTTTACAAGGCCACCCCCCCACAAGATTCGACAGAACCTGGAAGGAAATGGAAAAGGCATTATATAACCAGTTTTGTTATCCGACCGCAGGATGGATCTTACTTGCGCAAAATTGCGCGCATTGGATGGATTTCTATCCGGCTTAGCCCGGACTTGACCGCTGGGTCGGCTGTGGCGAAGGCGCGAGCTTGATCTTCATTTTCGACTTCGATAATTCCAAGTCCATACACGCCTTTGGGGTCCTGCACCGGCCCGTAAACGAGGGCGATTCCCTTATCGGCCTTATCTTTCCAATAGGCACCGTGCTGTTTCATGATTTCCATCTCTCCTTTTGTCATATCCTGAGCAAAGGTTGGCCTGGGTGGAATGAGCTTGATCACAAAATAGGTCTTTTCTGTTTTTGCGCCGGAGTTATTGTCTTGCATAATTATTTTTTAAGCTTTCATCTCAGATATGTTTATGCCGGTGTTTATCTAGAATTACTGATGTGCATTTTAACCTATTTTACAGGAGATTGAGGGTCTACCAAGAGCATTGACTCTAACGTTGGTAAGAACTTCCATACAATGCCCGGCGTTCCGCGCGCGCAAACGGGCCCGGGGGCGGGCGCAGGGTTGTGGGGGTATAAGATGAGCTATTCAATTTAGCTTGGGTGAAACTGCATTGGACACATTCACCAATACATTTTCCAGCTTGGTCACTATGATTCTTGAAGCATGCACTTTTAATAAGATTGACCATCATTTTCTTTGTTATATGCAAATGCAGACTTTCACTGCCGTTATTCATAGAGAAGAAGACCTGTTCGTAGCTGAATGCTCCGAGGTCGGGACCGTGAGCCAAGGTAGAACGATTGAAGAGGCAGCGGCAAACCTCAAAGAGGCAACCGCGCTCTACCTGAAAGAGTTCTCCTTGCAAGACAAACCAGAGAGGTCTTCGTTACCACCTTTGAGGTAGCAGGCATTGCCAAGACTTAGGAACGTTTCGGGGGGAGAAACGGTCAAGATAATCCTTACCCTCTTCTTAATATCCTTAAACTATTTGATAGCCTCTCTTTTTTCGTCAGCAAAAGTTCCTCGGTACTCATAGGGCACTTCACCAGATCAACGAACTCCCTTGTGGCGAGGCCAAGCTCCTTAGCCATGGCATTAAGCAATGGAGCACCGATATCCTGGTTCTTCCCGTGGCTCAGAAAAGTTGCAGCCTCTTTCTTCCCGTTGACGTAAAGGATAAAATATCTGTGATCTGTCTGACTTCGGCAAAATCCCTTCTTCAAAAGCCCCGCTTCAATCTCATCCTGGCTCAGCGCCGAGGCCATCAGCTCACCGTGAACAATTCCAAGAGCAAATCTCTGAGCATCTTTCCGGTCTCGCCCAGCTCTTCCTCAGGGCATTGCACATACTCATTCCACAAGAAGTCTATATACTCAAATAACAATCTCTTCGCTTCCTGAAAATCCTGAGAGCTTCCCACTGCATCAAGGGGAGCCAGACTGACAGACCACAAGCCGTCATCGTAATCCACCTGCAGGTTGGTGACCCTGAGAGGAACGAACTTTCTGGTACCTACCTCGAATTTCTGCAAAGGATGCCTTTCAAAGAATTCTATTGTTGACGGTTGAGACGCCATCATTTCTTAATCAGCTTGCTGCATATTTTAATTTTCCGCAAGATTGATGGTTGAGAAATGAAGACGAATGAGCTGAAAATGCTCTCATCCTCATCTCCGTCTCCTGATTATCTCCACCCCGCCTGCCCTGGCCAGATGCAGCTCATCCAAGTTGTCGAATATCCCGTGCTCCACCAGCCCTGGAATCGGACAGAGCTTCGCTGCCAGAGCCTTCGGGTCCACGATCACCCCAAAGTCCACGTCCATCACCAAGTTGCCGTTGTCCGTGATCACCGGTCCGTCCTTCATCCTGCCCAGCCGCAGCACTGGTGCGCCGCCCAGGTCTTTCAGTCTCTCTTCCACCAGCCTGGCTGCGAAGGGCAGCACCTCCACTGGCACCGGATGGCTCAGCTTCTCCACAAACTTTGATTCATCGGCTACTACTACGAACCGACGTGCTGAAGCCGAGACCACCTTTTCGCGAGTGTGCGCTGCTCCGCCGCCTTTGATGGCGAAGAGGTTGAAGTCGATCTGATCCGCTCCGTCGATAGCCAGGTCCAGAACGGGATGCTGGCTCAAAGTTGTGAGCTTTATGCCTGCGGCGATGGCCAGAGCCTCGGCCTGGTAGGAGGTGGGAACCCCCAGAATATCCAGCCCATCCTCTTTGACCCTGGCACCCAGCCTTTTAATTGTCCAGGCTACGGTGGAGCCGGTGCCAAGACCTACCACCATGCCGTCCTTGACCAGGGCCGCGGCGGATTCGCCTGCGGCCTTTTTGGCATTTGCATTAGCAGAAGCATCCCTCATAAATCCTCTGTAACCTCAGAATCTTCAACCCAAGATTTGACTTTTAACCGTGGTGAACACAGGGCCCCGCAGATCCATCTTGTGCTTGTAGCTGGTGATGAACCTCTCCAGCGCGGGATCGATGCGGATGTTTATGTCCGCGGGGCTGCGCACAATCCTGGCCCTGGTCTCGGATTCCTTTCCTGCCAGCGTGGCAGCCTCGATATCCGCAGCTGCGGCTTCGGCAAAGGCATCAATATACCTGATGCCCGTGGTCACGCCCTCCTGGAAGGCCTCCTCCCAGCGGGATGTGTGCGGGATGCCCAGGATGTTCTGCTTGAATACCACTATCTCGTTCATGGCAGCCGGTCCGCAGAGCTTGGTGTTCTCCTCGGGCTCGACCACCAAGACCTTGACCTTGCGGCCGAAAAGCTCGCCCTCCCAGGCGGCAAATTCACAGGGTGAAGGCGTGTCGCAGTGCTCGACGCAGATCTTAACCACAGCCTCGGCAATGGCTCTGCCTGCAGGCGTGGAGGGCGTCTTATCCACGCGGATCATCTGCGCCATCTCCCGCAGCGTCAAATCCCAATCGGTTTGGAACTGCGGATATGACAGGGCACGCACATCCCGGGCGTTGTGCAGTATCATGGCGATCCTCTCCACGCCCAGCCCCAGGTTCATGACTGGATAGGGAATGTCGTACTGCGACAGGGCTGTGGGCGAGTAGATGCCAAAGGTTGCCACCTCCACCCAGCCAGACTGGTACTTGGTGGCAGACCCGACCAGGCCGGGGTGATAAGCGTAGACCTCGATCTGCGTGCCCGGAGTGTAGTATTTGCTGCGCTTTTCATCCGGCCGGAATTGGAACTTCTGAAAGCCGAACTGACTCAGGAGGCCATCGGCCACGGCTTTTCCGTCCTCCACGGATACCTCCTCATCCATGATCACGCAGCTCGCAGAGTAGTAACTCATCAGCCGAGCTGCATCCTCGGCCTGCTCCCGGCGGAAGCAGCGGTCCACGGAGAAGAGCTTGAGCGGAAGCTTCTGGCGGCTGTGAATATGGGATAGCGAGATGAACCAGCCTGAGGTCATGTGGCTGCGCAGAGTGCGTGTGGTGGCCTCGGCCTTCAGCTCCCGGAACTCAGGAAAGACCTTCTCCAGGATGGTGGATACCAGAGCATCAGGGGTGGCAACGGCTTTGGCAATCTCCGCCACCAGGTCGTCGCCCTCGAGCTTGCCCTTTTTGTAGCCATGCAGGATCTGACGGAAGGCTTCGATCTCTTCTGAGGACAGTTCGCGCCCCAGAAGGGCGTTTACCTGGCCAATTCGCTCATCTGAGATGCCGATGTCCGGGCGCGGCAGCCCTGCCAGGTAAAAGCAGCGGTCTAAAACAGCGAGCGCCTCCGATCCAAACTGCCTGTAAACGTCCTGGGCCTCGACCATCACCGGGTTCATGGCCTCGGAAAAGCCCAAGCGGATGTACGCCTCCCGCAGCTTTTGAATTGTATCGAAGATGGGGTGAGGTTTACCGTAAGAATAAGTGTTTCTGGGATATCTCTCGTTCAAGGAAGGCCTGCCCAGATACTCCCTTCCCTGCTGCCAGGCTTTATCAAAATCCTGCTTAGCAGCCTCTCTGATCTCGTTAGGATCAAATCTCATGCTTTTAAACTCCAGGAAATTTAAAGTTTGGCTATTTTAATTTTTAAGCTTGCCATCGAGATGGTGAAGCGAGGCTTCAACTTTGCCAAGCTCCAGTGCATTTGTAAGATCGCCGCGTGTTCTCTCCAGCATCGACCTGGCCAGATCACTTTTGCGGCGCAGGCCCCTGGTGACGGCATCCGGATAATCAAAGAGCATCAGCAGATTGTGGATCTCCTCCATCGCTTCCAGGAAGTACTCGCCTTCCTTCGCCCTACCGATGCGGATCAGGTCCAAAATATAGCGCCGCAGCTCGCCGGTGGTATCCCCAAGGCCAGCCAAATAGTTCACCAGCTCCACGCCGGTTTCCTCTGGTGTCAGGATCTCGTGTCTGGTGGTGATGGAGTAGACATTGCGCGCCTCGGCATACTCCTGTTCCGCTCCATCCACAAAACCTGCGTATCTCACGTCCGGGTGATCTTTCAGGACCTCCCGGATTTCCTTCAGGCCTGAGGCAGCCTCGCCCATGAGTCTATTAGCCTCCGTCAGATCCCCGCGGTGCACTGACCGTATGGATGAAGAGCAGAGGCGTATCACCTCCCGTGAGCGGCGAAATGACTCCTCTCGAGCGCGGTCTTTGGCATCAAAGCTGGCCAGCATACGCGCGGTAAGATCTTCGAAAGTCGACATGATCGTGATTGCTTCCTTGCGGGGATTATGATCGCCCAAGATTCATCAATTTTTTGAGACGATGAAGCGATCTTTGGCCTTCTTCCAGCGAGCGAGACTCAGTCACCATGCGGCCTTTGTAATCTTTCAAGGCCCCGACAACCTTACTCCAGGGGACAGTGCCATTGCCTACGGGCAGATGCTCATCCCTCTCGCCATGGTTATCGTGGACATGGGCATGGATGACCAGATTCTTCAGCTCCAAAAACTTCTCCACGTTGCCGTTGGTGTTGGCATGGCCCACATCCAGGATGAAGCCCAGGTTTTCTCGATCTACCGTCTCGATTATTCCCATGATCTCCTCGGGTCTTCGGCCTAGCAGGGCTGGCATGTTAACCATGTTCTCCACGGCGATTCTCATATCCAAGTCTTCGGCATGATCGCAGATCTTCCGCAATCCCAGGATATTCTGTGTCCAGGCGGCGTCAGGCATCTGCACCCCCAGTGGCGACAGATGTCCCGGATGCACGACGGCCAGCCGCGCGAAGTCGCCGGCCAGGTCGAGGCAGCTCTTCATCTGCCGGACGGTCTCATCCCAGATGGGCTGGTTCAGGCTTGCCAGATTCAGGTCAGAGTAAGGCAAATGAATCGTGATAATAAGGTTGGTAGTCTCGGCAATCTGCCTGGCATCGGCCAGGTTCTCCGAAGTGAGCTTCTGTCTTCCTTCGTTCACAATCTCCCAGCCGGTGTAGCCGAGATCTTCCAGCTGATATGCCCAGTCGAAGGGCCTGTCAACAAGCTTGCTCGACGAGAAGCTAAACACGCAAAATCACTCCTGCTCCGCCTCCTCCAGATCGATCTCCTCGATGGGCACCCCGTCTTTCGTTTGCGGGGCCAGCCAGTCAACCAGGCGTTTGCCGCCCTTGATCTGGACATGCAGTGAGCCCAAGGGCTCTTCGTCGGGCGGAAAGCTGACCTTGCCCATGAAGGCCGCCTGCTTGTTGAGCCGAAACTGGATGGCATCGCCGATGCGGCCTGCCAGCATGACGAATCGAGCCGTATCCAAAATTTGCTGCTCTCGCAAGAGCTTGTGGAAAGTTTGTAGAGCGTCAGGCCCATTGTAGGCCTCGATCCTGTCGCCCCGGATGTCCATGATCAGACCGGGAAAGATCTTCTCGATGGCCGAGACGACCTTCTCCACGCGTTCCGTCGGCCTGACAGAAGTGTACACAGAGACCTCGATCGTAGTCAATCGCCTCTAGACGTGGCTGGTCTTATATCTGAGGATGGCTGCTATTCCGCCGAAGGCTTTGTAAAGCTGTGCTCCCTCCTCAAACTCCGCGGAGATTATCTTTACCTGGGCACCGCTCTGGTCCGCCAGTTTGGACAGATTGAATACAATGTCCTCCTCTCCGGCAATGGAAAGGGGGCTGCCGCATTTTAGGCAGCAGCCCACGGCCGCAGCCGCGCCGGAGCGGGTCTGGCTCTCGGTGAAGTCACAGCTCCGGTTGGTGCAGACTATCTCAGCTCGCGTCTTGCGCAGATCTTCAGAGAGAAGAAGAACCTCCACTGCTCCAAGTTCCAGATTGTGGCGAACCTCCTTTTCTCCGTAAGCCGCCAGTCCTTTATCGCTCACCAGCTCCGTCATGAACCGGCGCATGACCAATTTATCCTGCGTTACCTCCAGGTCCAGGAGCCTATCCTGGGCAGCATCCACCAGCTCGTACAGCCCGGATTCATCGGTATAGGAGACATCCAGGGCGTCCAGCACCTTGCGTTGCAGCTCGTGATGCAGAAATCCGCCCTCAACGAACTCCTCCTTAGTGGGCGAGGGCCCGCCGATCAGGATGCCCTGCAGATCCTTGGGATCGATGGCCAAAAAAGCATCATTGGCGGACTCTCCGATCCTGCCATAGAAATCATGGATGGCGATCAGGCGCAGCTGCTGGAACCTGTGGCTGGACTGGCCGCCTTTCCTCTGCTTGCCCGGCACCGTGGAGGTGAGGTGCTTAATGGGCTCAACGTATTTCCCTCTCAGAACTCCAATGGTCGCTTCGCGCCTGTCCAGGACGATAAGACCGAAGGTCTTCTTGTCGGCCAGCATCTCCTCCAGGGGCCCTAGCAGGAAAGAGGAATCGCAGTGGTATCTGTAGGTGATAATGGGGTCGGGCGGCTCCAGGGCGACGCTGTACATCTCGGTCTTGTTGGCGCCGACATCCACGTTGCCGATGAAGATGACTACTCCGTTTGACGGTGGTTTGGGGATTAGCTTGAGCCTGGACAATGCAGACTCAAGCGAGCCCTGTACACTGAGCCGGGTAACCCTGGACTTGATGTTGGCTGCCTGTCCGTACTCCTCTCGCAGCTGGCTCGTGACATCAGAAATCTGCTTGTCGGGAGGAATATATAGGGAAATGAGCTCAGTGCCCCTGCCTGTCTTGCTCCGAAGGTCGTCGAGAAGACGCTTATACTCGTATTTTTCCTGTGCAGTAAACTCCATCGGCGAATCTCCTAAAACAGCTCACGGCCAAGGTATAAAAGGCTTCTTCAAGGGGATTTCAAGAGATTATGGTTCTTGATGTGAGGCGGTTTTGACATCTGCAGCATGCCAGAGGGCGCCCATTTTGATCTGGTGTGATTCGACTGTGTATGATTCTGGTATGATTCGACTATGTATTATGTTACTCATTATGATTTGACTGAATGTGAATTTGACACCGCAGAATCCGCATTTTACAATGCAAGGACAGAGCATTATTATTAATATGCTAATTATTCTTATTAGATTAACTTCTTTATTCACACAAAGTTCATATTTCTCAAAACTAATCGATAACTATGAATATAACATAGAAATCTCAAAATTCGAGTTATTCAAAAACTATATAAAGATATAAGTTATCTTATACTCCATGGATCAATTAGTAGTTCTCCAGGAGATTTATTCGTCATTTTCAAAAGGGGGGGATGGGCTCCAAAGCATCAATTCCAAGGCTATCGGTGGGAGCTGTCCCGATCTGATGAGCAGACTGCTGGACAGCTCGAAGAAAGGAAGGATCGATGAGGAGGTCTGCCAAAAGCTGGCCGACCGCCTCCAGGATGTCTACGAGGTTAAGCGAGTTGGTGATATCTGCCGCAAAGCTGGATTCTACGGCCAGGCTATCAGGTCATACAACAAAGCCCTTTCCTTGAGCCGCGATCGGATCCTCCGGCCGGTGCTGCTCAACAATCTGGGACAGACCTACGCACGCCAGGGAGATCTGGCTAGAGCGGTCGTCTATTACGGGAAGGCTGCTAGCGGTTTTGAGCGTGTTGGAGACCGCAGCGGTCTGGCGCACGTATTGGGAAACCTTGGTTCTGCCTACAGGCTGGGCAAAGACTGGGACAGGGCCATAGAGCACTGCTATCGCAGCCTGAAGATTTTCGAGGAGAAAGGCGACGACCAGGGCATCGCCCAAATGAATGGCAGCCTTGGCAGGATCTATGCGGAGATGGAAGAGAGAGAGCTCGCTGCGAGATATTTTGAGAAAAGTCTTACGGATTTCCAGAGGCTGGGAGACAAGAAGAGTGCCGCCTGGGTCCTGGACCGGCTGGGGAGAATTGCTGGCGAGAGAAAGGACTGGGACCGGGCCCTCAGCTATTTCAATCAGAGCCTATCCCTATTTGATGAACAAAACCTGAGCCAGAGCGCCGGAATTGTGCTCTCCAACTTGGGAAATACGTATCTGAACATGGGCGAGGCGACTGCCGCTTGCGAATCCCTGGAGAGGGCGGTTAGGCTGGTTCCCAGGAGTGCTCATCCTGCTCATCAGAATGCCTTGTCTCGCCTGGCTGCGACTTACAGTGCTCTTGGAAGGCATTGCCTGCAGCAAGCTGAAGATTCTGGGGTGGAAAGCGACGCAGCCGACCGGTCGGCAAAGGCAGCATCCAAATACTATGCTCGAGCCTCGGATCGATACCTGGAGCTGGCATCCACGCTTGATGTCGATCTGCCTGAGATCAAGGTGGCCGCGGGAATCGCCAGAAGCCGCTCTTATCTGGCCAAACTTTCAGGCAACGTCTCCGATGAAGAGGCAGTGGCCCTGACAGAGAGGGCTCTTTTTGCGCTGGACACCGCGGCAGCGAACTGTGAGGACCAGACAAAAGCCAAGATCGAGTGCTTGAAAAGGAGCCTCGCTGGTATGAAAGAAGCCTGGACATTGGGTCTTCTCGGTGATGAGCCCTGGCGACGGATCAAGGCAGTAACCAACTCCGCTGAATATCTCATGGGTGGAGCCCGCGCCCCCGGAGAGGCTAACGGATGTCTCTGCGATGCCTTGCGCAACTTGAGCGCAAGCTTGGAGGCGGAGAAAAGTAGAAGAGATCCAGTCGAGAAGCTGAGCGCTGCAGCCTCCGATCTGCGGCGGGCGGAGAAGCGATTTGCAGTGAAAGAGAGGGACCCAGGATTGCAGAGTGCAGTAGAGATCGGCGAGGCGGCAAAGATCATCGAAGCTCTGGCGAGCAAAAAGGACGCTTCAGGCCAGCCGGAGTCAGCATCTATCCTCAAAGATCAGCTCAACTTCAAGCCGGAGAGAGACGCCCTCCTGCTCGTCGGCAGGGTTTTGGCAAAGAACGCGCTCTTAGAATTGGATGATGCGAATATCGTCTATACCTTGGATGAATCCCTAAATCTTGTGAAAGACACCCACAATGTCAAAGCCAGCAAGCCTCTTGAGATTGACAGACTAGAAGCAGAGCCTGCATCTGATCCTATCCCGGATACAGATAGTCCAGTTCTGGAAGTATCCAAGGAGAGAGCCGAAGCTCAAGAGGTGATCCTCGCCGATCATGCTGCAGAGGCATCCGAGGTCTTTGTATCAGAGGTGGAAGGTGCTGAGAATGGCTGGCTTGTTCCTGTGAAGGCCAGCATTGCCTGCGAAAGCCATGGCAAGATGCTGGTATTTCCAGATAAGCCCCTGACAAAAGTGGTCGAGATCGTCGAGCCCGAGGCAAAGGATGCTTTCGTCCCGGCGCAAGAGCCGGGCAGTGATGCCAATCCGCTAGGTGAAGCTTCGGAAGACACGGATTCTGCATCCAGCGAACCTTTCCCCGATCCTGCCGAAGCATGGGAGGATCAGGCCAAAGAAGGCTCCTTCAGCCAGGCGAACGCCATAAAGCTCCTCAAGGCTCTGGTGCTGGTGGTTGTTATGCTTTTGGCAGTTGAAGCAATACTATATTTGATATAGTCTTAGAGCAAATAGCTGCCGAATCGAAATGAAAAAAAAGCAGCTTGAGATCATGCTGGAGAGACTGGAAGGCTTCTCGAATCCTTCTTTTCAGCGGGAGCAGTACGCTACGCCCGCCTCCGTTGCAGCGGAGATGGTTTTCCTCGCCTCCCTGCGAGGAGATCTGGGCACAGTCTGCGATCTGGGCTGCGGGACAGGCCTGCTGGCCATCGGCGCGGCACTGATGGGGGCAAAAGCCATCGGAGTGGAGATTGATCCTGAAGCGCTGGCAACGGCAAAATGCAATGCAGAAAAACTGGGCGTAGACGTCGAATTCATCCGTGGTGACGTCCGCTCTGTGATCCTCAACGGGATCGATACCGTGATCATGAATCCGCCATTCGGTTCCCAGAAAGCAAGCGCGGGGGATCGTGCCTTTCTTCGGAGGGCCACGGAGATTGCTGGGACGGTCTATTCCCTGCACCACCAGGGAAGCGAAGGTTTCATTAGAAGGTTCGTGGAACCCTGCACCATACGGGAGATATATCGTATTCCCTTTCCATTGAAGAGATGCTTCGAGTTTCACAACATGGATGTCAAGACCATTGAGGTTGAGCTTTATAGAATAACATGCCAGTAGTCTTTAGATACCAGGAATGAAACTGGCAGACAATAGAGGAATAAATGATGGAAGGTAGTTTTGTGCTCCCTGGAGATGTGGTGGGATCGACCGAGGAGTTCGTTCCCGGAGATTGCACCTACGCCAAGGGAGGAGTGATTTTTGCTTCTACGGCGGGCCTGGTAAAGGTAGATCCCAAGACCAGAACCGCTTGTGTCATACCCAAGACCAATGCCCCTGTCAAGCTATGTCAAGGTGACATCGTTGTGGGTGAGGTTATCGACCTCAAAGACAGTCTGGTCATAGTCTCCCTGGCGTTCAAAAAGGGTCATGAGGACCGACCGCTATCGGATGAGGAGGCGACCATTCACATCTCCAATGTGAGGAACTCCTACGTCAAAGACCTGCGTCACCTTTTCTCTCTCCGCGACATCCTCAAGGCCAAGATCATCGATGAAAGGCAGATGAGACTCTCTACGGGCGACGAGGACTTGGGTGTAATCAAGGCCTACTGTAACCGCTGTCTGACCGGACTGGTGCGAAAAGACGGCAAACTGGTCTGTCCTTCTTGCGCCAACACTGAAACGCGCAAAATAAGCTCCGCTTACGGACTGGGAGTGGTTTAGTGAATCTAAAGATCATCAAGAAGACTGAAGATGAGGCCGTTATTGAGTTTGTGGGCGAGGGACACACCATCCTGAACTTGCTGCGAACCGAGCTCCTGGCGGATGAGCGGGTCAAGATGGCTACCTACGACACCAAGTTTCCCATTATGGATAATCCCGTCTTCCGGCTCAAGACCAAAGATGCAGACCCTATTGTCGTTCTGAGAGAGGCTGCCGCCCGCATCGTCGGCCAGTGCGACGAGTTCACCAGCCAGTATGCAGAAGCCGTAAAGTAAGTTACCGCCTGATTTTTGGGCATTGCCGATCGGGCTGAAAGCGACCTGCGAGCTGAGGTCGTCTTTGCCCCAGGCGATCTTCCGCAAAAGGATGATGGCCCGAGAGAGCCACGCGCATGGTCATAGTCGCTCTGCTCTCGGTCTGGTTTTTGAAACTCATGGCCTGCTCAGGATCTGTATGCTGCTAGGGGATCCTGGCCTGGTTTGGATTCATGGGTTGAGCATCCTGTATACTGCAGGAAACAGTCGCGATGAGGCAAGCAATTACGACCTAGGCCAAATTGACCAAAATTCCGCTATATCGAGAAAAAATCAGAGACGGATAGGAACTGGCCTGTGCCTGGATTTCCAATTTTCCTTCAGGAAAAGGTTCATCGATTTCTCTAAATTGATGTTGCATTCTTTTCACCTCTTTGCCTCTAAACAACGATGCCTCAGATCACACCCTTGCAC
>Ga0116202_10001436_pt1 | contig 13942 bp, 10 predicted proteins | sample LakKivw325mmetaG_FD_94479 | JGI IMG/M metagenome (GOLD analysis project Ga0116202, IMG submission 94479) | Anoxic lake water microbial communities from Lake Kivu, Rwanda to study Microbial Dark Matter (Phase II) - Lake Kivu water 325m metaG | ecosystem: Environmental > Aquatic > Freshwater >...
CAATTGCGGCGGCCACGTGTCGGCCTTCCTGCCGGTGATGCCGCGATCCAGACCCAGCCGGTTCGCCAGATAGTCCGGCACGTTCTCGGCGTACACGAGCACCGGCCCCGGCAGACTCGACCGCACCAGCAGCCTCGCCGCCCGTTCGCTCTCAGGCGCCAGCTCGTAGGCCACAACGTGCCCCCCTTGCACCTGCGCATTGCCCCGGCAGCCGATGCCGGTTGAGTCGTAGCCGTGGTCGGCGAAATCGGCAAGCTCGGCGAGAACCTGTTCATCGCTCATCGAGGCCCAGCGGTGCGCATCGGCATATAGACTGCGGCTGACGCCCGAGGGCCTCTGCAGCCGGAATGGGTACACCGTAACACGTACCGGCACCGACAGGTCAACGTCGTCCCCTGTCGCGTGCAGGAGGCCCTCATAGGCACCGGGCCGCGCGCCCTCGGGTATGCGCAGATTGAGCCATACGCCGGCGGTCTGCCCGGCCTGCACGCTCATGCCGTCGGCAATGTCAACGAGAAAGTCGGCCACATGGTGAAAAGTGTTGCCGTGCCCGTAGAAGTCCGTCCGCCGGGGCTGCCACACAACCCGCCTGCACGATGCCGCCGCACCCAACGGCCCGCTATTCCCCGCAAGCTGCGTGCAAGAGACCCTAACACCGCGCAGTTCCCCGGGCACCCTTATCCCGACCGCCGCCACGCACATCTCACCGGGCGTACCGGCCATGACGGCCGCTCTGCCCAAATCCTCCGGTGACGGGGTCGCGTAGGGCCGCAACGTGTCAACGTCAGCGGGGGCCCACATCACGGCCTGAGCAGGGGCGGCAGACTGGTGCCCGCGCGTGGCCTCCGCCCAGTCGCCGGTCGGTGTCTGCAGAACCACTCGCCGCTCCGCTGCGTCAACATTCCGCTCCAGCAGCTCCCATTTGCGTGTCAGCAGGTCGCCTGAAGTGGCGTTGTAGCTGAAGGTGACCGAAATCGTGTCCGCACCGGCCGGGGTGAATAGCTCGTATTCCGCCGCCAGCCACTCCTCGCTGCGGCGCGTTTCGTCAATGCGCACTGCGCCGGATAGCGTCTGTCGGCCTTGCATGGGGGAGAACCAACCGTTGAAGCCTGGATGGGGTACGTCCCAGTCGAATTGCACCTGCGGGGGCATCTTGACTTCAAAGCGCAGACAATAGAGCACTCCCGGACGCGCGTCTGCCGACACAACCCGCCCGCGGGCCGCTCGCTCGGCAGGCGCCGGCCGCATCCGCAGGCACGCAACGCCTTCATCCACGATCACCTCCGCATCGCCGCGCAGGTCCCACCCCTGCGGGCCTCCGGCACCATCCAGAGCCGGAAGCAGGTTGCTGGACCCATCCTGCACCAGTGCCCGTGTCTGATAGCCCAGTTGAGCGAACCCGACATCGGCCACCGTGCAACTTCCCACAAGCAGCGCCATGCAGCAAGCCGCCAGATAGGGGACACCCAGGCCGAACGCCGGCCCTGTGTGGTGCAACAGCACCGGAAGCGCCCTCGCCGCAGACGCTCTGGATTGGAGGCCGTCAGATCTCCCGGAGGTGTCCATCGCCTACACGTTCGCTCCTCTGTGCAAAAGCGAGGTGTCTCGCCACTTCCTTAGATGCCGTATTGCTGACGGCTTCTCCGCCCACGCCCCGTTGTCCTTCAGCAGGCGGGCCATGCGACGGCTGCCTCTGGCGTTCGCCGCAATCTGGTGAGAAAAATGAAAACGGCCTGCCTCTATCGAGACAGGCCGTATGTGTCCGGAGTCGATGACCTACATTTGCTTCGGCCTGGGTTGGGGATTGTCCACATCATACGACTGCGCCGCATGTGGTATCTCGAACTGCAAGTCGGCGATCTCGTCCACCTGGTCATAGCCGTACCTGACCGTCTCCTTGCCTTCCTGTGACTGGCACAAGAGAGCGTAGTCCTTGTCAATCCAGACCTTGACCTTGGCTCCTCCCTCTTTCACCGTAGTCTCCGCCACCCAGCACTCGACGCCGTCAATCGTCTCTTCCCCCAGTATCGGCGCCTCCTGCTCCAGGTCCCGCACGAACATCAGCGGCGGCTTGATAACCTTGTCCCCGACCTTCTTGTAGGCCTTGGATGTCAGCAGCAAGTTGCCGATTGGCTGGTAGGAGTATATCATCCGCTCGTTCACATCCAGCAACATCCACCCCTCGTTGGCCTCAGTCCGAACGCGGACCGGCTTGCCTTCCTTCATCTGCACGAACTGCTCGATCTGCGTTCCCTCGGCGTTTCTCATTACCATGCGGCAGGTGTTCAGCGTCCACTTTACATCTCCCGCCTCGGCAATCGTGGCGGGTGCCTCTGTTTTGCCTAGCTGCAGGCAGCCTGTCATACCAGCCACCGTTACAAGAGCAATCAATGCGAGCGTCAGGACTTTGGCGCAAATCTTCACTGCGGCGACCTCCCTGTTCGATCTCCTCTGTCGGCAATCTCTCTAACCCGCGGCCTGGCCCTTCAGCTATGGATCCCCCTGCCGCGACGCCTCATCAAGGCGAGTCTCAACTCATCTGGGGACGTTTGTAGCCCGCCTCGTGTTCACAACGCCACGCAATTGGCCCCATCATCCGCAACGGCGCCCAAACCGGCCAACAGGATAGCACTTGCGGCTTGGTCCGCACAAGGGCCCACATCCCGCGAGTATCCATGGCGCAAGACAGCACGGCCCGCCCTGCCGCGGACGGGCCATTGTCACCGCCGGCTCACCGGACCTCTGGCTGCCTATAGCTTAATGTCCCCGACGTCAACCACTTCCGCCCCCAGCGGGAGCTTGAACTCATCCTCCCCGATCTCGTTGATGCGGGTGTACGCGAAGGAGACGGTGGCCTCCTGCTTCCGCGTTTGCCGCACCAGGCCGTATTGCTTATCGAACCAGACCTTCGTCTTCTCGGTCTCTCCGGGCTGCACAGTCTCCACAACCCAGCACGGCGCCCCGTCAATGGCCTCGCTGGCGAGTACCGGCACCTCCTGGCTAAACTCCTCCGCAGACATGGACGGCGGCCCTTCCGTTTGTCCGCCCTTCTTCTCGAGCGGGGCCTTCAGAGCCACGTTCTTTGCGGTATCGTAGATGTACAGGCAATCCTCTTGCAGGTCAATCAGCATCCAGCCCTTTTCCACCTGTAGCTTCATGCGAACCGGCTTGCCGTCCGTCAGTTGCACCAGATAGACCATCTTGTCACCGGCGGCATTCGTCATCGCCATCCCGCAACTGCTGCAGACCTGGCGCCCCTTCAAAGCCTGTGCCAGGCTGGCCGGCATCTCGCCAGTCGGCTGCTCCACAATCGGCGGCACCGGTGGAGTTGGTGGGATAAGCTCGGTGCCCACGCCCTCACCTTGCCCCATTCGCGGACAGCCTGCTGTGCCGACCACCAGCGCAAGCGCCAGCGCCGCGATCAGGACATTTCTCAGCTTGTCCATGCAACCACCCTCCTTCGCCGGCCCAGGATTCGCCTGCTATCGTCTCTCCCGGATGCCCTCACACAGCTCACCCAGCAAATCGAACGTCCTGGCGGCCTGCCGGATCAGGTCCTGTCGCTTCTGCTCCACCCTGGCCGCGGCGTGACGGGCGGCCTCCATCAAGTCATCGGCGGCCCCCTGTTCGATCAGGTGCAGGTCCATCACCGCCTGGCCGCTGCGATGGCAGAATGCGTTCACCTTCGGATCATACGACAGCCCGGCGGCGGTTGTGCCCACCGCGCATGACATCACCAGTGCGTGCAGACGCATCGCCAGCACCTCGTGCGCCGCCTTGATCAGGCCCATGATCTCGCGCGGCCCGTATGCGCTTGGCGGCACTCTCGCTGCCCCCGGCTGCAGACGAGCGGCAATCAAACGTGCAATCCCCTCGTCCTGGTCGTGCTGAAACGGCAGCAGCAGCACCGGCCGCTCCAGTGTGCTCAGCCACCGCATGATCGCCTCGTATGCCCCCTCCGCTCCAGGCCAGCTCCGCAGCGCCACCAGTACGTAACTGCCCGCGACCAACTCCAGGCGCTGCAGAATCTCCTCGATCCGTTCAGGCGGCGCCGGCTCCAGCAGCAGCACCGGGTCGGCGGTCACTACCGGTTCCGGCTCGCGCAGTCCCCAGGCATCGAGGTCCTCCGCCGATTCAGGGTCCCGCACCGTGACCACAGCCGCACGCGAGATGTTGCGCACCAGCACCCCCCGCAGGTACGAACTCTCCAGCGGCCCGATGCCCTGCGCAAACACCATGAACGGCGTCCTCGCCATCCGCGCCATGACGAGCTGATTGAGGTAGTACAGCGCCGACAGCTTGCTTGTAGTATCCTGGAACAGCCCGCCGCCGCCCTGAATCAGCAAGTCGCAGGCCCGTATCTGCGAATACTGCTGTATCAAACTCCACCGCTTGTAAGCTCTGATGCTGTGTCGGGCCGCTGTAGTCGCCGGATCGTTTGACAGCACGTGCAGTTCGGCCTCCGGCATTCGACCGCGGATGCCGGCGACCATCGCCTCCAGAATCGCCTCATCGCCGGTATTGCCGAACCCATAGTAGCCGGAAAGCAGCAGTCTCATCCACGGCCTCGCACACGCGCGTGTCGGCAGAATTCCTATATGCTACTTCGCCTCGGAGCCGCCAATCCCTTGCTATGGCCCGCTTGACTCCAGCCGACCATATCTGCTGCTCCGTTGCACAACGACCCACAACAGCCATCTCGCGGAAGACAGGCATCCCTGCTGTCCGCGCCGCGAGATCATCTTGCGGCCCTTCCCAGGGGGGGCTTTAGATGTCCTGCCGGGTGAATCTCCCCAGGTAAAGCGACAGCACCGCACAGGCTGCAAATGTGTAGATGAACACCATGAAGACCGTGTCGAAGCTGAATTTCAGCCCCAGCACGCTGGAACCGAATGCGGCGACGGCCACTCCCAGGTCCCGCCAGGCGAACACGATCCCGTAAACCAGGGGTCGGCGTTTCGCGTCGGCCGCGTCGCCGACTATCGCAGCGGCGACTACCGGCACCGTGCTGCCCAGCAGCCCCAGCGCCAGCGCCGCTATCACCACCGCATAAGGATTGACCCACATGACGGTGATGACCAGCCCCACAACGCCGCTGAGGAAGCCGCCGGACAGCACCGGCACGTGGCCGATCTTGTCCGTCAGAGAACCGCCCATGTAGCTGAGCACCATCCGCGTCGCCGGGTAGAACTGTATCGCCACCCAGATCAATTGCGATCCGTAGGTCTTCTCGATGTAGGTCCCGAACGCCCCCAGAATGAGGCCATAGGCGAGTGCGGCGGTGAACTGCAGCAGGCCCGATATCAGCGCCCGCTCTCGCGTCACCATCTTGAGCAGCGATAGCAGCGGGGGCGTCTCCCGCAGTGCCTGGCCGGTCGCTGGCAGGAACAGAGACAGAACATTGCCGATGAGAGTGAAGCCGGCGGCGGCCGCGTACATCAGATGCGCGCTCTCATCGGGCAGCCGGTCGTACAGCATCCCCAGAACGATCGCACCCGCCAGCCAACCCGCGTGCGTGGACGAATACAACACTCCCATCCCCGTGCCGTGCCTGCCGCCCGCCTTGTCGGCGATGTCCAGCGTCTGCATCGCCGTGCCGGTCCACATCAACGCCCCGCCAAACCCCCAGAACACCGACATGAACACCGCCAGCGGGTATGAGGGCACATAGGGGATGGCGAACATGCCGATGGTGAAAACCAGGTACGTCAACCCGCCCACAATCGTGAAACGGCGGTCCGACCAGCGGGGAAAGAGATACACATTGATTACGCGGAACAGCAGCATCGAGAAGTAAACCAGAGCCACGATGCTGCCGCACTTCACCTGCGACCAGTCGGTCACCTTGCCCAGATAGGGCACCAGATAGGCTTGCTGCGCCCCGGCACCCATGAACACGAAAAAGAACGTGGCCGAAAGCAACCATAGCCTTCCGGAAAACGCCAATGAACGTCCTTGGGGTTGTGACATGGCTCCAGGCTGTCCGGCGAGAACCGGCATCTCGCCCTTCGCACCGGCACCTCTCTTGGGGTTGATCCTACCCTCGAAAAGCGCGCAGCCGCCGCGCTCGCAACATCATACAGAATCGGCCCGCCGAAAGCAACAGGCAGGAATTGGCACCCGCGCAGGTCAACATACCGGAAATCAGCAGCCACTGGGAGGACTAACCATGCGTGAATTGTGCATACTGGCACTGCTTCTCGGCACCATGGCTTGTGCCTGCGCCCAGCTCGATGTGGCCAGGCTGGCCGAGGCCCACAAGGCCTATGACGCGGCCCGCAACGAAGGCAAAGGCAATTCCGAGAGCCCTGACTCCGGCAGTCTCGGATGGGGCGAAGGCGGCATCATCCACGCCTACGCACTGATGTGGGAGGCCACCGAAGACACCTACTGGCTCTCCAAGATAAGCCGGCACTTCCATAACATCATGGCCACGGCTACCGACCCCGACGGTGACGGCTATCTGAGCTGGCAGACACGCTCCTACTCCTGCGCGGTAGCGTGGGCGGAGCGCCTTCACAATGTCTCGACCGCAGAGATTACGCCGCCTTACCAGAAGAACACCAATGGCAAGGCCGCCGCAACCTGCACCGGCCATACCTACTTGATTGAGTTCTCCGGCGGCCCACAGACATTTCGCATTCTGGACTGGGACACTCGCCAGCTAGTCGCGGACGACATCGCCTACGAAGACGGCATGACGGTTACGCAAATAGAGCCTTTCAAAGTGAAGATCAGCGGCCAGACGCATCAAGGCGACCGCTTCATGGTCCGGACAGTCGCGCCTGAGCCGCTTGAGTTCACGGTCCACCAGGGCATGTTCATCTACCCGGTGGCCCTCTTCATCGAGGCGGTCAAGGCAAGGCCCGACCTCCAGCCCCAGTTCGGCGCGGACGCCGACGAGTTCCTCGCCTTCATCAACAAGCACTTGTTCGACAAGAATGAACGGGACTGGCTTGACATGGGCGAACTGGGCGGCGGTTACCGCTTCGAGCCGAAGGTCACCGACCGATTTCCCAACCGCATCATGCCCCACAACCAGTTCGCCGCCCTCGCGCGCGCATGGGTGGTGCTGAAGGACATCCCGGGCGCTCATCCGCTGATGGCTGACCGCGCGGAGAAGATGGTGCGCTATTTCCACAGCTACCTCGAGCTTGACGAGCAACACAACGCCTACACGTGGAACTACTGGGACTGGACCGAATATGGTGAGCCGGGCCATTCCGGCTACGAAGACACCAGTCACGCGGCCTTGACAATGAGCTTGGCGGTTGTCGCGGCCCGCCGTGGCCTGATATTCACCGATGAGGACATGGTTCGCATTGCCAACACCTGGCTGAAGCTGATGTGGAATCAGGATCCTGACAACCCGATGATGGCGGCGGGCGTTGATGGCCGCGAACCGCACAAGTTCTCGGCGCTTCTCAATTGGTGGGGCGAACTGTCCCAGTGGGACAGACAGGTGTACGATCTGGCCCTCAAGACGTTCCTTGCCAAAGACGAGCAAGGCCAGGCCGCATGGGCTCCGGCCATGCTGGTATGCGCCAAGCGTGCCGGCGTGCAAATCCCCGGCCTGGCCGCCGACGCGAAGCAGTTCTGAGCAAGTCTTTGCAGACTGGCCTTCTCGATTCCGCTTCAAGCGTGCTATACTGTACCGACGTTTGAAGGCCCGGATCGCTGTCCGCAGCCGCCACATCAGCAACAGGGGGTCACGCTCAACTATGCGGCAATCAGAGGAGTTCCACGCCAAGGCCCGCTACGTCGGCATCAGCCTGATGGTCGCTCTGGGTGCAGCTCTGCTCTACCTGGTTTACCAGGCGACACAGTTCGACGATCTTGTCAACATCAACGCTCTGGACATGGCGCAGATATCGCGCAATGTGGCTAGGGGCGACGGATTCACCACCAAGTTCATCCGCCCGCTCACTCTGGCGGTTAACGAGAATACCACGACCATCGCCAAGCATCCTGACCTGGTCACGCCGCCCCTGCATCCGCTCCTCACGGCCGGCCTCTTCAAAGTCTTCGGGGCCAGTGCGCGGGTGGCGGCATGGGCATGTGGGCTTTGCTTCCTCCTCACCATCGGCATCACCTACTGGCTCGCGATACGCGTTTTCAGCGGCCAGGTAGCCACTCTGGCCATGGTGATGGTCGCCACCGATACGGCACTGCTCCAGTACGCCGTCTCCGGACTGGAAACCTCGCTGCTTACACTACTGGTCACCCTCCTGTTCCTGGTGCTGTTCACCCACTGGCAAGCGAAGCGGTATCAGACGCTGCTAAGCGCCATCGCCGGGGCCGTCGCCTGTCTCATCTACCTCACACAGTATGCCTGGCTTGTCATCTGGCTACCGGTCTTGCTGGTGATCATTTACAACGCCGAGCGCGAGCGCAAGCTCACCAACGCCATTGTCTTTGTCGTCATCTCCGTGCTCGTGGGCATGCCCTGGTTTGTCCGCAACTACAACATCACCGGCGATCCGTTCTTCACCTACCGCTGGACCGAGGCCGTCATGGGTACCATGACCCATTCGGCCAATACCCTCTTCCGCACTTGGAATGAATCGCCGCCGGGGTTCATCTCATTCGCAATGGATGCACCGCGCGAGATGTACCAGAAGGTGCGAACGGGACTGCTGTACCTGCGCCCGGTTGTAGTTGACACCGGCGGCCCGTTCATCGCCGTGTTCTTCTGGGTGGCTATACTCATACCGCTGGGGGGGCTCGGATTCGAGCGCATACGCAAGGCGGTCTACGCGACAATCGTGCTGCTGACTATAGTGCTGAGCGTACTGGGAGCATCAGGGCGCTTGGTCGCGCCCTTGGCACCCTTCATGACCGTCGTCGGCTTGGCGCTGTTCTGCGAGCTGCTCAACCGTCGCGTCGGACGCCTGCCCGAGTTGCCCAAACGACGTTGGCGCAGTACCGGCACGGCCATACTTCTTGCCGTGCATATCATCCCGCTGGCGCTTGTCATGATGCCGGGCTTCCCGACCTACTACACGCAGGGCGTAGCACTACAGCGGGCCGCCAATGAGTTGAACAGCTTCCTCGAGGAGGGCAGGCCCGTCATCACCGACGTGCCCTGGGTGGTGGCATGGTATGCGGATCGGCCGGCGATATGGTTGCCGTTCCAGCCCGTTGACGCCCGCCGCATCGAAAGTGAAATCGGGCGTGTTGACAGCCTGCTGCTCACCCCGGCGCTCGTCACCGTCGCCGAGAACGAGAAAGCCACCGACTGGGCCAGGGCCTGGCAGCGGGCACTGACTGAAGATATACGCTATCAGGACTGGACGGTTGACCGGCGCCTGGCCAACGCTGCCTGGATTCTCTTCAAACGTGTCCCATAGCCATTCAATAGCGCCGGCGAGCGGGGCCGGCTTCGTGGAGGAGCTCTGCGCCATACACGCAAGACACAGACGGGGATTGCGCGGATGACCGACGAGTCGCAGACGCCGCAAGAGCCTGAAGAATGCTACCGCTGTGGCACGCAACTCCCTGCCGGCGCCAAGCGGTGCCCCAAGTGCGGCAGACGGCAGTATCGCGCCTGCTATTGCGGTAACCAAATTCCGGTCACTGCGCCGACTTGTCCGTACTGCGGCGCTGACTGGTCCGGCAGTCGCCGCGTCACTCGCAGGAAGAGCCGATCCAGCCGTATCAGACCCCGCGCGCTGGTCAAGAGCGCGGCCATCGGCGCGGGCATCGCCCTCGCCGCCACCGCAATCGTTTTCATCATCATCGGCTATTTCGCCAGGCTGGGAGCTGCCGGCGGTGCCGTGCCCCCCGAGTTCGCCATTCAGGTGCAGATGGCGTCCACTGCCGTCAGAGACATGGCGGCCGGCGTAGGCGCGGCGATTGTCCGCCGCAGCCAGAGCGTGACGGGATTCGTCATCGGCCTCGCCATCGGCGCTGCTGTCGGCGGGGCGCTCTATCTCACCAGAGTGGGAATACTCAAACTGGGACGCAAGCGACGCAAAGGCAGTAGAGGCAGTAGGCGGTCGCGCAGGTCCAAGACTCGTTGATACTCCCAAGAAACAACGATCCCATGACACCGACAACCGATGCGCCCTTGAACCCGGAAATCGCGCAGAGCAATCGCATGACGAGTCTGTGGCCTCTCGCGCTGGTCATCGCGCTGGTTGTCGCGGTCTTCGCCGAGAACATCCGCTGGCTCTTCTATACCTGGGCAGCCGACGAGTTCTACAATCACGGCTTCCTCATACCCATCATCACAGGCTATCTCATATACCGCAAGTGGGACCGGCTCAAGCAGCTCCCCCGCGCCCACTTCTACGGCGGCATTCCCGTCATCATCCTCTCGCTGTGCCTCCATTTCATTGCCTCTTATCTGGATGTCAACTTCCCCTCCAGCTTCGCCCTGATCGGGGTGCTCATCGGCCTGGTGTGGTGGCTGTGGGGCTGGCATGTGCTCAAAGAACTGGCGTTCCCCCTCATCTTCCTCCTCTTCATGGTACCGCTCGGCAAGCTCCTTATTGACCAGGTCGCACAGCCCATGCAGCTCCTCGGCGCACGACTGGCCGGGAGAACCGCGCAGTTCCTGGGCATGCCAACGGTCATTGATGGCGTCACGCTGAGCACCCCTGAATACACCTTCGAGGTGGCCGTCGCATGTAGCGGCCTCAAGTCGGCCGTCTCCATGATCGCACTCGGCGCGCTGCTGGCTTACCTCATCATGGGCGCGTGGTGGCAGAGATTGGTGGTGTTCGCCACCGCCCTGCCGGTAGCGATAGTCGCCAATGCGGTCCGCATCGGGCTGACGCTTGTGCTGGGGCGGACGCTGGGGGAGAGGGCCGCCGAGGGCTTCGTCCACGAGTTCTCCGGGATTGTCGTCTTCATTTTGGCCTTCCTGGGCCTTCTGGGGGTGACAAGCTTACTCGGATGCAGGCACCTACGGGACGACATATAACAGCCGCTGTGCTCTTGGCCCTTGGGCTGGCGGGCGTCCTGACCATCCGCCAGATGCGCGCTGCCGACGCGGGCTACAAGCCCACGTTCAGCAGCATTCCCGATCGCATAGGCGAATACACGCTTCACGAACTGGAGCTTGACCCCACCGTCGTCAACTTCCTGCGCCCTGAGGCGATGCGCGAGATAGAGTACAGCTCTGAAACCGCCAACCCGCCGTGGGTTGACATCAGTATCATCTATGGCAAGGACTGGCGCCCCATCCACTCTCCGCTTCATTGCCTTTCCACGCAGGGATGGTCCATCGGCAGCCAGGAGGAGATCACGATTGACCTCCCCGGCGATGTGCCTCACCCCGGACCTCTGGTCGCCAAACGGCTGCGGGTGGGTAAGGAAGGGGCTGAGATGGTCGTTCTGTATGTCCTGGCCTATCCTGGCGGCACGACCTCCAGTTGGCCGAAATTCGCCTACAAAGTCGCCACTGGCCGCGGCGGCGCGGGTGGAGTCATACTGATGTCCCGGGCGCTCGTCACCGCCGGCGAGCGTGCGGTCGCCGATGCGGCCGCCGCCGATACGCTGGCAAGGGTCTACCCCGGCTGCGTGGATTTCTGGTATTCCCGCCAGGCCGCCGACAGGTGATGACAGTGCTAAAGTGGCGCAAGCACAGCCCCTTCCTCGTAGCTCTACTGACCGGGGCGGTCGTCGGCGTGGTCATCATGCTCTTCCATCGCCCCTCACCCCTGCTCGGCACCAGCCTGCTGTGGCGGCTGGAGTTGCTGTCCTATGACTGGCGCCTGCCGCGCCATACCGGCTCCGTTGATGACATAGTCATTGTCGCCATAGACAGCGAATCGGCGGCGAACATACAGGTGTGGCCCTGGCCGCGCGATATCCACGCAAAGCTCCTCAACAGGCTCAGCCATGCCGGCGCCAGGGCCATCGGTATGGACATCGTCTTCAGCGACCTGTCCAATACGGAAGTCCCCAAGAGCTGGCTTGATGAGCCAAAGCCCTCCCTGGAAGATCGCTTGCTCGAGAAAGCCCTGCGCGATGCCGGTAACGTCGTTCTCGCCGCAGAATTGCAGGACGTGGACACCGAACGCGGTGAAATCGAGTCGCAGGTCAGTTCAGCGCAGTTCCCGCATTGGCGCTTCGAGGAAACGGCCGCCGGCATCGGCATGGTCAACTTCTCCAAAGACGTTGACGGTGCCGTCCGCCGCATGACCGTGCAATACACATACCAGGACCAGATGGAGCCTTCCTTTGCTCTCGCTCTCCTCGAGGTCGCCGGAGGTGACGCTGCTCGCGCCGAAGCCCTTGCCGGCAGACCGCCTCATCCCTACCTGCCCGACAATACCATCCTTATCAACTACCCCGGCCCCACTGGCACCTACAAGACTGTTCCATACTATCAAGCCCTGGAGCCCGGCCTTGTTCCTGATGACGTCTTCAGGGACAAGCTAGTCCTCATCGGCGCCACGGATCCTCTGCTGCAGGACATCCACCTCTCGCCGATGGCCGGCGAGAAGCACAAGGACATGGCCGGCGTCGAGATTCAGGCCGCCAGCCTCGCCACGCTCCTGCAGGGAGAGACGGTGTGGCCCCTCCCGCTCTATGTAACGTGGCTGGTCACTTTGCTCTTCAGCCTCCTGATTGCTGTCGGCACATCGTTTCTCCGCCCGCTCCGCGCCCTGCCCGCTCTGGCTTTCCCCATGGCAGCGCTCGGTGTGGTGGTGCCATTCGTCCTTCTGCACAGCCATCGTCTCTGGCTGCCGATGGTGGCACCGTTCGCGGCTCTTGTCATCTCCTACACAGTAGTCACCGTGTACATGTACGTCGTCGAGGAGCGCGCGCGCCGGGCCATCCGTGCCGCCTGGCAGCGGCGCGTCGCACCGGAGATACTTGAGATGATCCTCAGGGACCCCGAACTGGCCTACGTGAAGGGCAGGCGCACCGTCGCCACGGCGCTCTTCTCCGATATCCGCGGCTTCACCGCCATGTGCGATGTCCTCCAGCCCGAGCAGGTAGTCCAGATGCTCAATGAGTACCTCACCGAGATGACGAAGGTCATCCGCAAGCACCACGGAACCGTGCACAAGTTTATCGGCGACGGCATCATGGCGGTGTTCGGCGATCCGATACCCAGCCCCGACCACGCAGACCAGGCCGTCAGCGCCGCCCTGGAAATGCAACGAAGGTTGCAGGAGATGAGACGCGCCAGCGAGAACCCTTGCGTGCGGCAGATAGAAATGGGAGTGGGCGTTCACACCGGTGATGTGGTGGCCGGCGACATCGGCTCTTCGGAGTTCATGGAATACACCGCCATCGGGGCCACGGTCAGTGTCGCCTCCAGACTGGAAGCCTTGAACAAGGAATTGCACACGGGTATAATTATCAGCGAGGACACGAGAAAGAGCCTCCACGGGGACTATGGCCTGCGCGACCTGGGCCGGCTCGAAATCAGGGGAGTTGCCGAGCCGCTCGGGGTCTACACCATAGATGCTGACGGGAACACGGAGTAACGGCCGCTGGGCTGAGCGAGGGGCGATTCGACAGATGAGAAGCGTGCGCGTGTATCTACTGGCCGGTGTCATGGTCGCAGTCATTCTCACCGCCCTGGCCTCGGCCTCTCATGCGGCGGACGACGCAAAGATTACGGCGGTCGTCCTCTCCGTGCAGCACCGCGCGGGCGCTACTGGAGCTTGGGCCAAGAGCCGAGTGGGCACACTGCTGCCCGCCGGCAGTCGCGTTCGCACCGGCAAACGCAGCAAGTGCGAGATCAGGTTCCCCGATGGCAGTGTCGTGCGCATGGGGCCCAAGAGCGACATGGTCATCCAGGCTGTCACAGACCGCCAGATGCAACTCAAGTATGGCACGCTGTGGGCCAAGTTCATCAGTGGCAGCGGCGCACGCATCCAGGGCGGCACCGCAGTGGCGGCCATTAAGGGCACAACGCTCGATTTCACCACCCTCCTGAATCCCGACGGCACCTTCACCGACTTCTGCACCGTGTACG
>Ga0116202_10001437_pt1 | contig 13942 bp, 11 predicted proteins | sample LakKivw325mmetaG_FD_94479 | JGI IMG/M metagenome (GOLD analysis project Ga0116202, IMG submission 94479) | Anoxic lake water microbial communities from Lake Kivu, Rwanda to study Microbial Dark Matter (Phase II) - Lake Kivu water 325m metaG | ecosystem: Environmental > Aquatic > Freshwater >...
CTCGACTTCGGCCTTGCCACCTGCGGCGTGCAGGGTCAGCCGGAATCCGGCCAGACGGCGGAGCACGGGGCGGTGACGCTCGAGATCGGACCTGAGACGACCGTTGATTGTCTGCTCCAACTCTGTGCATCCGACGACGCGCGAAGCAGCAGCGGCGCGCTGCTTCCGGTCGGATCGTTTGGCTGGAGCACGACGCCCTCGTGGGCGGCAGCAGTTGCGATGACGTCGGACTTCGCGACGGCAGGCTCGGCTCCGGCGGGCCAGAGCACCTCGCTCGATGTGTGGCACTGGTTGAGCGTGCCGGCCGGCCAGACACCCGCGGCGTACGCAGGCGCGTTCTGCTATCGCGCCGTGGCGGACGGCTCGTGATGACGGCTCGCCCGGCGCTGCTGAACGGTTGTGCCTCCGCGAGAATCGGCCTTGCACTCGCGTGCGGCGTGCTGGCCGCGGGCCTCCCCGGCGGCGTGCGGGCCGACGATGGACGCTATTCGCTGGGAGCTGTCCAGCCGGTTGCGGGGCTGGAGGTGGTGGCGGGGGCGGCCGGCGCCACCTGGCTCGGCTTCTACAACATCGACGGCACGTCGCCCACCACCGTCGAGCTATCGCTGATTTCGCTTCCTCAGAGTTGGCAGGTAACGCTGTCGACCGATGCCTCATCCGCTGGTGCGGATGTGCTGGCGCTGACGGTCGAGCCATCGTCGCCAACCGAGGCGCCGCAGGAGTGTGGCCCGTTGACGACATCGGTCCACCTGTCCGGCCGGGGCTACGTGTGCGCGGAGACTGCCTGGCTGCGTGTGCTCGTGCCGAAGGGGGACGGTGTTGCCGGCAAGGGTGAGGTGACCGTCCGGGCCGCGGCGACCTGGCCCGGGCAGGGAGCGTTCATGCAGGAGAGGGAATTCGTCTTCGGGGTTCGGGTGGTCGATTCCCCCGCACCTGGGCTCCCATCGCTTCCGCTCGCCCTCGCTGCCGGTACGCTCGCACTGCTGTTCGGGTTGCTACTCGGGCGGCGTATTGCCAAATCGCAATAGCTTTACTAAAATCAGGTAGTGTTGATATTGGGTGGTGGGAGCCAGCTTTCGGGGGAGGCACATGATGCTGAAGCAGGTTCAGGTCGTTGCCCTGGTTCTGGTTGCGCTCGCCGTTTCGGTCACGCCGGTTCTGGCGGCGACCTCGTATCCGCTGAAGCCTGGTGACGATGTCATTCAGGATGCCCTCGACTACCTTGCTTCGCAGCAGGCAGGCGACGGCAGCATCGGCAGCTACTCGGACTCGGCCTGGGCCTGCATCGCCATTGCGGCGGCGGGAGAGGATCCCGATGACTGGGACGCCGGCGGGCCGTCGCTGGTGGACTACCTTGCGGCCGGACACCCGGATGTGACCGGCGAGTTCAACATGGGCACGTACCTTGCACGCATGGTGCTTGCGGCGGTGGCCGCCGGAGAGGACCCCGGCGCGTTCGGCTCGTGGTCGGGCTCCAATGCAGGAGTGAGCATCACGAATGGCGACTACCTCGGCGCGCTGTGGTCGCTCTTCGATGGCGACCAGTTCCTGCAGGACCTGACGGGTGACCCGGACAGCGCTGAGACGCTGAACGACGACTTCTGGGGGTTGAGGGCTGTCATTGCCGCCGGCGCGGCGTCCTCTTCGAGCGAGGTCAGGGCTGTCGCCTCCTTCATCGCCTCCTTCCAGGAGTCCGACGGTGGCTGGACCTGGGGTACGCCCGCTCACTCGTGGTACTCGCCCGACTCGAGCGATCCGGACAACACCGCGGCGGCCATCGTTGCTCTCGGGCTGGCGGGTCAGGCCTCCTCACAGGCGGTCCAGGATGGGCTTGAGTTCCTGCACGATAACCAGGACGGCTCCGGCGGTTTCGTAAGTCTATGGACCGGCGTGAACGTGGAGTCGACGGCGTGGGCGGTGGACGCGATAGGCATGTCGCGACAGAACCCCGCGGGGATGCAGTGGAGCCCCGACGGAGACAGCCCCATCGAGTATCTGCTGGGGGTCCAGCAGGCGAACGGCTCCTTCGAGGATTCCGCACGTGCGACCGCCGACGCTATCTGTGCCCTGCTCGGACGGCACTACCGTCCGGCGCCGGTCTCGGTCGGCGGGGAGGCGTTCCCTCCCGACAAGTCCTCGGTGCTGGCTGTACCTCTGGCGGCCTGCGCCGGCGGTGCGCTGCTGGCCGCGTTCATACTGAGAAGGAAAACGGCAGTGTGAGCGGGCAGCACTCTTGCCGACACACGTGTTCGGAGCTATAGTGTACGTATGACAACAAGAGTGACTCTCCGCTCTGGCGCTGCGGTTTGCCTCGTCCTCATGCTGCTTGCTTCGGCATTCCCGCCTTCTCCGGCGAGCGCCGCCGGCTACCCCCTCGACGCTGACGACGACGAGATTCAGGACGCGGTCGAGTATCTCCTTGAGAAACAGGCCTCCAACGGCGGCATCGGCGGCTTCGCCATATCGGCGTGGGCGCTCATGGCGCTTGCCGCGGCGGGAGAAGAGGATGCGGTCGGAGAGGTCATCGACTACCTGGAGGATGAGGCGGATACCGGAGACTTCGCGGCGACCGACTGGGCGCGGATGATAATGGCCATCGTGGCGGCAGGGGAGGACCCGGAGGACTTCGGCGGCAAGGACTACATCGAAGGGCTTCTGAACACCCGAGAGGAAGAAGACGACACGGGTGAAAACTACCTGCAGATAGGCGACCCTGACCTGCTGAACGACGATTTCTGGGGCGTCATCGCCCTTGTTGCCGCTGGCGAGAGCATCGATGATGACATCATCAACTTCATCCTCGAATGGCAGAACGACGAATCCGACGACACCGGCTGGGGCATAGAGACGGGCGAGGAGAGCGACGTCGACTGCACGGCTGCGGCCATCATGGCGCTCATCGCGGCGGATGCGGACGCCGACGACCGAATAGACGAAGCGCTCGACTTCCTGGCCGAGGCGCAGAACGAAGACGGCGGCTTTCCGGAGAACCCGGGCGACGGCTCGAATGTCGCCTCTACTGCGTGGGCTGTCCTGGCCATCAGGGCTGCCGGCGAGAACCCGAGCAGCGGCCGCTGGGACGACAAGGGCGCCACCCCCGTCGAGTACCTGCTGGACCTGCAGAAGAGTAACGGCTCGTTCCCGCTGTCGGCCAGCAGTTCGAGCAACCCCGAGTGGATGACGGCGTACGCCATCGTGGCGCTGCTCGGCGACCCGTACCCGGTGTCGGCGGTGGGCTCGTCCGGCGGCGACGGCGACGGGAAGATCAAGACGTCTCCCACCAGCATGACGTTCTATGCGACCGCGGGAGGCGGCGACCCGCTCAGCCGCAAGCTGCTCATCCTGAACGACGGCGATGGCAGCATAGACTGGACCGTCTCTGAAAACGCCGTCTGGCTCTCCCTCAGCCCGTCGAGCGGCAGCTCAGATGACGAAGGCGACGACGTCTCAGTGTCCGTCAATATCGACGGCCTGACGGCCGGCACGTACAGCGCCAGCATCACGATTACCTCGGACGATGCCGACAACAGCCCGAGGACGGTGGGTGTCACGCTGCATGTGGACGAGCCGACCACCGACAACGAGATTGCGGCCTATCCTGACGATTTCGAGTTCAGCGTCGACCTTGACGAGAGCGACGACAACCCGGACGACCAGTTCCTCGAGATATGGAACACCGGGCCCGACAGCATCGAGTTCGAGGTCGATGTCGACAGCGACGGTGACTGGCTGGATGTCAGCCCCGGCGACGGGGACCTCGACGAGGAGCATGTCAGCCTGAGGCTCAGGGTGGATATCGAGGACCTTGAACCGGACGACTACAGTGCGACCATCACCATCTCGTCCGACGACGCGGACTCGGTAGAGATAGACGTCTCCCTCACGGTGGCAGGGGAGGCTGAGAAGGCGGAGATAGGCTTCTCGCCCACCAAGTTCACATTCAAGGCGGAGGAGGGGGGCGACGACCCGGACGAGCAGACCCTCACCATCTGGAACAAAGGGACCGGCACGATGGAGTTCTCCGTCTCGGACGACGCCGGCTGGCTGAGCCTGAGCCCTCGGACGGGCGAGTCCGAGGACGATGACGACGAGCAGGAGATAGAAGTCTCCGTCGATGTCGGCAGTCTCAAGCCGGACAAGTACACGGCGAAGATAACCATCAAGAGCAGTGATGCAACCAACAGTCCAAGGACGGTCGATGTAACTCTGACGGTTGAAGAGTCGGACGGGAGCAGCAACGGCAGCGGCGGGGGAACCGGCCCTCTGGGGCACCTGCTGCTGGTGGCGACCAACCCCGGTGGAGCCGGCACGGTGACGCCGAGCGTGCCGATGGGCTCCCAGGGCTACCCCGACGGGACGAGCGTGAGCCTCACTGTGGCGCCGGCCCAGGGCTACACGTTCATCGGATGGAGCGGTGACGCAACGGGGTCCGACAACCCGGTCACCGTGGTGATGAAAGGTAACCGGAATGTGACGGCGAACTTCCTTCGCTTCGATGCGGCCGGGCTGACGAACGTCAGCATCCCGTACGCGTCGCCGGGCATGGCTTCGGTCTCGGTCATCCAGTACCCGAGCGGCAGCATTCCGAGCAGTCCGAAGGGCTTCCGGATACTCACGGCTTACGTGGTGGACCCCCAGGGCAGCGGCACGTTCACGCTGCGCTTCGACGGGCTGGCGGATGTGAACAACGTCGGGGTGTTCAAGGTGGTGGGAAACACGTGGCAGCAACTGCCGCGGGCTGTGGTGGGAGCCGGCGCGCTGCAGGTGACGCTGGACGCGACCGACCCCATCCTGGCGCTGGCCTATCCCGGCTCGGCCGGAATACTTGACTCAATCAAGTCGCTCTTCGGCGGGGCGAGCACTACCACGATCGTGGTCGTGGCTGTGGGCATCGTGTGCATCGTGCTCGTCGTGGTGCTGCTCCTGGTGCTCGGGCGGCGTGAGTCGTACTAGGGCTTCCGTGGTCGACGGCGCGGCAGCCCGACCGGCTGGGAGACTCGACCGCCGTCGATGGTCGTGAAGTACCGGTATGAGGAATCCGTGGCGGCTTCTTGCTTCGCTCGCGCCGTGTGCGGCTCTTGCGGCCGTTCTGTTGGGATGCAGCGGAACCGCTGCTGAGACACTGCCGGCGACCTTCGACCCGTCCGGGCCGGCGCAGGCGCGCGTCGTGGTAACGACGGGCTTCGGGGCCAACACCCTTCTCGACGCCGTGGTGGGCATCGATGCGCGCACGAGCGCGATGAAGGCGCTGGAGTCCATCGCGGAGACGGAGACGGGTTACGGCGGCGGCTTCGTCCAGAGCATCAACGGAGTCGGCAGCACGAGGAAGTCCGACTGGTTCTACTACGTCAACGGGCTGATGGCAAAGACGGGCGCGAAGGACTACGTACTTCGCAACGGCGACGTCGAGCACTGGGACTACCATTCCTGGAGCTCATTCAGGGGGATGTCGGCCGTCATGGGGTGCTTCCCGTGGGCCTTCGTGAACGGCTACGGAGGCGAGAGGCGGCCCTCGATAGTTGCGTGCGAGCCGGAATACGGCGACGAGGCGGACGGCATCGCCGCCGTCCTTCGCGGCGCCGGCGCAGTCGATGTCTCGCTCGTGCCGCTGGCGGAGCTGACGCCGGAGCAGATGGCCTCGCGCCATCTCGTGCTGGTGGCAGGGCCGGATGCGGCGCCTGTTCGTGAGGTGTTCGACAATCGTGCGACGCTCGGCCTCTTCGTCTCCCTCGATGGCCACGGACTGCGGGCGTTCTCGCCTTCGGGCGAGGAGAAGGCCGTGTATCAGCAGGCGGCAGGGGTGCTGGCAGCGACGCAGAACCCGTGGAACCCGAGGGGAACGGGGGCGTGTGAGAACGTGGTCGTCGTCGTCTCGGGCTGCGACGAAGCCGGCGTGCGGGCGGCTGCCCGGACACTCGTGCACGAGCACGAGAGGCTCTTGACGTGGTGCGGGGCCGTCGTGGAGGCAGACGGGCGCGTGCGCCCCTTGCCGGCGGCGGAGGACTGACCTGGCGCCTGGACCGCGGCAATCCCGTGGCAGGCCGGAGGTCTTGACAGTCTCATGCAGGTTGCCTACTCGTTCAGGGACAGCGGCAGCGCGATGCACCGGCTCAGCCCGTTCGTCGTCCCGGCATGGGTCGCGGCCGTGGTCCTTGGCGTCCTGGTGCTCGAGCATCCCATCGCGCTCCTCGCGCTCTGCATCGCCACAGTCCCGGTAGCAGTCGGAAGCGGCGTGCTCCGGCCGTGGGCGTCGACGATGCGCTATGTCCTGTGGATGGGCCTCGCCATCGTCGTCATCAACGCGATTGTCAGCAACCAGGGCAGCCACGTGCTGCTGCAGGCCGGCTTCTCCCTCCCGCTGCTGGGCACCCCCCGGCTCACCGTGGAAGCCCTTGCGTACGGAGCAGCCATGGCGGTGCGGCTGGCGGCCATCATCTCGGCTTTCACGCTGCTGAACCTGTGCGTGCACCCGGACGACCTGATGCGCGTGGCTATCCGGCTGCGCCTGCCGTACCGTTCGGTTCTCGTCACTTCGCTGTCCACCCGGTTCATCCCCGTGCTGCTGGCGGACGCGGCGACCATCATGGACGCGCAGCGCTCGCGCGGCCTGGAGTTCGACCGGGGGAACGTCATCGAACGCGCGCGGAACCGGGGGGCGCTAATCCTGCCGCTCTTGTCCAACTCGCTCGACCGGGCGACGCAGGTGGCGGAGGCGATGGAGTCGAGGGCCTATGGCTCGTCTGCAAGACGGACGTTCTACCGCGATGCGCCGCTGCTCGCGGAAGACGTGGTGGCTCTCGTTCTGCTCGGGGTCGCGGCAGCGCTCGCAGTCGCTGCCGGTCCGCTCGGGCTCTGCGCCTATGCATACTACCCGTCGCTGGACAGCCTGCCGCTCCCCGCTGATGGCTGGCTGGCTCTCGGGGCGCTCGTGGCCTTGCTGCTCTCGCCGATTCCCCTGGCCGCGGCGCGGAGGCGGCGCCGTGATTGAGTTCCGTGACCTCTCGTTCACGTACTGGGGGCAGGAGCGGCCGGCACTCAAGGAGGTCTGCCTGAAGATAGACGACGGCGAGTTCGTGCTGGTCGCCGGAGCGTCCGGCAGCGGCAAATCGAGCTTCTGCCGCTGCATCAACGGTCTGATACCGCACTTTCACGGAGGCGTGCTGAGCGGCTCGGTGAGCGTCGATGAGCTTGATACGTCCCGGCATCAGCCGAAGGACCTGGCCGCCCGGGTCGGCATGCTGTTTCAGGACCCGGAGAACCAGCTCATCGCCGCGGACGTCGAGCGGGATATCGCCTTCGGGCTGGAGAACCAGGGCTGTCCGGTCGAGGAGATCGACCGGCGCATCGGAGATGTGCTCGAGTTGCTTGGCATGGCGCAGTTCCGCCGCTCGCCTCTGGCGTCCCTTTCCGGCGGGCAGAAGCAGCTTGCGGCGATGGCTTCTGCGCTGGCGGTTCGGCCTCGCGTACTCGTGCTGGATGAGCCTACCTCGGAGCTGGACCCGGCAAGCGCCGAGTCGCTGCTCTCGGCGGTCGCGGGGCTGCGTCGCGACCTGGGAATCACGGTCGTCCTGGTCGAGCACCGTCTCGAGCGGGTGGTCAAGTACGTGGACCGCATCGTTGTGCTGAGAGACGGGTCTGTCGTGGCTGACGGTTCGCCGGCGCGTGTGCTGGGCGCGGCGGAGCTCGACGGCACGGGCCTCGGCTTGCCTCCGCTGGCGAGTCTGGCGCTGGAGTTGCGGCGACGCGGCCTCTGGCAAGGGAGTGTCCCGCTGGATGTCGGCGAGGCATGCCGGGCGCTGGCGCCGGTGATCCGGGGAAAGCAGGTTCCCGCCCACGTGCAGGCGGCAACTCAGCCCGGTGAACCGCTGGTCGCCGTGGAAGATGTGCGATTCAGCTACGACGGCGGCCCGGAGGTCCTGCGCGGCCTGACCCACGCGGTCCGGGCTGGCCGCGTGCTGGCGCTGATGGGCCGGAACGGCAGTGGCAAGACGACGCTGGTGAAGCACTACAACGGGCTGCTGCGGCCGGGGAGAGGTCGCGTGCTGGTAGACGGCGTAGACACGGCGATGGCGTCGGTGGCGACGCTGGCGCGCAGCGTAGGGCTCGTGTTCCAGAATCCGAACGACCACCTGTTCGCGGACACTGTCGACGACGAGCTTCTGTTCACGCTGCGGTACCTCGGCGCCGGGACCGGTGAGTCACGCGATCTTCTCGAGCAGGCGCTCGCGCTGTTCGGGCTGGAGCGGTATCGTGCGCATTACCCGCGCTCGCTCAGTGGAGGCGAGCGGCAACGCGTTGCGCTGGCGTCGGTGGTCGTGGCGCGCCCGCGCGTGCTGGTGCTGGACGAGCCAACGAGAGGACTCGAGCATGATCGAAAGTCGGCGCTGATGCGCTTTCTGAGAGACTATGCCGCCCAGGGGAACGCGGTGGTGCTGGTGACACACGACGTCGAGACGGTGGCCGAGCACGCGGACGACGTCCTCCTGCTCGATGACGGCCGGGTCGTCGGAGATGGCCCGGCCCATCGCGTCCTCGCCGCGTCTGAGGTCTTCCGCCCCGATATCTGCCGCCTGGCCATGGCCTGCATGGACGAAGGCGGCGAACACATCCTGACGGTCGACCGCCTGCTGGAGGCGCTCGCGTGAGGACGTTCACGATGGCGGGTCGCACCGCCGGATTGCTCACCGTTCTCACCGTGGCGGCCGGGTGTGCGCCGTCGTCTGCGGCTGGCTCAGGCGGTCCGGCGCTCATCGTCGGCGCCGCGGCCGTGGCGGTCATCGTTGCCTTCCTGGCGCGATTCGAGTCGTCCCGTCCCGACGCCCGCGAGATTGCGGTTGTCGCGCTGCTTGGCACGCTCTCGGCGCTGCTGCGCGTGCCGTTCGCGGCCATCCCGAATCTGCAGCCGAGCACGTACCTGGTCATCTGCGCGGGCTACGTCTTTGGCCCTGTGGCGGGCTTCATGGTCGGGGCGCTGACCGCCGTGGTCTCCAACTTCTTTCTCGGGCAAGGGCCGTGGACGCTGTTTCAGGTCGTCGCATGGGGACTTGCCGGGGCGTCCGCGGTCGTTCTGCGGCGCGTGCCCCTCAGGGCGGGCTGGCTCGTGCTGTTCGGTGTGCTGTGGGGCGGGTTGTTCGGGCTCATCATGAACGTGTGGAACTGGGTCGCCTTCGTGTACCCGCTGACGCTGGCATCGTTCCTCGTCACGTGGTTCAACAGCCTGGCGTTCGACGCGATGCACGCCGCCGGCAACGCGCTGTTTCTCGGACTGCTCGGGGTCCGTACGGTGCGCGTGCTGGAAAGGTACCACCGTCGCTTCCACTGGGAACGGGCCGGAGGGGATGCCGATGGCGCTCGCACGTGAGCTGAACGTGGTTTGACGCCCGGCGACCCTTGTGCTACGCTCGAATTGCGGAAGAGGAATAGGGCCCACCGGAAGTGGAATAGTCCTCGACCGCGGAGGGAGGCATGACGATGGTAAGAGCGTTGTTATGCCAGTGGCACTTTCCCGTAGTGCGCTCTCCGCTGGGGGATGTGGAGTAGCGGTCGGGTGGTGATACTCAGTGGGGAGCAGTGGGAACCCCCGAGCTCTTCGTAGAGCCAGCTCGAGCTAAGGCCGAGCACCGCGGGTTCAGCGCATCTGAACGGGAAGAGTAGGGGCAAGCAGGCATTCAAGGGGCGCCGGGAACAGTCGGCGCCCCTTCTTTTCGCCCCGCGCAGGCGGGCGCACGTTACTTGAAGAGCCGTAAGACGAGGTTCACGACCACGGTGAGGACCAGGCTGATGAGGAGCATCGTGGCAATAGGGATGTAGACCCGGATGCCGTTCCTCTCGAACGACAGGTCGCCGGGGAGGTGACCGAGCATGTGCGCCTTCGGCAGGAAGAGCAGGAGTACGCCCACCACGAGGGCGACTATCCCGATGACGATGAGGATGCGCGCTATGTCTGATGTCGGCATGTTCGTCCGGTCGGCATTGTAGCGCACCGCTGGCGCCTGACGTCATTGGCCGATTTGGCCCGGCGTCGGTTCGTTCGTCGCAGCGAGCGGATGGATGGTTGACTCGTGGCGCCGGTCGGGCTATCTTATCGCGAGTCCCGTCTCCCTCCCGACCGGAGCACCTTGACGTGCTGAAGCGGCTTTCGATTCGCGATTTCGGCATCATCGACGACGTCGCCTGGCAACCATCGCCCGGCTTGAACGTGCTCACCGGCGAGACCGGCGCGGGCAAGTCGCTGGTGCTGGACGCGCTCGACGTGCTGGCGGGACGCCGTGCCGGCCAGGAGGTCGTGCGGACGGGCGCCGCAGCATCGTGCATTGAAGCCGAGGTGACCCGGCCCGACGACGATGATGCATCGTCCCACAGCGGCCTGCTCGTCATCCGGCGGGAGGTCGAACGGAGCGGCCGGGGCACGGCTACTGTAGACGGCAGGGCCGTACCGGTGCGCGGTCTGCGGGAGCTGGCGGTTCGGCTGTTCGACCTGCACGGGCCGAATCAGCAGTTCGCGCTGCTTGACACACGGGAGCAACTGCTGCTGCTCGACGACTATGCGGGATGCGCTTCGGCACGGGCGGCGTTCGCGTTGCTGGCCGAGAGGCTGCGCGACGTGCGGGCGCGCCTGCAGGCGGTTGCCACCGACGATCGCCAGGCGGCCCGGAAGCGCGATCTGCTGTCCTTCGAGGCGGGTGAGATAGAGGCGGCGGACCTCAAGCCGGGCGAGGACGAAGAGCTGGAGCAGGAGTCCTCGCGGCTGGCGCACATCGAGAAGCTCAGAGCCGCGGTGGGCGCGGCGTGCGAGGAACTGTACGGTGGCGAGGGCACGGTGCCTTCGGGCAGCGACCGGCTCGGCGAGGGGCTTCGCCAGGTCCGCGATGCGGCGTCCATCGACCGTACACTCGTCCCGCTTGCCGAGGCCGTCGAGTCGGCTCTGTGCCAGGTGGAAGATGCGGCGCGGGAGCTGGCCACCTACCGCGACTCGCTCGAATACGACGCTGAGCGGCAGGAGCAGGTGCTGGCGCGCCTCGACCTCATCCGCACACTGAAGAAGAAGTATGGAGGAACGCTGGAGACAGTACTGGCGTACGCGGAGGCGGCCCGCAAGCAGCTTGCGACGCTCGAGTCGAGCGACGAGCAAAGGGAACGCCTCGCCGCGACGGAGGCCGTCCTCTGTGCGGAGCTTGCTGAGGCGGGCGAGCGCCTTTCGCACCTTCGCCGGGAGGCGGCCGCCGGGCTGTCGCACGCGGTGGAAGCCGAGCTCGGGGACCTGCTGATGGCGGGGACGGGTTTCATGGTCTCCTTCGCGCCGATTGACGGCGCCGACCTTGAGCTGCCCGACGGGAGCCGCTGCGGCTTCACGAGCGATGGTATCGATGACATCGAGTTCCTCATCCGGCCCAATCCGGGCGAGCCGTTCATGCCGCTGGCGCGCTCAGCGTCGACGGGCGAGACGTCACGCCTGATGCTCGCGGTTCGCTGCGCGCTCTCGCGCGGCGGTGGGGCCGGCGGGCTGACGCTGGTGTTCGACGAGATAGATATCGGGGTGGGCGGCCGCAGCGGAGAGGTCATCGGCAGGAAGCTGGCGGGCCTGGCGCGGAACCACCAGGTCATCTGCATCACACACCTGCCGCAGGTGGCCGCGTACGGCGACGCGCAGTACACGGTCGAGAAGAAGGTGAAGGACAATCGCACCTCCGTGGCCGTGACGCTGGTCGAGGGAGACCCCCGCGAAGCCGAGCTCTCGGCCATGCTCGGCAGCCTGGGAGAGCCGTCCCTGTTCGGCGCCCGGGAACTGCTGCAGCGGGCGCGCGCCTGGAAGGGCGAGGCTGCGCAGGGCGGCTGAACCGAGTCCGGCGGTTCGGAACACGCCGGGCCTCGAGACTGCATCCATGATTCATGTGATTGTCGGCTCCACGAACGAGGGCAAGGTTGCCGCGTGCCGCTGCGCGTTCGAGCGGGCGTTCGGGGTGGTGGAGGTTCACGCGGTGGCGGTTCCGTCCGGCGTCCCGGCGCAGCCGGTCGGGGAGGAGTGCTTCAACGGGGCGCGAAACCGGGCGATAGGCGCGCGGGAGGCGTCGCGTCAGAACAGCCTTGCGGGGGACTACTTCGTCGGCATCGAGGGCGGGATACTGCTGCTGTACGACACGTGGTTCGGCTTCAGCGTCACCTGCGTCATCGACGGCCGGGGCCGCACCGGCTACGGCACGAGCCCGCTCTTCGAGCTGCCGCAGAGCTTCGCGCTGCGCGCGCTGGCGGGTGGTGAGCTGGGCGACCTCGTGAGGGAGGCCACGGGAGACGAGCGCTTCGCCGAGCGGCGCGGCGCGGTCGGTCTGCTGACGAACGGATTGCTGACGCGGGAGGCGGCGCACGAGAGCGGTGTGCTGGCGGCGCTTGCGCCGCACTTGAGCGCGGAAAGGTATGAGCCGTGACACGGTTGCTGCTGGTTCGGCATGGCGAGACGGAATGGAACAGTGACGTCATCTATCGGGGTCGCGCGGAGGTGGCGCTGAGCGAGACCGGCCGGCTGCAGGCGGAGCGGCTCGGGGCGAGACTCGCAGCGGAAGGGGTGACGGTGCTGTACAGCAGCCCGCTCATCCGGGCAAGGGAGACGGCCGAGGCCGTCGGCCGGCACACGGGTTGCGCCGTGCAGGTGCTGGATGACCTGAACGACCTTGACTGCGGCAAGTGGCAGGGCTTGAGCGATCCCGAGGTGAAAGCGAAGTATCCCGAGGAGCGGCGACTCTGGCTCTCGGCGCCGCACCTGGTGACGCTGCCTGGAGGGGAGTCGCTGGTGGATGTCTCGGCGCGGGTCTCGCGGGCGCTCGAACTGGCGCTGAAACAGGACGGCGTGGTCGTGCTCGTCTCGCACCGGGTGGTGCACAAGGTGGCCATTTGCTCGCTGCTGGGACTCGACAACTCACACTTTTGGGACATCAGGCTGGATCTCGCGGGCATCACCGAGTTCGAATGCACGGCGCGGAGGCGCGTGCTCGTGCGGCACAACGAGACTTCCCACCTGTCGGTGAGGGAAGCGCCCCTGCCGGTCGACTTCTAGCGGACGGGCCGTTCCGCGGCTACTCGTCGAACCACTTCGACTGGCTCGTGTCGATGGCCAGGCCGTCGTGCACGATGAAGACCAGCAGCCGCGTGTGCTTCTGAGGCGGAGGGGTCAGCAGCAGCCGCAGTCCGAGCTTCTCGCCGGGGGCGAGGTCGAACGGCTCGCTGTCGACGGCGCTCCAGATGAGGTCGTTGCCGGCGTCGAAGCCGGCCTGGATGTGGCAGTCCTCGATTGGTCCGGTGCCGCGGTTCTCGATCTCGACGTCGACCGCGTAGGCTGCGCCGTCGGGCGAGCCGGTCCACGTGTGCACGATGATGGGTCGGGCGGTGAAGTCGAAGATGAAGGCGGGCAGGCCCTGGTACTCCGGCGGGACGATGCCGAGCCGGCCCGCCTCGCCGGTCGTCTCGAGGTAGAAGTACTTGCCTTCGTGGTAGGGGAAGTAGGTTCCGGCGTACTTCGGTCCCTCCAGCACGCCGAGGGCGATGTGCGTGGGGAAGCGGACGAGGACGACGTCGTAGTCAAGAGCTGACATAATCTTACCCAACAGGATGGCCGTGTCCTCGCAGTCTCCCCCCTCATCGACAAGCGTCTCGATGGGATAGCGTGCGTAGTCATCGAACCCGGTCGTGTCGACGTCAAGGGTGAAGGCGAGCTGTTGAACGAACGCCGCAATGAAGTGCACCTTCTCGTAGGGTTCGAGGCCGAGTTCGTCGGCCTGAGCCGACAGCGTCTGCGCGAGGTCGGCGATGATGGCCTCGTCGCCCTCGTCGGCGGCGTAGAGGACGTAGTCGGAGGTCTGCGGCCGGGGCATGGTGCGGTAGCGTTGGTACAACTCTGTGGGGATATCGATGGACCACGTCCAGGTGTGGTCCTCGAAGCGCCAGTATGTCC
>Ga0116202_10001440_pt1 | contig 13928 bp, 14 predicted proteins | sample LakKivw325mmetaG_FD_94479 | JGI IMG/M metagenome (GOLD analysis project Ga0116202, IMG submission 94479) | Anoxic lake water microbial communities from Lake Kivu, Rwanda to study Microbial Dark Matter (Phase II) - Lake Kivu water 325m metaG | ecosystem: Environmental > Aquatic > Freshwater >...
GAACAACGGAAGAAAAAGAAGGATTTAAGCAAATGAGTTTGCTTGAATTCGATTAACTTGGCGGCGGCGGGAACATGCCCCGCCTGCTTGCAGCGGGGTCCGCCGCCGCAACGTTTGACTTTTGTACAGACAAAATAAAGGAATCGCGATATTATCCTACCCATTTTATGATCCTGGGAATTGTCCCATCGTTTACTGGTAAAAACGTGCGAGTATCCCTTTCCCTGCACTCTAATAACACGCCAGCTAGTGATTTTGTGGATTTTATTTTGACTTCGGTAATTACCACGTTAATATATCCAAATATATTTTGGGGTGGGAGCAGTGAACAGAGTAAAGGTAGACTGGCATACAAAGCCGCTGAACATATTTAGAAAAGACATAGAGTTGGACAGACTCGAGAGGTACCTGAAGGGCTTAGGGCTAAGACGAGACAATAAAGCTATATGTTGCTGAGTTGGAACATTCCTGGACTATATCAAGACCGATTTACCAAGTTTGGAAACAGCCGAGAATTACAGAATCGAGGATAGACTGTCAAGAGGCCACATAAATAACACCTGCTTCGGCATAAAATAATTCTATCAAATGAACGACACCAAATGGAATTTTCCGTGCTTAACACCAATGAAGGCGTGCCCTATTACTTCGACCAGAAAGAAATACATATCCATCCAAAAGAAGACCATCAGAATGCAGGCCGTGCGATATTGCATCACAGCAATTTTGCTGACAGTAGCATTAGTTATGATTTTATTACCTGCCTCAGCCAGCGATAACGCTCCTGCATGCGCTGCTGAAAATGCTCTCAAAGACCTTACCATATCGTCCGCAGCTACCGTCTTTGCAGCTGGCCTCTTGGCGGGCTTCAATCCCTGTCTTCTGGCCATGCTGGCCTTTCTTGCAAGCACAATGCTGGTTAGTACAGGCCGCAGAAGGGATATCTTGACTATGGTGGCCTTCTTTTCCCTGGGTACATTCGTGGTCTACATTATTTTTGGAATAGGCCTATTTAGTGCCCTACAGGAAAAGTCCACTGCCGCTATGTTCCGCCTTGTTCTGGCAGCTGTCCTATTGGTTTTGGGGTTAATGCAGCTGGAGGATGCCAGGAGGCTGCAAACTGGAGGCGCTTCCCTCTTCCGCACGGACTGGACTAAGAAGTATGTCCATGGTGTCATTGCCAGCCGGAGGCCTAGCTCCTATTTCCTCTTAGGAGCGCTCTTCTCGCTGGTAAGGGCTCCATGCGTGGCTGGGGTCTACATTGCTATCATCGGCATAATCTCCAGCCAAGGATATGCCTCATCAGGGCTATTTTATCTTGTGATTTACAATCTGGGCATAGTGCTTCCCGTGCTGCTGCTGGGAGGAATCATTTCGTTGGGTATGAGCCCAGAGCAAGTGGATCATTTCCGGCAAAAACACAGGGTTGCCATCAGGTTGATAACGGGAATCACGCTACTTGCTTTAGCTCTGTTCATTTACTGGAAACTGATTTAGGCTAAATGAATGAGGAAAAACGATTCTTGGAAAGGGGTTAAAGCCGCCGATTCGTTTATTTAGCCGTTTTCATGGCAAACGATGGAGATCATCGGCCCCGGCGGCCTAACCGGGCCTAACTCCAAGGCAATCTCGACTCGCAAGGTGTTCACGGCTGGCAATGTAAGAACGATATTGAGCTTGTAGATATAAGTCAAATCGAAGGAAGTTAGCCCATATCTGGCAGGCCGAAGCAATTGATAACTCTCACGGACTGCTGATCTTTAGGGCCTCGATCTCTTGCCTATGATGGCCTGGTGACTGGTGCGAAATTTCGTCTATTTCACCCAAAGCTCCACGTTGCAATAAATTGGATCTTTCACCACGGTCTCCTTGAAGCCGTAATGTACTAGGATTTCTTTCATGGTGCCCAGAGGTGCGCACGGCGATCTCGACACCTGAAGCCCGGATGGCCTTGAATAGCTCTCGCAGATATCCTCTTCGCCGATCGGTGCACTCGATAGTTCGAATTATGATACGGTTGCCCTCGCCCCAGAGATAGCTGCAGGACAGAAATCGGCCAGAAACAAAACCGATTGTTTTGGCAAACTCGCTATCCATCTCAATCATACCCTGTGGTATGATGAACCTTTTAACGATCCCACATGTAGAGCTGCTACATATCATCAACCAAAACAGCAGGTTGATGCAGGCATTTTCTTGAACGTGCGTGACCGTATCTGGATGTCAATCAATAGCGTTGGGTTCTAAGCCAAACCTCCATCTTTCTCTGTTCGCTTCGTTTACGCGGTTGCTTAAAGAGGCGGCAATTTAGGTTGCAAGCCGACCGGTGGAGTGCGCACAGGGCATTTTGCCATCAAATCCCTTTTGTCTTCTTCGCTTAATAAGCAGCCGCAGGTCTCCTTATGGGCTACAGCACAGTTGCAGGGCTCGATATGAATGGTTACAGTCGTTCCGGGATAGTGCTGTTTGATGGCGTCCGTGATCATATCCGCAATGCGATGTGATTCGTCCACAGACATGGCGGCATCGACACGCAGGTGAAATTCCACAAAACGGCTTGCGCCAGCTTTCCGAGTCCTAAGCCTGTGAAATCCACGCACAGTCGGTGCGAAAACCATGATGTGCTTGCGAATGCCCTCTTCTTCATCCCTGGGCAGGCTCACGTCCAAAAGGTCCTTGGCCGACTCCACGGTGAGCTTGTAAGCAGCCTTGGAGATCAGCAACGCCACAAATATGGCCGCCAATGGATCTATCCAGTGCAGATCCAGGGCAGGAAAAAGCAGCTCACCCAGCCAGATCGCGGCCAGCCCCGCCATGACCCCGCCGGAGGTATAAACGTCAGTCTGCAGGTGCCAGGCGTCCGCCTGCAGGGCAACAGAATTGGTCTCTTTTCCTACCAGGAATAGCTTTTTCGATACGAGAAGGTTGGCAATGGATGATATGAGCATCACTGCCACACCCCAGCCTGCTTCCTCCATCGGCACGGGGTTCATGAGTTTCTTTGCTGCCTCAAAGATGATCCAGCCTGCGGCAATGAATATGAGCAGCGCTTCAACTGTTCCGGAGATGTTCTCTACTTTGTTATGACCAAAGGGATGGTCGTCATCTGCAGGCTTACCAGCGGTCTTGACGGCGAAAAAGGCAATTAAAGCCGCCAGCAGATCCATGCCAGAATGGACAGCCTCAGAGATCACTGAGACAGACCCGATCATCACGCCCACGGTGAGCTTGAGAACAACCAGGCAGGTGTTAGAAATAACAGACAGCTTTGCAGCTGAAGCCTTTCGTTTATCTCTATCCAGTTGAGCCGAACCTTCCATGAATGAATCCTTTTCAAAATTTCGACTGACAGTCAGTCATCTTTATGTTATAAATAGTTTTCCCCTTCCTCCCCTTTCTTGGAGAATCAAACATTGTGAAATAAAAGAATGAGGCTTAAGGTAATCCTCAAGATCTTGTTTTGGGCTTATATTTCCGTTCTACAGTTCTTCAGGTCCTTCTTCGCAGGGAATAAATTGCTCCCAGGAAACCAGTCAGGGCCAGAATGAACTCAAATCCCGGCGCTTGCATCTTCTGCGTGACCTGCTTCTTCAGCTCCTCCTCCGCTCTTTGCGAAAGCTGCTCCGGGGTGAGATTCAGACCCTGGTTGAGTCTTTGGCTTAGTTCTTCGTTAATTTTCTCTTTTGCCTGCCCCGTCAGATTCTCCCTGGTTGCATTGAGATCCTGGGCGATGTGCTCGGATGTGAGATTTCCCTCCAGGATGTGCTGGGCCGCTTTCTGCTGAAGCTCTTGCCCTGCAACATTCGCCTTCTCCTGAAGAGGTGCAGCAATCGCATCAATCGGGTTTGCAGCCATAGCTGAAGGAAACAACGCCAGAAAAGTCGCTGCAATAATAATTCTCCAAATCTTCATATCTCTTATCACCTTTGTCTCAATAATTCCTGATTCATCCAGATAATTCTGGGTTCATTAGATAACCATCGTTAACTTATAAGATTTACGAAACCAGGCACTTCAAAAAAAGCTTAAACAGATGAAAAGAGCTTAAGCAGATGACTGAACCGTCCATCACAGCGTGGGAGCGTTTCAGAACTTTAAGATGAAGTTGTAATTTTTTACCCCCAGAACCCTACCCAGGATCGTCTCAAGAGTATGACGCATCTTCTCGCTGCGTCCAGGGTTAGCGAATATTTCGGGGTGGTGAAAGAAGTAGACCAGCGAGGCCAGCAGGAATTCCGCGGTCTCGCGAGGATTCTGAACGTTAAAGCAGCCGTCTTCTGAGCCGAGGGCCACAACTTCCGTCAGCAGAGGAACCAGCCTGTCCACCGTCCGGCGCTCCATCTTCTCGTGCATCACGGCATTGCTCTCCTCATGAAGATAGTCCATGAGCTTGCGCCGGGCGACATTGATTCCAATGATGCTGTTGACCATGGCGTTGAGCTTGGAAGCGGGGGCTAGATCCTGCCGCTGCATGATCTCTTTCACATTGCTCTCCAGCCCGGCGATGTTCTTATCTATCACAGCCTCAAGAATATCCTCCTTGGAGGGAAAATAGTAGTAAAAGGTGCCGTGGGCTACTTGGACTTCTCGAACGATGTCGTTAACTGCCGTTTGCTCGTAGCCCTTTTCCATGAAGAGACCCTCGGCAGCGTCGATAAGCTCTTGCCTTCGCTCCTCTGGGTCTTTTGTGATCCTCTCTTTTGGCTCCTTTCTCAAGATTTTTGGCCCCCTCCGTGATTAGAGATCGGTAATGAATTCCTATATTTAACTTGATCTCTGTAGGTTATCCGCTTTCTCTGTTTATCGCGGATCAGACCAACTCCGGATAGATGCTGGCGATGTTGATGTCGGCCACGAGACCTTGGGCAGTGAACTTGAGAGAAGGGCGGCAGGGTTTCCAGGTTCTCGGTGAGAAACATGCTGTGTCTGGCCTATGCTGTGTCTGGCCTCGCAGAGGATCTCGACACGGTCGGAGAGCTGCGAGATGCGGACCAGCGCCTCATCAAGCGGAAGACCATGGTAGGTCCAGGTAGGAGATTCCGAGCTTCATGATTTGCCGCTCTAAGCGCTCTTTTACAAAGTTTGATCGTCCGAAAAGATTCTCAATGCCAGGTAGCAATACTCTAAGGTTGAGATTCCTCCGAAGGGAGTGCGTCTGAATCCTCCATTCGAGTTCTGTAGCAGCTCTATGAAAGAACTCAAGCCTAAAGGGTTCGAGATTCCCAGAAACTTAGCAATCTCGTGGCCCGCGAAAATGCTCTCGATGCTCATCGAGTTAGAGGTTGGGTGGGCCACGTAACCTTTTCTGGTTGTACATTGACTCAAGATCTCCTTGATTTCTTGAATATTCGAAGCCGGTAGAGTGGCTGGATATCCCTTAGCCTTAATGACTTTTAGGATCTCCAGGGCCATGAAGGTGACCATGAGATCGCGTTGAACGCTGGCCTTCAAAAGAGAATAAGCCCACTTGGTCAGGCTAGAATCCAGTTTCGCACCTAGTTCGATCCGCTTGAGAGCTGCGCTCAATGGCGAGGATAAGATGCTTGAACCGTACATTCCATAAACCTCGCATCGGAAGTATTTGACAAGCGGAGTGGATGGAACATCAAAAGGTTTGATCTGCACGTCGCTATGGTAATGCCATCCCAGCATGCCATCTTTAACCTGGACCTCGGCACCGATATATTCCAGACAATTCTTGGCATAATAAGCGCCATAAAGGTCAAAGCTTTTATGGCTGGAAATAAATTTGACGATTTCGAGATCTGGCGAATCCGCTCTCAGAATTTTGAGGCAGCCCAAGGCAAAGCAGGTATCACGGAGGTTAGGAGGCAGGCCTCTCGCAAAGCAGTACCCGTGCCTTCACCTTCATCTATCTGTCTTTCGCGGATGTATCTGATGAGTGCCTCGATATCTGGCATGATTAACCTCCAAATCGCAGGAGTCATCAGCCAGACGGCGGTTCAGGGTGGACTCCATCACCACCAGATTGCCATTTACGGGTCTGCAGATTAAAATTTTTCGATGATATTCGATGACGAACTTATTAGGCTGCACATTTTTCTGCTTTGGTGATCAAGCCTTTCTCAAAATCTCAGCCGTTTCTTCCGTGGATTTTCTTTCACGTAGCTCCATGAGCTTCGGCGGGGACTCCTGGAACAGCTCCAGGGCGTTGAAGAACCTGTCCAGCACTCGCCTTTGTAGGTTGGCACCAGGAAGATGTGCGTGTGGGGAATCCGCCTGCCGCGGGCGTACATGCAGACAAAATCCGGCTCAAGAGAGCGCATCATCTTTTCGGCGACAACCTTCGCAACTCTAAACAGGCTGGCGTTCTCCTCCTCGGTGAGTTCATGCCACCAGGGAACGTGCCTCTTTGGTATCGCCAGGCAGTGCCCCCTGGAAAAAGGGTTTATATCCAGGATGCAAAGGGATAGCTCGTCCTCATAGATTTTATGAGACACTGCCCGACCGGCAACAATGTCGCAGAAGATGCAATTCATCTGTTTTTCCTCGGCCATGCCTCTCCCTCTGCTTCTTATGGTACTTGTCTTTAGCGTTTTGCAAATTTTCGACGCCAACCTTAATAAAGAAGGCTGCAGAGTGCCTGACGTGATATGTCATGTCCTTTGAGATTGAGAAGATTCACGCTCGTGAGATTCTGGATTCTCGCGGAAACCCGACCGTAGAGGTAGACGTTTACACCTGCTGCGGCTTCGGGCGCGCGGCCGTGCCCTCGGGCGCGTCCACGGGCACTCACGAAGCCCTGGAGCTGCGCGATGGCGGCGACAGGTACGGCGGCAAAGGGGTTCTGAAGGCGGTCAATAACGTGAACGAGGTCATCGCTCCGAAGCTCTTGGGCATGAACGCAGCCGCCCAGCGAGAGATTGACGAATTCATGATCGATCTGGACGGAACTCCCAACAAATCCTCCTTAGGCGCGAACGCGATATTGGGGGTCTCTTTAGCCACTGCCAAGGCTGCTGCATCTTCTGTGGGCATGCCGCTCTATAGGTACCTGGGTGGCGTCAACACCACGCGAATTCCTGTTCCATCGTTAAACGTTCTGAACGGCGGAAAGCACGCCGGCAACGAACTGGCCATCCAGGAGTTCATGATTCAGCCCACCGGAGCGAAGACCTTCCGCGAGGGCCTGCGCATGGCTGCGGAGACATACCACTCCTTGGGAAAGATCCTGCAGGGAAAATACGGTGTGGGCGCAACCAATGTGGGCTACGAAGGAGGCTATGCTCCGCCCCTGAACAAGACCCGCGATGCTCTGGACGCCATTATGAGCGCTCGTGACGCTGCCGGCTACGAAGAGGAGATCAAGATCGGTCTTGACTCTGCAGCCTCTAGCTTCTATCTGGACGGCGGCTACTCCGTGGATGGAGATAGGCTGTCCCCAGGAGAGCTGATTGATTACTACGTGGATCTAGTGAAGACCTATCCCATCATCCTTCTGGAAGACCCCTTCGAGGAGGATGCCTACGATGACTTCGCCCGACTGACGGCAAAGCTGCAAAGCACGATAATAGTAGGAGACGACCTTTACGTCACCAATATAAAGCGCCTGGAAAAGGGCATAAAGATGTGCGCCACCAACGCCCTGCTTCTCAAGCTCAACCAGATCGGGTCGGTCTCCGAGGCCTTTGATGCCGCCAGGATGTCCTTCCGCGCCGGATGGAAGGTCATGGCCTCGCATCGCTCCGCTGAGACGGAGGACTCGGCTCTGGCCGACGTCGCTGTTGCTTTGGGCTGCGAGCTGCTCAAGACCGGCGCACCTGCTCGTTCCGAGCGCACGGCTAAGTACAACCAGCTCATGCGCATCCAGGAAGAGCTGGGCGAGGCGGCGAGCTACGCCAGAATTTGATTTGAGAAAAAAGATTGGCAGATCTCAGTGCTACAAAAAAAGCACAGACTCGTTTTAAATTTTTTTCTGATGCATCCTGCATTTCACGAATCTCGACAATATATTAGTATTCTTTGATTTGCCCGCACTCGAAACATCTATACTTGATCAGGGCTAAATAGGGCCGCATGGACTATCCATTCAAGCGCGGCTTCAAGCCCGATCTGGAGAGGATTCGAACGGTCCTGGTGGAGGAGTTTCTTTGCGAGGTCCGCCAGGAAGACGGCAAGCTCTGCATCAGCTATGGCGCTCTCAAGAGCGTCTGCGTCTGGATCGAAGACAAAAAGCTCAACGTGGCCACAGAGTCCGCCTCCGGCGTCTCAGATGACATCGTCCTGGACACCAACAAGCGTTACAGGAATTTCCTAGAGAAAGCCACAGGCTACACAGCTAAGCAGAGACTGCAGATGGCCAAAAAAGAGGTTTCTAAGGGAAGCGAAGGATGAGCTGATGCTAGTAGATGGCTAGCTTTCCTTCCACAAAATCCTCCACCAAGGCGTCCGCGCTCTCCAGCCAGTAGTCGAGGATGGATTCCACTCGTGCTTCAAGGCCTGGAGTGAGCCGCAGGTCGCCTGAGATCTGAACGCCACGCAGCAGAGGCTGATGGATGGGCGATCCGATCTCGCTGACAAAGGTGACGTAGGCCTCTTTTGCGCCCTCCAGCTCCGCGATCTCGGCTGCGGCATTCTGCGCCAGAACGTTGTAGATTTTGCCCACGTGGCTGACGGGGTTCTTTCCGGCTATGGCCTCCATGGTCATGGGCCGCATGGGCGTTATCAGCCCGTTGCCGCGATTGCCCCGGCCGGTCGCTCCGTCGTCCCCCATCTCGATGGACGTGCCTGTGACCGTTAGGTAGATGTTCTCGCTGGAATCGGCGCAATTTACACATACTTCGGCCTCGGCCTTTCTCAATATGGCCTCCTTTACCTTGGCTTTGGCCTCTTCATACTCATCCCGCGATGCAATGAACTTAGAAACCATGGCCGCAGCCACTACTAGCGTTAACCTATTGTCGATCTTCACCGCCATGAGCTTGGTGTCCTCGCCCACGCCCCGCACGCCGCACACAACTTTTTCCAGATCGAGAACCAGCTGCTCTGTGGCGTTCAGCGGCGCATAGCCCACGCCGATGGAGGTATCGTTTGCCCCACGACCGATGAGTCTTTGAAGCTCGGGAGCACCCTCTTCCACTCTGGGCTCGATTCGGAACTGCTCCAGATTCTTGACCGTCCCGCAAAAGAAGGATGTCACTGAATCCTCGATGATCTCATTCACAGGTTTGATAGAGGGTTTAGTGGCCCTGCCGCCCACAACCACGGATGGTGGTTTTAGGATCTTACCGCCCCCGAACTCGGGAGCGCTCTTGCCAGCGACTATCAAGACCTTGTCCACGTTGTGGTGCAGGATCTGGCCGAACTCTTCCAGGTAAACCTTACAAAGCGAGCGGGAAATGGACTCGGAGATTCCGTCGGCCAGAGTATCGGGATGGCCGAGGCCTTTTCGCTCCACCACCTCGAAGGGAGGGACGACGTGTTTTTGCAGGACGATCATCTTACCACAGAGAATATGCCGGGCGGTGGAGATTAATATCTTTCCAATGTCCGGGGAGACGGCGCAGCTCGCAGCAGATGCCCGAAAATTATTATACCCAGCGATCCCGGTCTTGGTTCTCCTGCTCGTTCTTCTTGGCCGCCAGCATCTCCTCCACTATCTCTTCCAGTTGTTGGATCTCCCTCTCCTGCTCCAAAAGCTTGTCCTCCACAAACTCCAGGAGGCGGCCTGGGCTGACTGGCTTCATCAGGTATCCGTCCGCACCCAGGTTCAGGGACTCCACAGAGTTGTCAAGGCTGGCATAGCCTGTGACCATGATCTTCTTCATCTGCTTGTTTATCTGGCTGAACTCCCGGAGCACTTCCGTTCCTTCGGCGTCAGGGAGCTTGATATCGATCAGCGCCAGATTGTAAAAATTATTGCAGGCTTTTTTTACCGCTTCCTGACCGTTCTCTGCCGTGCTGACCCTGTAGCCTTTCATCTCCAGGAGCGCCTTGAAGCTCTTGAGAACAGCCTCGTCGTCGTCCACCACCAGAATATGCTTATTAATCTTCATTCCTCTCTCCTCGCAGGAATTTCTAGGATCACATCTGTTCCTGATCCGGCTTTGCTCTTTATGGTTATTCTCCCTCCCATGGCCTCCACCAATCTTTTACAGACCACAAGCCCAAGTCCGGTTCCCCTGTCTCGGGTAGTAAAGAGGGGCTGGAAGATCCTGGGCAGAACCTCTTCCTTTATGCCTACGCCCGTGTCTCTGACCACGACCTTGGCCCAACCGTCCCGACAGAGGACAGAGATGGTTATATGCCCACCTCTGGGCATGGCCTGTACAGCATTGTTCACTAGGTTGATGACAACTCTCCTCAGCTTCTGGGGGTCGAGGACCAGCATCGGCAGATACGGCTCTGCTTCTAAGGAGACGGTCACGCCGCTCGGAACTGTTATGCTAGCCAAGGTTTCCTTGATAAGTGTCTCCAGGTCGGTCTCAACCAGCTCCATCCTAAGTGGCCTGGCATACTCCTGCAAACGGAGATGATCTTTTCCATGTAATCGGTGCTCTTCTCCATGGTTCTCAGGATCTCCCCAAGACTTGGCTGACCTTCCTGGGGCAGGAGGTTTCCAGAGTTCAGCCGCTCCTTGGCCAAAAAGACCATGCATGTCAGAACCTGTAGAGGATTTCTCAGATCGTGTCCGATCATTGCTGCCGTCTCGCCAATGACCGCCAGTCGCTCCACCTTCTTGAGCTGCTCCGTTCTCTCCGCCACAAGAGTTTCCAGCTGTTCAGAGTACCTCAGCAGGGCTTCTTCAGCCTTCTTCCGGCCCGATATATCGCGAACGATGGTTTGTACTTGCCCGTGCTGAAGGGCTTTGCCGGATATCTCAACTGGAATCTCTCGACCATCTTTGTGACGAAGAACGCATTCCATTACAAAATTCTTTCCACTCTCCAGCTCTTTAAGATTCAGCGGATTTCTCATCGAATCTTCTTCAGGGACAAGGTCCATGCATTTCATCTTCAGAAGATCCTCTATCGTATATCCCAGTATGCGGCAGAGCTGAGCGTTAGCGGCAAGGAGAGATCCATCCATCCTACAAAGAAGTATCCCTTCGGCAGCCTGCTCCACCAGCGACCGGTACATCTCCTCGCTGGCTTGCAGAGCTTCCTCGGCTCGCTTTCGCGCAGTGACGTCTCTAGCTATGCCTGTGGTGCCGATTACCTTATCTTGATCGTTGAAGATAGGCATCTTTACGGTCTCTATCCACCGGAGCTTCCCGTCTCGGTTCACCAGCATCTCTTCCCCTGTCTTTTGCGATCGCCGGGCCATGACATCTATGTCATCTGCAAAGTGGCGTTCAGCCAGGTCCTTCGGCCAGATATCCGAGTTACTCCTGCCGACCAGATCCTCAGGAGTCAGACCGCAGGCCCGAGCGAAAGGCTCATTGACGGCTATGAAGCGACTTTGAGCATCTTTCAGCCAGGCCATATCCGGGATATTGTTCAGGAGGGCCCTCTGTCGGCTCTCTGTTTCCTTAAGGGCCAGCTCTGCCAGCTTGGAGTCGGTTATGTCGATGTCTATTCCTATCATCTTTGCTGGCCTTCCATATTGATCGGAGAAGACTCGTCCCTTGCTAGCAATCCAGCGAACATCCCCGCTGGGAAGAACTACCCGAAACTCAAGATCATAATCAGTGCCACTATCCACGGCGCTCTTTACTGCTAAGTTGACTTTGTGCCTATCTTCAAGATGTATGAGCTTCTGGAACCAGTAGTTTTCGGGATTCAAAGCACATTTATGTTCCGATCCCTTCAGATCCTGTATCTCTCCTTGCCAGAAAATCTTGTCCGCCTGAATATCCCACTCCCAGCAAGCCGCCTTGGCAGCTTTCAGGGCAAGCTGCAGCCTATTCTTTCCCCTGTTGAGCTCTTCCAGAGCGAGGGAGATCTCATTCAAAGCTTCTTGAAACAGACATTGCTCCGGGGCATTCGAGCATTTCTGCTTTGACAGATCGTCCAAGCGTAATCTTGCAGCCTCGAACTGCCGCTCAATGTCCTCATCCTGCGCCATTTCGCATCCCTTTGATCCTCAAACTCCTTCTCAACTGTCGCCATCTTGACCGCGAAGGCTTTTGTCGATCCACAGGAGCCAATTGGTCTTCGATAGGCAAAGTCAAGGGGATGCTGCAATCCGTCGGCTCTTCTTCTCGCCTGAAGAAAGGTAACAGTCTCTTAAATCTAGTCCTTTTCTAGCTCGGAGATCGAGCAGGCGGTCTTCCATCCCAGATCCTCAACCCCCTCAACAGGCTCTTTATCAGCAGCCCGTGACATCTATGGCCTAAATTTAATTTAACTGATTTATTATTAATTGGCGCTTTAGTTTATTTACTTATAGTATATAAAATTTCTGAAACTGAAGCTCGTCATGTAAATCGTTATCACTGGTGCTCCCCCATGGATACAGGAGCCCTCGGTTGTAGATCGATACATCAGGCATGGTTTTATAAACATGAAAAGCGCAGGCATCAATTTATATGAGTGAATCAACGGCCATTGCTGGTCAAGACACCATTCAGGAATCGTTTTTAAAAAGGATCACCGCTCTGGAATCAGAGAACAAGAACCTTGCTGATGAGCTCGAGACCACCAAAGTGGAGAGAGAAGAAGTGAGGGCAAAGCTCTTTGAGTCCCTCATCGCCAACAAGAAGTATTTACGTGAGGTGGAGCGGCTCAAGAAAGAGAATATCCTCCTAAAAAGAATGCCTCTGTTTCTGGCCACGGTTGTGGAGATGGGAGAAGATTACGTTCTGCTGAGACAGCATGGGAACAACCAGGAGTTCATCACAACAGCTCCTGCAGAGCTGATGGAGCAGATTCAGCCAAATTCCCGCGTAGCCATAAACAACTCCCTCACCATTGTCCGTATCCTGGATCGCACCGTGGATGTACGGGCCAAAGTCATGGAGCTGGTCGAAGCTCCCGATATCTCCTACGATCAGGTGGGTGGTCTGGAGAGCCAGATACAGGAGATCAAGGAAACTGTGGAGCTGCCTTTGACGAACCCCGGGCTTTTTGAAGATATCGGCATCGAACCGCCCAGGGGAGTCCTGCTTTATGGTCTTCCCGGAACCGGCAAGACCATGCTCGCCAAGGCCGTGGCTCACGAGTCCAGGGCCACTTTCATTCATATGTCCGGCTCAGAGCTGGTGCATAAATTCATAGGTGAAGGGGCACAGCTCGTTCGTGACATCTTCCAGATGGCCCGTGAAAAGGCTCCCTCCATCATATTCATTGATGAGATCGATGCCGTAGGCAGCATCAGGACCCACGATGGTACCACAGGTAGCGCTGAGGTCAACAGGACCATGATGCAGCTCCTGGCAGAGATGGACGGTTTCAGGACCCGAGGCGATATCAAGATCATAGCTGCAACCAACAGGATCGACATCCTCGATCCTGCTCTTCTGCGGCCCGGACGCTTTGACAGGATCATTGAGATCCCCATGCCTTCTGCAGACGGCCGGCTCAAGATCCTGGAGATCCACGCCCGGAAGATGAGGAAGGCACCCGAGGTAGACCTCGCGGGGATTGCCAAGGCGACCGAGGAGGCCAGCGGTGCTGACCTCAAGGCCATAGTGGTAGAGGCAGGCATGAACGCTCTGCGCAGGAATGCGACCTCAGTCACCGGAGATGATTTCGAAATGGCTGTGAGGAAAGTGCTCGGGGATGAGGTGCAAGGAACAGAAGAGGCCATGAGGATGTTCTCCTAGGCCGCTTTTAAATTTTTTTCGGAAATTTACAAATCAACCTGAGTAAGCCGCTTTTCTTTAGTTTATTATCGGAAACGCTTAAGTATTCTTTTTCCGTCTAGCTCGCAATGGATCTTTCTGCCATAATGAGCACAGCCGATCCCCGAAGCCTTGCGGACGGAATTCAATCCAGCGTTGATTATGTGGCCGGAAAGCATATCGA
>Ga0116202_10001443_pt1 | contig 13919 bp, 19 predicted proteins | sample LakKivw325mmetaG_FD_94479 | JGI IMG/M metagenome (GOLD analysis project Ga0116202, IMG submission 94479) | Anoxic lake water microbial communities from Lake Kivu, Rwanda to study Microbial Dark Matter (Phase II) - Lake Kivu water 325m metaG | ecosystem: Environmental > Aquatic > Freshwater >...
CAAATTTAAAATTGAAATATCAAAATGAAAAGTTTTTGAGTTGAAATTTTTTGCAAAAAATTTCAACGATATATAATTATTCCTTAATTTTGATTTTTGATTTTTTCATTTTCATTTTTTCTGATGGGAAATCCCAGGGATTCAAACAACGCCTTTCCTTCTTCCCGATTTTTGGCCGTGGTGGTCGCCGTGATTTCAAAACTGAAAATGAAATTTATTTTTTCGGGGGAAACTTCCGGAAACGCGATATGCTCTTTGATCCCGAAAGACAGATTGCCTCCTTGATCAATGCCGGAAGCGGGAATCCCTTGAAAATCGCGCGACCGCGGCAAAGCAACGCAAATCACTCTTTCCAAAAAATCATACATCCTTTGGCGCCGCAAAGTCACTTTGGCGCCGATATTTTGCCCTTCGCGAATTTTAAAACCCGCGATTGAACGGCGCGCCTTGGCAATCACCGCGCGCTGGCCGCAAATCTGAGTCAAGTCCCGAGCCACGGCCTCTTGAACTTTTTTTTGTTCTTCCTTGGTTTTGCCTGAAATCATGCGCCCAAACCCGCAATTAACCGTTACCTTTTCAATCCGCGGCGCTTCCATCACATTGCGATAACCAAACCGTTTCATCATTGCCGGCACCGCTTCCTTTTTGTATTTTTCGTATAAAGAAACCATATCCTCCTTAAATCCCAAGCACCAAATTCTAAATCCTAAACAAATTCAAAATTTAAAGTTCAAAATTTTTAATTTTTGAATTTTGAATTTTGGATTTGTTTGGAGTTTAGTGCTTAGAGTTTAGAATTTTTTACTTTTAGATTTCGGCTTGGCATTTCTTGCAAATCCTCACCGCCCGATCCTTGGCAGTTTTTTTCTCTCCGGCAAAAGGACGATAGCCCACTCGCGCCGGTTTGCCGCATTTGGGACAAATCAATTTGACATTTGAAACATCAATCGGCTTGGGCAAGGAAACTATTTGTCCTTTTTCGCCTTGCCGTCTGGGGCGGCGGCTTTTTTTGACGATATTGACGCCTTCCACCACCACGCGTCCGGCCGCCGGCAAAGACCGCAAAATCTTGCCGGTCTTCAGCCGATCTTTTCCCGATATCACCAACACATTGTCGCCTTTAATAATCTTCATCTTAAAAATTTAAAATTGAAATATCAAAATGAAAAGTTTTTGAGTTGAAATTTTTTTTCAAAAAATTTCAACGATATATAATTCTTCCTTAATTTTGATTTTTGATTTTTGATTTTTTAATTTTTAGAGTGTTGAATAATTGTTGAATTCTGCCAATTTAAGAATTATTTGAGCTTAAATTTTTTCCAAATTTGACAATTTTGTCAATTATTCAACGCTCTCAATTTTATACCAGCTCTTCGGCCATCGCCGCGATTTTGTCATATCCTTTGGCTTTCAATTCCTTGGCAATCGGACCGAACAAGCGGCCGCCTTTGGGTTCTTTTCCTTTCCCCTCCAATATCACGCACGCGTTATCGTCAAAACGAATATAAGTGCCGTCTTCGCGTTTGTATTCTTTCTTTTGGCGCACAATCACCGCGCGGACTTTATCATGCTTTTTAACCGCTTTGCGCGGTTCGGCAACCTTCACTGATCCCATAATCACATCGCCCACCGCCGCGTAGCGCCGCCCGGTGCCTCCGTAAACATGAAAGCATTGCACCGTTTTGCCGCCGCTGTTATCCGCCACTTTTAATATTGTTCTCAACTGAATCATAGTTTAAACTTAATTGGCAAGCGGCATAAAAAACGCCGCAACTTTTCTTATATATCACAAACAGAAAAAAAATCAATGCATTGTCAGTGTCAGTTTTCTTTTTCAACGGCTGTCAAATCATCGGCAATGGCGTTTTGAGGCAACTCTTCGGATGATGCCGCCGCGATTTTTTTCATCACCCTCCAACGCTTGTCCGCCGACAGCGGACGACATTCTTCAATCAAAACCAAATCGCCCGGCCTGCATTCATTCTTTTCGTCATGAGCCTTGTATTTTTTGCTTGACCGATAGCGGCGGCCGTATTTGGGGTGCTTTTTCAAGCTTTCCACCGACACCACCGCGGTTTTTGCCATTTTATCGGAAATAACTTTTCCTGTTAATTGACGTTTCATATTTCAAATTAAAAAATAAAAATGAAAATTAAAAAATTGTATTTAATAATTTTTAATTTTTAATTTTCGTTTTTCCTTTTTCGTTCTCAGTTTTTAATTTAATTTTTGCCCGCGATTATCTTTTCGTTTAATAGTGTCTTAACGCGGGCGATATCAAGCTTGATTTGGCGAATTTCTTTCAAATTTTTTGACTTGCCGCCCTCCAAATCAAAACGCAACTCCGTCATTTTGGCGATTTTTTCTTTCAGCAGCTCTTTTAAATCCGATTCGGTTTTTTGTCTCAATTCGGCGATTTTCATTTTTCTAAATTTCTTTTTTAATAAATTCAACTTTGATCGGCAATTTATCCCCCGCTTTGCGCAACGCTTCGCGCGCCACATCTTCTTTGATACCGTCCAATTCATAAACTATCCTGCCGGGTTTAACCACAAAAACATAATGGTCCACGCCGCCTTTGCCTCCTCCCAGCGGCACTTCCTCGCCTTTGCTGGTTACCGGCTTGTCGGGAAATATTCTTATCCACAATTTGCCGCCTTTCTTTAAGTATCTCAAAATGGCGCGCCGCCCCGCCTCAATCTGGCGCGAAGTGATCCATCTTTCTTCGGCCGCTTTCAATCCGAAACTGCCATAATTCAACCGCGCGCCACGCAAGGAAACCCCCAAGCCGCGCCGGCGTCCTTTCTGCCATTTGCGATGTTTAACTTTTTTGGGCATTAATAACGACATGGTTCAAGTTTAAAATTTAAATATCAAAATGAAAAGTTTTGGAGTTGAAATTTTTCGCGAAAAATTTCAACGATATATATTATTTCTTAATAATTTTGATTTTTGATTTTTGAATGTTTATTCTTTGTCTCCTTTATAGACCCAGACTTTGATGCCGATGACCCCGTAAGTGCAGTGCGCCTCGGTGAGCGCGTAATCAATATCGGCTCTGATGGTTTGCCGCGGCAAGCGTCCTTTCGCCAGCCAAGCGGTGCGCGCGATCTCCACGCCGTTCAACCGGCCGGAAAGCTGAACTCTCACTCCCTTCACTTCCCGGGATGTCATCGCTTTTTCAATCACTTGCTTGACGGCTCTCAAATAAGGCATTCTTTTTTCAATCTGCGACGCCACCGATTGTCCGATATAAGCCGCCGACGCCCAAGGATTGGCGATTTCGCGAATTTCAACGCGCAACTCGGGAAGATCTTTTTTCTTGCCGGCGATTTTGCCAAAAATCAATTTTTGCAGTTTTTTGCGCAATTCTTCAATGCCCTGTCCTTGCCGGCCGATAATCAGCCCTGGACGAACGCAAGAAATCAAAACATTGATCTTTCCGGGAAATCTTTCAACTTCAACTTCGGAAATCCCGATTCCCGCCAATCGCCGATGCAAAAATTCGCGCATCTTGAAATCTTGCGCCAACAATTCGGGAAATTTATCTCCGTAATAACCGCGAGTGTGCCAGTCGCCCGCTTCCTTTATTCTGAATGCTTTGGGATGAACCTTGTGAGCCATGTTAAATAAATAATTTCCAATTTCCAATTTCCAAATCTCAAATGAATTTATTTTTTGAGTTTTGATTTTTGGATTTGTTTGGAATTTGGTGCTTGTAATTTGGAATTTTCTTCCAGCGTGAGAGTGATGTGGGAAGTGCGTTTTTCAATGCGGTCGGCGCGGCCCCGCGAACGGGGGAAAACTCTTTTTTGCATCGGTCCGTCATCAACCGTGATTTTGGCGATGTAAAAATCTTTGGGATCAAGCTTGTGGGTGTTTTTTGCCGCCGCCGCTGCCGAACGCAACAACTTCAAAAGCGGCAAAGCGGCTTTTTTGGGAGTGAAGCTCAAAATCGCTTCCGCCTCTTTAACGGTTTTGCGGCGCACCAGATCGGCCACCATGCGAGTTTTGCGCGCGGTAATTTTTAATTGTCTGAGTTTGACCGTAATTGCCATGTTTCAAATTTAAAATTTAAATATCAAAATTAAAAATTTTTGAATTTTGACTTATTTCTTAACTGTCGTTTGCTTGGCTTCAAGAGCTTTTTGCATCTTCCCTCCGTGGCGATGAAACTTGGTGGTTGGAGAAAACTCGCCCAACTTGTGTCCCACCATATCTTCGTTGGGTTTGACCGTGATGAATTCTTTGCCGTTATGCACCATAAAAACTTTGCCGATCATTTCCGGAACAATGGTGCTGCGCCGCGACCATGTTTTTATGGGAGAATCTTGCCCTTTTCTCACTTTCTCCATTAATTTTTCATCCGTAAACGGACCTTTTTTGATGCTTCTTGCCATGTTTCAAATTAAAAATTAAAATTAAAAATTTTCCGTGTGTGCTTATTTTTTACCGCGCCGCTTGATGATCAGCTTATTGGTCCATTTGTTGCGCTTGCGCGTTTTAACTCCCATCGCTGTCTTTCCCCAAGGGGTTTTCGTTCTTTTCAAACCGATGCCGGCTCTGCCCTCGCCGCCGCCGTGAGGGTGGTCGCAAGGATTCATCGCCGTGCCGCGCACCGTCGGCCGCCATCCCTTGCGGCGCTTGGCGCCCGCGCGGCCGCAATCTTCAAAACGGTGCTCCGGATGCGAAATTCTTCCGATCGTAGCAAAACATTCGGCGTTAACGCGGCGAACCTCTTTGGAAGGCATTTGCAACTGCGCGAATTCGCCTTCATGCGCCATCACCTTTGCCGCCGTTCCCGCCGAGCGCACCATTTGCCCTCCCCGCCCGGGCCGCAATTCAATGTTGCAAACTTCGGTGCCCACAGGAATGTTTTTCAACGGCGCGCGATTGCCGATTCTGATCGGCGCGGTTTGATCGCAAACAATATCAACACCCAAAGGCAATCCGTCGGCCGCCAAAATATAGCGGCGGCTTCCGTCTTGATATTCAACCAATGCCAAATAGGCGGTGCGATTGGGATCATATTCCAACGCGATCACCCGCCCCGCGATTCCCAATTTTTCCTGCCCGAAATCAACCGCGCGATACATTCGCTTCACGCCGCCGCCGCGATGGCGCACCGTTATCCTTCCCAAAAAATTACGCCCCGCTTTGCTTTTCAGCGGCGTTAACAAATGTTTTTCCGACCTTTTTTTTGATAAAATCGATTTCATGTTTCAAATTCAAAATTCAAAATTAAAAAATCAAAATGACAATTTAAAATTTAAAATTATTAAATCTTAAAATTATTCAATTTTTAAACTTTAAATTGTCATTTTTAATTTTGATTTTTCAATTTTTATTTTTTACTTAGGCACCGCTTCAATGGTCTGTCCTTTTTTTATTTTCACGATCGCCTTGCGAAATCCGGGCTCAAAAAATATCCCGCGGCGATTGCGGCGGCGTCTTCCCGGCACGTTAATCACATTCACGCTCAACACGTTCACGCCATAATAAGCTTCCGCGGCGGCGACAATTTCTTTTTTGCCCGCGGTTTTGGCGACTCGGAAAATATATTGATCGTTATCGGCCAAACTTGCCGCCTTTTCGGTGATATGCGCGCCCGACAAAACCCGCCCCGCCAACGCCGCCGATTTTTTCGGGGGTTTGGCGGCGCTTTTGCTTTTCTCAACCGCCGGCAACGCTTTTTTCTTTTCATCGCTTGCCGCGGCTTTCGGCGCCTTTTTGGCTTCTTTTTTGAAAATGTCGGTAATGGCCATGTTCCAAGTTAAAAATTAAAAATGAAAAAATAAAAATTATTTTTTGGCAACTTGTTTTTTCACAGACGGTTTTCTTTCGGATTTTTCTTGTTTTTCGGATTTTTTTTCACTCTTTTCGTTTTCGGCGCCGGCAATGATATTCTCCATCGCTTTAACCGCGCCAACCGGCATCAAAAGGCACTTGGCATTCAACAGATCAAGGGCGTTTAATTTTGCCGCTTCAATCGTTTCGGCGCCGGCAATGTTTCTTCCCGACAAAACGGCATTTTTTTCAAATTCGGGCAGAGCAATCAAAATTTTTCCGCTTTTGAAATTTTCATTCACCCTCTTGGCCGCTTCCAATATCTGAGTCATGGCTTTGGTTTTGGGCGCGTCAAACTCAATTTTATCAATCAGCACTATCATGCCGCCGGAAGCTTTTGCCGACAACACCATCGCCATCGCCTTGCGGCGCATCTTTCTGTTTATCTTGCCGCCATAAATCTTGTCTTTGCGCGGACCGAAAACCACGCCGCCGTGCCGCCAAATGGGCGATCTGGTGGAACCATGCCGCGACCGTCCGGCGCCTTTTTGCCGCCAGGGCTTTTTGCCGCCGCCGCTCACTTCTCCTCTGTCCTTGGCATGCGCCGTTCCCTGCCGGCGATTGGCCGCTTGTGTCACCGCCACTTGATACACCAAATCAGGGTTCATCTTAACCTCAAAAAGATTTTTAGGCAAATCCAATGTCCCCGTTTTTTCTCCTTTTTGATTATAAATGGCGGCTTCCATGTTTCAAATTTAAAATTTAAATATCAAAATTAAAAATTAAGGAATAGTTATTCACATCACACCATGATCCCGCACTGGTGATGGGAATCATTGAAATCATTTGATTCCTTAATTTTCGCACTTTTAGTGCGGTTTCTAAATGTGATTTCAATATATATCGTTGAAATTTTTTGAAAAAAATTTCAACTCAAAACTTTTTCATTTTTCATTTTTAATTTTTAATTTCCGTGATTTCCAACAACGTTCCTTTGTTGCCCGGCACCGCGCCTTTAAGCGCGATTAAATTATTTTTGGCATCTATTTTGGCAATCTTCAAATTTTTAACGGTCACGCAATCCTGCCCCATTCTTCCCGGCATTTTTTTGCCCTTGCGAATGGACGCCTCGCCCATCCCCACCGATCCCAACGTGCGCAATTCGTGCTTGGTGCCATGAGTGCAGGTTTGCTGACCTTTAAACCCGTGCCGCTTAACCGCCCCCTGAAATCCCTTTCCCTTTGAAATGCCGGCAACTTTCACCTTCTGACCCTCTTGAAAATTTTTCACTTCCAGCACATCTCCGGTTTTAATCTCCTCGTCGGCGCCAATTTCAAATTCCCGCAAAAACCGAAACGGTTTTTTGGCGCGGCTTTTTTTGATCCTTTTTTGCTCAAGCGCCTCAAAACCAATCTGCGCCGCGAAATACCCCTCCTTTTGGGCGGTTTTAACCTGCGCCACCGTGCAAGGTCCGGCTTGCACCAGCGTCACCGGAACCTTTTTGCCGTCGGACATAAAAATTTCCGTCATTCCGATTTTTTTTCCCAAAATAAATTTCATGGTTTTTTGAAGCAATAGAAAACCGGGCGTAGCCCGGATTCTCAAACGGCTATCTTGCAATTCTTGAAATTATAACTGATTGCGAAAATCAACGCGAAACTACATCTTGATCTCAATATCCACTCCCGCCGGCAAAGTAAGGTTGCGCAACGAATCAATAATCTTGGGCGTCGGATTCATAATATCCAGCAAGCGCTTGTGCACCCTGATTTCAAACTGCTCCCGCGCGTCTTTGTGGACGAAAGTGGAGCGATTGACCGTATATTTGCGGATCTCAATCGGCAGAGGAATCGGACCAAAAATTTCGGCGCCATAGCGATTGACGGTTTCAATGATCTGCTTGGTGCAATTGTCAATCACCTTGTGATCATAGGCGCGCAATTTGATCCTCAACTTGGGTCGAGCGATTTCTTTTTCTTTAATTTTCTTGATAGTCGCGGTTGCCATCTTGCTGGTTTTGAATTCCTTTTTCCATCCTTGATAATGGCGCTTTGGAATTGCTTTTTAATTTACTTGATTCGTTTTGTTGATTTATGAAATTTTGCCGGTTATTTGACAATCTTGGTTACCACTCCCGCGCCCACGGTCTTGCCGCCTTCGCGAATGGCAAACTTTGATTTTTCCTCCAGCGCGATGGGGCTAATCAATTTCACATTGAAAGTCACCGTGTCGCCAGGCATCACCATCTCTACACCGGGATTGAGCGTCACCTCGCCGGTAACATCGCAAGTTCTCACGTAAAATTGAGGCTTGTAGCCCGAGAAAAACGGCGTGTGGCGGCCTCCTTCCTCTTTGGTCAAAATGTAGACTTCGGAAGTGAACTCCGTGTGCGGCGTGATTGAGCCGGTTTTTGCCAGCACCTGGCCGCGCTCCACATCTTCTTTTTTCAAGCCGCGCAACAAAACTCCCACGTTGTCGCCCGCGCGTCCTTCATCCAAAATTTTCTGGAACATCTCAATTGACACCGCCGTGGTTTTTTGCGTCGGGCGAAGACCGACAATTTCAATCTCTTCGTTGGCTTTCACAATTCCCCGTTCAATTCTTCCCGTCGCCACCGTGCCGCGGCCGGCAATGGAAAACACGTCTTCCACCGCCATTAAGAAAGGCTTGTCGGTGTCGCGCACGGGCTCGGGAATGTATTCATCAACTTTGTTCATCAATTCAATCACCGCTTTTACCGCTTCGTCATCGGCGCTCTTGCCGTTCAGCGCTTTCAACGCCGAACCGCGCACGAACGGAATTTCATCGCCCGGGAAATGATATTTTTTCAACAATTCGCGCACTTCGGATTCCACCAAATCAATCATTTCCGGATCGTCCACCTGGTCGCATTTGTTCAAAAACACCACCATCGTCGGCAAACCGACTTGATGCGCCAACAAAATGTGTTCGCGGGTTTGCGGCATGGCGCCGTCTGCCGCCGACACCACCAAAATCCCTCCGTCCATTTGCGCCGCGCCGGTGATCATATTTTTGATATAGTCGGCATGCCCCGGACAATCAATGTGGGCATAGTGGCGCTTGTCGGTTTCATATTCCAAGTGCGCGATGTTAATGGTCACGCCGCGCTGTTTTTCTTCAGGCGCCGAATCAATTTGGTCAATTGATTTCATCGCCACTTTATTGCCCTTCAAACCCAGAGAATGCAAAATCGCCGCGCTCAATGTGGTTTTCCCATGGTCAACGTGGCCAATGGTGCCGATGTTAAGGTGGACTTTGCCCCGAACAAATTTTTCTTTTTCCGCCATAGTTTTTTAGTTATATTTATTTTTAGGTTTAAAAAATAAAGCAAATGACAACAACTATATATTACTCATTTTTGAATAAAAGTCAAATGTTTCAAATTTAAAACTAAAAATGAAAAAGTAAAAACCGAAATTTAAATTTCAAATTTTTTAAATTCAGTTTTTTTGTTTTTAATTTTAGATTGTCGTTTTTAGATTTTCAATTTTAATTTTTAATTACTTCCTCTTTCCCGAGGAAATTTCTTGCGCCACATTGGCCGGCACCTCTTCATAGTGATCAAACTCCATCGTAAACGTTCCCCGTCCCTGAGTGAGCGACCGCAAATTCGTGGCATAGCCAAACATTTCCGAAAGCGGGACTTTGACATCAATAACCTTTGATTCCATTTGATCTTGGGTTTCCTCAATGCGGCCGCGGCGCGAAGACAGATCGCCGATCACATCGCCGAAAAATTCCTGGGGTATCGTCACTTCCAGTTTCATTATCGGTTCCAGTAAAATCGGATTGGCTTTTCTGGCCGCCGCTTGCAACGCCATTGAACCGGCGATTTTAAACGCCATTTCCGAAGAATCAACTTCATGAAATGAGCCGTCATATAAAGTGGCTTTCAAATCCACCATCGGATAGCCCGCCACCACGCCTTTTTCCATCGCTTCTTCAATCCCCTTGCGCGCGGGATTGATATATTCGCGGGGAATCACGCCGCCCTTGATTTCATCCACAAATTCAAAACCAGCGCCCCGTTCTTTGGGTTCAACGCGAATATGGACATCGCCATATTGTCCGCGGCCCCCCGATTGCTTGATGAATTTTCCTTGCGCTTCGGCGTTAATTTTAATGGTTTCTTTGTAGGCAACCTGCGGACGACCCACATCGGCCTCCACTTTAAATTCACGCTTCATCCGATCCACGATAATATCTAAATGCAACTCGCCCATCCCGCCGATAATCGTTTCTCCGGTTTCAGTGTCGGTCTTGACGCGAAAAGTCGGATCTTCATCGGAAAGTTTTTTGAGCGCGATGCCCATTTTTTCCTGGTCGGCTTTGGTTTTGGGCTCAATGCGAATGTCAATCACCGGTTCCGGGAAAGTGATTTTTTCCAAAACCACGGGATGATCTTCATCGCACAAAGTATGTCCGGTAAAAGTGCTTTTCAGCCCCACGGTGGCGGCAATGTCTCCCGCCCGCACCTCGTCAATTTCTTTGCGATCATTGGAATACATCCGCAACAAGCGGCCGATCCGTTCTTTTTCGCCGGTGGTGGTGTTTAAAACATAAGACCCCTTTTTCAACAGGCCCGAATAGACGCGAAAAAAAGTGAGCGTTCCCACATAGGGATCGGTTGCCACCTTAAACGCCAGCGCCGTGAACGGCTCATTGTCGTCCGGACCGCGCAAAATCTCCCCCTCGCCGCGCAACTCCATTCCTTTCACGGGCGGCAAATCCAGCGGGCTGGGCAGATAATAACAAACCGCGTCCAACACCGGCTGCACGCCGGTATTTTTTAACGATGATCCGTAAAAAACCGGAATTATATTCCCCTTGATTGTCGCCGCGCGCAACACGCGCCGCAAATCATCAATTGCGATTTCTTCGCCGCCCAAATATTTGTTCATTAATTCCTCGTCTTCGGCAACGATTTTTTCCACCAGCTTGGCGCGCCAATCCTTGGCGGCTTCCAACATTTCGACAGGAATTTCTTCCTCCGTCACCTCGTGTCCGTTATTGCCCCGAAAACGCACCGCCTTCATTTTGAGCAGATCAATCACGCCGTCCAATTTATCTTCTTCCCCGATGGGAATGTTGGCGGCAACCGCGTTGGGATTTAATTTTTTCCAAATTGATTGCAAACTGCGCTCAAAGCTGGCGCCAATGCGATCCATTTTGTTGATAAAGCAAATACGCGGCACAGAATATTTATCAGCCTGGCGCCAGACGGTTTCGGATTGCGGCTGAACGCCCGCCACGCCGTCAAACACCACCACCGCGCCATCCAAAACGCGCAAGGCGCGCTGCACCTCGGCGGTGAAATCAATGTGTCCGGGCGTGTCAATGATATTGAATTGATGTTGATTGGTTTTTTCCTTGGTTAAATATTCTCCCGGCGACCAAAAACAGGTTGTGGCCGCGGAGGTGATGGTGATTCCCCGCTCCCGCTCCTGCGCCATCCAATCCATAATCGCCGCGCCTTCATGCACCTCGCCGATTTTGTGGGATAATCCGGTGTAAAACAAAATCCGCTCGGAAGTGGTGGTCTTGCCGGCATCAATGTGGGCGATCACGCCGAAATTGCGATATTTTTCCAATGGAGCTTGCCTTGCCATAAAAAAATAATTTTCAAACAACAAGCACCAAATTCCAAATAATATTCAATTTTCAAACCTCAAAGAAAAGCATCTTTGATTATTGTTCATTGGTAATTGAATTTTATTTGGAGCTTGGTGCTTGGTTTCTTGGAATTTAAAATTAGAATCTGAAGTGAGCGAAGGCGCGGTTGGCCTCGGCCATACGATGCGTGTCCTCTTTCTTTTTGATGACCGCCCCGGTGTTATTGGCAGCGCCGATCAATTCCTCAGCCAGCTTAACTTTCATTGGCTGTCCCTTCTTTTTGCGAGCGGTGCTCAACATCCAGCGCACCGCCAGCGCGGTGCCGCGTTCCTTTACCACCGGCTTGGGCACCTGATAGGTCGCGCCGCCCACCCGTTGGGACTTGACCTCCAACAGCGGACGCGCGTTTTCCATGGCTAAATCAAAAACTTCCAGCGGTTCTTTGCCGGTTTTTTCCTTGATGATTTCCAACGCGCCGTAAACGATCTTTTTGGCAGTGTTTTTCTTGCCCCGCTTCATAATGTGGTTAATAATCTGCGCGATCGCCACATTGTTATAGACCGCGTCCGGAGCGATTTCTCTTTTGGTGATTTTTCCTCTAGGCATCTTTCAAATTCAAAATTTAAATATCAAAATGAAAAATTTTGGAGTTGAAATTTTTTTTTCAAAAAATTTCAACGATATATATTATTCCTTAATTTTGATTTTTGATTTTTGATTTTTTAATTTATTTATTTGGGTTTCTTCACGCCGTATTTCGATCTTTCTTGCTTGCGCTTCTCCACTCCCGCGCAATCCAGCCGTCCGCGCACCACGTGATAGCGCACGCCCGGCAAATCTTTCACCCGACCGCCGCGAATCATCACCACCGAGTGCTCCTGCAATTTGTGACCTTCGCCGGGGATATAGGCGGTCACTTCCATTCCGTTGGTGAGCTTCACCCGCGCGACTTTCCGCAAGGCGGAATTCGGCTTTTTGGGCGTAGCGGTGAAAACTTTGGTGCAAATGCCGCGCTTAAACGGCGACGGGTAATCGCGCGGCCGGTTTTTCAGCGCGTTGAAACCAAAAGACATCGCCGGCGCTTTGGTTTTATGCGTCCGCTTGGCGCGTTTTGTTTTAATCAGTTGATGAATTGTCGACATGAGATTTCATAGGGGCGAATGATTATTCGCCCGTTTCTTATCAAAATTAAACGCAAAATAAAACTTGTTTGGTTTTTAATCCAAACAAACTATTCCTATCACAAAAAAAAATAAAAGTCAAACTCAACCATCGCAACCAAGCACACAAAATCATTTGCCGCCAAAAAAGCGCGCCGATATTGTAAAAATCAGAGGATTAGACCCTCTAAAAAATTATTAACACGCAAAGTCGCGATTAAAGGATATATTTGCAAGAGGGAACAAATGCTAATATCATTCTGTCCCAATGAATAGCTGCGCCCCACCCGCCAAAGATCAAAACAATGGGACGCCGGTGATGATTTGATACAAAAACGCGACGATTGGCCAAATAATCGGCAGGAAAAAGAAAATCAATATCAACAGAAGAACAAAGCCGTATTTTTGCAAAAATATCTTGAAGTCGTTTTGCGACGGCGGCAAAAACGCAAACAAAACATGCGAGCCGTCCAGCGGCGGAATGGGGATCATATTAAAAACCGCCAGCACCAAATTGATAATCACCACCGATTGCGCCAAAGCGTAAAAATTCATGGCGGCCATTCCCGAAACATCCGGCCAAAAACGCAAGATCATCCCAAAAATCAACGCTAATGCCAAATTTGCCGCCGCGCCCGCCGCCGCCACTTTGGCATCGCCCCACCTTTTATCGCGAAAATTCATGGGATTTACCGGCACGGGCTTTGCCCAACCAAAAAGAAATGGCGAATTGGCAATCACCAAAAACGCCGGCACCAGCACCGAACCGACCCAATCCAAATGTTTTAACGGATTTAGCGTCAAACGCCCCGCGAATTTGGCGGTGGGATCGCCCTGCGCCAACGCCGCCGAACCGTGCGCCACTTCGTGAACCACCACCGAAAAGACCAACGCAATGATTAAAAATAACATTGAAATTAATTCCATGTTTAAAATTGAAAATTAAAATTCAAAAATTAAAAACCGATAATTCGCATTAAATAATCTTTAATTTTTAATTTTCGTTTTTACTTTTTCATTCTCATTTTTTAATTTTTGTATTCTAGCATTTATCGCGCCTCTTGCCAATCGGCAAAAAATATCCTATGATTAGCCCGTCAGTAAAATAATAATTCCTGTGATTATATGATTAAATGATTATATGATTACATGATTAAATGATTTCATGTCTAAAATTTGCGAACTTTGCGAGAAAAAAGGAATGATCGCGATCAAAAGGGTGCGTTTGCGGGCGACCAAATTCAATCCCACGACCCGACGCAAGCAACAGCCGAACTTGCAATCAATCACCTTGCCGACCGGCGAAAAAGTCAAGGCCTGCGCCAAATGCATCAAAAC
>Ga0116202_10001444_pt1 | contig 13914 bp, 11 predicted proteins | sample LakKivw325mmetaG_FD_94479 | JGI IMG/M metagenome (GOLD analysis project Ga0116202, IMG submission 94479) | Anoxic lake water microbial communities from Lake Kivu, Rwanda to study Microbial Dark Matter (Phase II) - Lake Kivu water 325m metaG | ecosystem: Environmental > Aquatic > Freshwater >...
CCCCCGCACAGGTTCTTGAAGTTGTTCAGCGAGAAGGTGCCGACGTCGCCCAGCGACCCCACCTTGCGCCCCCGGTAGAGCGCTCCATGCGCCTGGCAGGCATCCTCGATGACGAACAGCCCGTGACGCCGGGCGATGGCGAGGATCGGGTCCATGTCGGCCGGCAGCCCCTGGATGTGCACCGGGATGACGGCCTTGGTGCGCTCGGTGATCGCCGCCTCGAGCCGGGCGGGGTCCAGGTTGTAGGTGCGCGGGTCGATGTCGACGAACACGGGAATGGCGTTCTGATGCAAGGCGCAGGAGGCCGAGGCCAGAAACGTGAAGGCGGAGGTGATCACCTCGTCTCCGGGCCCCACGCCCACCGCCGCCAGCGCCATGTGCAGGGCCGCCGTGCCGCTGGTCGTCGTCAGGCAGTGCCGGGTGCCGACGTACTGCGCCCACTCTCGCTCGAGCGCGGTCACCTGCGGCGCAGTGCCCCCGGCGACGATGCCGCTGTCGAGCACTGCGCCGACCAGGCGCCGTTCGTCCGGGCCGATGATGGGCCAGTTGCGGTAGTCGCTGCGCTGCAGTACCGGCGTGCCGCCCTCGATGGCTAGCTTCTCTCCCATGCCTCCCTCCTTGAAGTTGCCTGACGACGCGCGCGCCACCGCCGTGCCGGCCACGGGCGCGCAGCAGCCCTCACGTCTCCCGCTGCCACGCGATCTGGCCGGCGACAACGGTGTACGCCAGTTCCAGGTCGGCGTCCAGCAGGATCAGGTCCGCATCCCGGCCCACGGCGATCTCGCCCTTGTTCAGCCCCATGAGCCGGGCGGGGTTGGCCGAGCAGACCCGGCTGGCGGTGCCCAGGTCCTTGCCGAACAGCCGCACCACGTTGCGGAAGCTCTCCAGCGGTGACAGCGCGCTGCCCGCCAGGATCATGCCGCGATCGGGCAGACGGACGCCGTCGGCGGGGCTGCGGATACATACGTCACCCCAGGTTCCAGGCATCTGGTACCGGCCCGGAGGCAGCCCCGAGGCCAGGTTGCTGTCGGTGACGAAGACGAGCCGCTCGGCGCCCTTGCACCGGAACGCTTTCTCGACCAGCAGCGGATCCACGTGCGTGCCGTCGCCGATGAGTTCGCAGGCGAGGCGGTCCTCCAGCAGCAGGTAGTCCACCAGACCGGGGGCGTAGATGTCCGGGTCGGGATCCCGGCGCTCGGGCGCGTAGAAGAACACGTCGAACAGGTGGGTGACCAGACGCGCTCCGGCGGCCACCGCCGCCCGCGCCTGGGCGATGCTCGCCCGGGTGTGCGCGATGGAGCAGACGATGCCGCAGGCGCTGAGCCGCCGGATGACTTCGGGCGCACCATCCAGCTCGGGCGAGACGTCCCACAGCTTGAGCAGCGACCCGCCGTTGTCCGGGCCGGCACCGGCGGCCAGCAGCATCTCGGTGGTCTCTGTGCCGATCGGTGCCACGTCGCGGTCGGTGCCGCCGCTGGGGAGCGCCAGGTAGGGGGACTCCAGGCGGAAGCCGGGCACCTGGGGCACGGCTCGCAGGTCGTCGGTCTCCCGGCGATGGCGCCGGATGCTGTGGACGGCCAGCTCGGGCGCGCAGAACAGGGTGGGGTAGAACGTCGTGGCGCCCACCTGCGCCATCACCGCCGCGTAGGCACGCAAGTCGCCGGTCTCGGCCGAGACCGCCCGCATGCCGTGGGTGTGTAGCTCGACGAGGCCGGGGAGCACGAACAGGCCAGCGGCATCGATCTCGGCCTCGCGGACCAGCCCGGGTCCTACGGCCTCGATCCGGCGGTTCCGCACCACGACGTCGGCCGAGGCCGTGTGGCCGTCCGGACGGAGCACCCAGCCGCCCCTGAGCCGCAGCAGATCGTCTTCCATGGCCTTGCCGGAAGCCCGCCTCCCCCCGGTCTGTTCGCTTCGTTCCGGCGTGGGTCTCGACGCCGCCAAGTACGGGGCCGCGCCTGCGGCCGTCAAGTGCCGACTGCGGCCCTCATGGGTGCCACGATCGCCGGACCGCTCGCCTGGCCCCGCCGGCGGCCGGCGCCCCGCGCCCCGGCAGCGGGCGGCCGGGGCCATCCCGGCGGCGCCGGGCAAGGCTGCCCGGGCCCGGGGGCCGGGAGCGCACCCGGGCACCGGCGCGAGCGCGCGCCGGCCGCCGGCAGCCCATGAGGGCATAACCCCCAGGAGGGACCATGGCCAGCTCGTTCCGTGTCGGTGTGGCGGCGGTGGAGATCACGCCGGCCGAGCCAGTGTATCTGGCCGGCTACTACTACGACCGCCTCTCCACGGGTGTCCACGACCCGCTGTTCGCGCGCGCGCTGGCGGTCAGCGACGGCCGCTGCACCGTGGCGCTGTGCGTCTGCGACCTCATCGATCTGCCCCGGCCAGCGGTCGAACGGACCCGGCAGCTGGTGCGGCAGCGCTGCGGCCTGCCGCCGGAGTGCCTGATCGTGTCGGCCATTCACAGCCACACGGCGCCGGATCCGGACCGCCATGCCGAGTTCACGGCGCGGCTGGCGGAGCTGATGGCGGACGCGGTCGCGCAGGCAGTCGCGGGACTGGCGCCGTGCCCGCTGCGAGCTGGGCGGGGCGAGGAGGCCACGCTCCAGTTCATCCGGCGCTACCGCATGCGCGACGGCTCGGTGCGCACGAACCCGGGCATCGGCAACCCCGATGTGGTGGCGCCCATCGGCGCCGCCGATCCCACCGTGTCCGTCCTGCTGGCCGGCGAGACAGGCCGGTTCGGCGCCGGGCTGGTCCACTTCGGGCTCCATTGCGATACCGTGGGGGGCACGGCGCTGTCGGCCGACTGGACGGGCTACCTGCGGCAGGGGGTGCGCCGCGGGCTGGGCTGCGAGCCCGAAGTACTGACGCCGATCGGCACGTGCGGCGATGTGAACCACTGGAACGTGTTCCGCAACGTGTCCCTGCGGGGCTTCGCCGAGACCGAACGCATCGGGACGCGGGTGGCGGCAGCAGCCCTGGCGGCGGCCGCGCAGGCCGGGCCGGTGGAGCCGGGGCCCGTGGTCGGGCTGCGCCAGCCCATCGCGGTGGAGGTGCGGATGCCGGGGGCGGCCGAACTGGAGGCGGCGAGGGCGCTGCTGGCCACGCCGCCGCCCGCGGGAGTCGATTTCACCATGGACCGAGTGGTCGCCGCCCGGCACGTGGCCGCGGCCGCCCTGGGGCCGACCGTCGATGTGGACATCACCGTGCTGGCCTTCGGCAGCGTGGCGCTGGTGGGCGTGCCGGCCGAGGTCTTCACTGCCCTGGGCCGCCAGATCAAGAATCGCTCTCCGTTTCCGCTGACCATGATCGTCACGCTGGCCAACGGCAACCTGGGCTACGTGGGCGAGCGCCACAACTACGAGGAGGGCGGGTACGAGACGACCTCGGCGGTCTCGTGTCCGGGCACCGGGGAGCAGATCGTCGACACGGCGGTCGCGCTGCTGCGCCGCGCCGGCTGAGGCGCGCCGTCGGACGCGGCGGCTGGCCAGCAGCGCCCTCGCCGACAGCGCTGGCGGCGGCGCCGGCCCGGGCGGGCGCCGCCGCGGCGACGTCTATCGTGGTTCGGCCCCGGCTCGGCAGTCGAGGTGTGCCTGCAGCCAGGCTGTGGCATCCGCGACGTACGCCACGGGCAGGCTGTGGCCGCCGTCGTACCATGTCAGCCGCTTCAGCGGGCTGGCCAGCAACTCGTACAGCCGCTGGCCAGCCGGTGCGGTGACCATCTCGTCGGCCCGCCCGAGCTGGATGAGGAAGGGCTGCCGGATGCCGGCGGCGTAGTGGTGCGGCGCCACCGGATCGTAGCCTCGCCGCTCGGTGGGCACCGCCGCGGCCACACAGGCCCGGATCCGGGGCTCCACGGCGGCCAGCGGGAACACCTGCCACGCGCCCATGCTGTAGCCCACCGCCGCGAGGCGGCCGGCGTCCACCTCGGCGCGCTGCTCCAGGTAGTCTAGGCCGCGCCGGCAGTCCCGCACCGTCTGTTCGCACACCTCGGCGAGCGTGAAGTAGTTGCGCTGCGGCGCGGGCCCGCTGCCGGGCCAGATGTTGACCACGGCGTAGTCGTTCTCCGCGATGCGGTCGCCGTGCATCTGAGCATCGAGGGCGAACACGGCGAATCCCGCCGCCAGCAAGGCCCGCCGCAGATTGCCGCCGCTGACGTAGTTGTCGTCCTGGTACCAGCATTCCTTCGACCACGACCAGCCGTGAAGGAGAACGACGCACGGATAAGGCGGCGCGCTCGTGCGCGGCACCTCGAGATAGGCTGGCACCCAGAAGCCCCGCACGCCCCGGTAGACGATCTTGTCTCGCCGCATGGACTCCGTGTCCACGCGTTCGACGATGCGCGCGTCCAGCGGCACGGCCGGATCGTAGTCGTAGTAGGCGCACACCGCCGCCAGGGCTTCAGGGCCCAGAGCCTGCATCTGTTCCGCCAGCGCGCTGGCCATGCGGCCTGCCATCATGATCATGAGGATGCCTGCCGCCAGCTTGCCGCAGCCGGACGGTCCGCCCGTCCGGCGCGGCACCGCCGTGCTGGCTCGCCCGGTCGCGTGCACCGCGATGCTCCTGGTGGGCGCGCGACGCCGCACCGGCCGTTCACCGGCGCCTGGGCTTGACGATTCCCTGCTGCAGCAGATAGGCCTCGACCTCGTCGGCGCCCACGTCCACCAGCAGGTGGCCGTCGATCTCCACGCAGGGGGCGCGGTGCTGGCCACTCTTGCGGACCATCTCGGCGTAGTGCTCCGCATCGGCGCTGACGTCGCGGTGCTCGTACTCCAGACCGTACTCGGCCAGCAGGGCGCGTACCCCAGCGGTCCAGGGGCAGCCGGGTTTCAGGTAGGCCACGATGCGCGGTCTGGCGGTCACGGTCCTCGCCTCCCGGATTTCGCGTGCGGGCTGCTGCTCCGGCGGCTGGCGGCCATGCGCACCGGGCAACCGGCAACGATACCGACAGGCGCGCCGCTGTCAATCGGCCTCGTCGCGCGCTTGCGGTCCGGCCGCCGCGCCCCGGCCCGGCAATCGGCGCTCACCCTGGCCGCCCTGCCCGCAGCCCCGCCGCCTGCGTCCACGCCGTGCGGCCCCCGGGTCGAGCCGCTGCCGGCCGTCACGGCACGACGACCACCTTCAGGCGGTCCGCGGCGAACGACCGCTCCAGCGCCGCCTCGGCCTGCGCCAGCGGATACTCGTGCGTCACGAAGCGCTCGAACGGGAACCGCGCGGCTTCCCGGACCAGCAGCTCCATGCTCGGCGTGTACCCGATGAACGGGTGGTTGGTCATGCCGAAGAGCCGGATGTTGCGCGCGCACAGATGCCGGTGCGGATTGAGCGCCACCGCACCGGTGTCGACGAAGTTGCCGGTCTCCAGGTAGACGCCGCCCTTGCGGGTCATCTCCAGGCCCTCGGGCACGACCGCGGCGGTGCCGACGCACTCGACCACGATGTCCGCGCCTCGCCCGCCCGTGAGCTCGCGCACCGCCTCGACGCGCTCCTGCGCGGTGGTGCGGGTGACGTCGAGGGTATGGTCGGCACCGAACTGCCGGGCGAGATCCAGCCGGTACTGGGAGACGTCCGTCGCGACGATGCAGCCGGCGCCCATGACGCGCGCCTTGATGAGGTGGCACATCCCCATGCAGCCGGCACCCTGGATGACGACCGTGCAGCCGGTCGCGAACCCCTCGCCCGCCAGGGTCGAGAATTCCCGCAGCTTGTCCAGGTTGTAGCTGACGGCCATCAGCTCGGCCATCACGGCCACGCGCAGGGGCAAGGCCTCCGGCACGTGGTACAGGAACGCCTCGGGCAGGACGTACAGATACTCGGCCCAGCCGCCGAACAGATGCGGAGGAGTGGCGCAGGTGAGCGAGTTGCCGTACCCCCGCAGGTTCTCGCACCAGGGGAAGGCGAAGGTGTGGCGGCACGCGTGGCAGGTGCCGCAGATCACGTCCGGACACAGGGCAACCCGGTCCCCGACTCGCACGGGACGTCCGTCGAAATCGAGGCGGGGACGCGCGCGGTCGTCCAGCTCGGCGATGGTGCCGATCAGCTCGTGACCCGGAATGATCGGGAAGGGGGTGCACGACTCCGCGGCGGTGCCGGCGTACTGCCGCGTCTCGCCGCGCCAGGTATGCCGGTCCGTGCCGCAGATGCCGCACATCTCCACGCGGAGCAGTGCCGCGCCGGGTGCCAGGGCGGGGAACGGGAACTCCTGGACCTCGATCCTGCCCGGTTCTACCATCACCGCTGCCTTGACCATGCCGGCCATCCGTCTGACTCCTGTGTGCACCGACCAGGCCGGGCTCACCGCGACACGCTCGGCAGGCTGCGCCGGATCCGGCGCGGGTCGAGCGGCGCCGGCGGGCCGATCTGCTGCCGCCACCCCTGGCGCTACTGCAGCCGTCGCTTCACGTGACGAGTCAGGCGACCCACCACGGGCAGCACGTCCAGCACCGCACCGGTATCCCAGTAGTCCTGCTGGAATACCACCTGCCCGTCCGTGCTGAAGCGCACGTGGGAGATCCCCAGGACGCGCACCGGCTTCCGGGGGGCAGCCCGGCTCAGCAGGTGCATCTCCCAGGTGCAGTAGTACTCGCCGCCGGCGCCGTCGCAGCGATCGATGGCGAACGTGCACTCCTGGATCGGCTCGGCCATCTTGAGGAAGTACCGCTCGATGGCGTCGAGCCCCTGCACGCTCTTGAACGGGTCGCCGAAATACGCGTCGGGCGCGTACAGCGCGCGGACGCCAGCCCGGATCCTCTCGGCCGAGTAGACCTCGTAGAACTCGCGGAAGCGTGCCAGAGCCGCCTGTTCGCCCTCCGCGCCGGGACAGAGGAGCTGGATCGCCGCCGGTGCGGTGCGGGCCAGCGCCTCGCGGTAGAGCTGGAACCGCGGGGCTGCCACCTGATCGGTCTGACCCCGACAGCCCGGCGGAACGACCAGCAGCGCGGCCAGGCCACACGAGCGCGCCTGCCTTCTGAGCCAACCGGGTCCATCCATGTTCCTCTCCCTGCCGCCCCCGCCCCGCCGCCAGTCCGTAGCCCGGAACTGGCGGTCGCCTGCGGGCCTCGGCGGACCGCACCCGGCCGCGCCTCCGGCTCGACGGGAGGGGACCCGCGTTCGGAAAGATGCGCCGGCCGGCCGCGGCGCACCAGAGAGGCCGCCAGCCGGGCTCGAGCGGGTCCGCGGCCAGGGCGTCCAGCTGCAGCTGCGCTGCTCGGGCTACGATCCGGCGGCGTTGGACACGAAGCAGAGCGACAGCACGAAGACGCGGTCTGCCATGCGTTCGGCCCGATCGACGCGCATGGCGAGCATCTTGATGGCGGCCCGGATGGCGGCCGGGGGAGCCATGTCCGGCTGCCGCGCCCTGCGCCACAACGTCGTGCCGACCTAGCGGGGCTGCTGGCGCCGCAGGTACGTGGCTCCCGAGAGCGCGTCCAGGGGCACTCCGGGGTCGAAACGGGCCGCTTCCGGCGCGGTGTAGGCCAGGTCGCGGATCTGCGTGGAGCGCAGGTGGACGGAACCCTGGACCAGTTCGGGCACGTTGTAGTTCAGCAGACAGGTGTCGTAGAAGTCGGGGTCGCGCTGCGGCAGGACGAACGGCTTGGAGAAACGGCCGGCCGCATCGACGTGCGTGAAGAACGGGCGGGCGTAGCGGCCGTCGAGCCGCTTGCTGGAGAAGACCAGCCACCGGCCGCTGGACGACCAGCTGTGGTAGGACTCGGCGCGGTCGCTGTTGATGGGCAGGGGGGCGGCGGTGCGCGTCTCCAGGTCCATCACCCACAGGTCGCTGGTCGCGTTGTGGATCGTGAAGTAGCCGTGGTCGGCGGCGCAGAAGACCAGCCAGCGACCGTCGGGCGAGACCCGCGGGAACGAGTAGCTGCGGCCGGTGGCTCCGGCGGAGAGCAAGGTGTCCGCCTGACCCCAGGTGCCGGCCTCCGGATCGCAGGGAATGCGGACCAGGCTGTAGGCAGCCTCGATGGTCTCGTGGCGGTCCTGCGGGCGCGGCGCGCTGATGTAGTAGAGCCAACGACCGTCGGGAGACCATGCCGGCAAGTTCTCGCGAGCGGGCGTCGAGACCTGCGGCGACGTGGTGACCTGGCGGGTGGCCGTGTCGTAGACGATCAGGTCCGAGGCGCTGTCGCACACCTCGATCGGACAGCGCTCCTCGGCGCTGAAGGTCTGGGTGATCAGATTCACCGAGTAGGCGATGTGGCGGCCGTTCGGGTGCCAGGCCGGGTACACCCCCGCCGACATGGTCTGCGACGTCTTCGTGTTCACCTTTTCTGCTCGCTGCGGCGTGACGATCAGCGTGCCCGGCAGACGCGAGCGGAGGTGCAGCATGAATCGCGACGGATCGTGGTTGGCGAACGCGTGGCAGTTGAGGCAGGCGAAACGGACGGCGCGGTTCTCCAGCAACGGGCGTTCGGCGAAGCTCTCCAGATCGCGCTGATAGATGCCCAGCTTCTCCCACAGCACATACCCGGCGTTGATCAATCGGTAAGTCAGGTGGCTGTCGATGGGGTCGGCGGCGACCTCGTTCACGAGGGGCTCGTAGGTCTCCCAGGAACCGTCGGCCAGCCGCGCCGAGATCTCCACCGCGAAGCTGCCGCCGCGGCTCGCGGCCAGCAGCCGCCGCCACTGGGCGAGGGGGATGCGGACCGCGCGGCTGCCAGTCAGCTCGAAGCCGGCTCCGCCCGGACCGCGCAGGCGAACGCGGAAGGCGCTGCCGCGCTCAACGATGCGGAAGTTCAGCGGGGCCAGATTCGGAGGCACGGTGATCCCGGAATAGTCGGGTTCGATCCTGGGCTGCCTGCCGACGCGCACGGCATCGGCCGGCGGCCGGCCGCAGGCCGCCAACACCAACCCGCACGAAGCTGCCGCGAGCCGGACCACCAGCGACCATCGGCCTTTGCGAGCCATCTTCACAGGACCTCTCTGGCGAGCAGCTGCACCTTGGTGACCAGCGGGCTCTGGTAGGTCAGGTACACCCAGTACGTGCCGGCGAACCTGGACATCAGTTCGCGGCGCGCGTTCGCCAGATTGCCGTCGTGCCGCGCCAGCGTCGCGGTGAACTGCGCGAACCTCTCCATGACCGCTGGTGCCAGAGGCAGACTGGCCAGCAGGGGGCCCGCTCCCGGCACCTGCAGGGCGTGCGCGGCGATCGCCGCCTCCTGATAGAGGACCGGCACCTCGGCGTACCCGTGCTGGCGCCAGTCGGCCAGCCGCGACACGAAGCTGCCCAGCTCGTGCGTCAGCAGGTAGCAGGTCAGCAGGTACTCGTACGCCATGCGGTTCGTGGGATCGTGGCGAAGCAGCAGCTCGAGGCTCTCGTGGGGCTCGCCCGGGATGATGCCGCCCGTGGGCATCTGCCGGCGTTTCGCTGCCAGCACGCTGTGGCTCTGTGCCAGGGTGGTGTCGCTCAGCAGGGCCGCCAGCGCCGCGGCGCGCGTCCGGCACCAGGGATTCCGCGCCAGGACGTGCACGTACTTGCTGGCCAGCCGCCAGTCGCCCTTGATCAGCGCGGCGGTCGCCAGCCGTTCCAGGATGCGGGGTCCGAGCGGCTGCAGGGTCTGTGCTTCGCAGGCCCAGCGCTCCGCCGCCGATATGTAGCCCAGGTCATAGTACAGATCGCTGCTGGGCATCGCGGTCCGTCCGGTGGCGAACTTGTCGGGGAACACGCCGTCGATGCCTAGCAGCTGCGGATAGACCAGCAGGTCCTCGCCAAGGCGGCCGGTGTGCGCCAGCGCGCGGCACCAGAGCGCGCTGAGGATGGGGTCGAACTCCTTGGCGCCTCGCACCTGCGCGATGACCCGATCCCATTCGCCCCGAGCCGCGTGGTAGTCGGCCTGCGCCCGCCGCCGGGGCAGCGAGTCCAGCCGCGGCAGGACCAGGCCGGCTGCGGCTGCCGCCAGGAGCACGTAGCCGACCGCGAGCCGCAGACCCGCCGGCCATCTGCGCGCTCGAGCCACTGCCGCTGTCAGCCGCGGCACGCGGTCGGCAGGCGGCAGGGCGCCGACAGCTCTCGCTCCGCCTGCGGTGAGCGCTGCCGGCCAGGGCCGCCGCCCAGCGAGCGCGACCAGCGGCAGCCAGCCGCAAAGCAGCCACATCGCGCCGCCGGGACGATAGGTCAGGAAGTGCGGCAGGCGGGGGGCCAGCAGCCAGGCCGCGTCGCGCCAGTCCGTGAGGAAGAGCCAGCGATGCCCGCCGAGGACGGCTGCGCCCACGGCGGCCAGCGCTGCCAGAGCCCCCGCCCAGGAGCGAAGACTCCTCGGCGAGCCCAGATCGCTGGCCCAGACCGCCGCCAGCCACATCCAGGCCGCCGCTCCTCCGGCGGCGTAGTACAGCGCCACCGCCAGCGCGACTGCGGCCAGCGCCGTGCCCGCTGGCCTGGCCAGCCTCCGCCCGCGGCAGCGGTAGAGCAGCAAAGCGGTGCCGGCCAGCAGCAGGCGGACGGCGATGGCCAGGGGAAACAGGTAGTCCAGTATCAGCGCGAGCAGCAGCACTGCGGGGGCGTGCAGCAGGATCAGGGCACCGGCGCCCGCTCGCTCAGACGGGTCGAGCAGCCCGGCGCCGATGCCCGCGAAGCAGGCACCCATGGCGGCGACCACGCCCGCGCCGGCCCAGTCGTTGCTGCCCAACAGGCCCAGGGGCAGGGCGATGTACTCCGCCAGCCCGCCGGGATAGCGCAGATACGGTAGGAGGAAGTCGCCACCGAGCAGCAAGGCGGTCTGTTGCACGTGGCAGTGCACCGAGGTGCGCGTCCACGTCGCGGCCAGCGCGAAGGTTCCCAGCCACACCGGGGACCAGCGAAGCAGGAGACGCGGCATCGCTCGGCTCGCAGGGAGGGGACGGCACTCACGCCATATGGGTCCGCGTGGACCGCAGGCATCGCGTGCCCTCGGAACCGGACGCGCAAGGCGGTCACCACGCGGGCGCGCCTGGTGCAGGGCTGAACTTCGGGGTTGGCAGGCCTCCGGGTCAACCCCCTGGGCGGCGGCTCGCTCATTCGGGCGCGGCTGACCGTGGGGGGCGCGGCGACTGGAAGGGGCGAGACGCGGGGTGTCCGCACCCGCCTGCGGTCCGGACACCCCCATGCGCATGGTGGAGCAGACGGGATTCGAACCCGCGCCCTCAGGCTTGCAAAGCCCGCGCTCTCCCAGCTGAGCTACTGCCCCGAGCTCGGATCAGGCTCTTGACGCCGGCCGCGTGGGGGCCATCATCTCCTCGTCGGGCGCCGTGGTCGCCGCCCCTGGTGCCAGACGAGCGGTGCAGCGCGCCCGCATTCGTGCCCGTGCAGGCCACGCCGGCGGGCGCACGCGAACGGCGGCACAAGATAGCCGGTGCCTGCGGCGGCGTCAAACTGAGGCTGTCCGGCCCGGCCGAGCGCCGCGATGCGCTGAGCCCGGGTACCTGCGGGAGGCGTTCAGACCGCTGCTTCCTCGGGCTGGTCCTCCTCCTCCTCCAGCGTCTCCGCGTCACCCCGGGCCGCGTCCTTCTCCAGGATCTGGAGATGGCGCACGTGGATCTCGACCCGGGAATGGGGGTTGTCTTCCTCGTCGCGCCAGTTCGAGCTGCGCAGCCGGCCGGAGAGGAAGATCGGGACTCCCTTGTGGAGCCGTTGCGAGAACAGCTCGGCCGCCCGCTGCCAGAGCACGATGCTGAAGTAGGAGGTCTCCTCCTGCCAGGTGTCGTTGCGGTCGCGGTAGGGGCGATTCACCGCGATGCGGGCGCTGAGGCGGGAGAGGCCGTTGTCCATGATGCGGTACTCGGGATCCTGGACGAGACGGCCGCTGAGCACGACCTGGTTGACCGCCGGCAAGCGTAGCTGCGTCATTTGGCCCTCCATGGGGAGTTGGGGACTGTGGCTCGGGGCGACGACAGCCCTGCGCTTCGGCGGACCGGAGAGCACCATCCGTGCCATGGGCGGTGCTCGAGTTCGAACTGGTTCCGGGACAACCAAGTGATGCCGATTACCTCGTTCTCTCCAGAGGGCCCCTCAGAGGTGCGAGTGTGAGCGAGCGGCCGCACGCGGCGGATAGGCGAGGTGACAGGCGCCGGCAGGCTCTGCGGCCTGCCCCACACCTGGCTCAGCACTTCACTCCCAGGCCAGTGGCCAGCTTCGTGTGGGCCGTCGCGCGGGAGCTGGTCGGGGGGAGCGAGCGGGCCGTGCGGGTCATCGATCCCGCTGCGGGTGCCGGTGTGTTCCTGGAGGTCGTCCGAGACGATGGCGGAGCGCTGCGGCACGTGGTCCGCGGGATCGAGGTTGACCGCCGGCTCGCGGAGCTGATGCCGCCGTGGGCAGCGGCCTGCGTGGAGTGGGGCGACGGGCTGCTCGATCGTTTCGACCAGGTGCAGGAAGGCAGCTTCGACGTGGTGGTCGGCAACCCTCCCTTCGGCCGCTTGCGGCACCTGCATCCGTGGGCTCACGATGCCGCTCGGTGGCTCCGGTACAGCATCTGGCAGCGGCAGACCGGGCGGTCTCGGCAGGCGCGGGTGGTGTCGCCGGCTGCCTGCCCCATCGAGCTCCTGTTCGTCGAGAGAGCACTGCAGCTCGTGGCCCCCGGGGGGATCGTCGGGCTGATCATGCCCAACGGTTTTCTGGCCAACGCTCGTCTCCAGTGGGCGCGCGACTGGATCGTCCGGCAAGCCTGCGTGCGCGCGGTCGTGAGTCTGCCGCCGGCCGCCTTCCGGGGCCCTGGGGTCAATGCCTGGGCTGCGGCCGTGTTCATCGAGCGGCCGATTCCAGGCGGTGGCCAGCCACGGCCGGCACGGCTGGTCGACGCCTCGGCGTCCAGCCTGGTCGACGCTGCCTGGGCCGAACTCGCGGCCGCGGTGGTGCTGGGCAGGGCCGCGCCCGAGGCGTGTCCCGCCACGGATCTGGGCGCGGAATCCCTGGCCGGCCGCCGCTGGGACCCGGGCTACTGGGTTGGCTGCTCTGGCGGCGTTGGCGGGCCGTCTCCATGGCGGTGGCTGACCCTTGGCGACCACATTCGCCACCTGACGTACGGGCCGATCGTCACGGGGCGCCGGCCCGAACGTGTGGAAGGCGGCATCCCGGTGATTCGTCAGGGCGATCTGCTCGCATCGGGTGTCCACCTCGGGCAGGACGCGACGAGGGTCGCTCCTGACAGCGTCTACGACCCCGAGCACAGCCGCGTGCAGGCGGGCGATCTGCTCCTGGCGCGGTCCGGCCTCGGCGCGCTGGGCAGAGCCAGGATGGGCGTGTGGGTCGACGGCGAGCGGGCGAACGTGACGTGCTTCGTCGACGTGATCAGGCTGTCCGGGCTCAACCCTTTCTACGTCTGGTGCTACCTCCAGACGGAAGCGGGCCGGCAGCAGCTGCGCCGCCTCAGCAGCGGTGTGGGAACGCCGAACATCAGCTTCGGAGAGATCCGCTCCCTGCTCATTCCGGCGCTCGCGCGCGACCAGCAGGAGGCGGTGGAGCGGCGCTACCGCACCGAAGTGTTGCCGCTGCACCGCCGGCGATCAGCCTCGCCCGCAGCGGGCCGGGTCGCAGACAGCCGCTTTCGCTCGCTGGTCCTCTGGGTCGGCGAGATGGTGGGCAGCGGCGGCGCTGGCCAGGCTGGAGAGGCATCGCCGCCTGCGTGCTGAGCTCCGGTCACATCGCCGCCGTTGGCGGGCGATCGCCGGGACCGGTCAGCGCAGCAGGACGCCCCTGCGGACGGCGCGCAGGCCGCCGGCGCGCAGGCTGAACAGGTAGACGCCTGCGGCCAGCTCGGCACCACTGCTGTCGCGCCCGTCCCACTCGGCCGTGTAGAAGCCCTGCGGCAAGGTCGCAGCGACCAGCACCCGCACCCGCTGGCCCGCCACGTTGTAGACCTCCAACAGGACCGGCGCCGCCCTGTCCTCCAGCGCGGGGATGCCGTACTCCAGCCGCGTCGAGCTGTTGAACGGGTTGGGGCA
>Ga0116202_10001445_pt1 | contig 13910 bp, 13 predicted proteins | sample LakKivw325mmetaG_FD_94479 | JGI IMG/M metagenome (GOLD analysis project Ga0116202, IMG submission 94479) | Anoxic lake water microbial communities from Lake Kivu, Rwanda to study Microbial Dark Matter (Phase II) - Lake Kivu water 325m metaG | ecosystem: Environmental > Aquatic > Freshwater >...
ATATTATGATGAGCAGCGGCACGAAGGAGAAGAGGCCAAAGTAAGCCAGGGCTGCAGCCAGAAAGGATGCATCGTCCTTCAGCCATTCCGAGAACGCCTCTCGCAGAATCTCTGGAAATTTCCAGCGGCGCATAAAGGACAAGGTACCTCCTCTTCCTTAGATCCGGGCTTATTTTCTGGCCGAAAATGGGAGATGAAGAGATCAGCCCGATCAGCTTCCCTTCAGGTCCTCTCTCTGTGTGATGTTCTTGATCTCCTGCCTAAGATCCTCAGGCAGCCCCTTGATCTCCACGTCCAGAAAGCCGCGCACAATTACACTGGTAGCCTGCTCTGAAGACAGCCCGCGGGCCATGAGATACTCCAGCTCCTCCTCTGATATGCGGCCCACTGCCGCTTCGTGGGACATGTCTAGGTCTTTGCTCTGACCGTCCAGCTCAGGAATGGAATAGATCCTGCCCTTGTCGGATAGAAGCAGCCCCACGCACTCCAGGTGCGCCCGCGCGCCCGGCACTCTTCCGGTCATCCGGCCCCTGGCAATGACCTCGCCTCCCACGGAGACTACGCGGGAGATGGACTCAGCGCTGGTATCGGGTGCATTGAGGTTCACGTTGCTCCCCACGTCGATGTTTCCCATGGTAGAGTAAATGACGGTGTTGAAGCTGGCGACAGCCCCCCGGCCAGCCAGCGTGGCTGTGGGGAAGGTCTGTAAGGTTTTGACCGGCCGGAGAAGAATGTAGTTGTTGGAGAGGGATCCTCCCTCGGCGATGGTGATCCCTGTTCTGGGGCGAACCTCCACTTCTTTACCCCAGCTGTGCACCATGGTGAAACTGACCTTGGCGTTCTTCTGGATGAAGAACTCGGAGACGCCGATGTGCAGCCCACGCTGCACATGCGCGGGAGTTGTGCAGCCGGTGATGATGTGCAGCTCTGACCCCTCCTCGGCGATGATGACGTTGTGAACTCGCTGGTTGAGATTGGTCGATCCCAGGTAAAGGCAGCTCTTGACCGGGAATACAGTTTTCATGCCCCGCTTCGCTCTAATGAAATATCCCGCTGGCGTTGCCTTGGCTACGTCAGCCGTGTATTTGTCGGCATCCGGTGCCACCAGCTTCCACCAGTAGTCCTGCAGATAGTCATACTTCTTCAGGGCGGATGCCATGTCCATTATCTCCACGCCCTCGAAGAGCGATTTGGCCACGACCGGGGTCTGGTCCATCTGCACGTAAGCGCCTGATGCTTCAGCATCCAGCTTTACGCCAACATCCAATGCCGCTTTCTTCACCTCGACTGGAAGCTCCTCCGCCTGCTGAACCGCCTCATGAGGCTTAGCTTCCGACTCATAGCTCTCCAGATCCACGTCGGTGCCGAACAGGGCCTTCTTCTCCCTGGCCTTGTTTGCTCTCTCCTCTATGCTGGACATAGGCATGCCACACACCCCTCGTATCCGCTTTTCTTGATCTGCTCCAGTATCTCGCGTGGGTTGCCGCTGCAGACTATGCTGCCGTTCAGCATAACGTGCGCCTTATCGGCTTTCATGTACTCCAGGATATGGCCGAAGTGAGTTATGATTATCCCGGACTTGGTTCTCAAGCTCGGGCGCTGGTCCTTCTGCGTCAGAGCGTTGATGGCTTCACCGATGAGCTTGATATTCTCCAAATCCACGCCAGAGTCTGGCTCATCCAGCATGACGAAGTCGGGCTGCTGAGCCAGGAGCTGAACCATCTCCGAGCGCTTCACCTCTCCGCCCGAAAATCCGCGGTTAACGTCGCGGTCGCCGAAGCCAGTGAAATCCATCATCTTCAGGATGGCCGGAGCATCGGCGTTGGGATTGATGATCTTGATGAGGTCTTTCAGCTTCAGGCCGCGTATAGCCGGCGGCCGCTGGAATGCCATGCCGATCCCAAGCCTCGCTCGCTCATCCATGGACATGTGGGTGATATCTTCTCCCTTGAAAACTATGCGCCCTCCCTCGATTGTGTACCTGGGAATTCCGGCAATTACATTCAAGAGCGTAGTTTTGCCTGTTCCGTTGGGCCCGAAGAGAGCATGAGTCTCCCCAGAGCCGATCCTTAGGTTGAAGTTCTTGAGAACCTGTTTTCCGCCGATGCTTACCGACAGATCAACAATCTCCAGCAGCCACATCACCTCCAATCGTCAAATTACTCTGTCTAGGGAATATAATATCCTTTTCAGCGGAAAAACCAAATATCGAAGAAGGTGATGTGATATCATGATCAGGGGAAAGGCTTGGATCTTTGGTGACGATGTGGACACGGACGTGATCATCCCTGGCAAATACCTCAGAACGAAAGACGCTTCGCTCTGGGCGCAGCACGTTATGGAAGGGCTGGACCCGCAGTTTGCTTCCCAGGTCAGTAAGGGCGATGTAGTTGTGGCGGGCCGGAACTTCGGCAGCGGCTCTTCACGAGAGCAGGCGCCTTTGGCCTTGAAGGAGGCAGGCGTGGCAGCAGTCGTGGCCAAATCCTTCGCCCGCATATTTTTCAGGAACGCCATCAACGTCGGTCTGCCGCTGGTCGAGGCAGAGGTGGAGTGCCAAGCGGGTGACATCGTCGAGGCGGATCTATCCTCCGGGACCGTAAAAGTGGGCGATAGGATATATCAGGGCATCAGGCTACCTGACTTCCTGCAAAAGATCCTGCAGGATGGCGGCCTTGTGCAGCACAGGCGAAGGCAGAAAGGGTTGGCATGATATTTCCCGAAGACTACAAGCTTGTGGGCATAAAAGATGAGGAGCGGCGTGGGGAGCCCGTCTATTTCTCAACTCAATTCCTCATCAGCCGCCAGGGCCCCAGGCTCTACCGCGTCCAGAGCCGAGGCACTGGTTTCATGCGGGAGGTGGAAGATCTGGAGCTCTTGGCCTCCGGCCCAGAGATTGCGTTTTATCCGGAGAGGGTGGATACCCGCAACCGCACCCTGCTGATAGATCTGGCGGACAAGATCCGGCGAACGAGCAAAGCGAGCACGACTGTCTTCCAGGGTCCGGATGAGCACATCACGTTCGTCAAGGATCCAGACCCGGGTCAAGTGCAGACCATCGAGGTCCTGGATGTTTCGCCTCCCGATCCACCCTGGCTCATTCATATCCTGGACCGGCTGGAGAGCTGCGGGGTTCTGGGAGATCTGGCGGTTCGGTTTTGCCCTCGTGTCCTGGACCTGCGTCGGTTCGATTGCGATCGTGTCTACTACCCCTGCCGGGCATCAGGCCTGGGCCGCTCCTTGGACTGCGACAAAGTGGAGCATGAACGTCCCAGGATCGTGGGCTGTGAGGTCTCAAGAGAGATCTTCCTGGCTGGCAACCCTGGCGAAGATTATGAATTCATGAACGTCTGTCCGGTCCAGAGCAGTGAGCCGGCCTTTGAGCCCTGCGGGCCGTTCATCACCCGCTGCTGCAGATCTGAGAGGCGGGGGTTGACCAGAAAGAACGGTCAATTGGGCATGGTGGTGCACTGGGGTGACGGAGCCTGGATGATAGCTGAGGCTGTGAGATGTCTGGTGGAAGAGCTAAGAAAGTAGCTGTGATTCCTGGAGACGGAATCGGCCCGGAGGTGATAGAGAGCGCTCTGGCCGTCCTGGACGCCGCAGGAGCAAGGTTTGAACGAGTGCCTGTGGACATAGGATTTAGCCGCTGGAAGAGGACCGGCCGGGCCATGGGCGATGAAGATCTGGAGACGATCAGGAAGTGCGATTGCGTCCTCTTCGGGGCCATCACAACGCCTCCAGATCCAGGCTACCGGAGCGTTCTCTTGCGGCTGAGAAAGGAGCTGGATCTTTACGCTAACATCCGGCCCTTCCGCAATCGCGAGCTGGACTTCATCATCGTGCGAGAGAACACGGAGGGGCTTTACTCCGGCCTGGAGGAAGAGAGCGAAACGGAGTCCAGAACGGTGCGTCTGATAACCAGCCGCGGCTCAAAGAGGATTGCGGAAAAGGCATGTGATCTGGCCGAGCCGCGGCAAAAGCTCACCATCGTCCACAAGGCCAATGTGCTACGAAGCGATCGTCTCTTCCTCCGGATCTGCCGAGAGGTCGCGGCACGGCGCGGCGTGCAGTGTGAGGAGATGCTCGTTGACGCTGCGGCCTATAACTTGGTTCTAAATCCCAGGAAGTTCGATGTTCTTGTCACCACCAATCTATTCGGAGACATCCTGAGCGACGAGGCAGCGGGCATCATCGGCAGCCTGGGGCTCTGTGCCAGTGCCAACGTTGGAGAATCCCGTGCCTTATTTGAGCCCATCCACGGCAGCGCCCCGGACATCGCTGGCAGGGGCATTGCCAATCCTGTCGGGGCCATTCGCAGCGCGGCCATGATGATGGAATGGCTGGGCGAGGCGCAAATGGCGCGCCAGATCGAGGCTGCGGTGCGTTCGGCGCAAGAGCAGGGCAGGAAGACTCCCGATCTGGGAGGAAGCTGCAGGACAAAAGAAGTGACTGCGGCTGTAGCAGGCTACCTGGCGGATCATATTGCTGCCTGGTGATTGCTCAACGGTGGGACGAGCCTGTTCTCTCATATTATCCTTTCCGGGCGAGGGAGGATGGTCTCTTCTGACCGAAGGGCCACGCAAATATCCCTCATTTTGAGTTACTTTTTTGTTTCCACAGGCTCGAGAACCAGCTGGAAAGGCTCCAGGGCAGGCTGTTCTCCAGCCTTCTTCTCATGAGCTTCTGGCTGCTCTTTCCGCTCTCCGCTTGCTTTCCCATAAAATCACCTCTTGAAGCCATCCTGCAGCCTGAGGCTTAATACCTGATGGATCAGCTTCTCTCTATCACAAAAAAGAGCGCTGCAAGCTCAGGTCGATGCTAAGTTTCTCTTAATCTGCCTTTTAGCTTTGCCGGGAACAACCACGCCAAGGATGCGGGCCAAAAGAAAAGTGCTTTCCGGCCCGTCCTGACTATATCGAAGCAGCTCATCTGGCCTGGCCTAGACGCGAAATCCATCTGAGCTTTAATGTTGACGCAGGTCAGTGGACAGTCCGCAAAACTTTATATCTTAACTAACTCCAAATATATTTGGTGTATTTAAAATGTCCAGCTCATCAAGAATGTGTATCCTTTGCTTGACAACATTGATTTTCATGTCCTCAATGTTGCTTGCCGCAGCCGGGGATCAGCCTGTTTCTCCGGAAGGCAGAAGCCTATCCCTCAACGGCACAACTTTCCAAGATCTGAATAGGGACGGCTTCCTTTCAGCGGACGAGCCGGGCCTGCCCGGCTGGACCGTTCGGCTGATGCAGAACGGAACGGAGATTTCGAGCGCGATCACCGATGAGCGGGGTCGCTATCTCTTCAGCAATCTTTCTCCCGGCCTCTATGAGCTGAGAGAGGATCCTGTCCAGGGCTGGAACCAGACCTCTCCCGGAGGCGGATTTTACCAGGTAAGGCTCACGGATACGTCTGCACTTGGCCTCGACTTCGGCGACTTCCTGCCATCCAAGGTCGCAGCAGCTCCACCCGTTGTGGAACATCCGATCATGCAGCCTACGCCCGAGATGGCAAGCCTCTGGATGGAGCAGTACGATGCCACTCCTGGAGCCTATCTCAGCCCTGCGCTTTCGGCAGAGCTGGCAGAAGCTCCTGGAGCATCCTACAGCCTCCTGGACTATTTGCAGTACACGCCGGCGGAGCGCAATCAGGGAAGCTGCGGCGACTGCTGGGTTTGGGCGGGAACCGGGGTGATGGAGATCGATTACGCTCGCCAGAAAGGCGTCAAAGACAGGTTCTCTGTGCAGTATCTTAACTCAAACTTCAATGGAGGCTGCGGACGCTCAGGTGCTTGCTGCGGCGGCTGGCTGTCTAACCTAGCCACCTTTTACAGCGGAAAAGGCATGGTCGTGCCCTGGTCCAATGCCAATGCCCAATATCAGGACGGAAGCTGCAGCTGCGCAGGGTGCTCTGCTGTATACCGCAGCTCCATCTCCACCAATCCCCACTATTCCCTGGCCACCATCGCGCCCAGGACCATTCCCACCATTGGTGTGGGAAAAGAGACTGCCATCTCAAACATCAAGAACGTCCTGGCGCAAGGAAAAGCCGTCTGGTTTGGGTTCTTCCTTCCCGACAGAACCGCCTGGTCAAACTTCAAAACCTTCTGGGATGCCCAAGGGGAGAGCGTAGTATGGCAGCCGGACTTCGCCTGTGGCAGCCAGTACGACTACACCAATGGCGGGGGACATGCCGTGCTGTGCGTGGGCTACGATGACACAGATCCCAGCAATCGTTACTGGATCATGCTAAATAGCTGGGGCAGCAGCGATCTGCGGCCGGGCGGCCTATTCCGGGTTAACATGGACATGAACTACGATTGCGGATATGGAGGTCTTGGATACGCCTTCTACTGGATGACTCTGGACATAAGTTACCCTGAAAACCAAAACAGAGCGCCAGACATATCTTTGCAGCCTTTCGGCCCATCAACCGGTTATGTCGATCAGAACATCAGCAACAATACTTCGGCAATGGTTCCCGTGGGAGAGGATGTTGAGAATACTTCCGTCTTGGGCGACGGAATTACCTCCGAGATCGGTTCCGTGATGTCCTTGGCAAAGGCCAGCGCAACTCATACCTGGCAGCGATCAGCAGCTAACCGTGTCCGGGCTCGGAACTACCGCGATGAAAAGTCCCCTCGGTCTCCTTCTCTGGGAGTCAGGATATCCAGAGCGACCAGCGGAGCATCGAAAAAGCCGACCGTTCCAGACGAGGTGAAGAGGAGGACAAATGTTGGTAGGGCTTATTGCTCCATGTGACACAGCAGGGATCCTGACCAGACGCGAGGAGACGGAGAGCGCACTAGAGAAACCACCCAATCTGTCCCTGTCTAGAAAGATTATGAAAATAGGAACAATAAACCTAAGGGAACAGAAAGGAGATGGTCGGAAAAAGCATAATCTGTCTTCTCCCATCTCTCATTGAACCCTGTGGGCGCTTTAGAGCGATGAGCACAGGCGCTCTTCCAGCTCCCTGACCAGGGCCTCTGCCTTGCGACCCACCTCTTGGGGGTCTATGGGCCGGCGGGCCATGCCCGTCTCGATGGCTGCGCGCGCGACTGCCGCGGCCACTACCGGAACGACCCTTCTGTCCAGTGGCGAGGGGATGATGCTCTCCTCAGAGACGTCCTCGACCAGGCAGGCAATGGCCTTTGAAGCTGCGATTTTCATGGTCTCATTGATATCGCTGGCTCGCACATCCAGGGCTCCCCGGAAGATGCCAGGAAAGCCCAGCACGTTGTTCACCTGGTTGGGGAAGTCGGATCTGCCCGTGGCCACCACCCGCGCGCCTGCCTCTTTCGCCAGGTCGGGCATGATCTCGGGCACGGGATTGGCCATGGCGAATACAATTGCATCGCGGGCCATGCTCTTTACCATGGCCGGGGTCACAATGCCAGCCACGGATAATCCCAAGAAGACGTCCGCTCCTCTGATGGCATCGGCCAGAGTTCCTGTGATGTTGCGGGGGTTGGTGATCCTGGCGATCTCCTGCTTGGCCGAATTGAGACCGGTCCTGCCCGAATGAATAACGCCCCGACTGTCGCACAGGATCGCATCCCGAACGCCAAAGCTTAAGAGAAATTTGGTGACGGCTGTGCCTGCAGCGCCTGCGCCGCTCACGGCAACGCGGATGTTTGAAAAATCCTTTCCTACTACTTTTAGAGCATTGATCAGGGCTGCTAAAGCAACAACCGCCGTGCCGTGCTGGTCATCATGAAAGACCGGTATCTTCAGGGTTTCTTTTAGGCGCTTCTCTACTTCAAAGCAGCGAGGAGCACTGATATCCTCCAGGTTTATTCCGCCGAAGACGGGCTCGATTCTGGCCACGGTGTCCACAATGACGGATGGGTCCTTGGAGGTGATGGCGATGGGAAAGGCATCAATGCCTGCGAAGTTCTTGAAGAGAATGGCTTTCCCCTCCATAACCGGAATGGAGGCCAGGGGTCCGATGTCGCCCAAACCCAGGACCGCCGTGCCGTCCGTTACCACAGCCACTATATTTCCCTTGGCCGTGTACTCGTAAACGTCGTCTGCATTCTTCTGAATCTCACGACAGGGCTCAGCCACACCCGGCGTATAAGCCAAGCTCAGATCATGCTTGGTGCAGCAGGGAACCTTGCTGTGAACGGCGATCTTGCCCCTGGCGGCTTTATGAAACGATAACGCTTCCTCTCGAAGAGACATTCCAACACCTGATTTAAGATCTTGAAGGGGACCTTTAGGGGGAGCAACAGATATAAAGCATGGGCTCCACCAAGATTGGTCGAGCCGGGGTGGCAGAGCGGACAATTTCCGGATGGCCTGCCTTGCAGGCACGGGAGTTCATACGCGGCAGGCTCGAGACCTGTTGTCCCTTTCAGGGACGCTTGGGTTCAAAATGGTGGGCCGCTTTAGACCTGCCAGGAAAATCCCAACCCCGGCGCTATTAACAAGGAAAGTTTCATATCATAGCAGAAAAGGGCTGATGATCATGGCTAGATTTCCAGAAGCAGAAAACAGAATCCTGAACCTGAAAATATGCATGCGCTGTAACGCGCGAAATCCTATTAAGGCAACTCGCTGCCGTAAGTGCGGCTATCACGGCTTGAGGATGAAGTCCAAGGAGAGCAAGACCGCTTAAAATGAGATTTGAGATCGGCAGGGTCGAAGCGCAGCTTGCAAAGATCGTACAGGAGCAAGGCGCGGCGCATCTCACTTTGATCGACCCAGATTCCCAAGATCCCGCCGAGGCGGCCTCAATTGCCGGGGCCGCGGCCAGAGGGGGCACAACTGCCATCATGGTAGGAGGGTCGGTGGGAGCAGTGGGCATTCTTCTTCATGAGACAGTGGAACGGATCAAGAAAAAGACCGATCTGCCCATCATTCTTTTTCCCAGCAGTGTGGCTGGGCTCTGCGAGAATGCCGATGCCGTTTTCTTCATGAGCCTTCTCAATTCCCGATCCACCGCCTACATAGTGGAGAACCAGGTGCTTGGGGCACCACTGGTGATGCGCTATGGCCTGGAGCCCATCCCCATGGCTTACATCATAGTGGAGCCAGGCGGCACAGTGGGCTTTGTTGGCGACGCCAGGTTGGTTCCGCGAAAGAAGCCGGAGCTGGCAGTAGCCTATGCCCTAGCTGCTAAGTACATGGGCATGAGGCTGGTCTATCTGGAGGCTGGATCTGGAGCGGATTCCCCCGTGCCCTCTGAAATGGTCGCCGCAGTAAAGAAGGTTCTAGGGGATGTTCTCTTGCTCGTCGGCGGCGGGATAAGGAGCGGCGATGCGGCCAAAGAGCTGGTGAAGGCTGGCGCGGATCTGATCGTGACCGGCACAGCCGTGGAGCGAAGCAGGGACGTGACCTCTTTCGTCTCCGAGCTGACAATGTCCATTCGCAGGTAATTTCCCGTGCAAAGAACGCAGGCTTTTCTTGAGGAGTCGAACCTGGACGGACTGCTCTTCATCGGCGACAGCCTATGCGACTCAGATATGTTCTACCTCTCTCATTTCCTGGCTCAGGATCGATTCACCCTTCTCATGCAGGAAAAGATCTCCATTCTCGTCTCCTCCATGGAGAAGGGCCGGGCTTCGAAGGAGTCCTCTGCGGATGAGGTGATCAGCACTTCTCAATATGGCGTCATGGATAAGCTGAAGGCTTCCGGAAAACCGGATGAAGCCTATCGGCAGGTGCTGGTGGAGTTCCTGCGCGATCGCAAAGTGAGATGGTTGGGGGTGCCTTTTCGCTTTCCGGCCGGGATCTATCGCCATCTCTGCAGAGATTTTCAGATCACCGTCCTGGATAGTCCCGTCTCCCACTGGAGGGCTGTGAAGGCTGCCTGCGAGCTGGATGCCATACGTTCCTCGCAGAAAGCCTGCGAAAAAGCCATGAGCCTGGCTGTGGCCCTCATCGCCAGCTCTGAGCCCAGAGGTGATGTTCTCTTTCTCCATGGACAGCCTCTTACCTCCGAGCAGATCCGGAGCAGCATCGAGATATCTCTGCTTGAGGCGGAGTGTGAAGCTGTGGACACCATCGTGGCCGGAGGCGCGGCTGCTGCGGATCCACACGCGCGGGGCGCGGGGGCGCTCCCGGCGAACGCGCCCATTGTCATCGATATTTTTCCGCGTTCCAAGAGCAGCAGGTACTTCGCAGACATGACCCGTACCGTCCTGAAAGGTGAGGCATCTTTGGAAGTGAAGGAGATCTATGAGGCGGTTTTGCAGGCCCAGATCGCGGGTATTGAGGCCATCAGGGCGGGAATTTCCGGAAAGGAAGTTCATTCCCGGGTGCTCCAGGTCTTCCAGGAGCGCGGTTATCCAGAAAGGGAAGGCTGCGGCTTCACTCATTCCACCGGCCATGGCGTGGGGCTGGAGGTCCATGAGCGTCCCGCTCTTAGCGAAGCGGGGGAGATCCTTGAGGTCGGCAATGTTGTAACCGTGGAGCCGGGCCTTTACTATCCCAAAATCGGGGGCATTCGGCTAGAGGACCTGGTAGTAGTAACTGCAAAGGGTTGCGAAAACTTAACGAACTTCGAAAGAAAGCTCGATCTCTAAATCTCGTTCTTTTGGGTGGATTCAATGGAAGCGGAATTGTTGGAGAATTATAGGAAGGCAGGACGAATCCTGGCCGAGGTGCTGCGCGAAGCAGAGCCCAAGGTCGAAGTGGGCGTGACTTTGCTTGAGGTAGCCGATTTTGTGGAGACTTTGATAAGATCCAAGGGCGCAGAGCCTGCCTTTCCCTGCAACATATCCCTGGATAGGAATGCGGCTCACTATACTCCTGGCCCCGGCGATAAGAGCACCATTGGCGAATGCATGGTCAAGCTCGACGTGGGCGTGCATGTCGATGGCTATGTGGCAGACGCTGCAGTCACCGTTGATCTCAGCGGCCATCCAGACCTGACGGAGGCCTCACAAGCAGCTCTAGAGGCGGCCCTGGATCTGGCAGCGCCCGGCATCAGCACGGCCCAGATCGGCGCGGCCATCGAAGAAGCCATCATCGGTTATGGCTTTAAACCCGTGTCCAATCTGACAGGCCACGGCCTCTCCAGGTACGAGGCCCATGATGAGCCGACGGTGCCTAATAAGGCCGTGGAGAAGGGCGTCATCCTCAAAGAAGGAGATGTCATAGCCATTGAGCCCTTTGCCACCAACGGCTCGGGCAGAATAAGTGAGGCGCCCGTAAATGAAATCTATGGCTTTTCCGCATCCAGGCCGGTAAGGCTGCCCCAGGCAAGAATACTTATGAAAGAGATAGTGGAGCGCTACAAAACACTTCCTTTTGCCCGGCGGTGGCTGAAGGGCGAAAGAGTGGATTATTCCCTGATGCAGCTGCTGAGGAGCGGCGCAGTGCACAGATATCCCGTGCTCTGGGAGGTGGAAGGCGCACTGGTCTCCCAGGCGGAGCACACAGTTGTGGTCTTAGAGGGTGAGTGCGAAGTTATAACCAGGCCTGGAAGCATAGTTTGATGATCTTGCGGCTTTTTGCTCAGACCTCATCGCCCTCTCCAAGATCTGCTGTCCCATCGTCTTCCTTGTAGCTGTCGTCACCGAGCATGGCCGCAGCTATGGCATCTATTCCGTCCATGAGCTCTGCCGTCATGGAGTAAGGCAGGTCGCCCATCTCCGGCAAGCTCTCCCCTCCGATCACCCTGGCTCCCACCTGGCTCAAGAGATCGAAGGCTCCGTCCAGGTTTTCCTGCTGCTCAGAAGCGATCGCCTTTTGCACCAGCTCCTCCAGGGGACTTTCACGATCAAAGTTGCCTGCGATGTAGCGCTGACTGGAGACAAACACTGCAGCGAGAGAGGTCTTGAGGGATTCGAGCATCAAATCCGCGTCCTCCCCCAGGGATTCATGATCCTGGAAGACTATCGACCTTATGGCCGCAATCTCAGAGATCGCTTCCTCAGGAGTTATTATCTCTCTCTCACATCGGGCCATGACCTTGAGGCAAGCCAGTACCACATCGTCCATGATATAGATGAAGACGGCACCTGAGTTCTTGTCCTCCGACTCGGTGAGCTTGAAATTGCTGTCTTTGACTTTGTTCATCCAGTTGAGCCACCGCTTCTGGGTGTAGAATTCTTCCTTCATTTTAGAACTCATCCTTCCTGTACCTTTCACCTGTATGTATCCACCAGGGCGACCCTCTCTATGACCAGCTCAGCCATACGTTCCTCGCCCACTGCTTCTATCTCCTCGGCAGAGATGTTGAAGGCCTCTTTTACAGCCTCTGCTTTAAAAGAACAACCGCGTCCATCCAGTGCTATGAGACGGGATAGTTCGGATACTTCCGGCCAGTGGCTTTTCCCCGTCGACGCAAGGATAAGAACCATGCGTTCCGTGGAGTCGCATATTCCCATGGCCAGCGCCTTCTCTATCTGTCGCTCTCCTGAAGCATAACGCATTATCTCCATTCCAGGGTCCTTGGCGATGTTTCTTCCTTGGGAAATGGCAGCAAATGCCTTCTCGGCTGCCAGGATGATGTGCCTCTCACTGACAACCTTATCCGCATCGAGGGCCTGCACAACGCATCCGTGACTGGATTGCAGATCCCGGAGCGCGGATAGAAGCTCTATCCTGTTCCGGATAACCGGTTTTCCGAAGAGCAGGCGGATTTCATTCATTATTGAGGATCTGATGAGGAAGTTTAAAACCTTACGGTCTTTCCACAGATGCCATCATCAACAATTTATATTTCTTGAAAGATTCATGATTTGAGGCATCGCGAAGGCTCACGAACTTGGCTCTCTGACCCTCGAATTCGAACGACCAAGGGATAGTCGCTTCGATGCAGATTGTTGATCAGAGATGCATGATATGGAATTGATCAGAATTCGACAAATGCTAAGCAGCTTGGGTTTGCACTGCAAAAAGGCTCTAAAATCTAAGAAAGGGCAGGCTCTCTGCCCGTCAAGGCTGAAATTTCGAACTTGGGTCAAACATTTCGAGCAAGATCAAACCAGGCCGGCACGCTGCAGCCTGAGCAGATCGGCGGTATCCAGCTTCTCGCCCTGCCTGAAGTGGGTAAGGATCTCCTCTGCCTCGCGCTTGGCAACCTCTTTGGCGCGATCTTCTTTGATATCCCTATTCTTCTTCTTCAAGCCTACGATGACCTTCTCGAAGTCGCGAACCTCTCGCTGGGTGCGGATGAACTCCTTGTGCTGCTCATCTGCCGCCTCCTGGGCCTTCACGAACTCCTTATGAGCTGCATCGGCTTCAGCGCGTGTCTGATCAGCGTCCTTGAAGGTGGCGATCATCTGGTCGTGGTATTCCTGGGCCAGCTCCGCGAACTTGGTAACCTGATCATGGTACCCAGATGCCTGGTCTCTCAAGGCCTGGGCCTCATCCAGAAGCTTCCTCAGCTCTTCGTTCTTCTCCAGCTGCTCTTTGCGACTCCTGAACTCGGCATGCAAGGCGGCGATCTTATCAACCAGCTGCTTCTCCTTGTCCGGGCTTAAGACCTCAGTCTGCTGCCTGAACTCCAGGTGATCGATCTCCCGGCGAAGATCTCTTATGGACCGCTCACCGGTGAGGTTGTACTTCTTCCGGATCTCGTCTATCCTAGCGTAGAGCTGGTTGGTCTTTTCATTGAACTCGTCCCTTTGCTTCTTGGCTTCAGCCACGTTCTTGTTATTCTCATCCCGCAGCTTCTTGAGCTCCTGGGCCTTGTCGATCAGCTCTTTGGTGGCCTTGTTGAGCTCGTTCCTTTTTGCGGCCCACTTGCTCGCCTCGGCGTTCAGTTGGCTGCGTCTATCCTTGAATGCAAGGGATTCCTGCCTGAGTTTGCCTCTCTTATCTTCCAATTCTGCCAGCATCCCCCGTTTGTCCTCCTGTTCCAGCACAAGGCTGGGGTTTTGGTCCCGCTTCGGGACAGAAAAACCCGGGAACCCTTCGCCCGATGGCGAAGCGCGCTTCTCTACAGCACTATAC
>Ga0116202_10001448_pt1 | contig 13894 bp, 4 predicted proteins | sample LakKivw325mmetaG_FD_94479 | JGI IMG/M metagenome (GOLD analysis project Ga0116202, IMG submission 94479) | Anoxic lake water microbial communities from Lake Kivu, Rwanda to study Microbial Dark Matter (Phase II) - Lake Kivu water 325m metaG | ecosystem: Environmental > Aquatic > Freshwater >...
ACAGGCTGGAAGCTGAGAATGCCGGCGCATTCTCACCTGACCTGCGCGAGGCGCAGGTCAGGCCGAGCTACGCGTTTGGTGGACTATTCGGATTGCGTGAAGTCATCTGTGGGACACGGCACTGGCGGCGGCAGTTGATAGGAGAAGGAAGATGGATATCGGCAGCAGTTGCGAGACGTGTTGGATGTGGATTGCGGCGGTAATCGTTGCCGCATTGGTTGTGCCGTCCTGCGGGGCCGGGCAGGAAGCGCGGATCAAACACCCCGTCCTCGACCACGGCGTTGACGCCGGCGCTGCTGCACAGTCCGAGCAGGCCGTGGCGGTGGTCATGAGCATGAGCGAGCAGGAGATGCTTTCCTACATGCCGGAGAAGCACTACTCGCGCTTCTGCCACTGCCCGAAGTGCTTTGGAGGAGTTGACGCGGACGGAGTCTTCTCATGGGACTTCAGGCGGCCCAACGAGCTGAAGTGCAAGTTCTGCGGCTTCGTGTGGACTCCGGACGGAGAATACCGCGAGGACCAGGTTCTGAGCGGCAAGAACCTGCTGGGAGAGACGCGGACATTCAATTACTACTATGATGAGGCGCACAAGACGCAGCATTTCTTCACCGCCAACATTGACTTCTACAAGCGTGGGTGGATAACGTCGCAGCTTCCGGCGCTGGGGCGCGCCTACCTGGCTACCGGCAAGCCCGAGTACGCGCGGCGGGCGGCGCTGATACTGGACAAGATGGCACAGGTGTATCAGCACCTGGCGGTGATCAAGGTGGGCGGGTGCCCAAATCGCTACTTCAGGTTCGCGGATTCGCAGGAGCCGCCGTACACCTGGGACGCCGGGAAATGGGGCTGGCACTATCCGGGCGGCGAGCTTCCGGGGGTAGAGATACAGGCATACGACATGACCTGCGACAGTGAGGAATTCGACAAGCTATCGGAGCAACGCGGCTATGACGTAAGGGAGAAGCTGGAAAAGGAGTTCTTCACGCCGATCTATGAGGCGGTGGCGGCCGGTCGCAACCACATAGACAACTACGTGGCGTACCTGGGCACGGCGGCGAGGATGGGGCGGGTGCTGAACCGGCCCGACTGGGTGCACTGGGCGTTCCGCTGGATCGGAGAGAATGTGAACGCCGGCTGCTTCTACGACGGGATGTGGCACGAGTCGCCGTCGTATCACTATATGACGACAGGCGGGCTGCGGTCGTGCTTCGCCAGCGTGAGGGGCTATACTGACCCGGCCGGCTACGCGGACAAGGTTGACGGGACGCGCTACGACGATTTGGATGCGGAGAAGGTGCTGCCGTTCTGGGCGAAGGTGCAGCACGCGCCGGAGGTGCTGGACTTCCCCAACGGCTGCTCGACGGTGGTGCATGACACGTGGCCGGGCGAGCAGCGATCCCGCGCACGCCAGCGGACCGTCTCGACGATCCTGCCGGGGTTCGGCCACGCCTCTTTAGGTCGCGGGACCGGAGGAGCGCAGATGCAGGCGCAGGTGCATTTCTCGGGCGGCTACGGGCACTCGCACCGCGACAACCTGACGCTGACACTGTGGGCCAAGGAAAGGGAGATGCTGTCGGACATCGGGTACACGTGGTCGGATATCCGGTGGTGGGCGGGCTGCACGATCGCGCACAACCTGGTCGCGGTGGACTGCCAGGAGCAGGGCGGTGGGCCGTCGGACGGCGACCTGCTGTGGTTTTTCCCGGACAGCAACGGGGTGTCGGTGGTGGAGGCCGACGGCAAGCGAGGCTACGGGAACATTGCGGGGCTGGACATGTACCGGCGGCTGCTGGTGCTGATGCCGGTCTCGGAGCAGGACGCCTATGTGGTGGACATCTTCCGCACGCGGGGCGGGTCGGTGCATGATTGGCTGATGCACGGCGATGCGAGTGAGGACATGGCCGCCAGGTGCAGCCTGGAGTTGGGCGCGACTGCGGGGGACATGGCCGCGGTCCCGCCGGAGGGGATCAAGGATCCGGCGAAGGGCTATACGGTAATCCGGGGTGTGCGCAACGCGGCCGCGAAGGGGCCGTTCGAGGCGGTGTTCACCTATGCGGCGGATGCGAAGCGGGGAGTGCGCATTCACGTTGTTCCGGATGGGCCGGTGCAGGCGTTTCTAGGTCAAAGCCCGTCGGTGCGGCGCGTGGGCATCGGCACCAGCGGAGATAGCCGCAAGATATTCGACTTTTGGATGCCGCAACTGGTCGTGCGCAGAACGGGTGAAGCGCCGCTTGCCTCCACGTTTGCGGCGGTTGAGGAGGCGTTTGCGGGGCGGACGTTTGTCGACTCTGTTGAGGCGGTGCGAGTCGAGCCGGCGGAGGCGGGCGTTACAGGGCTGCGGATCAAGCATGGCGACACGGTTGATACGATCATCAGCACGCTGGATGAGGCCCCGTATCCGGAGAGGACGGCCGCCGGGGACATTCGGATGAAGGGAAGGCTGGGAGTGGTGCGGCAGCGGGGTGATGAGGTGCTCGGGCTGTGGCTGTTCGAAGGAGAGGAGCTTGCGGCAGGAAAGAGCAAGGTAGCGTGCGAGGGCGGCCGGTATGAGGGGGCGATTGAGGCGGCCACGAGGAAGGCAGACGGCGCGGCGGCCGATGCGTTCATCACCGATGCGGAGTTGCCGGCGGGTGGCGTGCTGCACGGCTGCTGGATGATCGTCACGCATGGGAACGGGTACACGCATGGCTATCAGATAGACCAGGTCAAGAAGGACGGCGGCAAGACGGTAATCGTGCTGGCGGAGGACCACGGGCTGAGGATCGAGGGGGGAAAGACGCAGGAGGTGTATTTCCCACGCAGAGGGATAGAAGGGGAAAACACGTTCGTCATTCCGGTGGCGGCGAGCATGAGCAAGGAGCTCTGAAGAGGTGGCGGGATGCGAGGGAACCCACAGGTTAGGAAGCTTGGGGCACGCGGAGTTTGAGGTGCGGGCGCACGCAGTGCGCCCCTACCGGAGGCAAACGGGAACGTGAAACGGCGACGGGCAGGGACGCCCGTCCTACGTGGAGGGATTGAGTGAGGACCACAGGCTGGGGAGCGTCTGGCACGCGAAAATGGGCAAAGGCAGGGATGTCTGTCCTGCGCGAAATCATCGTTACGGGTGGCTGTGCAAGTGAGAAACAGCGATAGTGAGGAGTGAGCGAGATGTCATTGTGCACAAGCGACTATGGGGCCTATGGGCTGATTTGTGTGCTGCTGCTGGCGGCGATGTCGGCATCGGCAGGATACGGTGCCGGGCAAGCGCTGGGGGTGAAACACCCGGTGGTGGATTACCAGATAGATAAGAACAATGCGGTGGGATATGAGAAGGCCGTGGAGCGGGTCATGGCCATGAGTGAGGAGGAGATGCTGTCGTTCGTCCCCGAATGGTCGTACGTGCGGTACTGCGAGTGCCCGAACTGCTACGGCGGGGTGGAGGGCAACGGCATTTTCACGTGGACCATTGACCGGCCTGATGAGCTGACGTGCCGGTTCTGCGGCGCGGTGTATCCCAATGAGAAGTATCCCGAGGAGCAGGTGCTGACGGGCAAGAACAAGCAGGGCGAGGAGATCAGCTTTCCATATTACCTGAATAAGGAGAAGAACATCCCCCACTTCCTCAGCACGCACGTGGTGAGCCACAAGCGAGCATGGCTGGAGCAGCAGTGCATGGCACTGGGGAAGGCATACCAGGCGACAGGCAAGGCGGAGTATGCGCGGCGGGCGGTGCTGGTTCTGGACAAGATGGCACAGAGGTACCCGCACTGGCCGGTGATGCAGAATGGGCCGCGCGCGTTCCGCTTTCGGGAGTCTCAGGACCTGCCGTACGCGTGGGACTCGGGGAAGTGGGGCTGCTTCCACAACGAGGTGCCCAAATCCATGGTCGCGGCCTATGACATGGTGTGCGAGAGCGACGAGTTTGACAAGCTGTCGCAGCAGCGGGGCTACGACGTGCGGGAGAGGCTGGAGAACGACTTTCTGAAGAAGACCTACGAAGTCATCGCGAGAAGCCCGTACCATGTGAGCAATGTGGTCGGATATGACATCGCGGGGGCGGCCACGATGGGGCGGGTGATAAACGAGCCCAGCTATGTGCACCGGGCGTTCGGATGGATGAAGCGGAACCTGGATGAGGGGTTCTTCTTCGACGGTATGTGGCACGAGTCGCCGGCGTATCACTACATGACGATCGGCGGGCTGAAATCGGCGTTCAGCACGGTGGAGGGTTACACGGACCCGCCCGGGTATGTGGATGAGATTGACGGGACGCGGTTCGACAACCTGGACCCGGCGGCGCAGTTGCCGTTCTGGGGCAAGTGCATGAGGGCGCCGGCGGTGCTGGACTGGCCGAACGGGCGGTCGCCGTGCATCCACGATACGCACCCGTACTCGCAGTGGTCGTCGGCGCGCACGAAGACGGTTTCGACGATCACGCCGGGGTACGGTCATGCTTCGCTGGGGCGCGGCACGGGAGCGGGCCAGATGCAGGCGCAGTTGCATTTCTCGGGGGCATACGGGCACTCGCACATGGACAACCTGACCATGTCGCTATTCGCCAAAGGGAAGGAGATGCTGCCCGACCTGGGCTACACGTGGACGCAGATGCGGTACTGGACCGCCTGCACCGCCGGGCACAATACGGTTGTGGTGAACCGCTCGGACCAGACCGGCGGCGGGAGCGACTGCGACCTGCTGTGGTTCTTCCCGGACTGCAACGGGGTGTCGGTGGTGGACGCCGACGGCAAGCGGGGCTATCAGAAGATCGAGGGGCTGGACATGTACCGGCGGGTGCTGGCGATGGTCCCGGTATCGGCGTTCGATGCCTACGTGGTGGACATCTTCCGGGTGCGGGGTGGGACGATGCACGACTGGACGATGAACGGAGATGCCGACGAGGACACGACCGCGACCTGCAGCCTGGCACTGGCCGGGAAGCGGAAGTGGATGCTGGAGGAAGGGGAGGAATGGCAAGAGCCGACGATTGAGGGAGCACGGCATCACGCATACGGCATGTTGCGGGATATGGCGATGGCCAAGGCCGAGGGCGGCTTCGAGGTGGGCCTCAAGTATGCGGATGATGCGGCCAAGGGCATGCGGATTCACGTGCTGAATGCGGAGCCGGCAGAAGTATGGCTGGGCAGAAGTCCGTCGGTGCGGCGGATGGGTGTGGGCACGCAGGGAGACATGAGAAAGGCCTACGACTTCTGGATGCCCAAGCTGCTGGTGCGCAGGCAAGGCGAGGCTCCCGTGCACAGCGTGTTCGCGGCCGTGGAGGAGCCGTATGAAGACAGGCCGTTCATCAGCAAGGTGGAGCGGCTGGAACTGACGCCCGCCGACGAGAACGCCATAGCCCTGCGCGTGACACACGGGGAGGCCGTTGACACGATCATCAGCACCCTGGATGAGGCCCCGTATGCGGAGCGCACAACGGCCGACGGGATCGCGCTGAGGGGGAAGCTGGGCGTAATCCGCAAAGAGGCAGGCCAGGTGACAGGCGTGTGGCTATTCGAGGGTGAGAGGCTGAGCAGCGGGGACTGGAGCGTGGAAGCGGGCACGGGCCGCTACGAGGGGCAGATAGAAGCGGCCACGCGCAAGGCGGACGGGGCGGAATGTGATTCGTTCGTAACCGATGCCGAACTGCCCGAGGGCGAAGTGCTGCGCGGCGTGTGGATGATCGTAACACACGGCAACGGCTTCACGCACGGGTATGAGATTGACCGGATTGTGAAGCAAGGCGGCAAGACAGTGGTCGTCCTGACCGATGACCACGGTCTGAAGATAGAAGGGGAGAAGACCGAAGAGATTTACTTCCCGAGGCGGAAGATAAATGGGAAGAACAGCTTCGTGATTCCCCTGGCGGCGGCGGTCGTCAAAGGCGCGCAATAGCGGACCGGAGCTGGGAACCACAAGAGCTCCAGGGGGCACCCGCTTTCTGCAGAAAGCACGCACCCACGCTACGCGCGGGTACCCGCTGGACCCCCTCCGCCAAAGGCTCTTAGCTCAGCCAGAGCAGCGCCACCGCACCCGAAGGGAGAGACCACGTGCGGGCGCACGCAGTGCGCCCCTACCGGGGGCAAATGGCAACGACCAACGGCGGACGGCGAGGGGCAGGGACGCCCGTCCTACGGAACAAGAATGACAGACAATGATGTCTGTGGTACGCGAACGATGCAGGTGCGGCGTGGGCTGGGGAAGACCGAGATGCGCGAGGCGTGAAAGGATGAGTTGAGTTGCTCGACAATTGCGGCAGCTTTCATGCAACGATGGCGGTGGGAATGATGCCGACGAGAATGAGGACGGTGGGTATGGTGGTGATTATGCTGGCGGCTATGGTGCCGGCTTTCGGGGTCGGCCAGGGAATCGGGCTCAAGCACCCGGTGCTGAATCACAGCTTCGATCCGGCCAGAGCGGCGGAATACGAGAAGGGCGTCGAGCGGGTGATGGCGATGAGCGAGGAGGAGATGCTAGCGTTCATCCCGGAGAAGCCATTCATGTACTTCTGCCACTGCCCCAACTGCCACGGCGGGGTCGAAGGGTTCTACATGTATGACTGGACGATCGAGCGCCCGGATGAGATAAAGTGCAAGTTTTGCGGGACCGTGTATCCCAACGAGAAGTACCCGATGGACCGGACGCTGACGGGGAAGAACGCGCTGGGGGAGACGGTGAGCTACAAACATTACCACGAAGAGAAGACGGGCATGAACTACATGTTCGCGGATCATGTCTTTCTGTACAAGCGGACATGGATAATCGGGCAGTGCCGGGCGCTGGGCTTGGCTTACCAGGCGACGAAGAAGCCGGAATACGCGCGGCGGGCGGCGCTGATCATAGACCGCTGCGCGCAGGTGTATCCGCACTACCCCGTGATGTCGCAATGGATCCGCACCTTCCAGTTTGCACCCTCGCAGGAGCCGCCCTATCCGGGTGCGGGCGGGAAGTGGGGCCGCTGGGTACACGAGGAAATCGCCGGAGGACCGATTGACGGCTACGACCTGGTCTATGACAGCGACGAGTTCGAGAAGCTGTCGGCACAGCGGGGCTATGACGTGAGAGAGAAGTTCGAGAAGGACTTCCTGAAGGCGCGGTTCGAGTATACGAATACGTTCAAGGACCATGCAAGCAACATGGCGCCGACGGAACTGAGGCCCGCGATCCGGATCGGGAAGGTCATCGCCGAGCCGCGCTACGTGCACTGGGCGTACGGGTGGCTGATGGAGATACTGTACGGGCGGTGCTACTACGACGGGATGTGGAACGAGGCGCCGTCGTACCACTACCAGACGATGGGCGGCCTGAAGACGTGCTTCGATGAGATTAGAGGCTACACCGACCCGAGCGGATATGTGGATGGGGTAGACGGGAAACGGTTCGACGACCTGGACCCGGATGAGGACATCGCGTTCTACGCGAAGGCGAAGGATGCGCCGGCGGTGCTGAGCTTCCCGGACGGCCACATCTGCCCGGTGCATGACACATGGGCCGTGAGCCGCGATTCGCAGGCGCGGTCCAAGACGGTTTCGGCGATCTGCCCCGGTTACGGCCATACGTCGCTGGGGCGCGGCCAGGGGGCCGGCCAGATGCAGGCGCAACTGCACTTCTCGGCGGCGAATGGGCATTGCCACCTGGACAATCTCAACCTGGCCCTGTGGGCGAAGGGCCGCGAGATGCTGTCCGACATCGGCTATACGTGGACGCAGGGGCGGTACTGGACGACATGTACGGTGGGACACAACCTGGTCGCAGTGGACCGCAGAGACCAGCAGACAAACCAATCGGACGGCGACCTGCTGTGGTTTTTCCCCGACAGCGGTGGCGTTTCGGTAGTGGAGGCGGACGGGAAGCGCGGGTACAGCAACGTCGAGGGCCTGGACATGTACCGGCGGATGCTGGTGATGGTGCCGGTGTCGGACTTCGACGCCTATGTGGTGGACGTATTCCGCACGCGGGGCGGCTCGGTGCATGACTGGCTGGTTCACGGCGATGCCAATGAGGACATGACCGCGACGTGCGATGTGACGCTGTCGCCGCGCGGCGGCGACGGGAGCCTGCTGGAGGAAGGCGAGAAGTGGCAGGAGCCGATTGACGAGGGCTCGCGCTTCATTCCCTATGGGGCGATCCGCAAGGTCAAAGAGGGGAAGGCGGAGGGAGCCGTCGAGGCTGAATTCCGCTATGTTGCGGAGCCGGAGAAGGGGATCCGCCTGCACGTGTTGGGCGACGGCGAAACCGAGGTGTACCTGGGTGAAAGCCCCTCGATAAGGCGTGCGGGAACAGGCGCCGCCGGGGACTACCGCAAGACTTTCGATTACTGGATGCCGCAGCTCATACTGCGGCGGCGGGGCGATGCGCCACTGCACAGTAACTTTGTGGCGGTCGAGGAGCCATTCTCGGAGAGGCCGTTCATCCGGTCCGTCGAGGCGGTGGAGCTGACGCCGCCTGATGACAATGCCGTGGCCCTGCGGGTAACTCACGGTAACACGGTGGATACGATCATCAGCACGCTGGATGAAGCGCCGTATGCGGAGCGGGCGACACCCGACGGGGTTGTGCTGAAGGGGCGGCTCGGGATTGTGCGACAGGAGGAGGGCAAGACGACGGGCGTATGGCTGTTCGAGGGGGAGGAATTGAGTGGTGGGAGCTTCGGCGTCGCAGCGGATAGCGGCTGCTACAACGGCGAGATAGAGGCCGCCACTCGCAAAGCCGACGGTGCCGAGCACGATGCATTCATCACGGAGGCGAAGCTGCCGGCGGGCGACATACTGCACGGGGTTTGGGTGATCGTCACGCACGGCAGCGGCCTGAAACACGGCTACGAGATAGAGCGGGTGGAGAAGCGGGACGGCAAGAGCGTCATCATATTGACGGGCGATCACGGGCTGCTCATCAACGGGGAGACAACGAAGGAATTCTATTTCCCGAGGCGTGAGATTGCGGGGAAGAACACGTTTGCGATCCCCGTGGCAGTGACGATGGTGAAGGCGCCCTAGTGTTTGCGGGATGTGGCGGGAGGCCCCTCCGGACGGCAACGACATGGCGAACGGCAACAGCTCACCTATCCCCCTTTGATTCCCCCTCCCTGAAGGGAAGGGGGTTAGGACGGTCAGGGACGGGCAGGCAGGGATGCCTGCCCTCCGCGATGGGTTGAGAGAAGGGCACATGCGGGCGCACGCAGTGCGCCCCTACCGAAGGCAAAGGCGACGGGCAGACGCCGGCCCCACGCGAGAAAGGACTCGGGCTGGAAGCCCGAGCCACGCGACAACTAAGGAGAGCGGGATGCGAGGGAAACCACAGGCTGGAAAGCCTGTGGCACGCGGGATTGCATACGCGGGCGCACGCAGTGCGCCCCTACCGAAGGCAAAGGCGACGGGCAGGGACGCCCGTCCTACGGAACAGAAATGACAGGCAATGATGCCTGTCGTACGCGAACGGTTCGCGTTCGCGACGGGAAACGGCGAACGGCGGACGCGCGCAAAAGCCTGTGGTATGGGCGGGGGCTGAGGGAGAGCGGGATGCGCGATACGTGAAAGGATGATATGAGTTGTTCGACCACTGTGCGGGCTTTCATGCAATGATGGCGGCGGGAACGATGGCGGTGGGTATGGTCGTAGGTACGGCGGTAGTTATGCTGGCGGGCATGGTGCCGGCTCTGGGCGCCGGGCAAGCTCTGGGTATCAAGCACCCGGTGCTGGAATATGGCATTGACCCGGCAAAGGCGGCTGCCTACGAAGGGGCCGTCAAGAGCGTGCTGGCGATGAGCGAAGATGAGATGCTCTCGTTCGTGCCTGATAAGCCGGTGGCGGTGTTCTGCTACTGCCCCAACTGCCACGGCGGCTCGCAGGGCAATGGTGTCTTCTCGTGGAGTGCGGATAAGCCCGATGAACTGAAGTGCCGCTACTGCGGCATGGTGTTTCCAAATGAGCAGTACCCCGATGACCAGATTCTAGAGGGCAAGAACGCACTCGGCGAAACCATCAGCTACCGCTATCACCAGGACAAGAAGTATGGCGACCTGCGGGAGTTCTTTGAGGCGCACATCCTTAGCCACAGACGGAACTGGATCCTGGCCCGCTGCTTTGAGCTGGGGAAGGCGTATCAAGCCACCAATAAGCCGGAGTATGCTCGGCGGGCGGCGCTGATACTGGACCGCATCGCCCAGGTCTATCCGCACTATCCGGTGGTGAGGCAATGGATCCGGTCGTTCGACTTTGCCGCTTCTCAGGCTCCGCCCTATCCGAATGAGGGCGGCAGATGGGGGCGCTGGACGGCGGACGAGCTGCCCGGCGAACCTGCGCCATGCTATGACCTGGTTTATGACAGCGCTGAATTTGATAAGCTGTCCGAAGAACGCGGCTATGACGTGCGAGAGAAGATAGAGAATGACTTCTTCAAGGCCACATTCGAGGCCAATAACACACCGCCGCTGACCGAGGGCGGACAGCTTGCGACCCGCAACCTGCGGCGCGCGGGCATAATCGGGCGGGTTATCAACGAGCCGCGCATGGTGCACTGGTCGTTCGGCTGGTTAGAGCACATGGCGCACCAGCGCTGCTTCTACGACGGCATGCTCAATCTGGCGCCCTCGTACCACTACCAGATCCTGGGGGATTTCAGGGCCGCCTTCCAGAACCTGAAGGGCTACTCGGACCCGCCCGGCTATGTGGACGAAGTTGATGGCGCCCGGTTCGATAATCTGGTCCCGGAGGAGGAGTTGCCATTCATAGTGAAGGCGTATGATGCGCCCTCAGTGCTAGATTTCCCGAACGGCTGCTCCAGCACGATTCACGATACGTGGCCCGGCGAGCGGCGTTCCCGGCCCCGCGAGCAGACGGTTTCGACCATCTGCCCCGGCTATGGTCATGCCTCGCTGGGACGCGGGACCGGCACCAATCAGATGCAGGCGCAGTTGCACTTCTCCGGGGCTTACGGCCATTCACATCTGGACAATCTCAATATCATCATCTGGGCCAAAGAGCGGGAGATGGTCTCTGATCTGGGCTACACCCACACCCGCGCCCGAGGGTGGAATAGCTGCACGATCGGACATAACCTCGTCGCTATCAACCGCCAGAACCAGGACGGCGGCGGAGATGGCTCGGCCGGCGACTTGTTGTGGTATTTCCCGGAGACCGAAGGCGTCAGCGTGAGCGAGGCGGACGGCAAGCGCGCCTACCACAGCATCGAGGGCGTCGAGACGTACCGGCGGATGTTGGTGCTGGTACCGGTGTCGGATGAGGATGCCTATGTGGTGGACATCTTCCGGACCAAGGGGGGCACGGTGCACGACTGGCTGCTGCACGGCGATGCGGACAATGACATGACAGCCACATGCAGCGTCCAACTCAAGGCCGGCCGTGAGAACATGCTTGAGGAGGGGGAGGAATGGAAAGAGCCGGCAAGCGAGGGGACAGCCTTCCACCCCTACGGCGCGATCCGAGAGGTGGCTGAGGCCACGACCGATGAGAACGTGGTCACGACCTTCAGGTATGCGCAGGAGCCGGATAGAGGCATCCGCATCCACGTGCTCGGCGGGCAGGCGACCGAGGTATGCCTGGGGCGCAGCCCATCGGTAAGACGGGCCAAGAACGAGGACAGCAAGGCCTTTGAGTACTGGATGCCGCAGTTGGTGGTGCGCCGAAGCGGTGAAGCGCCGCTGCAGAGCGCATTCGTGGCAGTCGAGGAGCCGTTCGAGGAAGCCGAGTTCATCAGCGGCGTGGAGCGAGTGGGACTCAAGCCAGCCGATGATGGCGCCGTGGCACTGCGCGTCAGGCACGGCGAGTTTGTTGACACGATCATCAGCACGCTGGACGAGGCACCGTATGCGGAGCGGATGACGGCAGACGGCATCAGCATGCGGGGCCGGCTGGGGATAGTGCGGAGGAAGGCAGAGAAGACGACCGGCATGTGGCTGTTCGAGGGCGAGAAGCTGGCGGCAGGGGCGGAGGCAATCACGGGACAGTCCGGTTGCGTGAGGGGTGAGATAGAGGCAGCGCTGCGCAAGGCCGACGGCGCGCAATGTGACGGCTTCGTGAGCGAGGCGAAGCTACCGGCAGGAACAGTGCTGCAGGGCGTGTGGATGATCGTCACGCACGGGAACGGCTTCACGCATGGGTATGAGATAGAACGTGTGGAGCAGCAGGACGGGAAGACGCTGATCGTGCTGACCGGGGATCATGGGCTGCAGATAGAGGGCCAGAAGACGACGGAGGTGTACTTCCCGCAGCGGACGATCGAGGGGAGGAACAGCTTCGCGATTCCGCTGGCGGCGGCGCTGGTTAGGAAGGCGCAATAGCACGGGGGGGATGGATGTGCCGGCGGTGGCAGAGGGGACGGGGCGGTTGAGGCGGAATTGTCGGCCAATACAATGCCATCCGAGGAAGTGATGATAATGCTATCGGGAACACTGATGGACCCGGGAGATGTGGGTCTGGCGGTGGCGGTGTTGCTGTTGGTAGCACTACCCGTGCTGGGTGCGGGACAGGCGGTCGAGATCAAGCATCCCGTGCTTCAGCACGGCATCAACCCGGCCAACGCCGCCGCCTACGAGGCGGCGGTGGCGCGGGTCATGGCGATGAGCGATGAGGAGATGCTGTCATACGTGCCGGACAGGCCGTTCGTGCGGTTCTGCGACTGCCCGAACTGCCACGGCGGGTCGCAGGGCGACGGCATCTATAGCTGGAGCATTGACCGTCCCGAGGAGTTGAAATGCAAGTACTGCGGGATGGTCTTCCCCAATGACAAGTACCCGTGCGATCAGACGATAGAGGGGAAGAACGCCCTGGGCGAGACATTCACATACAGTTACCACCAGGACAAGGTGCGCCCTGACCTGCGCATTTTCATCCCCGGGCACATTCTGGAGCACAAGCGCAGTTGGATACAGGGCCAATGCCACGGGCTGGGGCGGGCATATCAGGCGACCGGCAAGCCGGAGTACGCGCGGCGGGCGGCGCTGATCCTGGACCGCTTCGCGCAGGTCTATCCGCACTACCCGGTGGTGAAGCAGTGGATTACAACGTTCGCGATTGCCGAATCCCAGCAGCCGCCATACTTCAATGCGGGCGGGAAATGGGGGCGGTGGATGGCCAGCGAGCTGCCGTCAGGCATCCCCGAATGCTATGACCTGGTCTATGACAGCGATGAATTCGACAAGCTATCGGCGATCCGGGGATACGATGTGCGGGAGAAGATTGAGAATGACTTCCTGAAGGCGACGTGGGAGTACACCAATACGTTCAAGGACCACACGGGCAACATGTCGCCGTTCTACCTGACCGTAGCGGCGCGGATGGGACGGGTCATCAACGAGCCGGGCTACGTGCACTGGGCGTATAAGTGGCTGGTCGAGATATTGATGGGCGGGTGCTTCTATGACGGGATGTGGCATGAAGCGCCGTCATATCATTACCAGGTGATGGGCGGGCTGCGCAGCGGGTTCGAGGACCTGCGCGGGTATACCGACCCGGCCGGCTATGTGAATGAGGAGACGGGCAAACGCTTCGACGACCTGGACCCGGATAGGGACATCGTCTTTTTCGCGAAGGCGAAGAACGCCCCGGCGGTAGTGGGCTTCCCTAACGGCCGCTCGAGTCCGATGCACGATACCTGGGCGGGCGAGCAGCGCTCCCAGCCGAGGAATGAGACGGTCTCGACCATCGTGCCGGGCTATGGGCACGCCTCACTGGGCCGTGGGACCGGGCCGGACCAGATGCAGGCGCAGTTGCACTTCTCCGGCGCGTACGGCCACTCACACCTGGACAATCTCAACCTGACGCTGTTTGGCAAAGAGCGGGAGATGCTGTGCGACATCGGCTACACGCACACCAAGTTCCGCCACTGGTCGGTAGTGACCACCGGGCACAACCTGGTGGCGGTTGACCGCGCGCAGCAGACGGGCAAGTCATCGGACGGCGAC
>Ga0116202_10001449_pt1 | contig 13891 bp, 22 predicted proteins | sample LakKivw325mmetaG_FD_94479 | JGI IMG/M metagenome (GOLD analysis project Ga0116202, IMG submission 94479) | Anoxic lake water microbial communities from Lake Kivu, Rwanda to study Microbial Dark Matter (Phase II) - Lake Kivu water 325m metaG | ecosystem: Environmental > Aquatic > Freshwater >...
AGATGATATGACAGAAAAGGTCAGAGCTCTGGGACCGCTTAATAAGAACTCCAAGGAGGCGAAACATGGCTAAACTTAAATTAGCGCTGTACTGGGCATCAAGTTGCGGCGGCTGTGAAATCGCCCAGCTTCAGATTGGCGACAAAATCCTAAAGCTGGCCGAGGTTGCAGATATCGTATTCTGGCCGGTAGCCATCGATGCCAAATACAAGGATGTCGAAGCCATGCCAGCAAAGAGTATAGACGTCTGCCTGTTCAATGGAGCTGTTAGAACATCAGAACAGGAGCATATGGCTAAGATGCTCCGTGAAAAGTCAAAGGTAATGATTGCCTATGGTGCCTGCGCCTATGGGGGAGGTATTCCTGGTCTGGGCAACATGTTCAACCGCCAGTTGATTTTCGAACGAGCTTACCTAGAAACGCAATCAACAGATAATAAAGACAAGGTCTTACCACAAACAAAATACAAGGTTCCGGAAGGCGAACTTACTATTCCAGAATTCTATGACACGGTAAAAACTCTGGCGCAGACAGTGGACGTAGATTATACAGTCCCCGGTTGTCCTCCGGAAGCCAGAACAACCTGGCTTGCCTTAGAAGCGCTTATATCGGGCAAATTACCGCCCAAGGGCACCGTGATTACGCACAATACTAAGGCGGTATGTGATGATTGTCCGCGTAAGAGAGACGTGAAAAAGGTTAAAAAGTTCTACCGGACTTTCGAGAAGGTTCCCGAACCGGAAATATGCCTTCTGGAGCAGGGTTTCCTGTGCGCCGGCATCGCCACCCGCGGCGGCTGTGAGGCACCGTGTCCCCAGGCCAATATGCCATGCACCGGCTGTTACGGCCCTGTGGACGGAGTAGTAGATCAGGGCGCTCACTTCCTAAGCGCAGTGGCCTCTGTGATTGATTCAAATGACCCCGAGGAAATACAGAGAATTATAGATGGTATACGAGACCCGGTAGGTACATTCTACCGCTACAGTCTGCCTGATTCGCTACTAAGGAGGGCGAGAATAAAATGAAAAGGATAACAATTGATCCCATAACCAGGCTGGAAGGCCACGGTAAGATAGAGATCTTCCTTAATGATGCCGGTGAGGTCAAAAACAGCTATTTTCAAGTCCCTGAACTGAGGGGCTTTGAAAAGTTCTCTGAAGGACGTCTGGCCGAGGATATGCCCCAGATTACACAGAGAATCTGCGGCGTATGTCCTGAAGCTCACCACATGGCATCAACTAAATGTTTAGATGACCTTTTCCACGTTGACCCGCCAAGCCCCGCTAAAAAGCTTCGCGAGCTCTTCTATAGCACTTTCTATGTTACGGACCATACCACTCATTTCTATATACTAGCCGGCCCCGATTTCGTCATGGGGCCGGATGCTCCCGTGGCCGAGCGAAATATTCTGGGAGTAATTGCTAAAGTCGGCTTAGAATTAGGCGGAGCTGTTATCAACACCCGAATGAAAAATCACCATATCATACATATGCTTGGTGGCAGAGCCGTGCATCCTGTATTCGGTCTGCCCGGTGGAGTCAGCAAGGGACTTAACGAAGATGAGAGAAAAGAAGTCGAGCAGATAGCTAAGGACTCCATTGAATTTGCCAAGCTATCTTTGAAAGTATTCGACGATATCGTCCTCAAGAACAAAGCATACGTCGATATGATTGTCAGCGACGCTTTCACACACCGCACTTATTACATGGGTCTGGTTGACGATAAAAACAGGGTTAACTTCTATGACGGCAAGGTCCGAGTGGTGGACCCCGACGGAAAGGAATTTGCTAAGTACGCACCGAGAGAATACCTCAACAACGTCGCCGAACATGTTGAGCCCTGGAGCTACATGAAATTCCCCTTCCTCAAGAATGTCGGCTGGAAAGGATTTGTCGACGGCAAAGATAGCGGCGTTTTCAGAGCAACCCCTCTATCAAGGCTCAATGCTTCCGATGGTATGGCAACACCATTAGCCCAAGAAGCTTACGAGAAGTTCTACTCTACATTGGGCGGTAAGCCGGTGCATCATACCCTGGCTACTCACTGGGCTCGCCTTGTCGAGCTCCTCTATGCTGCCGAAAGATTACTGGAGCTGAGTAAGGACCCTGAGATAACTAGCCCAAACATCCGCACTATCCCCACAGCCAAGCCGGATGAAGGTGTAGGCATTGTTGAAGCGCCCAGAGGTACTCTAACGCATCATTACATCACCGATGAGAACGGTATTATCAAGAAAGCTAACCTAATCGTGGCTACAGTGAACAACGCTGCAGCAGTAAATATGTCAGTCAATAAAGCAGCAAGGGCACTTATTCAACCGGGTAAGGAAATCACCGAAGGACTTCTTAATCGCATAGAAATGGCGTGGCGACCCTATGACCTTTGCCTTGCCTGCGCTACGCATACGCTACCGGGTCAAGCACCGATGGAAGTGGTCATATACAATAGCAAGAGGGAGATAATAAAAAGGCTCAAACGCTAATTTGCGTTGACAGCAATAAGGGAGTTTTCTCACAAGGCTAGTAGTACGAAAACACTGATTTTAGGACTGGGAAACACACTTCTTTGCGATGACGGGGTTGGACTCTACGTTGCCGCTAAACTAAGAGAAAAGATAAACCAACCCAATATAACAATTATTGAGACCGGCGTTGCCGGTCTCAGTCTTTTAGACCTCCTAGTTGGATATGATAAAGCTATTATCGTTGACGCTATTCAAACTGAGGGCGGGAAAATAGGTCAGATATACAGGTTAGCCCCGGAAGCTTTCAACACAGCCGTACGAACGGCATCTGCTCATGGAATCGACTTCCCCACTGCCCTGGAGTTCGGGAAAAAACTGGGCCTTCACTTGCCTCAGCAAATAACAATCTTCGCCATTGAAGTATCCGATATAACTACTTTCCGGGAAGAATGTACACCTGAAGTGCAGAAAGCTATTCCTAAATGTGTCGAAATGATACTAAAAGAGCTAAATTAAATTCTCCACATAAATTGACTTGCCATACGACAAAATACGGCTACTCAATAATCGCCCAAATGAGACTGGGCTATCAAATTGAGCAACTCGCCCTCAAGATATATAGCTTTACTATTTGGAGTCTTCTGGCCAAGCCTTTTCACCGATTGCAATACGACACAGGTCGGTAATGAATATCTTTGGCAGGCCGAACTGCGCACTGGGACGGCGGAGCACTCGGTCACATATGGGACAGGAAGTTATGATGGCATCAGCACCGCAGGCGATGGCATCCTCGAAATTCTTCTTCTGTATATCAACGGCAAGCTCTCTGTTAATGTAAATAATAGGGGCAGAGCAGCAGAGAGCGTTCAATCGTTCGTATTGCCTGGGTGGCCGTTCCACGCCGACAAGCTGGAAGATCTCTTCCAAGAAGATATCATATTCATGCATCCATCTGGTGGCACAATTCGCCTGGTAAGCGATCTTCTTATTAAGTTTGGTGACCCTGTCTTTATGGTCTCTTAAATAGTTGCGCAGATATTCGAAAAGGTGCATGTATTTGAAGTCAACTTTGAACCCGCACTCCTTAGCTTTGACCGCTGGCAGGACAAAACCCTCATTATGTATGAAAACGATGTCCTTACCCAATTTAGCCAGATTGGCAAGAATACGCTGGCCATACCTTTTTACGAAGCTTTCCCCGCCCATGTGTACATTGCCGGCGAGGTTTGCGTATGGGTAGCCTTTAATCACCGTCATACCCTTGAATAGCTGGCTGTCGAGTGTGCCTTCGGGGAACTGTTCGAATTGGAAGGAGTCGAACGACAGCACCGGCTTATCAGGGTCGCCTAGTATCACCTGCCCGGAGTCTCCATTTCCTTCAAGTGCCGTGGTCAACGCCTCAATCACTGATTTGCCGACTGTCACTATGGGGGCAGTGCCTGTCTTCTCCTGCATCTGGAATATTAGATTAGCAGGGTCGGCGCCGGTAGGGCAGTAGTCGATACACGCGATGCATGTAGTACATTTGCTCAGTATTTCGGCATCCTTGCCCTCCATTAGCAGCTTAATCTCAGCTACAGCCTTATCCTTGTCATAATTTACATAGCGGCATTTCACCAGGCAGTCGCCGCACAGGTTACACTTTGAAGCATCCCACATTTTTACCTCTCTTCCTGTTTAGTTCATCGCGGCTGAACTTTGTTTTGAAGATAGTTTGGATATTTAGTACCCATTAAATCTGCTGGCAGTGCGCGCTGGATATGATATTATTAATATTTCATGCAGGCTATGGTAATGTTATAACTATTTTCACACCCGATGCCGGGCATCGCCCAGACAGATGTTTAGGGTTAGTGTGGGACGGGATTTTAACGTCACGCCATCCAATTGGCAATCTTTGCTTGCATAGTGGACAAGGTACTACACGTCGCACTTTATGTCTATCTTCCATCTAGCACCTCCACCGTAATCGATTCTAGTCCCGCAGCATATCAAATGTCAAATTGCCGCTATCAAACCTCAGTACGAACTTGACCTTCCGCCCCTCAGTAAGAAGCGCTTCTGACTCCGCACGAAGTTTCTTGAAATCCGCAGTTTCTAGGAAATTCTTTAGAAGTGCAGCAGTCTCGAGCAACCTTCGATTATTCTTCTCGGATGTCAGCAGTCGCCTTACAGTTTCTTCATGCCGCTTTTTGGCCACCGTCTGGATACATTGAGACAAGGTGGGGACTAATTCAAGTTCGAGCATTTCTTTATTCATCGTACTACGGCAGGATAGTCCTTGTTCCTGAGTTATTGAGAAAGAACGCCTCTCCGAACTCTTGAAACAATCGTGACTCGGCAGGAAAGCCGGTACAATGAGATGTTCCCAATTTCTTAATACCGATATATTTAAGGTCATCGACAGTTTTCTCAAGCCTTTCCTCGGAAGCCCGAATAAGGTGAGTCCCGCCGATGGCAGCATAGATCGAATTTTTACCGGTTAGCTTTTGGGCATGGCGCAGTGTGTTAATGATTCCATGATGTGCGCAGCCCAATATGACAACCAGACCAAATTCGGCGTCAATCACAAGGGCGAGGTCATCAGCTAACAAGTCCTGCCGGAAATGGCCGTCTTCCCTTACAAAGAGATTATCTTCCACCTGTTCGTATCCAGAAACCATCGGGATTTCTCCGGTAGTGATGGTGTGCTCACTTATTCGGACAGACTCTTTGGTCAACTTGAACCGTGCACCGAAGCTTTCCAGTTCTTCGCGTGAAAATGGAATACCGATATAATGTTCCCTTGCCTGTTTGTCACGTCTGGTGTATTTGGAGGACCAGATATCAGGATGAGCGATTACCTCGACCTCCCTCTTCAGTCTCAGCACATCGCGCAACCCGCCGGTGTGGTCAGCATGACCGTGGCTCAACACTATTTTATCAATGGTAGACAGGTCGATACCCAGCAGTTGGGCGTTATGCGCTGCCGTGGAACTAAGTCCCGTGTCCATCAGGATATTCATCCCATCCACTTTAACCAGGATGCTCAGTCCCCACTCGGCCAGAAAACCATAGTTCGCCGTATTTTCACTTAAAGTAATTATCTGAATTTGCATGGTTTTGTCCCTTCTTCTGTGCGTTATACATCGCTTAATGAATTGGTTTCACCAGTAGCATAACACCTATCCCTACCAGAAATATACAGAAATGTACTATGGCACGAAGCGACCAGTACTTGAACTAAGACCATGTTATCTCGCCTTAATCCTATTCTTCCGGCTTTTAGTTTGCTGCTTTTCTATGAAATCATCCTTTTCCCGGCCACAATGACGGTGAAGCCAGCTTTAAAAGATAACCCTTCTTTTGGTAGCTCCACCTCTTTCACTTCTCCCGGCTTCTGAAAGAGTGTGGAAACGAACTTCTCAATAGTGAATCCTGAATCAAGGAGCAACCCTTCTATCTCCTTGTAACTGTGGAAGGTACCGTACTTATAAAAACGGTGTCCTTCCATTTCCTTGGACTGGTAAAACTTGCCCCATGGGCATTCCCCCAATACCACGCCCAGAACTATCTTACCACCTGGTTTGAGAATACGGCATGCCTCTCGCAATACTGCAACCGGTGAATCAATAAAGCAGAGCGTCATGATGATAAACACTGTACCAAAGGCATCTTCGCTGAAAGACCGCTCTTCACCCTTAGCTACAAATACTGTTATTCCCCTACCCTGCGCCATTTCCACGAGTCTGACCGATGGATCTATTCCGGTTTCTATACCCAGGGCTTGAGCAAAACGTCCACTGCCGACACCTACTTCAAGCCACGGCTTCGGCAGCAATGGTAGTACTTCCCGCAAAGCGTTTACCTCCATATCGAAAATAAGCTTTCCCTCTCCTTCAAACCGAGCATCATATACCAGCGCCAGGGAATCGAAGACTGAGCTACTTGCACGTCCTGTTAAATCAGCCATGAATTATGGTCTCCTGTAAGCTCTTTTCCACGGCTCTTTTTGCAGGTCCATATATTCAATAATTACTTTTTTCAAGGCGAGGGAGGCGAGTCCGGCGCAGTGGGCATGACCATCGGGCAGACCGCCGAGACTGCTGGCGATAATACCGGCACTAATACTGAGCGCTTCACCCAGCGTCTTGCCCTTAGCCAGTTCGGTCGCCATGCTTCCGCAGGCGATGGTAGCGCCGCACCCATCAGTCCAGAAAGTAACACCTTCGACTATTTCATCTCTGGCTTTGAGCCACATTTCCATATTGTCACCACAGGGTCCCAATACCGAGGTGTAGGCATCGGCATTATCCATGCTGCCTACGTTTCTTGGATTAGTGGCATGGTCAATGACCTTCTGAGAGAATGTATTCCCGGATTCCTCTTGCTTTGCGGCCATGCTGAGTTTACTGGACTGCCTCCTCTAGCTTTACACTGCCGTCCCGGTAAGTTTCTAATTTTCTAGTTGGTGGTCTCTTTTTAAATTGGTCAATTAGATACCGGCAGGCCGCGAAGCCTTCGCGGCGGTGGACTGCCGCTATCGCCACAACCAAGTTAATGTCGCCGACCCTCAGTTTGCCGATCCTGTGGGATATGGCGATTTTTTCAATCTGCCATTTCCTTTTGGCTTCTCCGGTTAATTCCTTGATCATTTTTACTGCGTTTCCTCCTGAGTCTTGGTACTCCACTGAAAGCACCGGCTTGCCTTGAGAGTGGTCTCGAATGAGTCCGACATAAGTGACAATACAGCCGCTGCTATCGCCCTTTACTTTGCCGATGACCATATCAGGCAAAATCGCCTTGTCAATTACTTCAATCATATAAGTGTCTTACAAGAACCACCTATTCGATTCTGGCTATAACTTTGTCTTCTAAGTTGTCAAGGTTTCCAAGCCTGCCAGACTTTGCCGACCAACGATGGCCCGGGTTTTAAAGTAGCCTGCCCAGGCTGCCAGCCTGAAGGCGTTACTTCGCCGGTGGCACGTACATGCTGGAATGCCTTGACCTGTCGGATCAATTCGTCGGGGTTGCGACCAACTTCCGGCGTAAGCACTTCAATAGCCCGGACCACGAAATCAGGGTCTATAATAAAACGGCCGCGGATGTCCACTCCTGCCGCTTCATCATATACCCCGTACACACTGCCGATTTTACCGCCCCCGTCTGAAAGCCGGGAAAGGAACGCCGCCGTCTACCATTTTAGACAGTTCCTGCTCCTGCCATATCTGGTAGACAAACCGGCTGTCCGTGCTCATGGCCAGGACTTCGACCCCCACAGCTTTGAACTCCTTATAACGGGCAGCAACCGTTGCCAGTTCTGTTGGTCAGACAAAGGTGAAGTCTCCGGGGTAGAAACAGAGGACGACCCATTTTCCCTTGTAGTCTGAGAGCTTGATAGGCTGAAAACCTTTGCCGGCAACGAAGGCATTGGCTTCAAAGTCGGGGGCTTCCTGACCTACACGTACAAACATCTGTCTCACCTCCACTGGTGCTGCTGTTTTGGTTTCCTGCGGGCCCGATTTCGGCACTATCGGCCCGCGCGCGGGTTTGACACAACTATCTTTAGCTTCAGGCATATCTACCTCCTTTTTTACTGGTCCACCTTCTTTTCACTAGGATGGAATGCCTGTATCAGATTTTTTGCGAAAGCGTTATAGGCCTCTGAATTATAACGCTCGATGTTACCTTCATCGCAAAATTTCGCCAGTTCCGGATCTATGGGCAACTGTCCCAAAAGCGGGGCACCGGCAGCCTGTGCCATTTCTTTGGCCTGGCTCTTACCGAAGGGCTCTATCTTCTTATTTATCTCTGGTACATCTAAGTAGCTCATGTTTTCTATTACGCCAATAATAGGCTTTCCCATCTGCTGGGCCATTTTAACTGCTTTACGGACAACCATGGCCGTAAGATCCTGAGGAGTGAAGACGATGATTATCCCCGATACCGGCAATTGCTGCATCACCGTAAGTGGAGCATCCGCAGTGCCCGGCGGCAGATCGACGATCAAGTAATCCAGTTTACCCCAGAGCACCTCTTCCCAGAACTGGGTAATGGCGCGACTGATAAGCGGCCCGCGCCAGATAACAGCGTCATCCTCACTGGGTAGCAGAAGATTTATGGATATTATTTCTATTCCCGATTTTGACGTTACCGGCAATAAGCCGGTCTCACTGCCCTCAGGACGATCACCTATTCCGAACATCTTGGGGATGCTGGGCCCTGTTATGTCGGCATCCAGAATACCCACATCATATCCCGAACGCGTGAGTGCCATGGCGGCCAGGCTGGCGACCAGGGACTTTCCCACACCTCCCTTGCCACTCATGATGGCAACGACATTACTTATCTGATTAAGCTCCTTAAGCACAACATCCACGATATTTATGTTTACCTCACTGACCCCCGTAAATCCACCGGTAATGTTGTTGATTTTATCTTTCAGCCATTTCTGAGTTCCCTGCGCTAAAGCGGTGGAGGCGAGCGTGATATCAATCTTGCCATTGCTGATATTGATATTACGAACCAGATTCATCTTTACAATGCTTCGCATCACACCGGGGACAAGCAGCATATCAAGGCTTCCCATGACTTGTTTCTTATTTATCATTTTTACGTCAGTCTCCTGATGTAATTTACTACTATTTTTCTTTTGAAAAACTGTAAGTTCTCTTGCCCTTGGCTGTCAGTTTAAACAATTCTTTACTGGTAACATGGGATATTATGTCAGCCTCTTGCAGGTGATGGTCAGTTACCGAAAGAACGCCTTCTAGCTTCAGTACTCGATGCAACTCTGCTAGTATTCCGTTTGGCTCATCCAAGTCATGAAGGATATCGTATAATAGAACGACGTTCACGCTATTTGACGGTAGCTCAGTCTGGCAGCCTGAAAGGATAGTCTGCACATTCGTAAGCCTCTTCTTTGAGGCTAGCCTCTGAACCGCCTGAGTAGCCAGCGGATTCAGGTCAAGGGCGTATATTTTGCCTGATACCCCGACCAGTTTAGCTAAAGGTATGATGTAACTGCCGGGGCCACAACCGTAGTCCAGCACCTGAAATCCCGGTTGTATGTCCACTTCCTCCAAGATATTTATACGGGGTCGAAGAAAATCCCGAACTTTATACGTCAACGACATCAGTTTGAAATCAAGACTTGCTCCTAGTTTTACGTTTCGTTCTTTTACAGATATTGTTCTATCACTCACAAATCGCACTCCTGTTAGATCTTTCTCAATATAAAAAACACCGAGCGATAACGCTTAGAATCTTGCTTGAAGGCATCTATTTCCCGCTGGTCATTATTCAGTATTTCAGTAGTGTTTCGACCTGGGTGACTTGCTCGAACCTCATTTAATTTCTTCTCAAGCGGAGCGTAGTATATTTTCCACCATATATCTTGACTTATCACAAAATGGTTAATTAGTTCATAGCCGCACTGAGATATTTGTCTCTGTTTTTCCATAAGATCAGCCAGATCGTCATGAACCACGAGAAATCCACCGGTTTTAAGAAGTCGTCGCCACTCAATTAGACCGTTCTTAAAACCTATTACATTTACAGAACCTTCTGCCCAGATGATATCGAAACTAGCGTCGGGAAAATCCATGTTGCGCATGGAGCATTTGACCGTCTTCACCCTTGAAGAAAATCCCGCGCTTTTAATCTTGCTGGCTAATATATCTAGCGCAGGCTGATCAATATCAATGGCTATTATTTTCCCACCACTTAATTTCGCAAGCTCCACAGTCGGCACTCCGGAACCACAACCAATATCCAGGATATAAGGCATCGCCATTTCAGGGAGCATCCGAAATGCCTTCCTCGTATACTTGACCAGGTCCTCTCTGAGCCGGTCTTTATATTCCTGCAGTTCCTCTTTTTTCAACCAGTAATCACCTAAACCGTCGAGTCAACTGTATTCCAATCACATGGGTTTGTCTCAGTGCAGCCGATCCATGAGATTGGGGAGCTTGCCATCAAGATAGAGTTTGACGGCTTCTTCAATATTTTCCATATCGGTAACAACTGTCTCTATACCACGGCCTTTAAGGCTTTCGTAGGCGCCCCAGCCCATGCCGCCAGCAATTAGCACCTGGCAATCACCAATGCTTTGAGCCATAGCGTCATGCTTTGATTGGGAAGCGGCATCATAGCCGTGCCGTTCTCCGGGTGCAGCATCATGGTGCTGACCGGCGGCAAAGGTCTGGTGTCCTGCCTTATGACGCGTCTCCTTACTCACGACCTTACCGTTTTCCGTGGTAATCACCACATACAGCGGGGCCCTACCGAAATGCTGGCTGATGGTTACCCCATCATCAGATACAGCAGCAATTTTCATCTAATTTCCTCCCTTTATGTTTGTTTTTCGGTAACTTCTATCAGGTATTTAATCTCATCGCCCCGGGAAGTTATTTTGACTTTAACATTTTTCCCCTCGGCGAGATATTTCTCAGTATCATCACGTAATTTTTTCGATTCCGGCGATATCAAAAAGGACAGTATTGAAGCATATCTTTCTTGTAACTGTTTATTGTCTCCCTGTTCAACTAACAGCTGGCGAAGGCAGCTGTCCAGCTGTTGTTCCGCCAGACATTTCAAGCATTTCCCGGGTATCTGAGCTGTCGAGTATCTTGGCTCTAGATCGATCGATTCCATTTATCCAGCCTCATATATCTTCAGGTCTGTTTTTGGTTTAAAACATCCGTCTATTTTCTGTGACATCCGCCTCCAGTGGAGCAAGGTGGTGTATCGCATCGCTCAGTCCTGCCACAACAGGTGCTACCGGGACTGTTCCTGTGTCTCAAAAGGCTGGGTGCAGACAACATCCTGTCAAGTTGGTAGCTGCCGCATACCGGACATTTATATTTATCGTTGTCGCCGGAGATATGTGCCAGAAGCTCAAACACATGTCCGCAAGCTAAACATTTGTAATCATATACTGGCATTTCTACCTTCCTTTTTCATAAACTTCAAAACATCCTGCCACAGCAACTCTGTCTGCCAGCTTACCGCGCTGGCGCGATATTCGACCACCGGAATACCCAGCACCATTGCTTCAGTAACAGCATTGTCAAAAGGGATCTTGGCAGTTATTTCCAGGCCCTGCTTCTGGCAGTAGCTCTCAATATGCCGCACATTATCCTCATTGATGTCGTACTTATTGATACACACCCTCACCGGCACATTGAAATGGCGGCAGACAGCCACCACCCTGTCCAGATCATGTATACCCGAAAGCGTCGGTTCAGTAACCACGAGAGCCAAGCTCACCCCGGACAAAGACGAGATTACCGGGCAGCCGATGCCCGGTGGTCCATCAATGATAATGTAATCACGATTTTGCTTTTTAGCTATGGCTCGTGCTTGCTGTCTGACAGTGGCGACCAGCTTACCGGAGTTATCCTCAGCAATTCCCAGCCGGGCGTGAACCAGAGGCCCATACTTCGTATCAGATATAAACCAGTGGCCCGATAGCCTTTCTTCCATCTTGATAGCCTCAACAGGGCATATACGGGAGCAGAAGGCACAGCCCTCACAGGAGATGGGGTTGACCCTGAAGTCAGCAATGGCCTGGAAGCGGCACAGTTCCTGGCATAAACCGCACTCAGTACATTTTTCCTCATCGATTACTGCAACCTGCCCACTCCAAAACTCGTTATCCTGCCGAATTTCAGGTTTCAGTACCAGATGCAGGTCGGCAGCGTCCACATCGCAATCGGCCAGGACCTTCTTCTGAGCTAAAGCAGCAAAGGAGGCAACTATGCTAGTCTTTCCTGTCCCACCTTTACCGCTTAAAACTACAAGTTCCTTCATGTACTACTTCTCCAATATGCTCAAACAGCCGGACAAAATCTTTCTTCCAATTTGGTAAGCCTTCCGCCAGGGTTATGCCTTTAGAATAGAGGCGGGCAATTCCGCTGTTCATAGGGATTGTGAGCATAATCGGAATACGTTCTTCAATACAGTATTTCTCCACTCTTGTATCCCCAACCCCGGCGCGGTTGATAACCACACCGCAGGGTATATCCAGCTTTCTCGCCGTCTCCACAGCCAGAACAAGGTCGTTTAGACCAAAAGGAGTAGGCTCGGTTACCAGCAGACAGAAATCACTGTCCTTGATAGATTCCACAACAGGGCATGAAGTTCCCGGCGACACGTCGATAATTACTACTGAATCACGTCTAGCCTTTTCTTTTACTTTCCTGATTACGGGGGTGGGCATAGCTTCACCGATGGTCAGTTTGCCCTGTACGAAGTCAACACCGTCAGCACGTCCTGACTCAATAATCCCCATCTCCCTTTTCGTTTCACAGATGGCCTTTTCCGGGCAAAGGTGGCTGCAGGCGCCACAACCGTGACAAAGCTGGGAGAAAACAAGCACATGTCCTTTTAGAACGGCAATGGCATGATAGGCACAGACCTCAGCACATTTGCCGCAATATGTGCACTTCTGTTCGTTAACTTCAGGGACAGGAATAAAGACCGGCTCACGGCAGTTAATTACCGGTTTCAAGAAAATATGAGCATCTGGCTCCTCGACATCGCAGTCAAGTAGCTGTACTTTTTCACTATCTTTGAGTGACAGGGCAAGACTGGTTGCCACCAGAGTCTTGCCGGTGCCACCTTTGCCACTGGCAACCGATATAATCATGCTACTCCCTTATCATCTTGGTGCCGCACTTGGGGCAGCTCACGTTATAGCATGGCATTCCCTGTTGGTGAGGCACCTTTTCCCCACACTGCGGGCAGACGCAATTGCCGCCGGGGCCGGCCCCAGGTTGGCTGCCTCTCATCCGGCCGCCTCTCTGGCCGCGTGAGGTGGGTGGACCCATCCCGTCTCCTCTAGGCATATCACACCTCCACAGAAACTTAATTACCAGTTCTAGCCATTGCCCATGCCAAAATGTCCAGGAACGTTAGGCTGTGAGCTTACTTTGAGGTTTCCAGATTTGTAGTCCTCTATGGCTTGACGCACGCTACCTGTCACTCCCGTTAACACCTTGATACCAGCAGCAGATAGCACCTGGTAGGCATTGGGCCCGCAGTTGCCTGTGAGCACTGCCTGCACACCTTTAGCAGCAATGGTCTGAGCGGTGGAGATACCGGCACCACCACCTGCCATGGCTGCGGCGTTATCCAGAACCTCAGGCTCCATTGTATCCGGGTCGACAATTATGAAATACCGGCATCTGCCAAAACGAGGGTCTACTTCGGCATCCGGGTTATCGGCGGTCGCCGTAATTGCAATCTTCATGGTTTACTCCTTGCGCGCAGCGTTTTTTTAGCTCTCTCATGTTTCTTGATTAGAACTTCAATACGCTGCAATTCACTCCTGACGGCTTTGGCTTGCGCCTTCAAATAGTCAAGCTCATCCTGCCGGTCTGTAGCAATTGGGACAACGCAGTGCCCCATGCCACTTGGGCCGGTACCATCAAATCCAGGCATAGC
>Ga0116202_10001450_pt1 | contig 13872 bp, 12 predicted proteins | sample LakKivw325mmetaG_FD_94479 | JGI IMG/M metagenome (GOLD analysis project Ga0116202, IMG submission 94479) | Anoxic lake water microbial communities from Lake Kivu, Rwanda to study Microbial Dark Matter (Phase II) - Lake Kivu water 325m metaG | ecosystem: Environmental > Aquatic > Freshwater >...
CCTTGAGTGCTCAGCGATGTCGCAAAAATACTTGGGTGAGCAATTCGATATTCACGCCGTCGGCGTGGACCATATCAACATTCATCACACAAAGGAAATTGCCCAGTCCGAAGGCGCCTACGGCAAAAACCCGGCCAGATGCTGGCTGCACGGCGAGTTTTTACTGATTGACGGAGATAAAATATCAAAATCAGCCGGCGACGATATCACCGTAGAAAAGATTGCTAATCGGTTCAGTCCGCTGGTTTTTCGTTATTTGGTCCTGACGGCCCACTACCGCTCGCAAATGAACTTAACCTGGGAATCAATGGAAGCATCTCAAACCGCGCTCAATAATCTCTACCAAAAAATGCGCGATTTCCTTGATGAAACGTCCGGCCAGCAATGGTGGCTAAAAAGACTGGTCAAAAATCTGGGCCTGGCCGGCAAACAAACCCAAGCAACTTTTAAAAAATACACAAAATATGAGAAGCAGTTTTTGGAAGCGATTAACGATGACCTGGACACGCCCAAAGCCCTGGGCCTAGTATGGCTCATGGTCGCCGATCAGGAGCTGGCTAGCGACGCCAAAAAACAACTCTTGCTTAAATTTGACCGGGTGCTGGGCTTGGGTTTGGATAAAATAAAATCGGCCAACCCCCCCAGCCTTGTCAAAAAATTGGCCAGCCGCCGCGAAGAACTCCGGCAACAAAAACAATGGCTCAACGCCGACGCCTTGCGCGCCCAAATAGAACAGGAGGGGTGGCTGGTTGAAGACACGCCTTATGGCCCGAAGCTGGTTGAAAAAAAGATAAAACTTTAGTCTTAAAACGCGAAAAAAGGCATCAGAACTGAGGCCTTTTTTCTATCCCCAGACAATCCACTTATTAATCCCAATCGGCGTATTGCCAAGAGTAAAAGCAATGATATACTAAGATAACGCATATGCCGGGTAGTAGAAATTTGATTGGGTATTTATGGTGTTATTAAATAACTTCTTTAAAACCCTCTCGAAATTTGTATTACTAGGCAACACATCAAAAAACAAATAATTTATCAAATTTTCACTACCCGGTATGGCTAATCAAAAATATTCCGCTGACAAACTGCCGCCGCAAAACATCGACGCCGAGCAATCTGTGCTTGGCTGTTTGATGTTGGACAAAAACGCGGTGATTCGCGTGGCTGACATGCTGCAACCGGGCGATTTTTACCGTCAGATCCACAACCTGGTTTTTAACGCGATGCTGGATCTTTTTGAAAAAAGCGAGCCCATTGACATTTTGAGCTTGACCAGCCGCTTAGAAGATTTAGGGCAACTGGAAACAGTCGGCGGGCCGGCGTATTTGACGGAGTTGGTCAACCGCGTGCCCACGGCCGCGCACGTGCTACATTATGCCAAAATAGTGCATCAGAAAAAAGTGTTGCGCGACCTGATAGAAGCTTCCGAGCACATTGCGCAATTAGGTTTCAAAGAAGAAGAGAATATTGAAAGCGTGCTGGACGAAGCCGAACAACGGGTTTTCCGCATCTCGCAAAAAAACCTGACCCAGGAGTTTATGCCGGTCAAAAACACCCTGGAGGAAGCCTTTGAACGGATTGACAAGCTCCACAAGGGCGACGGCGCTTTCCGCGGCGTGCCAACCGGTTTTTATGACCTGGACAATTATCTTTCGGGCTTACAAAAATCGGACCTGATAATTTTAGCCGCCCGACCGTCGCTGGGTAAAACTGCGCTCGCCCTGGATATCGCCCGCTACGTTGGCATTAAACAAAAAGTGCCGGTTGGCATCTTCTCGCTGGAAATGTCCAAGCACGACGTGGTGGATAGGCTTCTGGCTTCTCAGGCCGGCGTGGATTTGTGGAAACTGCGCACTGGCCGGCTGTCTATGGAGGGCTTGGATAATGACCTGGTCCGCATTCAGGAAGCCATGGCCGTGATGTCAGAAGCGCCAATTTTCATTGACGACGCACCCTCGCCCACCGTTCTGCAAATGCGCACTATGGGCCGGCGCTTGCAGGCCGAGCACGGCTTAGGACTTATCGTTATTGACTACCTGCAACTCATCCAACCCCGCACCTCCTCTGACAATATGGTCCAACAAGTGACCGAAATCTCTCGCTCGCTGAAAGCCCTCGCCAGGGAACTAGAATGCCCCGTTTTGGCCCTCTCACAGCTTAACCGGGCGGTTGAAGGCCGACCGGATCAGATGCCGCGCCTGGCTGACCTGCGCGAATCCGGCTCCATTGAGCAGGACGCGGACGTGGTGCTTTTTATCTACCGAGAAGACAAAGCTAAAAAAGATTCGTCCAGGCCCAATATCGCCGACATTATGATTGCTAAACACCGCAACGGCCCCATTGGCCGGGCAGAGCTTTATTTTAACGAATCGCAGGTAAGCTTTAAGAATTTGGAAAAACACTTTAACGAATAATGAACCCTCTTTATTTATCATTGAGCTTAGCAATCCTGTTGAGCCTTATCGGCGTGGCCGGAGATTTTTTTATTAAGATCGCCGGCAACGGTAAAAAATTTCTGGAACCCAAATGGTTTTTGGCCGGTTTGGCCATTTATGTCTTGGCTGCTTTCGGCTGGCTTATCGCCATGAAAAACGCTAAACTTTCAACCCTGGGAGTTTTTTACGCGATCTTTACAATTATCTTTGTGGTCAGTTTGAGCTTCTTTTATTTTAAAGAACCCCTGAATGTTTATGAAGTCGCCGGAATAATTCTGGCCTTAATTTCATTAATATTACTGGGAAGATTTTCCTAAATGCTACCTGCTGCCCTCAAAAATTTAATTGACCAATTAAGCCGCCTGCCGGGCCTTGGCCAACGCTCAGCCACGAGGCTGGCTTTTTATTTGCTGAACCAACCGCAAAAGGATTTAACGGCCTTAGCCCAAGCCGTAAATGAAATTAAAGCCAAGACCAAAACCTGCGCCCGTTGTTTTAACTTAACCTCCGGCGCCGAACTTTGCGCAGTTTGCTCAGATAAAAAAAGACAGCCAAACTTAATTTGCGTGGTGGAAGATATTTTGGATATTATTCCAGTAGAGCGCACGCGCCAGTTCAGTGGCGTGTATCATGTGCTAGGCGGGCTCATCTCGCCCGTAGAGGGTTTGACACCCGACAAGCTCCACATCAAGGAATTAGTCGGGCGCGTAAAGCATTTAACCGGCCAGCCCGTAGAAATAATCTTGGCTTTTAACCCCACCACCGAAGGCGACACCACGGCCTTGTATCTGGAAAGATTGCTGACGCCGCTTAAAGTAAAAATAACTAAACTCAATCGCGGCCTGTCCACTGGTTCAGATTTGGAATACGCGGATGAAACCACTTTAATTAACGCGCTTCGTTTTCGCCATTAGTCTTTGAACTTAAAACCCCGTCCCGACGCAACGTCGGGGCGGGGTTTTTTATTTCTACCCTAAACTTACTGAATTGGCGCTTCACCGGGCGCCTGCGGAATAGCCGGCTTACCTGCTTGCAAATTGGCAATAATGGTCTTAACGTCCTGATTGTCGGGGTTTAAAGCCACCACTTTTTCAAACTGTTCAATCGCCGCGGCTTTATTGCCTTGCTTGTCATAGACCAAACCCAGGAAATACCGAGCATTGGAGTAGTTCTGGTCAATTAAGATAGCTCGTTCCAGCTCCGCTTTAGCAGACGCCCAATTTGATTGCTTGTAGTAAAGCACGCCTAATTGGAACGCCACCCCAATATCCTGCGGATACATATTCTTGGCCTGGGTCATATTGGCGATAGCTTGGCCGGCCTTGCCCTCCCGGTCATAGAGCAACGCTAACTGATAAATGGCTGGCGCGTAATCAGACTTGGCCTCAATTGACTTGTTCAGCGCCTCTTCGGCCTGGCCCCAATATTCTCTCATTTTAGCATCAGCATCCTTGCTGGTCCGCGCGGCGGCTGACTGCACATCAGCGGCAAAAATATAAGTGCGGCCCAATTCCAGATAATAAGACGGGTTTTGCGGCTCCAATTTCGCCGCCTCCTGATAAGCGTCAAAAGCCCACTGCTCCGCGCCATTAACATACCCGATAACCGCCCGATAAATGGTCGCTCGCTGCACCCAGTTATCAACGTTCAAGGGCGAGAGGTCCGTTGAGCGCTTGCCAATGTTAATGGCCGTAGCGATCAAATTCTGAACATTGGCATCACGCTCCGCGCTCTGGGGTTTGGCCAACTCCTGATTGACCCGCTGCAACGCCGCCTGGGACAAGGTGCGCAGATAAAGGTCATTATATGGATTAAGCATCACCGCGTCCCGAATTTTTACTGTGCCGTTCTCCAAGTCATTATTATTGTTTACCAAAGACAAACCGCGCTGATAAAGAATATCGGCATAATAATAACTGCCGCCCAGATACAACACGCTGATGGTCAAAACCAACACCACCACAAAAATAAAAGACAACAGCGACGCAAAGGGCGAAGTGCGGTCAAAAGAAACAGCCATGGCTGGAATTTTTTCAATTGCCACTTCTTTGTTTTCATCACCCTTTACCACCAGTGTTTTCAAAGACAAGAAAGACAAACCCAGCATCAGCCACCAGGCCACCTCCAATGTTAAATTGGTGCCGTAGAAAAACTGCAAAAATGTCAGCAAAAACCAGGCGGCAAAGACCGCCATGGCCATTGGCCAATTTTTGCCCCGACGGCGAATTAAAGTCGTTAAACCATAAGCGGCCCAGCCGATCACCACGCAAAGCCAGGTCAACCAGCCGGCTAACCCCAAAGTTACGGGCTGGCTGGCGATCTTGGAAATCCCCTGATTGAACCGAACGCTCCAAAAATCGGTCTGATTCAATACCTTATCGCGATATAGCCCGTAAGCATACGAGTAGCTGCCGGGCCCCGTGCCAAAGAACGGTTTTTCCTTGACCACCTGCTTATCGATGTCAAAAGTGGCGCTCCAGGACGGTGAAACCTCCGCCGGCACCGTAAACCAAGTGAAAATATTAAGCTGAACCGGCAGAAGCATCAAAATGGCAAAGGCCAACGCCAGCATCGGCAAGATCAGCCGGTACTGACTGATCTGCTCCCGGTTAATAATACCCAGGGAAACCACCACAATAGCTGTTACCATCAACGCCCACCAGACATTGGAAAAATTAATGGACAAAACCATCACCAAAAAGAAGGCCGCCGCCACGCCATAAAATATCTGCCGCCAGCGGGCGGTGTCAATTTCAGTAAACAGCACCGCGGCCAAAACTAAGAGGCTGGCCAAAAAGATTTCCAGGGAGTTGACCGAGCCAACGGTGTTGAAACCGGTAGTTTTGGCAAAATCCCAGGGCAGCAGGAATTTGCCGGCCAACTGAAACACGCCAAAGAGCCCCGCCACCAAACCGGCGCAAACCAGAACGAACGCCAAATTTGCTATTTCCTGACGGCTCTTTAAATTATTGACTAGCACAAAAAAGATAATTAGCATCCCAGTCAGCATAAACAGCGATTCGCCAATGGTTCCGCCAAACCCGACCAAGCTCTGATAAAGATTTTTTGAAAACACGCTGCTGACCAGATAAAAAATAAAGAAAATTGCCAGTCCTATATTTAGCCAGCTTTTTTTCAATTCCATTTTGCCTTCAGCGATCATTTTGCCCAGCCACGCGATCAACAAAACCAAACAAAAAACCACCAACATCAGCTGTTTGTTGATTTCCAACGCGTTGGTATTAAAAGGCAAAAAGAACACTGGGGCCAAAAACGCAAAAACATAAAGCCCCCACTTGATTACCTGCCCGCAAAACGCGGCAATCTTCAAATCGCCTTCCTTGCTCATACTTTTATTTTTAGCGTTGGCTCTGTCCGCCTAAGGCCAAATGGTCAAGAAACAGCCAAAAGCAACGCCAGATTAAAATTAAAATACCTTCTGCTGTGCAGAGTTCCGGATTTCTATTAGTTCTTTAATTACTTAAATTATACCAAAAGCAGTTCAAACCAACAAGCATATTTTCTCCACAGACCAACCTCAATTCTTTATCGGAAGATTATCGGCAATTCTATAAAAAACCCGCCCCGACGTTACGTCGGGGCGGGAGAAAATTACACAGTCTCAATTTCCACCAAACTGAAAGGCTGCCTATGGCCGCGCTTAACCTTATAGCGTTTCTTGGATTTGTACTTAAAAACGATTACTTTTTCGGCCTTATCCTGCTTTAAAAGCTTAGCGCTGACTTTGGCGCCCTTAACTAACGGCTGCCCTATTTCCACCTTCTGGCCGTCAGCCCGCAACAAAACTTCATCAAAGCTAATTTTGCCGCCTTCTTTGCCGTCTAATTTTTCCACTCTTAATTTTTGCTTCGGCGCCACCACGTATTGCTTCCCGCCGGTCTTGATAACTGCCAGTTTCATAATTTTAAATGCCCCTTGCAGGGCGTTTTATATTGCTTAAATAGCTTAACAAAAAACGGCTTCAAAGTCAACGCTATTCTTCCTCTTTAGCCGCTGGCCCCTCAATTTGCAACGGCCCTATCTCACCCGCCTTGCCGGTTATTTTTACGACATCCTTATCAATCTTGCCAAATTCCTTATCCGCCTTGTTATACATACCGACCGTCGTTTTTAAACTATTGCCCAAGCGCTTAAAATGGTCATCGTAGCTAGCTAAATGCCGCTGGAGCGTTTCCACATATTTTTGGATTTCCTTGGCCGATTCTTCTATCTGCAACGCCCGCAGCCCCTGCAATACAGTTTGGAGATACGCTAAAAACGAAGTCGGCGAAATAACAATAACCTTATATTTGCTGGCCGCGCGCTGAATCAAATTATTAGTGTCTTCGTCCTGCAGGGCGCCGATCTTATTGACCAACAAATCATAATAAATCGCTTCGTGTGGAATGAACATAAAAGCAAAATCCATGGTTCCCTCTTTTGGCCGGATATATTTGGCGGTCTCCTGAATGCGTAGCTTTAAATCATTAACAAATACTTTTTCCAGCCGCACTCGCTCGCTTTCGTCCTTTTCTTCGGCCAGACGATTATAGTTTTCCAGGGAAAACTTAGAATCTATCGGAATAATTTTGTCGCGCACAAAGACCACCGCGTCAACAATTTCGCCATTTTTGAATTTATACTGCGTCTCGTAACTGCCCGGTGGCAGAACATTTTTGAGCACGGTTTCCAAATAATATTCTCCCAGCGTTCCGCGATGCTTGGGATTTTTCAAAATATCCTGCAGGTCCTGCAGTTGGTCGGCAAAATTGACCACTTGCTTATTGGTTTCCTCCAGCTTGGTGATTTTTTCCACCAGCTCCCGCGAAATCTTGCCGCTTTCAAAATGCTGCTGCTGGAAAATTTTAGCTGAATCGCCCAAGAGCTTAGTTGACTCGCCCATTTTAGAATCCAGCGTCTGGCGGATTTCTTTTAACTGCTCTTGCATCATCACCATCGCCTGGTTGTCTTCTTTGGGCTTTTCCTCTTTTTTGCGCAACGCCAAAAAGAGCTGCAGCCCAATCGCCGCGACTACCAAGATAATAAGTATAATTATAAGATAATTTTGAGCTAAATCCATAATTTTAATAAAGAGTTAATCCGCTTGACACATACTTATCAACAACCTATACTATAGGTGTAAGTATCGAAGAAAGGCGTCGACCGTTAGGACGATGGCCTTTTTTCATTTTCTGCTGAACTTAAACCAACAATTGGCAGCCTGCGCTTTATATCTTTATCTACAAAAATATTAAAATTGTGGTTTTTAAAACCCTCTATAAAGCTCTCGACGCCTACATTTTCTTTAAAATATTTCAAAAATCTCTTCTTATATTTATCGCCGGTGATTATCAGATTAGTCGCCAATTTTAAATCATAATTTATTGCCCCGACCAATAAATCAGCTAACTGTAGCAAGTCGTTGGATTTAGAATCAAAGCGACAAACACCAGCTACACATAGTCTTTTTTGCTCGTTGTTTATTCTGTGCTTTACGTTTACCTCAAATCGAATATCTTTAGGGGTTGTCACATGATCGGCTACAACAATCAATATTTCATCTAAGCGAACTGCTGCGCTTAAAACTCTTATCGAAATATCTTCGTAAGCCTTCCAAGGGTCGCTCCCAAACTCTCTCAAGAAATACGATCCTTCTTTATCTAGAGAATAAGAAAAGAACTTTAAGCTGCTTGTTTGAAAGAAAGAATCTATTACAAATTTTGCAAAATCGAAATTCCGGTCGGAAAGCTTATTAAATTTCATCTCGTCATAGAAGTTTCTTTTCCCTCTCTCATACATAATCTTGCTTTGCAAGTAATAAGGCTGAGAGCACCTTAGAAACCCAACGGTAAAAAACGGATCTTTGGGATTATTTAGGCTACCGCTTTCGTCTAGAAAACAAAATCTCGTCCAGATCTTTTTATAATCAGTTAACGCAAGATTTTCTTTCTGCCCATCTTTAAAAAAGTCTAATACGCCCATGTTTTATTTTATCTTACTACTTTTCTGAGTAAAAATAAAGCGCACACTATTATTAATACAAAAAGTGTCAGCCACTGGCTCACCGTAAAAATCCCCCACCTGGGGTCGGCCAGATATCCTTGCGAGGCGCGCAGAAAATCCAGCAAAAATCGGATAACGCTATAACCGGCCAAAAACGTCAGGAATAATTGACTGGGTTTGGTAAGCTTATCTTTTAGCCACCACAGCAGGACAAACAACAAAAACCCAGCCAGCGCCTCATAAAGCGCCACGGGATGGCGCACTATGCCATCTGGCCAGGAAATGCCCCAAGGCAGGCCCGTTGGCGCGCCCTGATGGTCGTTTATTAACAAACACCCTATTCTGCCAATTCCCATCCCCAGCGCCACGCCCGGCGCGGCCAAATCAGCAATTTGCCAAAAATCCAGCTTCACCCATTTTATATACAACCACCCAAAAAATATCGCGCCAACCAAACCCCCAAAAAACATTGACCCGCCGTTTACGCTCCACAACAAACTCACATCATTCAAAAATCGCTGGGGCGCTTGCAGTAAATAAAACAACCGGCTGCCAAAAATCGCACCAATAAAAATTACCAGCGATAACCAAATTATTTTGACGGGGTCTAAACTTTTTTTACGCGCCTGGTCCAACAGCCAAAAATAACCCACGCAAAAACCCAGACCAACCAGCAGGCCCCAAGTGCGTACAACCACCGGTCCAATACTAAATTGGTCAAAGATAAAATATGGAAGCATTAATAAAATTTTCAATTATCAATTTTCAATATTCAATCAATAATCAATTAACCAACAATCAATTGAGAATTAGTAATTTACCAGCTTGCTCGTTATTGAATCCAACGCGTCGTCGGCGTGGAAACGCCGAATTGAGTAGCGATATTTGGGCATCTGGTCAATAATTTTATAAACTCCGAGTCCGGCAATATAGCCCGCCTCTTTGGCAAACTTGATTACCCGGTCATTGTAATCCCCGCCCGGATAAGCCAACAAATTTATTGACTGACCAATCTTTTCCTCTATTTCTTTTTTACTGTCCACCAGCTCGTGCCGCAAATCAGCGTCGTTTTGCGCGGTCAAATGCGGGTGAGAAATTGAATGACTGCCAATGGCCATGCCGTTATCGCTCATCTCTTTTATCTCATCCCAGGTCAAAATGTCTTTACGGCCAACCCAACCGGTGGTGACAAAAAAAGTAGCCACCATATTGTATTGCTTCAATAGCTTATACGCAAAATCGTATTGCCCGTAGCGGCCGTCGTCAAAAGTAATGGCCACAGCTTTGGCAGACAAAGGTTTGCCAGTATCAAAATAATCCAGCAAATCGCTGATAAGCACCGTCTGATAGCCGTTATCTTTAAAATATTTTAAGTGCGCCTCAAATCCTTCCGGCGTTACGGTAAAAGATCGCTCATCAATTGGCGCGCTGGCGGGCGGCATTGGCCGGATATGATGATAGTTAAAAACCGGGAACTTAATGACCTGGCCAGCGGCCGGCGGTTCAAAGATGGAGCTGACTGTCTCCCCAGACGGCAACGCTTCAAAGCTCTGGCTGGTTGACGGCGCCGGCGTTTTTACAGTTAGACTAGAAGGGCCGGCCTGCCACCAAAACCAAAAAACCGCGCCAGCGGCGGCTAGAAGAATTACAACGATAAAAAGAAAGAGAAACTTTTTCATTGTACCGCTACCGGGATTCGAACCCGGGTTACCTGGATGAGAACCAGGCGTCCTAGACCGGACTAGACGATAGCGGCCTGAAGCTCTTTTAATTTAACATTTTTTTAGCGTCTTTTCAACCCGGCTTTACTCTTGACAAATAAAGATAAAGCTTTATAATAACAACCATTAACGCTGACCTATAAAAAGGAGGTGAAATGAAAGACCAATAGGCGGCTTAACCACGGCAGGCAAAGCCTGCCATTTGCACCTTTCAAAGGAGAAAGGAAGAAAAACGGCCATGCGAAGACGTCTGTTTACCAATCTTTATAACACGACGCCGAAAATGAATTTGACGGACCTTTTCATGAACGCCAAGGACATCATGATCGTCGGCACGACCCAGGGCCTCTGATCCCGCCGAGCGGCGGCCAGCCAACGTGGTTGGGCCGCCAATAAACAAAGGAGGAAGAACATGAACCTCAACAGGCTCATGGGCAACCACAGAGTTAAGGGCTCTGTCAGGCTGCCGCGCTAGTAGGTATAAAGGCACGGCGCCTTATACCAAACGCGCGCTCCAGACGATTACGGCCACCTGGTCTCATCGGCCAGCTTCTCCAGAAAAAACAAAAATTGGCCGAGCCCCTCGGTCGCGGTCTCGAGACAGCCATCTCCACCGCTTCCCTCGGGCTTACGCCAGGCTGATCGTCATCCGGCCCCGTTATGACTTGGGCCGAACGGATCCATGACGAAGCAGCCAGGGTCGGCACGGCGGGAAGGGACACTAAGTGTCATCCCGCCGCCACCCACCGCACTTTTTCTCCAGGTCTACGCCGACTAAAGACGAACGCAGACCAAATAATAAAACAGCCCCTGACTGGTAAGGTCAGGGGCTTTTTTCTTTTACTGTAAATGTGATTTTAGTGCTCTTTGCGCTGGGCGGCAAAAATCTGCGCCACCAACAATATCGTTTCTTTTTCGTATGGCAACTTGAATTTTTCTGCTAGCTCGCCTACTTCTGTCAAAGAAAGTTTATGCAGTTCATTAGGCGTATTCTTAAGAATATAGTTTTCTAACATATCAACGGCTTGTCCTAGGGCTCCGTCCTGACGATTAATTTCTCCCTTAGCTACTGTTGCTTCCAGTTTTACTCTTTGCGTACGCAAACTTTCCGCTGAAACTTCCGGCTGGCCATCTTGCATAGCCGCCTCCTTTTTTTCCAGCTCGCGATGAGCCTTGGGATTGAACATCTCTTTTAATATGCCCATATTTTTATTTTAACTATTTATTCTGCCACGCCTCCTCCTGGCGCACCAATATCTCCTTGGCTTTATCGGGCTCGGCCATGATTTCCTTAACGATTTTTTCCATCCGAATACCCTGCGAACCCTTTACCAATATTATATCACCTTCGTGAAGCAATTCCTGCAACTCCCGACCCGCTTCTTCGGAACTGGCAAAATACCAGACATTTTCCTTGGGTAAGCCGTTCTGCTTGGCCTCATCCGCCATAAAAATTGATTTTTCTCCAACGGCCAGTAAAATATCCACCACTTGCGCGGCTTTGGCGCCGACCTTGCGGTGCGCCTCTTCAGTAAAAGCGCCCAATTCCAACATATCGCCCAAGGCGGCAATTTTCCGGCTGCTCTCTTCGGGCTTAGCCATTTTTTCTAAAAGCTCCAATGCCCCTAAAGAAGAACTGGGAGAGGAATTGTAAGTATCATCAACTATCCAGGTTTTTTTAATCCCTTTGAGTAAACGCAGGCGGCCAGGCGGCGGCTGATAATCCTTAAGGGCGGCGGCAATTTCCACCAAGTTCATTTTAAAGATCAGGCCCACGGCCGCGCCAGCCATAATGGAGTAAGCCTGGTGTTTAGCGTAAAGATTCCGCTGCCGAATAGGCACATTGCTGCCTTGATAATCAACCTTAAAAGACAAACCGGCTTCATTCAGATCGGATAAATGCTGTTCAAAATTATCCGCCCGCAAGTCAGCCCGCTCGTCAAAACCATAGGTAAAGATCTGCGCCGGGGTTTTGCGCACCATGAGCTTCACCCGCTCATCATCCTGATTTAACACGGCCCAGCCGCCTTTATCCAAACTGCGCACCAAGTTGGCTTTTTCCTTGGCCACTTGGTCAGCGCTCTGGAAAAACTCAACGTGCACCGGAATTTCGCCAATGGCCGTGATTACGCCCACGTGGCATTTCACAAAGTCGGTTAAATAAGAGATGTCGCCAATTTTATCCGCGCCCATTTCCAGCACCAAAATTTTGGGATAATCTTTGGAGTAAAAAATCTCAAAAAATCCGACCAAAAATATCTGCAGCCATTGCCAGGGCGAGCGGCCACCGGTTTCCTGGCCCAAAATGGTTAACGGCACGCCAATTTCGTTGTTATAATTTTTAATATTGCGGCGCACGCTAAACTTGCTTTTCAAAACCGTGTAGATGACTTCCTTGGTTGAGGTTTTGCCCACGCTGCCAGTCACCCCGACGATCAGGGGTTTATAGCGCCACAAAATCGCCTGCGACAGCCACCGCAACAAGCAGACCAAAATATTTTTTGAACAAATTTTTAAATTGTCTTTTAAGGCCATGAAAATTTATTCTTCCGGTGGGATTTCGTAATAATTAAAAAGGTATTTGGCAATATCGGTGAAGACCGGCGCCAAGGATTCGGAAGCAAAATTAATGCCGCGGGGCTTGTCCAGTTTTAAAAATATCAAAAACTTGGGATTATAAGCCGGCGCAAAACCCTCAAAAGAGTGAATGGTTTCGTCGACCGAATAGCCGTTAGCGGTCGGGATTTGAGCGGTGCCGGTCTTGCCGGCCACAAAGTAGCCCGGCAACTTTACTTTATCGTACCCGTTGCGCACGGTACTCACCAACATCGCCGTTAACTTAGCCGCATTTTGGGGCGCCATCACCTGCCTGATGACCTGGGGTTCAGTTATGGTTTCCTGACCATCAACATCAACGATTTTTTCCACTACATATGGTCTCATAAGCTGGCCATTATTGGCAATAGCAGCAATAGCCGAAGCCATCTGCAAAGGCGTGACCGAAATGCCCTGGCCAAAGGCGGCCGTGGCGTAATTTATTTCCCGGTCCTCACGAATGTTAGCCAGACTTCCCCTGGCCTCGCTGGCCAGGTCAATATTGGTCAACTCGTCAAAACCAAACGCTTCAATGTATTTTAAAAACGTTTCTCCGCCGATCAGCCGCTGAACAAAAATAACGCCGGTGTTAATTGACCGCTCCAACACCTTAGTCATTGAGCTTAAACCGTAAGTCTTTTCCTGAGCATTTTTGATAACATAACTGCCGATCTGCACCGCGCCCGTGTCAGTATAGGTAGTTTCGGGCGTAATTTTATTGGTATCCAGGCCGGCCGCCATCACAACGGGCTTAAAAACCGAGCCGGGCTCGTAGATCTTTTGCAGACAGTTATTCATAAAGTAATCGGCGTTTTTGGTGTCTTGATACTCATTAGGGTCAAAATTCGGGAAGCTGGCCATAGCGCGAATAGCGCCGGTTTTTGGCTCCATTACAATGGCGCAGCCACCGGCGGCCTGCCATTTTTCTACCAAAGCTTTCATTCTTTGTTCCACCACGTACTGAATATTCTGATCCAGTGTCAAATAAAGATTGGCGCCGTCTTCGGCCGGCTCCAACGCATAATCGCTCATCAACAACCACCGCCCCAGCGCGTCCTTGCCCGATTTTAACAGGCCACTTTGGCCGGCCAGTTGTTTTTCATAATATTGTTCCAAAC
>Ga0116202_10001451_pt1 | contig 13871 bp, 12 predicted proteins | sample LakKivw325mmetaG_FD_94479 | JGI IMG/M metagenome (GOLD analysis project Ga0116202, IMG submission 94479) | Anoxic lake water microbial communities from Lake Kivu, Rwanda to study Microbial Dark Matter (Phase II) - Lake Kivu water 325m metaG | ecosystem: Environmental > Aquatic > Freshwater >...
GAAGAGCAGGCCGATGAAGATCATGAAGACGACGAGGGCCAGGGCCCGCCAGGGCGCGGCCGGGGCCACGCCCATGAAGACGGCCACGACCATCATGAGGACGCCGCTGATGAGGCCCCGGAACGAGCCCCAGGCGATGTCGCCGGCCACGGCTTCGTCGGCCGAGACCGGGGTCGTGATGAGCGAATCGTAGACCTTCTCGTGGACGATCTTGACGTAGGTCCCGTAGAGGCATTCGAACGACGAGGACATCATGACGGCGGTGGCCAGGACGCCGGGCACGAGGAAGTGGAGGTAGGGCTTGCCGCCGAAGGCGCCCATGTAGGCCCCCATGCCGATGCCGAAGGTGATGAGGTAGAACAGGGGTTCGATGAGGCTGACGAGGAACGTCGGCAGGACGAAGCGCTTGTAAGAGTAGAGGTTCCTCAGGAAGACGTAGAGGACGCGGTAGGAGAGGCTCATTCGTGGAGGCTCCGTCCGGTCAGCTTCAGGAACACGTCCTCGAGCGTCGCCGGCCGGTTGAGGGTGTTGGGCAGGTCGAGCTCGAGGAGCTTGCGCATCAGGGGGTGGCCGTCGCGGCCGTAGAGGTAGAGCGTGTCGCCGACCCGTTCGTGGGCGAAGGGAAAGGCGCCGAGCTCGGCGAGGATCCGGGCGTCGTCCTCGGGCGGCATCCGGACCTCGACGACCTCCCGGCCGATCTCCTCCTCGACCAGGCGCGACGGCGTCCCGGCCTTGAGGATCTTGCCCTGGTACATGACGACCAGCCGGTCGCAGAGCTGCTGGGCCTCCTCCATGTACTGGGTTGTCAGGACGAGCGTCGTCCCCTGGCTCTTGAGCTGGCGGAGCCTCTGCCAGATGAGGTGGCGGGCCTGGGGATCGAGGCCCGTCGTCGGCTCGTCGGCGACGATGACCCGGGGCCGGTTGATCAGGGCCCGGGCGATGAGCAGGCGCCTCTTCATGCCCGTCGACAGGTCCGAGATCTTGCTCGCGGCTTTGGCCTCGAGTTCGACGAAGCGAAGCAGCTCGTCGATACGGGTCTTGGCCTCCCGGCGGCCGACGTCGAAGAAACGGGCGAAGACGACGAGGTTCTCGAAGACGGTCAGGTCGTTGTCGAGGTTGATCTCCTGGGGGATGACGCCGGTGATCTGCTTGAGGGCCCGGTTGTCGATCGCCGCGGGATGCCCGGCCACCGTCAGGGTCCCCGAGGTCAGGGGCGAGACGCAGTGGATCATGCGGACGGTCGTCGTTTTGCCGGCGCCGTTCGGGCCGAGGAAGCCGAAGCACTCGCCTTCGAGGATCTCGAAGTCGATGCCGTCCACGGCGACGAGGTCACCGTACTTCTTGGTCAGCCGGGAAGCCGAAACGAGCGGGGGCATGGGGGAACCTTTCACATCCTTTCGAGCAGAGCCTGGAACCGGGGATGGCCGCGCAGGGCGTCGAGGTCGCCGTCGTTCTCGTACCAGCCCTTCTGGAGGAGTCCGCCGGCGGCAGCCCGCTCGAGGCAGTCGACGGCCTCCTCGGTGTCCCCCGCGAGGGAGTGGAAACACCCCAGGTTGTAGAGGAGCATCGGGTCGTCGGGATCGATGCGCCGGGCCCGGCGGGCCCAGTCGCGGCCCTTCTCGACCTCGCCCAGGGCGACGAAGCCGTTGGCGCCCATGTAGAGGGCCCGGGCGTCGTCGGGATGGAGGTCGATGTGCCGCTCGGCCAGGGCCAGGCCGCGCTCGCGAGCGGCCCGGGCGTCCTCCGGGCGGCCCAGCTTCTCGTAGACGGGGCCGATGAGCAGGGGCGAGTAGAAGTCCTCGGGCCGGACGCGCATGGCCTCCTCGTAGAGGGAGGCGGCTTTGGGTAGGTCCCCGGCGGCGAAGGCCTGACGGGCGTAGAAGTACCAGGCCTCGAACAAGGTCGGGTCGAGCTCGATGGCCTTCTCGAACGCGGTCTTGGCCTCCTCCTTGCGGGGGCCGAGCGAAAGGGCCACGGCCAGGGAGGCTTGGGCCTGGGCGGAATCGGGGGCGAGCTCGACGGCCCGGCACCCGGCCGCCTCGGCCTGCAGACGGACGGCGTCCTTCCTCTCGGAATAGAGATAGATGTAGGACCAGCAGTCGGCCAGGCCGGCGTGGGCCAGGGCGTAGCCGGGGTCGAGCTCGATCGCCCGGGAGAAGAGCTGGAGGGCGAATTCGATGTCGTGGCGGCCGTAGCGGTAGTAAAAGCTCCGGCCCCTCAGATAGTAATCGTAGGCCTGGACCTCGCGCGTCGGGACTTCGGCCAGGGCCCCTTTCTCCCGGGGGCTGAGAGTGACCCGGAGGGCCTTGACGACGCTGTGGGCGATCTCTTGCTGGATGGCGAAGACGTCGCGGAATTCCCGGTCGTAGGACTCGGACCAGAGGTGGAAGCCGCGGGCGGCCTCGATGAGCTGGACCGTGATGCGCAGCCGGCTGTCGGACTTCCGGACGCTGCCTTCGAGGACCGATTCGACGCGGAGCCGGTTCCCGATCTCGCGGAGGTCGGCCGCCGTGTCCTTGAACTGGAAAGAACCGGTGCGCGAGGCGACCCGCAGGCCCTGGACCCGGCACAGGGCGTTGATGATCTCCTCGGCGATGCCGTCGCAGAAGTAGCCCTGGTCCTTCTCCCGGCTCATGTCGACGAAGGGCAGGACGGCGATCGACGGGATTCCGGTCCGGCCTTCCCCGGCCGACGGGCGCAGCGTCTCGAGCTCGTCGCGAAGGTCGCGGGCCGAGGCCATGCGGTAGCGCGGCTCCTTTTCGAGGCAGTGGCGCAGGATGCGGTCGAGCGACCGGGGGAGACGGGGATTGAGATCGACCGCCGACATCGGCTCTTCCTTGAGGGCCCCGGCGATCTTCTCGGGGCCGGTCTTGCCCCCGAAGGGGAGACGGCCCGTGGCCCATTCGAACAGGACGACGCCGAGCGAAAAAAGATCGGTGCGGTGGTCGACGGCCAGGCCCCGCAGCTGTTCGGGGGACATGTAGGCGATCGTCCCCGCGAAATCGGCGTCGAGGGTGGCCGTCGAGCCCTCGTCGCGGGCGAGCATCTGGGAGAGGGGCAGGAGGATGCGGGCCAGGCCGAAGTCGAGGATCTTGAGCGTGCCCGTCCCGTCGATCATGATGTTCTGGGGCTTGAGATCGCGGTGGATGATGCCCCGGGCGTGGGCGGCGGCCACGGCCCCGGCCAGGGGCAGGGCGATCTCGAGGAAGCGGTCCAAGGCGACGCCGCCGGGCTCGACGAGCCGGGATAGCGGCTGGCCGTCGACGAGCTCCATGGTGAAGAAGCTCGTGCCCTCGGCCTCGTCGACGGCGAAGATGGTGACGATGTTGGGATGGCTCAGGGCGGCGACGGCCTTGGCTTCGCGCTCGAAGAAGGCCCGGCGCTCGGGATCGTCGACGGCGCCCTCGGGCAGGAACTTGACGGCCACGTCCCGGTCGAGCTTGAGGTCGCGCGCTTTCCAGACGACCCCCATGCCGCCCTCGCCGAGCTTCTCGATGAGGCGGTAATTGCCCAGAACGAGGTCCTTCTGCGGGATCATGGGCGTTTTCTCCCTATGACCTTACAAGAATCCCCAGGTATCGTCAACCGGGAACACCCCTGCGCGGGGTGGATCCTCGGGGACGACATGTGGCAGGTCTCTATTTTGCGAATGTTCGATCGAAGGGGAGGCCAATTGCCTCGCGTTTTGCGAGGTGATAAAATAAGGATGAACATAAGACAGAAGGAGAGTGCGATGAGCGAAGCTGTATATACCTGTTCGGTGTGCGGCAAGGAATCCAGGATCAAGAAGGGGAAGCCCGTCCCGCTGTGCTGCAAGAAGGAGATGGAGCCGCTGCCGTTCTGCACGGTCGCGCCCCAGGCCGAGATGGCCCGCAACTACGACGAGGACCTGCCCTGCGACAACGGGACGCAGGCCAAGAAGAAATAGCCGGCCCGGGCCTCAGGCCTTCTTGCCCTTGACGACCAGGCGGTCGTAGATCCCCAACCCCACGATCGACAGGACCCCGATCCCGACGATGATGAGCCACATCGTCACGGTGTCGACCGGGAGGCCCTCCTTGAGCGGCGTGCTGATGTAGCGCTCGAAAAGGCGCCCGCCGATCGGTCCGCCGACGATGCTGGCTAGGGCGATCGGCAGGCTCGTGTAGCCGAGGTAGAGCCCCTCCTGCCCCTTGGGGGCGATCGCCCCGATATATTCGTAGATGCGGGGCGAGGCCATCATCTCGCCCACCGCCATGGAAGCGATCGAGATCAGGATGAAGATCCCGGCCAAGGGCAGGCTCAGTCCGAAGACGCCGGCCTTGGCGTTGGGGTCGGCGAACAGCAGGGGCGGCAGGACGTTGACCAGCATCCCGAGCGTCACCACGATGGCCCCGATCATGATGGTCTTGACCGGCAGCCACCGCTTGACCAGGCGCGTGATCAGGAGCTGGAAGCAGACGATCATGATCGGATTGGCCAGGGTGTAGAGCTCCATCGGGGCGTTCGGGTCGACGTAGCGCATGAACAGGGGCATGAGGTTGTAGAGCTGGATGTAGAGGAACCAGAACAGGGCCAGGACGAGGATGAGGAAGTCGAACTTGGCGTTCTTCAGAACGATGAAGATGCCGGCCAGGGCCTGTCCGAGCGTCCGCTTCCGGACCTGCTGGCCGTCCTTGATGCCGTCGCTGACGTACTGAGGTTCCCGGTAGACGAACAGCGTGACCAGCAGCCCGATCAGGGCGAAGGCCGTCGCGGCGTAGGTGAAGATGGCCGGGATGCCCAGGTTCGTCCGGATGAAATAGGACACGCTCCGGCCGGTGATCGAGCCGATGTTGATGACCATGTAGAAGATGCCGAAGGCGAGCGTCGCCCGCGTGCCGGCCGTCTTCTGGACCGTGCCGGCGATGCAGGGCTTGACGATCGAGCCGCCGAGGCCGATGAGGACGATGCCCAGGACGACCGGCACGGTGAAATCGACCGCCTCGGCCGCGCCCCTGCCGATGAGGCCGGGCCAGAGCCGCTGCAGGTTGCCCATGACGAAATAGCCCAGGGCGATCAGGACGAACGAGATCGAGAGCGACCGCTTGAAGCCGAACTTGTCGGCCAGGGTCCCGGACAGGATGGGCATGAAGTAGATGATGCCCCAGAGGAGGGAGCCGTTGAGGAAGGTGGCGAAGCTCGGGCTCATGCCCAAAGATTCCTTCAGGTAGATGACCATGAAGGAGGCCACGGAGTAGTAGGCGGCCCGCTCGAAGAGCTCGATGGCATTGGCCGTCCAGAAGGTCGCCGGGAACTTCGGCTTGGGCGTCGAAAGTTCGGTCATGGGGTCTCCTTCCGTCGGGGGCGTTCGGTATCGCGGCTAAAATAAACCAGGGCCCGTCCCGGAATCAAGGGAATTCTGGTCAGTGGGAGGTCAGCGGCCGGCGGCGAGCGCTTTTTCCAGGAGGCGGCGGAGGAGGCTATCGCAGCCGGCCCGGTCCGGCGCTTCCAGCACGACGACGAGAACGCGTCCCGTCCGCGCGGCGGCGCCCCAGTCGCCGGTCTCGAGCCGTTCCAGGTACAGGGACGATCCGGCCTCGAACTTGTCGGAGAAGAAGTCGGAGCCGAACCGGGCGTAGATCGTCGCGATGTCTCGCGCCGCGGGATAGGCGGCGGCCAGAACGAGCGCTTCTCCGGACCCCGACTTGTAGCGGGCGAGGACCGCATCGGTGCCGCGGCCGAGGCCCAGGACGGTCTCGTCGGCCAGGTAGTAATGGGCGTCGAGGGCGGAAGGGTCGGGGATCGCGACGACGCTCGAGGCGATGAGGCCTTCGGCCGGCAGGACGTCCCGGACACGAAAGCCCTCGGCGCTCCGGTCCGGCGCCGCAGGACGCCCGGCCGGTGGGAAAAGGAAAAGGGCGAGGACGAGCGCGGCGAGGGCTTTGGGCACGGCCTAGACCAGGAACCTGTCGACGAAATTCACGACCGTGTAGGCGATCGCGGCCGTCAGTGCGGCGCCGGGGATGGTGAAGACCCAGGCCCAGACGATCTTGAGAGTCACCCCCCAGCGGACGGCCGACAGGCGCTTGGCCGCGCCGACGCCGGAGATGGCGCCCGTGATGACGTGGGTCGTGCTGACGGGCACCCCGGCGTGCGTGGCGACGAAGATGCTGATGGCGCTGGCCGTCTCGGCGCAGAAGCCGTCGATCGGCCGGAGCTTGGTGATCTTCTGGCCCATGGTCCTGACGATGCGCCAGCCCCCGGAGACCGTTCCCAGGGCGATCGCGGCGTGACAGGAGAGGACGATCCAGAGGGGGATCTGGAACACCTTGTCCGGGTTGGTGCTGGACACGTAGATCAGGCTGGCGATGATGCCCATCGTTTTCTGGGCGTCGTTGCCGCCGTGGCCGAGGCTGTACAGCGCGGCCGAGAGGAGCTGGAGCCGGCGGGCCCACGTGTTGATCCGGGTCGGATGGCCCTTGTGGACGATCCAGGTCGTGATCGTGATGAACAGGACGCCGAGGGCCATGCCGAGCAGGGGGGCGACGAAGATGAACAGGATCGTCTTGACCCAGCCGTGGGCGATGAGGACGCCCGGCCCCGCCTTGACGATGGCCGCCCCGGCGTAGCCGCCGATCAGGGCGTGGGAGGAGCTCGTCGGCAGGCCCAAGAACCAGGTGAAGATGTTCCAGCCGATGGCTCCGAGGAGGGCGGCGAAGATGACCGCGGACGTCACGACGGAGATGTCGATCATCCCGGCCCCGATGGTGTGGGCGACGCCGGTATGGAAGATGAGGAAGGCGATGAAATTGAAGGAGGCGGCCCAGAGGACCGCCCAGCGCGGGGACAGGACCCGGGTCGAGACGACGGTGGCGATGGAGTTGGCCGCGTCGTGCATGCCGTTGGTGAAGTCGAACGCCAGCGCGACGAAGATGATGAAGGCGACGAAAAGGACTCCGGCGTCGGGCATGAGACTCAGTTGGACTTGAGGATGATCTCCTCGATGACGTTGGCCACGTCCTCGCAGCGGTCCGCGGCGACCTCGAGCCGGGTGTAGATCTCCTTGAGCTTGATGAGGTCCTTGAGCTCGGCGGCCGTCTCGGCCTTCTCGAAGAGCTCGGCGATGGCTTCGCGGCAGACGACGTCGGCTTCGTATTCGAGGATGTTGATCTGCTTGCAGAAGGCGTGGACGTGGGCCAGCGACTCGAGGTTGTCGATGGCCTCGAAGATCTGGTCGACGGCCTTGACGATGATGTCGACGAGCGTCTTGAGCTCCGGCGTCGGCCGGGCCAGCTTGAACGTCCACATGCGGCTGGCCACGCCCTCGATGCAGTCGAGGACGTCGTCGAGGCCGCTGGCCAGGCCGTGGATGTCCTCCCGCTCGAGCGGCGTGATGAAGGTGTCGCGGAGCCGGGTGAAGAGCTCGTGGGTGATATTGTCGCCCTGGTGCTCGATCTTCTTGATATGCTCGTACTTGCGCCCGACGTCCTCGAAGTGGTCGACGAGCTCCTGGAGGGCCAGAGCGCCCTCCCGCAAATTGGCGGCGTCCTCGCGGAAAAGATCGAAGAACTTGTGGTCCTTGGGAAAGAGGCGCAGTTTCATGATGTTTGTCCGGTCTCCGAGAGGGCTATGCTAATGGAGCCCGAGGGGCAATGTCAAATCGAGGAACAATCGAGGAACAGTGGGCCGGAGACGGTCAGCGGCGGTAGGTCATCCCTCCGGACATGCCGGCCTGGTCCATGACCGGCCAGACCTTGACGACGGCGAGGACGTTGTCCTTGAAGACGGTCCGGATGACCGTGTATTTCTCGAGCGTGATGGACACGTCCTTGCTGGCGCTCATGCCCGAAGCGTCGATCTCCCCGAGCTTGGTCTGTTCCGTCCCGACGAGCTTGTTGTAAACGACGATCTTGAAATTCCCTCCGCCGCCGAAGATCTCGGCATAGTCCTTCTTGGAGAACTTGATCTTGTTGCGGTTGTGCTTGGCCACTTCCTTGGCCGTCGGATCGACGCACTCCCAGGCGGCCAGGGCTTCGAACTTCCAACCCTCGATGGCCGAGACGACTTTGTTCAAAGGTTGCCCGACCATGCCTTGGAGCGCCGCCTCGTAGACCTTGGCCTGCTCCTTGGGCTTCAGGTCCGTACCGGCGACCTGGGCGAAAGCGGCGGACGCGAGTGCGGCGAGGACGGCACATGCGAGCGGGCGAAAGTATCTCATGGCAACCTCCGGAGGACCGACTCCAGTCTACCGCGATTCCGTGCCCCGGTAAAGGCCGGCCCGGTTTCTTCTCCCCGCCGGACTCTGATATAATCGTCCCCGAAGGAGAGTGCCATGCCACAATCCGCGATCCGCCGGCCGGGCCGAGCCCTCCTGCTGGCGTCGGGCCTGGTCCTCATCGGGCTGGCCGGGCTCAAGGCCCTTCCGCTCGCCTCCGCCCCTCCCTCCGGAGCGTCCGGCTGGCCGGACGAAGACCTCGTCGTCGTCGATACGGCCAAGCCGTCCACCCTGTCCGCCGCGGAAAAGAGCGCCCTTCTCCGGTCCTTCAAACAGGCGCTGGCCGCCCCCCGGCCCGGGCCGGCCGTCACCGTGGATTACCCGTTCTCCGGGACGCTCTTCCCGCCCGACATGGTCGCCCCGACCCTACTTTTCCACGATGCCGCCAAGGAAGCCAAGGCCTGGCTCATCGATGTCGAAGTCGCAGGCGCGTCCGGCCACATCTACGTCCTGACCGACGGGCGCAAGCCCAAGCCCGAGTTCGACCCCCGCTGTGGCACGCCCGAGGATGTCTACCAGGAACCCGCGTACCAGAAGTCGGCCAAGGGCTGGACTCCGGATGCCGCCGTCTGGGGCCGGTTGACCGGGCTCGTCGAAAGAACGGTCACGGTCACGGTCAACGGGCTCCCGGAACTTCCCGGCGCGGGCCTGGCGTCCGAGGCGAAGATCCTCTCCGCCGGCGCTGTTGCCTTCAAGGTCTCGAAAGACCCGGTGGGTGCCCCGATCTTCTATCGGGACGTCCCGCTGCTTCCGACGAAGAACGAGAAGGGGGTCATCATGCCCCTGGCCGAGGGCTCCCTGCCCCTGATCGAGTGGCGGATCCGCGACCTGTCCCAACCGGCCGGCGTCGTGGTCCTCAAGAACATGCCGACGTGCGCCAACTGCCATTCGTTCTCCGACGACGGCAAGTTCCTGGGCATGGACATGGACGGGCCGTCCGGCGACAAAGGCTCCTACGCCGTCGCGCCGGTCGGGCCGGCGATGGTCATCCGGAACGAAAACGTGTACACCTGGAATTCCTACAATCCGCAATGGGTGACTTTCGGCCTCTTCTCGCGCATCTCGCCCGACGGGCGCTACGTCATGTCCTCCGTCAACGAGGCCGTCTTCGTCACCAACTACCTGGATTTCCGATTCCTGCAGACCTTCTATCCGACCAGGGGCGTTCTGGCCTTCTACGACCGGACGACGGGCAAGATCCAACCCCTTCCCGGCGCGGGTGACCCGGCCTTCGTCCACACCAACAGCGTCTGGACCCCCGACGGCCGATCGCTCATCTTCCTCCGGGCCAGGGCCCGGGACAGCGTCCCGGCCGGAGCCCGGCCGGAAAAAGCCAACGATCCGAATGAGATCCAGATCCAGTACGACCTCTGCACGATCCCCTTCAACGACGGCCGCGGCGGCACGGCCCGGCCGATCCCCGGCGCCTCGGCGAACGGCATGAGCAACTCGTTCCCCAAGATCTCGCCGGACGGCCGCTGGCTCGTCTGGGTCCAGGCCAAGGCCGGACTGCTGATGCGGCCCGACAGCCAGCTTTTCATCATGCCCGCGGCGGGCGGCAGGCCGCGCCGGATGACCTGCAACCTCTCGCCCATGAATTCCTGGCACAGCTTCTCCCCGAACGGCCGCTGGCTGGTCTTTTCGTCGAAGGCCAACACGCCCTACACCCAGATGTTCCTGACCCACATAGACGAGAACGGGAACGACACCCCGGCCGTCCTCGTCCCGGGATCGACCGCGGCCAACAGGGCCGTCAATATCCCCGAGTTCGTGAACGCCGCGCCCGACCTCAAGATGGCCATCGACGCCCCCGCCGTCGACTACCGCCGCCACCTCGACCGGGCCGCCGACCTGCTCAAGGCCGGCCGGCTCGACGAGGCGTTTCGCGAGCTCGAGACGGCCAACGCCATGAAGCCGGGGTTCTCCGAGACCTTGGCGGCTATGGGCTATTATTACCGGGAGAAGGGGAACAACGAGCGGGCCATCGCTCTCTTCGATAAGGCCCTGGAGATCGATCCCGAGGATTGGAGCGCCCATAACTTCTACGGCGTCACGCTCTTCCGGATGGGGAATTACGACGAGGCCATGCGGCACTTCCAGGCAGCCATCCGAGTCAGCCCGCTCAACGCCCAATCCCTCACCAATGCCGGGACCCTCGAATTCAGCCGTGGCAATGCGGACGCGGCCAAGAAGTACTTCGAAGAGGCCATCGATTCGACGCCCCGGTACGCCCAGGCCCACTTCAACCTGGCCATGATCCTGACCCGCGAGGGGCGGTTCGCCGACGCCGCGGCCCGCTACGAGGAATGCCTGAAGCACGGGCCGGACGATCCCGATGCCGTCGGCAATCTCGCCTGGCTCTATGCCACCTGCCCGGACGAGGCCGTCCGGAGCGGCGCCCGCGCCGTCGAGCTGGCCCGGCGATTCGAGAAGCTTTCGGGCGGGACCTCCGGAGGCCCGAGGGTCTTCGACGTCCTGGCCGCGGCCCTGGCCGAGAATGGTCAGTTCGATAAAGCCGTCGAGGCGGCCGGAACCGCCATCCGCTTGAGCCGGAGCGATGATCCCGGATTGGAGACCCGCCGGGGCCTCATCGAGCTCTACAAATCGGGTCAGGCCTTCCATGGAGAGAGGCGCTGATGGCGCCTCCCTGGGAGGGGATCAAGCTCGCGGTCCGGGACGCCGGGAAGCCCCGGAAGACGGTCCTTGACGTGGGCGGGGTCCGGATCGGGGAGACCTTCGCCGTCTTCGCCTCGTTCGCGGGCGATCAGGGTTCCGCTTTCGAAGCCGCCAATTCCGTCAAGAAGGCCGGCGCGGCCGGATTATGCTGGACGCAGTCCGCGGCCGGGGAGAACGGCGAGCCGGGTGATGCCGGGCGGTTCGCCCTCGCCCGCGAAACCGCCGGACTCGCCGGCCTGCCGGTCATCAGCGAAGTGACGGACACCAAGGATGTCGTGCCGGCATCGGCGGTGGCGGACGCCCTGATGATCGGGGCCGCCAACATGCAGAATTTCTCTCTTCTCAAGGAGGTGGGTCGATCTTCCTCGAAACCGGTCATCCTCGTCCGGAGCTGGCACGCCACGCTCCTGGAGTGGTTGAACAGCGCCGAGTACGTCCTCGTCGAGGGAAATCCGCGGGTCATCCTTTGCGAGGCTGGCATCCGCAGCTTCGAGACCGGTTCCCGCGTCATCCTGGACCTGAGCGCTGTTCCCGCCGTGAAGGTGATCAGCCATCTGCCCGTCCTCGTCGACATCGACCGGGCCGGCGGTGCCGGCGAGATCGAAAGGATGAGCCTGGCGGCGATCGCAGCCGGAGCCGACGGCCTCATCCTCGATGTTTCGCTGGGCCCGGGAGCCGTCGCCGCGGCGCGCGCAGCCAACGGGATCACGCTCCCGGAGTTCGTCCGGCTGGTCCCCAAGCTGGCGGCCATGAGCGCCTTGATGGAGGGCCTCGGGTTTGACCGCTCTTGAAGTCCGGGCGGCTTCGGGCCTGTGCCGGGTGTTCGTCGGCGAAGGCCTCGGCGGCCTCGGCCGTCACCTGCCCGGAGGCCGCACGGTCCTCATCACCGACTCCAACGTCGATCGTCTCTACGGCCCGGTCCTCCCGGCCGGCGGCCGGATCGTCCTCGTCCCGGGCGAGGGGACCAAATCCCTGGCCACGGTCGAGTCCGTCTACGGCCGTCTTCTCGAACTGGGGGCCGACCGCTCGACCTTCGTTCTTGCGGTCGGCGGAGGTGTCGTCTGCGACGTCGCCGGCTTCGCTGCCTCGACCTATCTGCGCGGCCTGGCTTTCGGCTTCGCCGCCACCACCCTCCTGGCCCAGGTGGACGCCGGGATCGGCGGCAAGAACGGAGTCGACTTCCGCGGCTACAAGAACCTCGTCGGGGTCTTCCAGCAACCCCGGTTCGTTGTCTGCGATCCGGACGTTCTCCGGACCCTGCCGTCCCGGGAGGTCTCCAACGGGTTGGCCGAGATGGTCAAGACCGCCGCGGTCGGCAGCCCCGGCCTTTTCGAGGCGCTCGAACGGGAGCCGGACAAGGCGCTCGCCCTCGAGCGGGACTTCACCCTCGACGCCGTCCGCGAGTCGCTCCGGGTGAAAGCTTCCGTCGTCGAGGCGGACGAAAAGGAGGCGGGGGAGAGGCGGCGGCTGAACTTCGGTCACACGTTCGGCCACGCCCTCGAAGCGGCCGCCGGCCTGCCCCACGGCGAAGCGGTCGCCGCCGGCATGGCGTTCGCGGCCCGCCTTTCCGTCCGCAAGGGTTTCCTGGCCGTCCGCGAATGCGATCGGGTCCTGTCCCTGCTTCTCCGGCTCGGCCTGCCCGTGGCGGCCGGGGCGTCGGCCGCGGCCGTCGTCGACGCCGTCCGCAGGGACAAGAAGAGGCAAGGCGGATCGGTCCGCTTCGTCTTCCTTGAGGCGATCGGCCGTCCGCTCGTCCGGGAGATCCCGCTCGTGGAACTGGAGTCGGCGGTCCATGATCTGCGTTAGCCTGGCCGAGACGTCCTTCCGCCGGTGTTTGACGGCGCTGAGAGGGCTGCCCATGGCCGAGATCCGGATGGACCTCACTCCGCTCGGGCCGGGGGAGATCGCCGCGGTGTTCGCGCAGCCCCTGCCCCTCGTTGCCGCCTTTCGGCCGGGCCGTGCGACCGCGACGGAGCGCCGGGCCGGGCTCGAAGCGGCCATTGCCGCCGGCGCGGCCTTCGTCGATATCGAGGCCGAGGCGCCCCCCGCCTACCGGGACCGGCTCATCCGCGTCGCCCGGGAACACGGCTGCCGGGTCATCCTGTCCTGCCACAGCGACCGCCGGCCTCCGACGGCCGGCCGCCTGGCCAGGACGAGGGAGAGCCTGTTCCGGATGGGCGCGGACGTGGTCAAGATCGTCCACCGGGCCTCGTCCGCGGGGGACTGCCTGCGCCTCCTGTCGCTCTATGACACAGCGAAGCGGGGCCGGGTCATCGCCCTGGGCACGGGGCGGCAGGGGCTCGCCACCCGGATCGCGGCGCCTTTTCTCGGCGCCCCCTTCACGTTCGCCTCCCTTCGGCCGGGCCGGGAGACCGCCGAAGGGCAGCTCGACTGGAAAACGCTCGATCGGATCCTCACGCTCGTCGCCCATGAGTGACCGGATGCTTTTCGCCGTCTCCGGCCGGCCGATCCTCCGCAGCCTCAGCCCCGAGCTCTTCCGTTCGGCTTATAGCGGGGAGCGGGACGGCGCGATCTACACTCGTCTCTCGGCCTCGACGCCCGACGAGGCCCTTCGATTCGCCCGCGATGTCGGCCTTCAGGGGATGAACGTCACCGCTCCGCTCAAGGCGGGCGTCCGCGGCCTTCTTGACGAGGTCGACGAAGTGTCGGAAGCTCTCGGCGCCGTCAACACCGTCCTCCGCGAGGGACGCGGCTTCCGAGGCTACAACACGGATCCGGCCGGCGTCACGGGCGCCCTCGCGGCTGCGGGGATCGGGGTCCGGGGCAAGCGCGGCCTCGTCCTCGGCGCGGGTGGAGCCGGGCGGGCCGCGGCCTTCGCGCTTCGCGGCCTCGGCGCCGAAGTCGTTCTGTGCAGCCGGACGGACAGCCAGGCGCTCAACGCCGCCCGGAGGCTCGGCGTGGCCGCAGCAAGGTGGCAGGACCGAGCCTCTGTCCTGGC
>Ga0116202_10001452_pt1 | contig 13871 bp, 8 predicted proteins | sample LakKivw325mmetaG_FD_94479 | JGI IMG/M metagenome (GOLD analysis project Ga0116202, IMG submission 94479) | Anoxic lake water microbial communities from Lake Kivu, Rwanda to study Microbial Dark Matter (Phase II) - Lake Kivu water 325m metaG | ecosystem: Environmental > Aquatic > Freshwater >...
TGTCTGTTCATAACATTCCGGCGTTCATAAAAGGCAAAATAAACATCAAAAGAGGCATATCATGGCCAATATCACTGCAAAAAGGCTCACAAAAACGATGGATTACTACTATATAAAAATTTTATTAAATCACCATGTTAACAACTTATCGACTTGTGATGATAAGAGATCGGGGAGTGGGGCCGGCCACTGAGAGTGCGATTCAAGAGAGTTGACTCACGAAGTTGGGAGGGTTCAGAGTTCAGGCTTTGCACGACAAGATTCTAGCCATAAAGACTGTATTGACAAAGTGCTGAAAAAAAGGCATGATTCCTGCAACAAGAAGCGATTGTTTCTTGGCACGGTTCGATTGTTTTCACCCCACTCGGTTTCCTGTTCGCAACCTGTCGTCAACCTCTGACAACCTGTACGCTCTTTTTCCCACTGTTCACAACCCGCAATCTGCCACAAGCCTCCGAACAAGTTGCCTTCAAGTTGTAATCTCATTCATCTCTTTTAAATTCAATACTTTAACCGACTTTTGCGCTGCCTATCATTCGTACGACTACGACTACTGATTACTCTTCTTATAAGATCTCTAGTAGTCTTGAGTGTCAATAACGGCAGATGGATGGAGCCAAAACGGAAAACGGAACAGCCATGAAATTCAAAGTCCCCAAGTCGAAGTTGTTCGAAGCATTGTCCTTGGTCCAGAACATCGTGGGAAGCCGTTCGGCGCTCCCCGTCCTCTCCAACGTGCTGATCTCCGCCGAGGAGGGATCGCTGGTGCTGACCACGACGGACATCGACATCACGATGCGCTGCCGGTGCGAGGCGGACGTTGCCACGCCGGGCAAGGTGACGCTGCCGGTGAAGAAGCTGGCGAGCATCGTGCGTGAACTCGACGAGGGGATCGTCTCGTTCGATGTCGAAGGCAACGAGATCGCGCACATGCGGTGCAGTTCGTACAAGTCGAAGATCAACGGGCTTCCGGCGCGGGAGTTCCCGCCGGCGCCGACGACCGAGGGCGGCATCGCCTATCAGATCGACCAGGGCAAATTCCGCGACATGCTCCGCAAGACGCATTACGCCACGGCGATGGACGACACGCGCGCGGTGCTCACGGGCATCCTGATGAGCTTCGCCGACGGCAAGCTCACCTGCGTGGCGACGGACGGCCGCCGCCTGGCGCTCTACGAGCACGAAGTCGACTTCCCGGCGGAGAACGCAAGGGACGTCGTGCTGCCCCTGCGCGCCGCCACCGAACTCATGCGCTCGCTTTCCGACAGCGGCCCGATGACCATTACGATCAAGGACAAGCAGCTCATCTTCGAATTCGGCGAGATTTTCTTCGCCTGCAAGGTGCTCTCGGGCGTCTACCCCAACTACAAGCAGGTCGTCTTCGACCGCTGCAACAACGTCATCTCGGTCAATCGCGAGGAGCTCCTCGCCGTCCTCCGCCGCATCAACGCCTCGACGACCAATGCGACCAATGCGATGCGGTTGACGTTCGAGAACAACATTCTCACCATCGCCGTGAGCTCTCCGGAAATCGGGGAGGCCACGGACACCGTCGCCATCAAGTACGCCGGCGAGCCCATCACCGTGATTTTCAATCCCGAATTCATGATGGATCCGCTGAAGAACCTCAGCAGCGACGAGGTGCAGATCGAGCTGAACAATTCGGCAAGCCCCGGACTGATCAAGAGCGACATCCCGTTCCTCTACGTGATCATGCCCCTGCGGGTCTGATTGAGATCAAGGAACCGGATCCACAACATGATTGCACCGAAGCGAACCCGCTCGAGCGAAATGGCCGAGCTCATGGGCGAGATCGACGTCCAGATGACCACGATGCGCCGGGGATTCGATCCCGGCGAAAAGATCGCCGGCACCGTCCTCTCCGTGGGCGCCGAGATGATCGTCGTGGACATCAATTCAAAGATGCAGGGACTCATCGAACGCACGCAGTGGAAGGAGGGTGAGCTGCTCCCCGCCGAGGGCGACGTCATCGACGTCTTCTTCGTCGAAGTCCGCGACGGCGCCGCGCGCCTGTCGCTCGGCGGCTCGGGCTCGGCCGTCGATCAGTCCATCCTGCAGGCGTATCAGACGCGGCTTCCGCTTGAAGGCAAGATCGAGAAGGAGATCAACGGCGGCTACGAAGTCCATCTGGGCGGTCAGCGCGCCTTCTGCCCCTTCTCCCAGGTGGGACTGCATCGGAGGGCCGAGACCGAGGAGTCTCCGATCGGCAAGATCCTCGCCTTCCTCGTCATCGAATACGACCCCGAGGAGCACACGCTCGTCGTGAGCCACCGAGCCCTGCTGGAGCGGGAACGCGCCGAGAAGCGCGACGCCCTCCGAGCCGAGCTCCGCGAAGGGGACGTCCGCGAGGGCGTCGTCACCAACATCATGCCCTTCGGCGTCTTCGTGGACATCGGCGGGATCGAGGGGCTCATCCCCCTGCGCGAGTTGTCGTGGGACCGCACGGTCAAGCCGGAGGACGTCGTCCACCAGGGCCAGAAGGTCCGCGTGGCTATCCAGGCCCTCAACTGGGACGACAACCGCTTCTCCTTCAGCCTGCGGGACACGGTGGCGGATCCTTGGAACGATTTCGCGGGATCGCTTGGCCCCGGCAGCTACGTCACCGGCAAGGTCGTCAAGCTCATGTCGTTCGGCGCGTTCGTCTCCCTCGCCCCCGGCGTGGAGGGGCTCGTGCACATCTCCCGGCTCGGCGCCGGCCGCCGCATCGGGCATCCGCGCGAATGCGTGGCCGAGGGCGACGAGCTCGACTTGCAGGTCGAGACGATCGACTACGACACGAAGAAGATGTCGCTCAAGGTCGTCGACAAGCGTGTGCGCGACATGCAGCCCGGCACGATCGCCATCGCCGCCCATCTGAAGGGGCTGGTCGAGGGCGTCCGCGATTTCGGCGTGTTCGTCCGCCTCTCCGAGGACAAGACGGGCCTGCTTCACATCGGCGAATGCGACATCGAGAAGGGCGGCAATCCCGCGGCGAAGCTCGAGGCCAAGTATCCGATCGGAAGCATGGTGGACGTGGTCGTCAAGGCCATGGACGGCGACCGCATCTCCCTGACGCTTCCCGCCAAGGCGTCCGCGCCCGGCGAGGGCGGCGACGACGTCGCCGCCCTGATGAGGGCCGCCAGCGAAAACGCCCAGGGCGCCTCGATCTCTTCGCTCGGCAGCATGCTCGACGAGCTTTTCAAGAACTGACGTCGCCTTTCCGCATTCTGCTCAAAATTCTCCGGCATGATCAAATACGCGATTCACGTTTTCGTCGCCACCGCCATCCTCTCCGCCGTCGTGTGGTTTGGACTGCCTCTGCTGAAGGCGAGCCAGCCCGAGCACTACGCGAAGATCGCTGGCTTTTTCATCGGTGGCGTGGAGCGGGGGGCGGTGGCCAACGGCATCGCCGCGGCCATGACTCGCCTGGCCGAGACGGCGAAAAGCGCCGGCACCGAGTTCGTCGACACGGCGGAGCGGGGAATCGCCAAGGTCTCCGGCGCCTCGGCGGGCGATTCCGATTCCGAGGCGTCTTCTGATTCTGGTGATGCCTCCGATCTCTCGGACAACGGGGAGGGAGCCGAAACCGCGGGACCTCCGAAATCCGACGACGTTCCCGACGTCGCGGCCACGAACACGACCGTCGCGGCCACGAACACGACCGTCGAGGCGCCGCAGGCCGATGTCGTGGCCGAGCCGCCCGATCCCGGCGCCGCGCTCAACGCGGATCCCGGATATGCCTGGGGGATCGTGGTGACCAATTCGTTCTTCTACGACGCGCAAATGAACCGCGTCGGCATCATGGCCGGCGGGACAGTCGTCGCCCGGAAGAGTTCGCGCCTTCTGCCGGACGGGAACGTGGCCGAGTGCTGTTATCTCAAGGAGGATCGTCTCTGGGTGTACGAGCCGGTTCATTTGTACGAGGCGGATCTCGTCTTGTTCGAGACGCCCTACGAGCAGGCCGACCGCGCGCCGCGCGACCTGCTGCTGGAGTACTGCCGGCTCTTCGGACGCTACGAGGCCGCGAAGGCCAAGCTCTACAAGGACATGACGATGCGCAATCCGCATCTGGCCGAGCATCAGGAGACGGCGAACGCCTATCGGGCGTTTTCGCTCAGGGCCAAGGCGATTCACGAGGAGCACCAGACCGCGACGGGCGCCCGCCGCAGCGAGCTTGAGGACCAGCTTCGCAAGATGAAGGCCGAGGAAGGGGACTACAAGCGCCGCAACGAGGCCGCCAAGACCCAGTACGACGCCTGGAAGCAGCAGAACGTCCTCGATCTGGCGGCGTCCGGCCGCCTCAAGACGGCGGAGATGCAGTCCATTGAAAACCGGATGAAGGCGCTGCGCCCCGACGTGCAGGCGATCGTGCCGGGGCTGTAGGCTTCGGACGAAGCCTACAGGCCAGTGAGTGGAGCGCAGAGTGTAGTGAGTAGTTTCCGCTGGGGCTCTGCCCCAGTCCCCGGTAAGAACAGGGGTCTGGGGTGTCCCCAGCCATAACTACACACTAATCTCTACACGCTACTCACTCAGATCTGTGGGGCGACCCTGGTGGTCGCCCCACAGATCTGAAATCTCCATTGACGGCGGCGGGGGGTGTTGCTAAGATACTCCCGCATTGGTTTTCCGAAGACGGAGCCGCGTGCCGCGGACCGGGGAAACCCTCAACCGCCTGTCAACATCAGGAAAGCGTGGCAACATGATCGTTTCGACTAAAATGCTTTTTGAACATGCGTACGGCAAGTACGCGGTCGGCGCCTACAACATCAACAACGCCGAGCAAATCATGGGGCTCTTCCGCGGCTGCATCGACAGCCAGGCCCCCTTCATCATCCAGATCTCCAAGGGCGCCCGCTCCTACACGGACAAGCGCCTGCTGGAGGCGATGATCCGCGCGGCGGACGAGATCTTCCCGAAAGCGATCTTCGCGGTTCATCTGGACCACGGCGACGAGGAGTCCTGCATGGACTGCATCGCGAGCGGCTTCTACAGCTCGGTGATGATCGACGCCTCTTCGAAGGCCTTCGACGAGAACATCGCCATCACGAAACGCGTCGTCGACGCGGCCCACGCCAAGGGCATCTCGGTCGAGGCCGAGCTCGGCCAGCTCGGCGGCGTCGAGGAGCACGTCTCGGTCTCCGAGGCGGACGCCAAGCTGACCGATCCGAAGCAGGCGGTCGAATTCGTCAAGCGCTCGGGCTGCGATTCGCTGGCCTGCGCGATCGGCACGAGCCACGGCGCCTACAAGTTCTCCGGCACCCAGGGTCTGCATTTCGAAGTCGTCACGGAGATCGCCAAGCTCCTGCCCCGCTTCCCGATGGTCATGCACGGGTCCAGCTCGGTGCCGCAGGACGAGGTGAAGCGCATCAACGCCGCGGGCGGCAAGCTGCCCGGCGCCAAGGGCGTGTCCGAGGAGGACATCGCCAAGGCCGGCAAGATGGGCGTCACCAAGATCAACATCGACACGGACGGCCGTCTCGTTTGGTGCCGTGTGCATCGCGAGCACTTCATGCAGAACCCGGAGAACTTCGACCTCCGCCCGGTCGGCAAAATCTTCATGACCGAGTACGCCAAGTACATCGCCGGCAAGAACCAGATCCTCGGTTCCGCCGGCCAGCTCGAGTCGGTTCGCGAGTACATCAAGAACGCCAAGGGCTGAACCCCACGATCCACGACGACGCGGCCCGGGCCTTGACGGTCCGGGCCGGTCCATTCAAACGGAGAAGCGATCAATGTCCAAGAAAATCATGGTCGACGGCAACGAAGCCGCCGCGAAAGTCGCCTACAAGTGCAGCGAAGTCTGCGCGATCTACCCCATCACCCCGTCCTCCCCGATGGCGGAGTGGTGCGACGAGTGGTCCGCCCGCAAGGACAAGAATCTCTGGGGCAACATCCCCAACGTAGTCGAGATGGAATCCGAAGGCGGCGCAGCGGGCGCCCTTCACGGCGCGCTGACGACCGGCGCCCTCACGACGACGTTCACGGCCTCCCAGGGCCTGCTGCTGATGATTCCGAACATGTACAAGATCGCGGGCGAGCTCATCCCCACGGTCTTCCACGTCTCGGCGCGCGCGCTGTCCTGCCAGGGCCTCTCGATCTTCGGCGACCACACCGACGTCATGGCCTGCCGCCAGACCGGCTTCGCGATGCTCGCCGCCGGCAGCGTCCAGGAAGTGCTCGACATGGCGCTCATCGCGCATGCCGCCACGCTGGAGAGCCGCATCCCGTTCCTGCATTTCTTCGACGGCTTCCGCACCTCGCATGAAGTGCAGAAGATCGACGACCTCGACGAGGCGGTCTATCGCGAGATGATCTCGGACGACCTCGTCTACGCGCACCGCGCCCGCGGCCTCTCCCCCGACCGCCCCCAGATGCGCGGCACCGCGCAGAACCCGGACGTCTACTTCCAGGGCCGCGAGACGGTCAATCCCTTCTACCAGGCCACGACGCAGATCGTCTACAAGGCCATGCAGAAGTTCGGCAAGCTCACCGGCCGCAACTACAAGCCCTTCGACTACGTCGGCGCGCCCGACGCCGAGCACGTCATCGTCGCGATGGGCTCCGCCGTCGACACGATCCACGAGACGGTGGACCGACTCGTCTCCATGGGCGAGAAGGTCGGCCTCGTGAAGGTCCGCCTCTACCGCCCGTTCTGCGTCGAATGCTTTGCCAAGGCCCTCCCCGCCGGCGTCAAGACGATCACCGTCCTCGACCGCGTCAAGGAGCCCGGCGCCATCGGCGACCCCCTCTATCTCGACGTGCGCACGGCGTTCGGCGAGGCCATGGAGAACGGCTGGCTCAACTGGACGAAGTACCCGAAGACCTTCGGCGGCCGCTACGGCCTGGGCTCGAAGGAGTTCACCCCCGCGATGGTCAAGGGCATCCTCGACAACGCGAAGTCCGCCACCCCGAAGAAGCACTTCACCGTCGGCATCGAAGACGACGTCTCCGGCAGCTCCATCGCCTACGCCCCCGCCTTCATCCTCGAGCACGCCGGCCGCAAGGAATGCATGTTCTACGGCCTGGGCTCGGACGGGACGGTGGGCGCCAACAAGAACTCCATCAAGATCATCGGCGACGAGACGGACAACTTCGCGCAGGGCTACTTCGTGTACGACTCGAAGAAGGCCGGCGGCATCACCGTCTCCCACCTGCGCTTCGGCAAGGGCGTCATCCAGAGCCCCTACCTCTGCACGAACGCCGACTTCGTGGCCTGCCACAACTTCTCCTTCGTCGAGAAGTACGACATGCTCTCGAACGTCAAGCCCGGCGGTGTCTTCCTGCTCGCGAGCCCGTATTCGGCCGACGAGATCTGGAACCACCTCCCGGACGAGATCGAGAAGCAGATCATCGACAAGAAGCTCAAGTTCTACGTCGTCGACGCCGTGAAGCTCGCCCACGAGATGGGCATGGGCGGTCGCATCAACACGATCATGCAGACGGCGTTCTTCAAGATCGCCGACATCATCCCCGAGGCCGAGGCCATCGATCTGCTCAAGAAGTACGCCAAGAAGGCCTACGGCAAGAAGGGCGACGACGTCGTGAAGAAGAACTGGGACGCCATCGACGGCGCCTCCGGCGCGGTCTTCCAGGTCAAGGTCCCGAGCCAGGTCGCCGGCAAGCTCAAGATGCCGCCGATCATCTCCGGCGAAGCCCCGGAGTTCGTCCGCAAGGTCACGGCCGAGATCATCGCGCAGCGCGGCGACAACCTGCCCGTGAGCGCGATCCCCAACGACGGCACTTGGCCCACCGGCACGACGCAGTGGGAGAAGCGCAACATCGCCGTCGAGATTCCGCGCTGGGATCCGAGCGTGTGCATCCAGTGCCTCACCTGCTCCACCGTCTGCCCCCACGCCGCCATCCGCGGCAAGGTCTACGACGCCGACAAGCTCGAAGGCGCGCCCGCGACGTTCAAGTCGACCGACGCGAAGACGAAGGAGTTCAAAGGCAAGAAGTTCACCCTGCAGGTCGCCCCCGAGGACTGCACGGGCTGCGGCGCCTGCGTGCACGCCTGCCCGATGAAGGCCAAGGGCGCGATCAAGATGACCGAGCAGATCCCCCTGCGCGAGGCCGAGGCCGAGAACTTCAAGTTCTTCCTCGATCTGCCCGAGTACGACCGCTCGAAGTTGAATCTCGCCACCGTCAAGGGGGCCCAGCTCTGCCGCCCGCTCTTCGAGTTCTCCGGCGCCTGCGCCGGCTGCGGCGAGACCCCGTACATCAAGCTGCTCACCCAGCTCTTCGGCGACCGCGTCGCGATCGCCAACGCCACGGGCTGCTCCTCGATCTACGGCGGCAACCTGCCCACCACCCCGTACACGACGCGCGAAGACGGCCGCGGCCCCGCCTGGTCCAACAGCCTCTTCGAGGACAACGCGCAGTTCGGCCTCGGCATGAACATGACGTTCGAGAAGTTCAAGGCCACCGCGCTGGAGCTGGGCGAGAAGCTCATCGCCTCCGAGAAGGCCCCCGCCGAGATGAAGGCCCTTCTCGCCGAAATCCGGGACGCCAAGCAGGCCACCAGCGACGAGGTCGAGGTGCAGCGCAAGCGCGTCGCGACGCTCAAGGGCATGCTCGCCAAGTGCGACTGCACGACCTGCAAGCAGCTCCTCTCGCTGGCCGACTACCTCGTCCGCAAGTCCGTCTGGATCATCGGCGGCGACGGCTGGGCCTACGACATCGGCTACGGCGGCCTCGACCACGTGCTCGCCACCGGCCGCAACGTCAAGGTGCTCGTGCTCGACACCGAAGTCTACTCCAACACCGGAGGCCAGGCCTCGAAGTCCACGCCGCTCGGCGCGATCGCCAAGTTCGCCGCCGCGGGCAAGACGCAGCAGAAGAAGGACCTCGGCATGATCTCGATGACGTACGGCAACATCTACGTCGCGCAGATCGCCATGGGCTCCAACACCGCCCAGACGGTCAAGGCCTTCAACGAGGCAGAGGCGTACGACGGGCCGGCGATCATCATCGCCTACTCGCACTGCATCAGCCACGGCATCGACATGCGCACCGGCATGGACAACCAGAAGCTCGCGGTCGAGACGGGCCACTTCCCGCTGTACCGGTTCAATCCGGACAACGTGGCGCAGGGCAAGAATCCGCTGACGATCGACAGCAAGGCCCCGTCGAAGGCGTTCTCGGAGCAGGCCGGAGTGGAAATCCGCTTCAAGCAGCTCCAGAAGCTCGCGCCGGAGAAGTCCGCCCGGATGGTTGCCGAGGCCGATCGCAAGTTCAAGGCGAAGTACGCGCTGCTGACCAAGATGGCGGCGATGTACGAGCCCGAGAAGGCGTAGTCGCCATCGCGACCCCGTGATCCCGAAAGGGCGGAGCCAGCCGGCTCCGCCCTTTTTTCTTCTCTCTACTTCTCTCCGAAGACGATCGCCTCGAAGACCGTGAACTGCGCGCTGTTCCGCCAGTCGTCGGGCCGGAGCCCCGCCTTGAGCGCGAGCTGCGTGAGCGTCTCCTCGAGCGTCCACCCCTGTTCGGGCGCGACTTGCGGCAGAAACACGGCCATGCGCCCGCGCTTGCTCAGCGTCATGCCGTGCCGGCCGATTTCGATGTCGCGCCATGAGTCCACCGTCCGTTCCGGGGTCAACGCCGAGATCTCGATGTCGATCCCGTCGAGTTCGGACGGTTCCAGCGGCCGGAAGCGGCGGTCGCCGAACGCCGAATGCACCGCCAGCGCCGTGACCGCCTGGTAGAGCGGACGCTGCGCCACGATTTCGCCGATGCAACCGCGCAGGTCGTGTGATCGTCTCGTGTTGAGCGTGACGAAGCAGCCCATCGGCCGGCGCAGATTCTCCGTGGCCTCCGCCGCGAAATGGTCGGAAGCCAGCGCCTTGCCCGTCTCGAAGACGTGCCGGATGGACTCGCGCGCGAATCGAAGCAGCGCGCGCTTCTCCTCTGGCGTCAGGTAATCCGCTTCCTTGTCCGCCGCGGCGGAATCACCGCCTTTGCGCCGACCGTTCCAGTCCGCCCGGCCTGCCGCGCAGAGGTAGCAGACGAAACGCGAATCGTCGCCCGACTCGTCGGACGAGGTGGCGTAGTGGAGCCGCTCCAGCGCCGTGCCCGGCGGCATCATCTCGAGCAGGACCGTGATCGGATGACGGCCGCAGATCGTGGCGCCCGATGCGTCGAGGCAGTCCGCGAAGCCCGCGGCGTCCCCGGCGCGGATGCGTTCGAAAGCGGCGAAATCGGCTTGGCGCGCTCGAGACAGCGCCTCGCCGGCGGGGAAGGGCGCGTAGTCGAAGTCCTCCCCGTAGTGCGTGAAGTCGGAGCTGACAACGACCAGCGTCGCCTCGTCCACGATGGCGCGCAGCGCGGCCGCCGCGCGGCGGGCGGCGAGCGGATCCATCTGCCCGATGACAAGCGGGACGATCTTGAAATCCTTCAGCGCGTACTGCAGCATCGGATACTGGATTTGCGTGGCGTGCTCGTTGGCGTGGACGCCGTCGCTGCATTTCAAGTCCATGCCGCCGGCGATTTGATGGATGGCCTCGCGATCGACCTCAAGGCGTCCGTACGGCGTCGAGACGGCGTCCGACTCGGGGGCCACGAGACAGTTCGAGATGGCGGCGCGGTGACTTGGCGCGAGGAGCAGGACGCGCTTGAACGGGGCCCCGAGGATTTGCCGTATGCCGTAGGCTGCGGTTTGCGCGGAATAGGCGTAGCCTGCATGCGGCAGGATCAGGATGTTGGGCGGAGGCCCCTTCGGCTCCGGTGTCTTCGCGAGACAGTCTTGGATGACCGCGTCGAGCGCCTCGGCCGTCGCCGGATACCAGGAACCGGCGATCATGCTGCCGAGCACCCGGAGGCCGGCCCGGCCGGTTGAGCTGTTGTCTTGCATGGCGTGACCCTCCCTTCGAGCTTGGCGGTATTGTAATCCACCGCAGCGGGAGAGGCAAGGAGGAGATTGGACCCCGCGGAAATCGGTCAGTCGCCGGGGTAAAGCCGAAGGCCCCGCGAACGTAGAGAACACGCTCGGCGACCGCCCGATTATAGGGAGGAGTGAGTGGAGCATGGTGAGGAGTTGTGGCTGGGGGCACCCCAGACCCCGTTGATCTGGGGGCTCTGCTTGTTGCGGATGAAGACGATGTCGAGCTTGCCGTCCCGGACGTTCACGACGACGCTCCGCGTGGAGGGCTTGAAGCGTCCCCCGCCCAGGGCGAAGGGGTCGATGCCGCGAAGCGGCACGCCTTCAACTTGCACATCGAAGACGCGCCCCCCGGCACCCTCGATCCTGTCGTAGGCCTCGCAGAAGGTCAGGGTGACGCGGTGGCGCCCGTTGGCGGCGGGACCCAGAACCCGCTCATGCCGTAGCGCTCCGAACGGCACTCGGTCGCGATGTCGGCAGGGGCGCCGACGTCCGTCACGGCCACGCCGTCGAAGAACCCGGCGTCTTCCCGCCAGGCACGGCCCGCTGCATCCGTGAACGCCGCCGCAGCCCCGCAGGCGATTCGGATCGTTTCCGGCTCCGCCGCTGCCCCGCCTGCCAGGCTTGAAGCCGCAATCGCGGCCAGAACGGGAACGCCTGCATGTCGGATCAAGGTGTTTTTCATCGAAGAGCGACCTCTGTGGGGGCGTTGGTCTGGACGGGTGTCAACGCGCAGTCGAACAACCAGGCGAAAAGGGCGGGATCCGTGTAGAGCGGCGCGGAAATGTGCCCCATGCCGACGTACTCGCTGTAGCGGAACATGGGACGTCCGGCGTGCGTCAGCGTGACCGTGGTGCGCGTGTACCCCGTCAGAGAATCGGATGTCCGGCTCTCGACCGCCTCGCGGTTGCATGCGTAGTCGCGGTTGAGCTCGAGGGCCTGCCGGGCGATGGCGACGCGCGTCGCGTTGTCCAAGAGCCCGATGTGGTACCAGAGCGCCGTCCTCTCGGCGATCGCGTTGCCCAGATCGGGTTGGCTCTGCCCCGCCCCGCGGATGATGGCCGCGAAATGGCGCCCCGCTTCGGCCATGCCCCGCGCCAGAGGGAAGCTACCGGAGCCGCCCCGCGAGACCCCGGTCAGATAGACGCGGTCGAGGTCGATGCGATAGCTCGCGGCGATGGCGTTCGTGATCCAATGTCCCAGGAACCGGCCGTCGGCCTCGCCGTCCTTCTGATAGCTCAAGACGAAGGCCGGATGCGCCTGGGCGACGCCCGCGTAATGATCCTGGCCTTCGTTCCAGAATCCGGACACGAGCAGGGGATACAAACGCCCTGCGTTTTCGGGCCGGTCATAGCCCCACGGCCCCTTGAACACCAGCGTGCCGAAGGAATACGTCTTCGGCGCATCCGACGGATCGAAGGCCTCAGGGGAGGCGACATTCAAACCCGCATCGACGCCCATCGCCGTCATCGCCATCATCGCCATCGCTCCTATCATGGTTTTCATTGTCGGGTTTCGTTTCAGGTTTGATTGCAGTTTGAAGAACTTTTTTCATCGCGGAGACGCGGAGATCGCGGAGGAGGGCAGAGGGAGCACTGTGACTTGTCGTTTCACGGTTGAAAACCCGGGATTGTCTTCCCCGCGATCTCCGCGTCTCCGCGTTGCTCCTCAGCAAGCCGCCGCCGCCGACTCGACATCCGTACCGACGCGGCTACGACGCGTCGCCCACTCGAATGGCTCTGCCATTCGCCCGTGGGACTCGAACGGTCGTGTGTTTGGCGGCAATCGCTTGCCGCCAACGGGCAACCCGTCGTAGCCGGGTTGGTACTCCGCCGCAGGCCCATGCTGCGGAGTCCCGATGCTTTCAAAAAGTGGTGCCATCTCAATTTCCCCCAGATCAGGAAGTTTGAATCTTGAAAAACTTACCAAATTACAGCGCGAGGCCCTCGCTCCCCGACCAGCTCAACAAGCCGCCATTGCCGCCGCCGCCGCGTCGTGGAACGCGATCGTCGCGCCGCGTTCCACCGTGAACGCCGCGACGCCGGTTCTCGGATCGAAGTCGAAGTCGATCCTTGGCTCTGCGACGGGCCTTGCAAAGCCGCTCAGCTTCAGGCGGCAGGGGCCGCCGCCGTTCTGCGACTGGATCGACACGGACTCGAGGCGATGCGCGCGCCAGGTCGCCGCGGCTTCGAAGCAGCCGCGGGCGCAGAGGCCCGAGAAGGATCCGGACGCCCACTCGGGCGGCAGCGCCGGCAGCGGTTCAATGTAGTTCTCGTGGCTTTGGAGCAGCATTTCGGCGACCCCCGCCGTCGCGCCGAAGTTCGCGTCGATCTGGAACGGCGGATGCGCCGCCCAGAGGTTGGGATACGTGGTGTGCTCGAGCAGCATCCGGAACAGCCGGTAGGCGCGCGCGCCGTCCTTCGTCCGCGCCCAGAGCAGCATCCGGTGCGCCATCCCCCAGCCCGTCGAGCGGTCTCCGCGCAGATCGAGCGTGGTTTTCGCGGCCTCGATCCACTCCGGCGTCTCCGCGTTGATCGCGCAGCCGGGATACAGGCTCACCAGATGCGACACATGGCGGTGCGCGTACTCGCCGATTTCGCCGTAGGCCTTCTCCTCCCGGAACTCCTTGATCTGCCCCGATTCGCCGACCAGCACTGGATCGAGCCGCTTCACCTGCTCGCGCAGGAGCGCCGTGAAGTCGTCTTCGATTCCCAGCTCGGCCGCGGCGGCCAGCGTGGCCGTGTGGTTCTCGTAGATCATCTGCTGGTCGAACGCGCAGCCCGTGGTGTGGTAGTACTCGCCATTGTGCCGCTGCTCGGGCGAAGCCGAGAACGTGACCAGCAGCTTGCCGTCGTGCTCCTCGACGACTTTCGACAGATACCGCGACATCCCCGCCAGCGCGGGGTAGATGGAGTCGGCCAGCAGCGTGCGATTGTGCGAGAACTGGTACCACTCCCAGAAGAGCAGCGAGGTGAGCCCGCCAGTCCCGGGGCCCGAA
>Ga0116202_10001454_pt1 | contig 13863 bp, 10 predicted proteins | sample LakKivw325mmetaG_FD_94479 | JGI IMG/M metagenome (GOLD analysis project Ga0116202, IMG submission 94479) | Anoxic lake water microbial communities from Lake Kivu, Rwanda to study Microbial Dark Matter (Phase II) - Lake Kivu water 325m metaG | ecosystem: Environmental > Aquatic > Freshwater >...
CAGATGTGCTACCACTGCCCGGATGCGACAGTCCGCAACGGCCGCCTGACGCCGGTCTGCGTGGCGGACCGCATCAGCCCCCTGTCGGGCCAGTCAGAAGTCGACGAACCGCTCCGCGCAACGGTCTACGCCCACCTCGGGGAGCGTTAGTTGAGGATTAGGATAGGTCAGAGTTCAGAATGCAGATACCAGAGTGCAGAAGTTCCGGACGTTCTGAATTCTGCTTTCTGGTTTCTGAATTCTGAATTAACCTGTCCCGCCGCATGAGCCTTGGTGTCCGGCGCGGGCTGCTGCTTGCCGTCTACATAGTCCTCTTCTGGCTCGTGCTGCCGGCAGTGCTCTTGGGCAGCGCGATGTGGCTGGACCTGCAACTGGGCTGGCAGATTCCCTTCCGGTGGTACTGGCTTGCGCTCGGCGCGCTGGTTGCGCTCGGCTCAGGCATCATGCTCGGCGTCGCCATCATCCAGTTCCGCCATTTCGGCCGCGTGATGCCGGTCTCGGCCCTGCCGCCCGACCGGCTCATCCAGGCCGGGCTCTATGCGGTCTGGCGTCATCCTATCTACCTGTTCTTCGCGCTCTTCTTCGTCGGCGTCGGCCTGCTCGTCCGTTCGCCATCGCTCCTCGCCGTCGTCCTGCCCGTCTTCATCGCCGCCGAGGCCGGCTATATCGCTTTGGAGGAACGCGCCCTTGCCCGCCGATTCGGTCTCGTCTGGAAGAACTACTGCCGGCGCACACCGCTGCTGGTTCCGCACCTTGGATTCACACTCCTTCCTGCGTTCCGGCTGGTCACCTGGCTCCTCTTCCGTCTGCGCGTTCGCGGCCGGGAAAGTCTGCCCCTCGCGCCGCCGTTCTTCGTCATCGCCGCACACCGCAACTACCTCGACCCGTTCTTCATCGGCGCAGCGGTTGGGTTCCCGGTTCACTTCATCACCACCTTCGAGATGTTCCGCCGGCCCCTGCTCGCCGCCCTTTTCCGGCGGTTCCTCTGCATCCCGAAGAAGCGTTACCTCAACGACCTCTCGACCGCCCGCGCCATCGCCGCGCGCCTGAAAGAAGGCGCGGTTATCGGCGTCTTTCCCGAGGGGGAACGGTCATGGACCGGCCTCACCCAGGCGTGGAAACCCGAAGTGCTGAACCTGTTCCGCCGCTACCCGCAGGTGCCGATTGTCCCGGTGCGGATTTCGGGCAACTACCTTGCGTGGCCGCGCTGGGGTTCAAACCTCCGCCGCGCTCCGATTGAACTCGCCATCGGCGACCCGGTCCTTATCCGGCCCGAAGAGTCCGACGCGGGAATCGAGCGCGCCCTGCGCGCGTTCATCGAGCCGGACGACACCGGCCGCACCTGCTCAAGCCCGAACCGGAACGACGACCTGACGAAGCTGCTGTACCGCTGCCCTTCCTGCCGCAGCGAACGTCCGCTCGAACTGGTCGGCCGAGTCTTCATCGCCTGTGCGGACTGCGGACAAGAGTTCGCGGTCGGGCCGGACTACTCCATTACGTGGCATGAAGACGGCCAGCGTGTAGCGATGGCGCTTGCGGCAGCCTATGACCGCATCCGCATCAAGCCCGCGGACACCGCGGTCGCGCGGAGCGATGAAGCCGAACTCTGGGAAGAGGCGGGCGCCGAACTCCGGCCCGTCCTTGCCGGCACCCTGACGCTCGACCGCGCGAGCCTGCGTATCGAAGGTGCGGCCGGCTCGCGCACCATTGACCTCGCTCCACTCCGCTCGGTGACAACCGAGAGCAACCGCAAGCTCCAACTCTACGATGCCGCTGCGGGGCGGCTCTACCAGCTCACCTTCCCGAAGGCAAGCGTGCTCAAGTGGCAGGACCTCATCGTCACGGCCCTCCGCAGCGAACTGGGAATCGAGCCCAACACCCGTTAGATGCTCGACTACGGACGGCCAATCACCTGCCCGTCGTCGCTTGACCGCTGGTGCCGGCAGAAGAACCGGGTCCTGACCCGCACTCAGTTCGGCCTGCTTGACTTCTTCGGCAGCCTGCCTTCCTCGCCGCCCGCGGCGCAACTCTATGCCCGGGCCGCGCGCCGCCTCGCCGGCGCGTATCTCTACTCGCTGAAGGTCGAGCTGAACAACTACTGCAACCTCTCCTGCCGGATGTGCTACGTGCCGGCCGGCAACAAGGAGTTGCCGCGCGAGCAGGTGTTGGGGCTGCTCGACGATACCGCCGGTTGCGGCGTGCGGGTCGAACTGCTCGGCGGCGAGCCCCTCCTCGTTCCCGGCATCGCGGCCATAGTCGCGGCTGCGAAGCGCCGTGCCCGCTCGCCCTTTGTCACACTCTACACCAACGGCACGGCCGCTGAACCCGGTCTCTGCCGCGAACTCGCTGCTGCCCAGCTCGACGGCGCGCTCGTCTCGCTCATCTCCTCTGACGAAGAGACCCACGACCAGTTCACCGGCAGCCCCGGCTCCCACGCCCGCACCCTTGCGGGTATCCGCAACCTCCGGGCCGCCGGCATCAGTGTCTATACCTTCACCGCGGTCCACGCGCTCAATTCCGGCCACTGCCGGCAAATCAGCCGCTTCGCCCGTGCTCTTGACGCCCACGCCATCTTCTATCAGTACATCCCGCAGGCCAAAGACGACCCGCTCCAGATTCCGGCCGCGGACTGGGCCGGCGTGAAGCACTGGGCCCTGGTCGAGCAAAGCCCCGACCACGCCCGCTTCGTCCGCCGGTTCTACGAGCTGACCGGCAACGCCTGCTCCGGCGGGAACTTCGTGCTCACCGTCAAGGTTGACGGCTCGGTCCAGCCCTGCCCGTTTATCGCCGACATCCCGCTCGGCAATATCGCGACCGCCGACATCTGGACCATCTACCGCAACCGCTTCTCCAGCCCGGCGCTGGTCGAGTTCAAGGCGACGCCCGCGGACTGCGAGCCCTGCGCGTACAAATCCGCCTGCGCCGGCGGCTGCCGTGCCGGTAACAAGGCGCTCTATGGGACGTACGCAAGACGCGACAGCCGCTGCCTTGGTCCGCACGCCGGACCCTATCGCACGGCAGAACTGCTCGACCGCGCGCCCTCGTTCTTCTGATGCTCTACCAACTGGAGAAATGGTACTTCGACTTCCTGACCCCGGGCGGCGATTACTTCTTCGGTTACTTTGCGCAGGTCAGCCTCCTCGGCATGCGTACAAACGAGCTTGCGCTGCACCTGCGTCGGGCGGGAACGGACCGGCCGACCATATGGACCGGCCGGTTTCCGGCAACCATCGAGGAACGCGAAGGCGATACGCGCAGGGTCAACCTTGCGCACGGCTGGTTGGAGTTCGGCCCGGTTGCCCCCAGCTCCGAATCCGACATTGAACCACAGAGAACACAGCGGGTACGTAATCGGGTCCGGACCTCGCCCATCTCTGTGTGCTCTGTGCCCTCTGTGGTTAATCCTGTCTCGTATCCGGGGTCCAGCATCAACATCGAGCTGCCCGATGCCGCGGTCAAGCTCACGTATGCTGCCCTGCCGATACTCGACCCGGGCCTCGTGATTCCCGCGCGCCGCGGCGCTATCCTCTGGCAGCCACTGATGCTTGGTGCCGGGGTCGAAGGCGAAGTCCGCCTGCATGGCGAATCCGTGGCCGCGTCCGGCACTCGCGGCTACGTGGACTTCCTCCGGTCAACCGTTCTTCCGCCCTCCGTGCCGGTGCGCACGCTGTGTTGGGGTCGGGCACACGGCCCGCGTTGTGACCTCACATACACCATCGCAATCGGTATCGACGACGCCTGGTCGCGGCTCGTTGTCCGCGTCGGCGACAGAGTGCTGAGCGCTACAGATGTCACGGTCGAGCCCGCGGAGTGGGAGGTCTCGCCCGTGCTCGGCATCCGTTTTCCCTCGCGCTATCGGCTGCTGGCAAGCGGCCCAGGACTCCGCGTCGAGGCTGACGTTGTCCGCGACCGTGCGGCAGTCGAGTCGCAGTTCATCTCCGGGCCGTCGTTTCTCCGCCGTATCACCCGCAATCCGCGCGGGGTCAAGTGCACCGGCCGCGCTTTCGCCAAGGTCGAGCACGACGGGACGAGGGTCGAGGCCGAACTACCCATGGTGGACGAACATGCCATCTTCGACTGAGAGCGCCGGGGTGGAACAGCTTCTCTCTGTCCGGCACGTTGCCCGGGCGTTCGGCCGGAACCGGGTTCTGATTGACGCGAGCCTCTTCATCGGCCCGGGCGAAGTCGTCGGCATCACCGGTGAGAACGGTTCGGGCAAGAGCACGCTCCTCAACATCATCGTCGGCCGGCTGCGGCCCGATTCCGGAACCGTGACCGCATCCGGCCGCATCGGCTACTGCCCGCAGGAGATGCTCGTCTTCGACACTCTGACCGTGCGCGAGAACTTCCGCTTCTTTGCCGCGGCCTACGAAGTCGCCGACTGGCCGGCGCGGATGGACGCACTGCTTGGCCGGCTCAACTTCGGGCGATACGTTGACACGCCGGTGAGCCACCTCAGCGGCGGCACGCGCCAGAAACTGAACCTTGCCGTCGCCTGGCTCCACGAGCCCGACATCCTCGTCCTTGACGAACCTTACTCCGGCTTCGACTGGGAAACCTATCTCCACTTCTGGGACATCACCGCCGAACACCGCCGGCTCAACCGCGCCGTGCTCGTAGTGTCACACTTTGTCCACGAGCGGACGCGCTTTGACGCGCTCTACCGCGTCGCTGCCGGACGACTGGAACCGGAGAGCGTCAGATGAAACCGCCGGATTCGCGGTTCGGCACCGCGCTGACCTTGACCGCGCGGGAACTCCTCCGCAACCGCGTGGCCGTGCTCATGCTCTTCATTATCCCGACGCTCTTCTACACCATTGTCGCCCTCACGACCCGGACCGCCAAGGTTCCTTTCAAGCTCGCCTCGGTTGCGGGCAGCCCGCTCGCGCAGGTGAGCGAGCGCAGTTCCAGCCTCATCTTCATCGGCACGGCCGCGGTGGGGCTGCTTGCCGCCTTTCTCGGGCTCAGCCTTGTCCAGAAGAACATTGAGGCGAATCGCCGGCTCGTACTCTGCGGCTATCGCCCGGCCGAGCTTATCGGGGCAAGGCTGGTCGTGCTGCTGGTCGTTGTCGCGGTCGTCGGTACGTTCGTCGCCGAGCTGCTGCCGCTCTTCTTCACGCCGGAGCGATTCGTCCTCGTGATGGCGGGATTCGCGCTGGCCGGTTTCGTCTACGGCTGCTACGGCCTCCTCGTCGGCGCAATCTTCCGCCGCGAGCTCGAGGGAATCCTCTTCATCAGCCTGCTGGCTAACATCGACGCCGGCTGGCTCCAGAACCCGGTCTACTACGCCGGCGCGCAGAACCAGGTCATCATCCGCCTGCTGCCCGCGTATTACCCGTCGCAGATGAGCATCATCGCCGCGTTCACCCGCTACGGCGTGGGCCGGGCAGTGACGGGCAGCCTCGTCTACGGCAGCGCCTTCCTTGCCCTCGCCCTTGCCGTCTACTTCCTCCGCATGCGCATCCGCCGCCCGCGCCCGAACCCTATGACCCCGGTCTGAGTGGCAATCCACCGATTCCACAGATTCTCCGGACGCGGGGAGTGAGCCGCCGATGGACGCCGATGAACGCCGACCCGGCCGGAGAACATCCACAGATTCCCCGGACACTCGATCCCTTGATCTCTTGATCCCTCGATCCCTTTCCTTGCGCACTTGAGCACTCTCCTCCTGAATGGTCATTCGTGCTTGAATGGTCATTGACGCTTGGTCATTGATGCTTGACTGCAACCTGCCCCCTGCGAGCTGCAAACTCGTGCACGCACTCTGGGATACGATGGTACAGACGCTCTTGAGGGCAATGGCATAGACGCTCTGGGAGACGATGAACCAGACTCCCTGGGAGGCAACGGTACAGGTTCTCCGGGAGACTACGAACCAGATGCTCTGAGGGGCAGCGATGCAGATGCTTCAGGAGATTGCGAGGACCGCACTTCAGGAGGCAACGGAGAGGAGGCTCTGATGGGCGATGATACAGATTCTCCGGGAGACGATGAAGAGGACGCTCCGGCAGATAATGAAGGAGGGGCTCCGGGAAACAGCGGTATAGAGGATTCAATAGATGGCCTAGGGGACGGCGGGGTGGACTTTGCCAGAGACCAACTATCAAATTGAGAATCCTGAAGTTAGGATGCGGGCGGGCTTGATAGAGTTGTATCCTGTGGCTAAACTTCCCGAGCAGGGCTGAAGCCCTGCGTCAGCCCGCGCGTGGCCTGTCTCCTCACGGGCCACATCGTCTTGCATGTCCTGAGCCAGAAGCCATGCCCGGCCTTGGGTCCCTCTTACCACCTCTCTTCGTGCGTCCGGTTGTTTCTTCTGAGTCTGGGTTCGCTTGTGGATGCAGAAGAGGGATCGAGTGTCCGCCAGATTCGCATCGCCTGCGGATGCCTGGTCCGTCTTCGTGCGCTTCGTGTCTTCGTGCTGGCCGTCCTGGTCCGCTTCCGCTTGACTTCCGCCGGCCATACGGCATATTCCTGACGTGGTCCAGACCAACTGCCTCATGCCGGAATCGGCCGGGCCGGTTCCAGACGGCCGGCAGAGTAACCTGATGCCATGGCGATAGCGACGCTCAGCGGCGTGCTGGACATCGTTCGGGACACGGCCCGTATCGGGCTTGAGTATCAGCGCCAGGTCGGACGCCGCGCGCCGGAGTACAAGAAAGACGGGTCGGTGGTAACCGCTGCAGACCGCGACATCGAGGACGCGCTCTGCGACCGGATCGGCCGGCTTGCGCCGGGCTGCAACTTCGTTACCGAGGAGAGGCCACGGCAGTATCGCGACGGCGCCGAGTACACGTTCGTCATTGACCCCATCGACGGCAGCGACAACTTCAGCAATGGCGCGCCATTCTGGAGTATCTCGGTGGGTCTGCTGGACGCCGAACTCAGACCGGTCGGCGGAATCGTGTATGCTCCCCGCATTGACTTCCTGCTGTTCGCCGACATCGGCGCTCAGGCGACCCTGAACGGGGAGAGGATCGAGCGTCCCGAGCGTGAAGATGGGCTGTCCGGTTTGTCAACAATCCTCGTGTCATCGAGGGTTCATCGGCAGCTCGACCTGAGGAACTTCCCGGGCAAGGTGCGGGGGCTGGGCAGCGCCGCGCTCAATCTCGGCATGACCGCGGCCTATCCCGGCGTCACCGGCACGGTCCAGGATGACCGGGCGTTTGCCTGGGACATCGCTGGTGCACACGCTGCCCTGCTTTCGCTCGGATACGAAGTGGCCTACTTCGGCGGAGGAAGCATCGACTATCGTATGATGAAAGGCGGCAATTGGAAAATCGCAGGCTTCATTCTTGCGGCCAAGCCCGGCATGGCCGGAGAGCTTTCAAGATGCGTCCATCGTTTGTCGTGAAGCCCGGACGCAAGACACGCGGACCTGCGGTGACAGATGCCCGGATAGTCGTATCGAAGGACGGGCCGTATCTGGTGTCGGGCGGGTTGCCGCTGCGCAAGGAGCGTTCCAAGGTCGGCCGGTCAGGAGAGCCGGAGTGGTGGGTCAAAGGCGAACGATATTCGGTCGGAAAGCAATACGGGCTGTGTCGCTGCGGCCGCTCCAAGACCGCGCCTTTCTGCGACGGGACGCATTCGCGCGTCGGCTTCGACGGGACCGAGCGGGCGAGCCGAAAGACGTATGCGCAGTTGGCAGAGAGAACGGAGGGACCGACGCTTGACCTTGACGATGTCGAGGCCCTGTGCTCATCGGCGCGATTCTGCATGGCCGGGCAGGGAACGTGGGACCTGACTGAAGGTTCCGACCACCCCGGCAAGAGGAAGAAGGCAGTCCGACAGGCCGGCAACTGCCCGTCGGGCAGGCTGGTCGTTTATGACAAGAAGACCGGCAAGCCGATTGAGCCTGAGTTCGAGCCGTCGCTCAGCGTTACCGAGCACCCGCAGAAGGGCGTGAGCGGACCGGTATGGGTGAAGGGCGGCGTACCGATTGTATCAGCGGATGGCAGCGTCTATGAGATACGGAACCGCGTGACGCTCTGCCGCTGCGGCCAGTCGAGGAACAAGCCGTTCTGCGACGGCAGCCACATCACGGCGCGGTTCACCGACGGCGACAAGAGCCTGAAGCGACGCAGGAAGCATCGTACCGGCAATCACCAGTTGCTGGTTAGGCGGTGCAACCCGGGGTACGCAGTGGGCGATTCGCGGCGAACCAGTTGACATGCGTGCACGCGAAGTCTAAAATCCTGCGACGCCATGCTTGACAAGGCAGGTCGAGTGACACATAATGAAGTCGATCATCCCATCGGGCAGTTCGCTGTTCCGGTGGTCCCGCGTCCTTCGGGGCGCGGTTTCTTTTGTTGCGGGGAGGTGACAAGTGGCCAAAGTAGCCATTTTCGTTGACGGCTTCAACGTCTACCACGCACTACAGCGGGCCCCGGCATACCACAAGTACAAGTGGCTGGACTACGCTGCTCTGGCTGGCTGCTACGTCGGCGCCGCCGACACGCTTGAGAAGCTCTACCTGTTCACCGCCTTTGCTACGTGGAACCCCGACAAGGTCAAGCGACACCAGATGTATGTCAGGCTGCTGCGGCAACGCGGCGTAGAAGTCGTGCTGGGCAAGTTCAAACGCAAGGACAAGACCTGCCGGCTGTGCCACCGGGAGTTCCAGACTTTCGAGGAGAAGCTCACCGATGTGAACATAGCCATCCACATGTTTCGCGGCGCCTATCTCGACGAGTATGACAAGGCCATCCTCGTTTCCGCCGACACCGACATCATTCCCGCAATCCGGATGATACGCGACCTATTCCCGACCAAGCAGGTCGGGGTTGTCGTGCCAATCGGCAGCTTCGGCATGGAACTCAAGCAGGAGTGCGACTTCCACTTTCAGATGAAAGAACGCCAGCTTGCGCGCAGCCAACTGCCGGATGAGGTCGATGACCCGCTTCTGGGTGTGGTGCGTCGGCCAGAAACGTGGAGGTAGGACGGCGCAGGGCCGGGGAGTTCCACGAGGTCATTCCTCAGACTGCTGATCCGGGATTCACAGGCTTTGCGAAGCGGCGGTGCGGGCTAGAACTGGGTCGTCAGGCGGGCGGAGAGGGTGTGGGTTGCGGTTCCCGAAAGCGGCAGGGCGGAGGAGTAGTTGAGTTGGAGGTAGAGGAACTTGAGCAGGTTGACGTTGAACCCCGGCCACCGGCTAGCGGGACAAGTATGTCTTGCCGAAGGTCGTGGCCGGAATCACTCCGTTAAGGAAGTCTGACAGCAGCGGGCTGCAGGTTCCGGATTCCACTTCCTTAACGGCCCGGCTCAACTGCTCCGCCGATATCAACCGGGCGTTGTAGGCATCGCTGAGCCGCGCCAGCTTTCTTTCCTTGGAAGCGGCCCGCAGCATCTGCGGGTTCGGCGAGAGCTGCATCGCGTCCGGCCGGCCAGATAGCTGCGGGTGCTGCTCCATGTTGCGGAGCGACATCGCCTGGGCGGCGACGATGTCGGCCACGTAGCGCCAGGCTTCGCCCGGCTGGACCCAGCCGTCACGATTGCCGAGGTCGTCAGCGTGTCCGGAGAGTGCGGAGAGCAGATAATAGGTGAAAAGGCCGTGGTTCGTCGCGTCGTAGTCGGCCGCGGCTTCGTCTGTGGCACAGGCCGTGAGCATGGTCACCGGCGGCACCGGCTGTTCGGCTCGCTTTGGGACTTTGCGAACCGGGGTAATGCCGCGCTGGCCCGGTACGGGGAGCGAACGGCCCCTGCCGCTGAAGCACGCATCGAGCGCGGCGAAGGTTCTCCCCGGCCCGACCGTAGCGAGTTCGCCCTCGACGTCGTCAACCGCGAGACCCGTCTCTTCAAGATAGGTCAGGTCGCAGTCGAACGCAACAAGGAAGCGCCGTGAGGCATCTTCGCCGGTTGCCGGTCTAGCGGCGCCGTGGCCCGAGTAGTAGAAGATGGCTGTTCCGTTCTTCGCTTTGGCCTGAGCAGTCAGCCACGCCAGGTTCTTCTTGATCTTGGAGCCGGTCGCCGCGCTATCGAGCAGGATGCGGGCGTTCGATTCCGGCACCCGGCCGCCGGTGCGACTGGTCATTGCGCGTACGAACGCTTCCGCGTCGTCGCGCGCGAACGGACAGGGCGCGACCTCCGGCAGTTCGTGGCTCGCCACGCCGACAGCCAGCACGAAGACATCGTCGCGATTCGGCACATCAAGGGTGTCGGCCGCGACCGCGCTCGTGGAATCGGCTCTGGCGGTCTCGGCCGGTGGCTCAGGTGGTTTGACTTCGGGTGGCAGAATCCGAGCGAACGTGACACCCGGCGCGTAGAGCCCCGCCCGGCCGAAGTCAACCGCCGCATCCGCAGACATTCCTTTTCTCTCGTAGATTTCGCCCCGGCGGAAGCAGAGCTCTGCTGTGCGGGCGCTGTCGGCCCGGCGCATCGACGGCACGATTGCCTTCGAAAGCAGCACCAGCGCCGTGTCGACCTGGTTCAGATGCATCTGTGACAGCGCCCGCTGTTCGACGGCGTGCGCCGAACCGGGTTCGCGCGCCATCAACTCCGCGTAAGCACGGTCGGCCCACCAGTATGCCCGGTTGTCGAAGAACCAGTCGGCTGCAACCGCAAGGCCGACGGTGTCCGGCACGGCTCGTATCAATCCGCGGTTATACTCCCGGGCTGCGGCGGAGTCCATCCGCGCGAGGCTGAGCGCGAGTCCGTGGAGAAGCAGCATCTGCCAGGAAGTAGTGTCGGTGAACTCCGCGCGCTGGAGGACGGCGAACGCGTACCCCGAGTCTCCTTTGTTCAGGCAACTTGTGGCGCGCGCGAGCAGGTTCTGCTGACCGAGCTTCATGAACCACGTCAGGTCTTCTGCCGACCGTTCCCTGTCACCCAGCCCCAGGCGGACCTCGGCGCGGTTGCTGTAGACCTCAGCGCTCAGGCTGGGTTCCTGTTGGATGGCAGTGCTGTAGTCATCGAGCGCTGAGTCGAGCTGGTTGATAGCCTTATACGCGTCGCCTCGCAACATCCGTACATAGGCGAACTTCGGCATCACCCGCAGCAATGCCGTGAAGTCCCGGATTGCGGCGGCGGGTCGCGATAGCGCCAGATTCGCCTGCCCGCGCATCTGCAGGAACTGAGGGTAGTACACGTCGGTGGCCGGTATCGAGCCAACCATCCGGACGACATCTTCGTAGCGTTCGGCGCGCAAAGCGTCGCCGACCTGTCTGGTCGTCAGTTGGTGCACGCAGGCTGCGGCCAGAAATATCGGAGAGAGCAGGCCAAGAACCCGCAGCCTTCGGTTTCCGTTCATCAGCTATCCCCTGGTTGCTACGAGTCTGACCCGGATTGACCGTTCCGCGTAGGGTGTCGGGGTCGGGAGGGTGGCGACAAACGCGCGGAGGCCGAGGATTCGGTCGCGGAGAGTCCCAGGCACGGCGAACAGCGAATCGAGAGGCAGCGGCAACCGGCACGCGAAGACTCTGATAGTCTCAGTGCCGAACGGCGGTCGCACTTCCAGGGTCCAGCCCTGGTCGGTGGCATCGGGTATCCGGTAGGTGTTTCCCGCCTTGGCATGGAGCGGGTGGTCGGGCTGGCTGGGTGTGAGGCCTTTGATCGAGGACGTGTCGGCGCCGATATCCATTATGTAGGCGAGACAGTCCTCCGAGGCTTTGAGGAAGACACGTACCGTCTCGCCGGCGGCAAACTGCGGCTCATGGCCGCGGTCGGTCCAGAGCTCGAGCCTGAGGCCGGAGGGTTCGTATGCTTCAAACAGCACGTCTGACGCTCCGTCTCTCAGTGCGACGTCGCCTTGAGGAATCCCGGCTCCGCCCATGGTTTCTGCAGCCTGGGGTCTCTTTGACGAAATGAGGAGCAATGCGACGACGGCGGCCAGGCCCGCCGCGCAAGCCAGTAGAAGCCCGGTGCGCACGCGGCGCCGCGGACGAGCGTGCCGGGGGCCGATGTCAGCCTGCGGAGTCTCTGGTCCAGAACCTCGAAGCAGGCGCTCAACCGAGTCAGCCAGGCGCGCCAGGTGAGCATCTGAAGGCGGGTTCGATGCCTCCAGCCAGTGCTGGGCGCTGACCAGATACTCCATGTGCTTTGAGAGAACAACGCTGCCCAGCTTGATGGGCACGATGCGAACGCCCTTGCTTACCGCTCGTTCTACCTCTCGCTGCACATGTGGCGAGTCGTTGGCCTTCTGGGAGAGGACAAGGACGAGTACCTGGCAGTTGTTGATCGCGTCTATGATACCCTCGGCCCAACTGACCCCCGGCGTGATGTCGCGGGACGCAATCCAGGGCGAGAGGCCTCGCTGCTCCAGAAGCAGGCAGATACGTTCGGCCACCGCCCTGTCTTCGGACGAATGGCTGACAACGACCTCACAGCGGCAATTCACCGTGAGTAACTTTACGCCCGGTTCGGTTCTCGTCAAGGGTGAGACGGGCCCGGTCGCGTGGCTGCCTGGTGCGGGCTAGAACTGGGTCGTCAGGCGGGCGGAGAGGGTGTGGGTTGCGGTCCCCGAAAGCGGCAGGGCGGAGGAGTAGTTGAGTTGGAGGTAGAGGAACTTGAGCAGGTTGACGTTGAACCCGGCGGCCGGGCGGAGGGACGTCGTCCATGGGTCGGGAACCCAGCCTGAACCCGCGGTGTGGAAGTTGCGCTGTTCGCGGGCCACGCCGAACCCGGCAGTAGCATATGACCGCGCGTTGAAGCGGAAGAGCGCCTCGATGTTCGGCGTCAGGGTCCGTGGCCGCAGGGTCGTGGCCGCGCTGTAGTACTCCTCGTCAAATCCGTAGGTTGTGGTGAGCCGGGTGCGGAGGAGTTCGTTCCATGGCATGTTCCATTCGAAGTAGAGGTTGCGGCGGGTTATCTGAGGCAGGTCCGACGCTGCTCTCTGGTTGAAGAGCGCCGAGAACATGCCGAGGCGCGCCGGCTCGTACTCGACCTTCAATTCGTCCTCGGTCGAGGGCTTCAGGTCAGGCAGCCGGTAGTACGCGGTTCCGCTCCGTCCGATGGTCCGTTTGGCACGCAGGGTGAGGCCGGCAAAGGGCTGGAGTTGAACCGTGCCATAGAGCGTGCGGAGGTCGTTCGCCGAGGAAATGCCAGCCGAGTCAGGAAGGGAGGAGAGAGGAGAAAGGAGCAGGAGCGGAGGGACATAGGCGGAGTCGAGGTTGCGGCAGTACTCGTCGAAGTTGGAGCCGGTGCCGACCGAGAAGTTGACGATTGACAGCTTTGACCACCAGCGGCCGGGCGCGACCTGCAGGTTGTTGTAGAAGTAGCTCTCGAGTGCGAGGTCCTGGCCGGTTTCGAGCGGACTCGCCTCGGATTGGAGGTTGTAGGAACCGGTGTAGAAGAGGCCGGGCACGACGTCGATGTTGAGCTGGCCGCGAAGTTCATCCTCGCGCCGCGACTTCCTGTTGTCGCTCGACAGCCCGTTGTTGCGGTACCGGACGCTGCCGCGGACCGGGAAGGGGAGCGAGAACGTCGCCTCGGCGATGTATTCCAGAGAGCGCTCGGACGTGTCGGAGAGATACGCCCGGTTGCCCGAATACTCAAGCGCGGTATTCTGGACGATGCCGTTCAGTTTGAGGTTGGACTTGAGAAGATTGAACTCGTAGCCGGCGTTGATTTTGGCCCGGAGCTTGTTGACGTCAGGCAGGCGGTCGCTGGCCAGGAGCACGAAGCCGTTCGGGTACTTCGGGTTCGAGTAGCCGAGCTTGCCGGTGATATACTGAACCGGTTGGTACCAGTGCGGCAGTTCGCACTGCAGGTCCTCCTGGTAGTCGCGGCGGAATGTGCCGTCGAGACGGAGTGCTTTGAGCGGCTCGATGCCGGCGGCGAAATCGACCGTCTGGCGGAGCGGGCCATAGCGCCGGTCTCCCGCGCCGAATTCGTTGAACCCCTCGGAGTAGCCTTGATACCCGGCTGAGGCGC
>Ga0116202_10001455_pt1 | contig 13862 bp, 9 predicted proteins | sample LakKivw325mmetaG_FD_94479 | JGI IMG/M metagenome (GOLD analysis project Ga0116202, IMG submission 94479) | Anoxic lake water microbial communities from Lake Kivu, Rwanda to study Microbial Dark Matter (Phase II) - Lake Kivu water 325m metaG | ecosystem: Environmental > Aquatic > Freshwater >...
AAGATTCTATCTGCCCTTGTACATATTGATAGGAGGGGCTTCCTATATTGTTTTTATGAGGCTATTTCGGGTAATGAACAAATCAGACATCGCTTTATTGAAGGATTTTCTTCCAAAAAGGCTTGAATTCATAGCAGATATTCTAGGGAAGCTATTAGTAGTATAAAGAGACATTATGTGAATGTTCCTTATGGGGGAAAGTAGCTTTGAGTTTAGGTCAAGTTTTGTATACTTGCTATTAACCACGGAAATGAGGTTTTGACATATACTTCAGATTTTGGGAATTTCCGTCTTAGTAAGCTTTGGAAAGAGCCCTTTGTGTACCTTTGAATATGATCTGAATCTTCTCCCAACCTTGGCAAATTCTTCAGCGATGCGATGTTCGCCAATCTGAATAAGATGCTATTGGGAACACTTATTATCAGGGAGTTTCTCGTCATTCTCCTCAATTCGTCAAGAGCTTTCTCTGGCTTTTCGAGGTGTTCTATGACCTCCAAGCAGATAGATGAATCGACAGACTTGTTCTTCAAGGGAAAAGAATAGATACTGGCATGTATGAAATGAATGCTTGGGTTCCAATTTCTCGCGGCCTTCAATGCTTCTAAACTCAAGTCTGCTCCTACGAAACGAGATACCTTCCGGCTCCGATTTATATGATTGCACACGACTCCTTCGCCACACCCAGCGTCCAGAATTGTTTCAACGTGTTCGGGGATTAGTTCTAAAATCATATCCAAAAAGTTTCGGATCGCTCTCTTTTTTAGAGGGTTTCTAGTCGAGTATTTTTTCCATTCGCTCTCTCGCCAACTGTTTAAAGACGCGCGGTTCAAGCAAGTTCTCCTTCTATAGGTAAGCCTAAGTCGATTGAGGATTTGTCAGTTAGACATTTCAGACTGACAGTGATTTTTGGCTAATTTATTAAAAAGGACGATTTAGATATTTGTATCTCTCCTATCTTAAACCCACGGTTTAGAGCGCAGGTTGGTTAAGCAAAGTTGCGCGTGGTCCATGTGACTCCATCTCTTGATATGATGCGTCCTAGTGGAATCGATGTTCACGTCTATGAGTTAGTCAGGTCGCTGTCAAGTAGGGGAGAAGAAGTTGCGGTATACACCTCCATGAATTGTGGTAGAAAGGACCTTTCCCAAGTGGAGTTTCATCGCTTTCCCATATATGGTGTTTCAGATTTGCCTTTTCTTGTGAGGAATATTGAAACCTTCCGAACTCTGATTAAACGCGCGTGGCTTCCTATTCACACTCGGACATTTTTTGACGAGTTGAGTAGGGAGCGCGACATCGTTCACATTCACGGGCATGAGTACCCTGTCAGCTTTGTTGCCATGTTGGCAGCTAAGAAAGCGGGTATTCCAACGGTGCTTACGATCCACGGTGTGGAAAGGGGGCTCGAACATATGCCTTCTTTTCTTCTGTTGAGGAAGGCTGCTCGTCCAACTTTCTTTAGTTTTGTAGTAAATAGTGCGGATGTGGTCGTTGCGCCGTCTGACCAAGTCTTGCAGATTCTGGAGAGATACAGGCCGAAGCGGGTGGTCAGGATACCCCACGGGATCTCTTTAGAAAGGTTTCGGGGCCTGGAGAGAGGTTCCGATTATGTCCTCTACTTGGGAAGGCTTTTTCCTGTTAAGGATCCAGAGGTTTTTGTTAAAGCCGCCTCATTGATATCTGAGAAGGTTGACATAAAGTTCTTAATGGTTGGATACGGCTCGCAGAAAGCGTACTTGGAGAATCTTGTGAAAACACTGGACATATCTAACAAATTCAGATTTGTCGATAGTGTTCCGTATGATATGGTTCCAAAGATTATGGCAGGCGCATCTGTCTTTGTTGCACCTGGAATCTCGGGTTATTCGCTTCTTGAGGCAGCATCTGCAGGTGTTCCCATTGTGAGCGGCAGAATAGGTTGGAACATCTCATGTATTGGTAGAAACTCGGCTATCTACGTAAACCCTCGGGACGTAAAGGGGCTTGCTGAAGCGGTTGTGAGGATATTGACTGATGAGAACCTTGCGAAAGAGCTTTCAAGCAAGGCGAGAAGATTTGTTGAGTCTCATCGTGATTGGGACACTTTAATAGGTCGGTATGTAAGAGTTTACAGTAGCGTCCTAGAATGAATTTAGCTTGGGGTTGTTGTAATGTCTTACAATAAAGGTTACGAAGAAGGATTAGCTGAAGGTTTCATTGTGGGATCAGGACTAGAATTATCTAAGCACACACATTGTATCAAATGTGATTACGAGATCCCTAGAAACGCAAAATATTGTCCTCGATGTGGGGCCAGACAACCCCCAACAGACTGGTGATTGATATTGAACAACAGGGCACCTTCATTGAAGATCTGTTCTTGATATCTTAAATGTCTTGAGAATCGTGATCTTTGTCTCTCAAGAATAAAAGGGAATGTTTAAATCAATCGTGTCAAAAACCGTTTTCAAATGATAGGGGTATTAAAGGCTTGAGTCTTCGGTCTTTGAGAGAAAAGAAGTACACCCTGATAGACTTAGCAGTTCTTGAGTTCTTTGTTGTACTGGTTGCAAGCCTCGTTTTTCCAGGTATTCCAAGATTTGCCTTTTGGGAAGGCTCGCCTATAATGAACCTCGCTCGTGTTAATATTATCGTTGAAAATCTTCCGAGAGTCCCTGACTGGAACCCTTACTGGTACTTTGGTTCTCCAATTCTCAGGTATTACCCACCTTTTTTTTACTATTCGATGGCCTTTGTAACATGGATTTCAAATCTAAGCTTGTTCGAGGCTTTCAGATTATATACATACATCATTTTTTCGATAGGGATTTTGTCGGTTTATCTGCTTGGAAAAGAGATTTGGCTAGACAGGATGGGTAGTTTTGCCAGTGCCATGCTCTTCCTCACCGCATCCAACATATGGGTATACTGGAACATTGGCTCGACCGAGAACATATTGGCTGTCCTCTTTGCGGCTCCATCGTTGCTCCTTCTTTTCAGAGCATTCAAAAAGCCGACGCTCTTGAACATTGTTTCCTTCGGCATGGTCGTCACGACTACGTATCTTACGCATTTGGCGAACGCCCTTATCTTCACAATAATAATCGGCTTCGTATGCTTAGTATGGTTGACATTAGAACACAGTGTAACGTTTTTGATAAGGTTGCTTAAGGTAATGGTGCCATCCATATTAATCGTTTTGGGGATAAGCCTCTTCTGGTACTTACCCTTCTTTAATCAGGGCGGTCTCTCCAAGTTCACTGCTCTGGGGCTTTTGTCTGCGCCTGGTGCTGCTGGAGGAAGTAGCGTCTTTTTTAGTCAGCTCACTTACGTTTTGGGCTTCGAGTTTGTGCGGAATCTATGGTCTCCTGGCTTCGGACATTTTCTTTTGGGGGCCGCTGGCTGCGTTCTTGCCTTCAAGTATGGGACCGCTCGTGCGAAATACATTATCGTCGCAGCCGCATTATTTCTCGTAACCTTTGTACTTTGTTTTTCGAGATGGCTATATATCCCCATCGGCCTTCCGTATAGGTTTTCACCTTACTACTCTCTTTTCGCGGCCCTCTGTGGCGGTTATGCGGTTCAACGAGTTAGCTTTAAGTATCTTCAGATCACCCGCGACAAGCAGATGGCGGTTTTGATTAGCAGTTTGATTCTTGTAGCCTCGATTTTCCCATCGATTGGTGCTGTTTCAGGGGCTTATGCCAACAGGGAGTTAGAGACCTCGGAACCCGATGTGTTGACTTGGCTGAAGAACCATATCGAGCCAGGAGAATGGGTGATAACAAATGACTTGTTTCTGGAGTGGAGGATCAACCTCTACACCTCGATCGGGCAAGCCGGAGGATGCGACCTCTACGCCAGAACGAACGACTTTGCTTACACTTACTGGTATTTCATCATTTTCAAGCAGAACTCAAGTTATCTGCAATATCTTTCAAGAAACTTTAATGTGAGATACCTCCTGTTTCAAAGAGCGCCGACGAATCTAACTGGAATACAGGAAGTCTATTCTAGAGTCTACGAGGTGGAAGGCTTCAACTCATCCTTCGTTGAGGTGCTTGGCTCGGATAGTTTAACCGTTCTCTTTTTTGGTGACAAGGTCGAGTACGCCAGACTTTTTGAATCGGTGGCTCCACTGAACTCGTCTGACATCGTGCTCATCAATGGTGGAGAATATGTGGAAGACTATTCTATAGGTGACCTTGGTCGTTTTGATGTCATATACCTTAATGGGCTGAGATATAGAAGTATTTCAAATCTTTCAGAACTTCTCAGCAGTTTTGCAGAAGAGGGAGGGGGGATCATTCTTGACACGGGTGACTTTCCTTTTGGAGGCAACATGAGCGGAATTCCGGCTCCTTTTCCTGTTTCGGAAACCAGCTTTACAACCTTGTCTTTTGAGTTAGCTGAGGCTGTTCCGAACAATATAACCGCGGACATCAACTTTACGAGATTTTCTGTAGGAGCCTACGATGCGTCATCCGCCAAGACTTTGAGAAGTGATAGCGTGGTCTTGATCAGTGATGACGGCAAACCAGTTCTGGTTTTTTGGAAATATGGGAAGGGGAGTGTTATCTGGAGTGGGTTGCGGCTGCCTTATCATGGTTTGCTCTATGGGAACTTTGAGGAGATGAAGCTGCTAGAGAGTATGATAAGGAATGTTACAACTGTTACTAAGGAGAAGTCTTATGCTTCAGCCTCATTTGAATTCCCAAACGCAGACGAGATTGTAGTTGATGTAAGAAACGCAACTTATGGGGATGCCCTTTGGGTGAAGATGAGTTACTATCCTGGGTGGGTTGCTTACATCGATGAGAAGACTCTGGCCGTGTTCTTGGCTGGACCAAACATGATGATGGTTCTTCCAGGTCTGAATGGGGATTACTCGGTTAGATTCAGGTTTGAAAAGACTTTTGACGTCCAGATAGGGGAGGCTGTTTCAGTCATTAGCGTAATAGCTCTTTGCGTCGTTGTCACTTATGATCTGGTAAAGGCATGGAGAAGAAAGAGAAGACTGGCTAAGCAGGAACCTCTGTGGTAGTAAATATTGGGCCCTCACGTCGATTGAACACCGTTTAGAAGCTTTCTCTCTCAATCGGTCGATTCGTCGTGCAGAAGAATGTTGTTCCAGATTCTGATAGGAAGGCGTTCGTTTTAAGAAAGATTATATGGCTGTTTTTCTTTTGCTTTGATTTAACAAAGAATACTAAACGAGGGGGCTTTTCCTTTCTCTTAAAGTCTGGGGTCCGGCTATTTCTAAGGACATTTCTTAAGATCCTTTTCCCAAATAGATATGAACAGTATTGGGAGTGTCTGGTCTCATCGTATCATAAGATTACCTACAGCATAACCAGTACATCCACCTTGCCCGATGGCAACCTACTCATTTATCGCCCTTATTCTTGGGATAAGAATACTATTGACGAAGTTTACTCATCCAGAGTATATGATGAACTTTTTAGGCCTTCGAAAGGTTCTGTTGTTTTTGACATCGGGGCGCACATCGGAATCTATACTCTGAAGGCGTCTAAAATAGTCGGAAATAAAGGTTTAGTAATCTCGGTTGAGCCAGAGCCTCAGAATTTTTCCTTCCTTCTTAAAAACATAAAATTGAACAGACTTGATAATGTTAACCCCATTAATGTTGCATTGGGTTCAAAGAAAGGGCATGTGTGTCTATACTTGTGTGAAGACAATACCGGAGGGCATTCTACCGTTGTTAAATCTGGCCGATGGATCCAAACTCGTCTAACGACTTTAGATGAATTAGCGGATCAATTCAACTTGACGAAAGATGTTTTCATAAAGATTGATGTGGAAGGTGCTGAACTTGAGGTTTTGAAAGGGCTCGAAAAACTCATCAAAAAACACAAAATCCACATCGTTTCTGCAGCCTATCATACACCCACCCAAGCAAATGAACTGAGAAGCTTCCTAGAGTCAAAAGGATTTAAAGTAAAACTTTCTGAGCGTGCCAATCAAATATTTTTGGACGCATCTAACTAACTTCACACAGTCTGTTTCGAGGACTCCTATCTCAAAAACTTCCTTTCCCTAATGGTCTCTTCGAATTGGTATCATTTTAAATGGTAAATCCGTTAGACCGTCATCAACAATGATTACTTCGACTGTACGATATCTTTGAGAATGAACTTCTAACCAATCTTATGTATCCCTCTTCGTTTTATATTGGTATCATGTACCTGTTGGCTTGCCTTAAAGACAGGAGGGTGAAGCATAAAATAATACGAACTAAAATATGATCTTGTGAGATTGAATGAAGATTGGCTTGACCGCAGAGATTTTCCCGCCAGCTTGGGAAGGAGGACGATCATACCGAATCTACGAGACAGCGAAGGCCTTGGTCTTGCTCGGGCACGAGGTTCATGTGTACTGCCATGGATTTCGCGGTGCCCCAAGGGCCGAATTCATGGAAGGTATACATGTCCACAGGGTCGGTTTAAGGGTTCCCTCAATCATGTCTTATTTTAAGAGGGTGGTTTCGACTTCTCTTTTTTTACCGTTTCTATCTGGAGAAAGATTTGATGTTCTGAACGCCAATACGCTATTTCCTCCTCTACCAACTTACTTCGTTTCAAAGATCCAGCGGGTTCCTGTTGTTTTAACAACAGACGGGCTCCTCTATCCCAGGCTTAAGAGGCTTTCCTTGTCTGAAAAGGGTTGGCTGATGGGAGAGCTTACGATATGGCTGGAGGAGTACGTTTCAAGAATGAATTATGATGCTGTAATCGCGGTAAGCAACTATGTGAAACAGGAAATGGTTGGATTGAGGGTTCCACCAGAGAAGGTATTTGTTGTTTACAGCGGCGTGAATTTGAAGCTCTATGATTCGATTAAGGGGTCAAAAAGAGAGGGGGAGAGTGTAGTTTTTGTGGGCAACCTTCTTCCACATAAGGGGGTTAGAGATTTGATCTTTGCCTTCCAAAAAATAAAGAAGGAGTTTCCTGAGCTAGTTTTGAACATTATAGGTTCTGGGCCTTTGCTTGACTCTCTTAAGGTTCAGGTTTCTGAATTGAGGTTGAAGGATAGCGTCTTCTTCTACGGAAGGGTCTCCGAAAGAGATAAGATAAGGATGATAAAATCTTCAAAATGCCTAGTTTTGCCTTCGATTATGGAGAGTTTTGGGCTCGTTTTTTTGGAAGCTATGGCGTGCAAAAAACCAGTCATAGCTTATGATATCCCAGCTGCAAAGGAGACGATTTTGGATGGTTACAACGGGTTTCTAGTTCCTCGAAAAGATGTAAGTTGTCTTTCAGACAGAATAGCTGAGGTTCTATGTAACGTTCCCAAGGCCAGGACGATGGGAAGACATGGTAGGAAACTTGTTGAAAGAGAGTTTACATGGCAGAGGACTGCTGAAAAGACATTAGCAGTTTATCGTGAAGTCCTACATTTCTAACACATTTAGAGGATTAATCTTGACAGAGCCTTTTAGTGTCGTGATGCCGGTGCATAATGAGGAAAAACTCCTTCGAGTTTCTCTTCCCTCGATTTACCAGTTAGACCCAGATGAGGTGATATTGATCTTAGATAGACCTGCGGATCGAAGCGAAGAAGTGGCTAAAAAGATAGGTAAGAAACATGACTCGGATACTCGGATAGAGGTTGTTTGGAAAGAGGTAGATTGGAGGTTTCGTGTAGCGTATTTGCGATTTTATGGGTTTAGTCTTGCTAGAAATGGCATGATTTTATCGACGGATGCGGATTTTCTGTTGGATGAAGGAATTAGAAATTATCTTGAAGAAGTTAGAAGTGGCAGATACGGTTTGATAAGTTTTGGTGTTCTTGATTATCCTCTGACTTACAGGTCTGTTATGAGTTTGATTATGTCAAAGATTTTTCGGTATAAGAGCTTTGCTGGCCCTATACTTTTTTCCAAAAAAGCTTGGTTAGAAAGCAAGAATGAGGAAGAAGCTAAAGAATGGGTGTATAATGACGATATACATATTAGAAGAATGATATCTTCAAAATTTCCAATTAAGCATGTAAACACAAAAACTTGGCATTTAAGGCCATCGCGTATGCTCCTCAGCGATTACAAAGATGGCATAACTTATTATAGTGATCTTAACGAGCGTTCCATGTTGAGAATGTTTGCACGCAGTTTTCTGATGTTGAGGCCCTCTCTCTTTGCAGGATTTGTATATGCGTATAAACATAAGGAAAAATGCAGATAAAAAGACTACAAAGGTGTTCAACAGAACTACATTAGGTGGTGCGCGAATATTGGGGAATATCTAGGGCACCTTTTATTGTTTTTGGATCAAAGAAGCTAGATAGCTAAAGAAATGTACAAATCGCACAATAACAATATATGCTATGTCTTTGAGTAATCTTCTTAATCGTTCTGCATGATTGACCGCAAGAATCGTCCAGAAATTGGTTAATTAAGATGTGTGGAATTAATGGCTTCAATTGGAAAGATGAAAGCCTTGTCAAGGCTATGAATGATTCCATAAAACACAGGGGTCCTGACGACTCAGGATATTATACGGATGATTCTATTTCACTTGGTCATCGTAGATTAAGTGTAATTGATTTATCAAAAGCAGGACACCAACCAATGAGCAATGAAGACGGGTCTATATGGATAGTACATAATGGAGAGATCTACAATTTTAAAGAAATTCGCAAGATTTTAGAAAAGAAGGGTTTCAAATTCAAAAGTAATACAGATACCGAGGTCATAATACACTCGTATCAAGAATGGGGAAAGAATTGTGTAAAAAAATTTAATGGTATGTGGGCGTTTTGCATTTATGACAAAAAAGAACATAGATTAATACTTTCTCGTGACCGTCTTGGTAAGAAACCATTATACTATTATTGGGATGGTGAAAAGTTCATCTTTTCGAGCGAAATCAAAGGAATTTTGAAACATAAAATAGAACCAAAGATAAACAAAGAGGCAATTGATTTCTATTTTACAATTGGTTTTATCCCAAGTCCCATGTCCATATACCAAAAGATCTTCAAGTTGGAGCCAAGGCAGCTACTGTTGTTTGACACTACGAAGAAGAAAATTAGTAAAGAATATTATTATAAGATTCCCCAATACCGCCCAGTATATGACGAAAATAAACTGATGAAAGATGGAAAAGATCTGCTGAAAGATGCTACAAGACTAAGATTAATCGCAGATGTTCCTGTAGGAGCTTTCTTGTCGGGAGGCCTGGATAGTTCAACAGTAGTAGCAACAATGTCAGATTTTGTTGACTTGAAAAATTTGCATACATTCTCGATAGGTTTTGAGGGAAAATACGACGAATCAAAGTATGTGAAGATTGTCAAAGATGAATTCCAAACAATCCATCACCATAAGTTTTTTAGAGAAGATGATTTTGAGAACCTAATTGACAATATTTCCTATTTCTATGATGAACCATTTGGTGATTTCTCAAATTTTCCGGCCTATGATGTGTCAGAATTGGCCCGCAGATATGTTACTGTTTCTTTAAGTGGAGATGGAGGAGATGAAATATTTGGAGGGTACTCCGTACATGAGCTGGCTGCCCGAGTAGTTTTCATTAAAAAAATTCCCCGGTTCTTGAGAAAGATAGCATACTGTATGTTGCCAGCAAATGATAGCGAGTCTTTTCAAGGAAAGTTGAAGGAAATATTAAGATTAAGTCTTATTGAACCGGAGACTTTTTGTGCAGAGATTGGAGCAAGATCTGTTTATAAACCCTCCCCTTTCAAGAAATGGTCTTCCAGAAGATTGAGGCGACTTCTCAGACTTTCAAAGAATAACCTTGTCGAGGCTATAATAAAGTATGACCAGTTTTATAATACGTTGGGAGACAATTATCTTGTGAAGGTTGACAGAGCATCAATGGCACACGCATTAGAGGTAAGATGCCCCTTCTTGGATTATAGGTTCATTGATTACTCTGCTAGAATACCTGTGGAGTGGAAGGTTAACATTCTTGGGACCAAGATACTAATGCGAAAGATTATCAAGAAAATCGTGCCAAAAACAATTGTAGAAAGGGGTAAGCAAGGGTTCATTCCCCCACTTGCTGTGTGGATCAATAAGGAAAAATATGCAAGCCAAACAGAGAAAGGATTGGAAGAACTATTCAGAGAGGGGATCATTAATAAAAAGTGGTATGATTTCTTCAGAAATAGAGTTTTTAGAATGAATGACATGATCTCAAAAAATTATAGGATAAGTATGTTCCTTTTTTGGAAATGGTATGAAAGAAGGATGCGTGCACGGATCTAATCTTCGTAACTCCTTACATGAATATCACTGCGTCTATTCTTCCTGAACAGTGGCGTATCCACCTCACATCCGCAATATCTTCCTAGAGTTTTTCTGGATGCCTTTGTTAAGAGATCAAAATGATTCACCTCTATAAGTGAGAAATGGAAATTCTATCAAGAAACTGGGAGCGAGAAGCTATTGCATTTCTCAATTAATATGTTCCTAAGTGTGCGATGAGAGTTTTTTTCCCCAAAAGATGATTCAAAGAATACTCAGTGAACATTATGAACAGACAAAAAATCACGGGAGTTTATTTGGAAACTTATCATCTTCGAGCTCTGACATAGAATCTTCATCGATCATCTAGAAGTAGCGTTCCAAATTCTTGAGGATGTTTCCTGAGTTTTAATAAGTGGCTTGAAGTAGTAACCAATGGGAAGTGTTTCATTTTATGCTTGTCTTCCAGGAATGAACTCTCTTTTGATGAAGAATAGATAGAATCCACATAATGCGCCCAAAGTCAGTAGTAGCGATCCAAAAATCATTCGGATAAAGATGAGATGAAATGCCCTCCCTAAGCTCCTCTTAGGTGACTTTAAGAGCAGGTGAATAAGGATTGCTGTGAATAGGGCCATGAAAACGAAGCTAATTTTTACGTCTACGAACGCCGTTAAGATGGCCATCAACAGAAGTCCAAAAGAACTGGCGGGAAGGATCAGCCTCGGAAAAATGACAATTAACTTCGGATATTTCTTGATTAAGGACCAAACCGTTCTGCCGCGCCAAAATTTTTGTTCTGCGTATTCTTTCAACGTGTGAGGTGAATGGATGCCTACTTCTGTGTCAATTGATTTGACTCCCTGCAATAATCCTTGCTTCTTCAAGCGAGCTATAAAGTCCCAATCTTCTCCAAATCCCAAGTTCTGGTCAAACGGTGCCTTTTCAATGACTCCCCGTCTAAACGCGTCGTGGGTAGGCAAACTTTTCGGGTTTGCATCTAAAGCAAGATTGTATTCTAAATCATTGTCTATTATTGGCTTAAGGAGAAAATTTGCTACCGGGAGTTCTCTTAGTCCGATCATCATTTTCTCGACGGATCTTTTATCTATGAATTTCCAATCTGCATCTACTAAGACGATATATTCGCCCTTCGCCATCCTTACGCCTATGTTTCGCGACTTTGAGGGGCCTCTTTTTCCTTCGAATTCCTCTGCGTGGAGAACTTTGATTGCAAAATCTTTTTCTGTTAGCTTCTTTTGGAGTTTTCCAACTATTCTTAGTGTTTTGTCTGTGGATCCATCGTCAACGAGAACGACCTCGATGGGACGGTAAGTCTGAGAATGCAGGCTTCCGATTAATTCTCCTATGTTTTCTTCCTCGTTCAGACAAGGTATCACTACCGAAAACCATTTGGAAGTACACATCTTAGTTCATTCAGTAGTTTCTGTTTTTCCCGGACATATAACATAGAAACTGTGCGTGTGATAGAGCACATTGTTCTTCGTAGATTATTAGCCTCTTATACCAAGATTTATTAGCTAAAATTCTTATCTTAAAAACAAATTAAAAAAATTATGCGCGCAATTATGAAAATGTACTAATGTGGCGGTTCTTTTGAGAGTTTCCGTTTTGATACCTACGTACAACCGACCTGATAATTTGTCTGAAGTTTTGGATAGTATTTTAAAACAAACAACGAGACCCGACGAAGTCATTGTTGTGGATGATCATACACCCACGAGTAAAATCAGAACAGTATGTCGAGAGCATGCTGCTAACTTTAGGCAGATGAGCATAGACCTGAAATACATCAGAAACCCACGCGAGCGCTCCGTAAATACTGCTCGAAATGTGGGGGTAGAAAAAAGTGAAGGAGACATCATATTCTTCCTTGATGATGATATGATTCCCTTTGAGCATTTTATCCAGGGAATCTTGGATATTTTTGAGAGATACCCGATGGCTCTGGGAGTCCAAGGGTGGATGGTTGACAGAGCAGTCTATCATCACCCTTTGAGCGAAGCCATCAGACGATTCTTCTTACTTTTCTATCATACTACAAATAGTTGCAAATATTTTGAATACCCTTCGACTTTGACAAAAATAATCAACTGTCAACATCTTGATGGAGGATGTTCGGCTTATAGACGTGAAGTGTTTAGTCAATTTAGGTTTGATGAGAATCTTAAGAAATCTTGGAATCTTGGAGATCAATTATTCAGTTACTCAATTTATCAAAAACATCCTCTTTCTCTCTTCATTACACCCAATGCCAAAGTCTTCCATAAAGGTAGTAAAAAAGGTAGAATGACAGGTGTAAGAAGTACTAGGCATGGATATCGATCTCGAAAATATGTGTTAACGGGATCGTTTGGTTTCAAAGGTTTACTGATTTTCTACTGGCAAAATCTTGGATTTTTTGTTATAGATCTCGCAATAAAAGTCTGGAGATATTTTCGTTTATTGGGTCAGAGGTTCTAGGAGAATCTCTTAAAAACAGCCTGCTAACTAGCTTTGATTGAGGTTATGCATTAATAGAATTTGCGATTCCCTCTAGACTATCCATAAATGTGTCTAGTGAAAAGTCTTTCACTACTCTTTTTCTTCCATTTATAGATAATGTTCTAATTTTTTTTTCATCCGACATTAGTTGTAAGATTCTTTCAGCAATTGCCTTCGGATCGCCTTTTCTTACGAAGAGGAGTTCTTTTCCACCATCAAAAATGTCTTCTTTATGAGGATCCCTGCCTATTATCGTAGGTATTCCTGAAGCCATAGCCTCAAAAATGGTTCGATCTAGAGTTTTTTCCCATATTGGAGAAACATTCGTTACAAATACATCTGCGATAGGTAATATCTTCTCTGCTGGCGTTCCTTTCAACAACATAACATTTCTTAATTTCTGATTTTCTACGTACTTTCTAATCTTCTCTTTTTCTACTCCATCTCCAACGAACACAAAAAGTGCTTTTGAAGTTTTCTGGTTGATGATGGGGATGGCTCTAGCTATTATTAGAGGGCCGTTTTTTGGAACCATTCTTCCAAGGAACATGCAAACGATTTTGCCGTCGGGAATTCTTAGTTTCCTTCGAAGCATTCTTCTTTCTCTAACTCGAGGTTTGAAGGTCTTAGTATTAATTCCATTCCATAAAACGGAAGCTCTTTTCTTAGACAGACTCTTTTTTAGGACGCCCTCTAGTTGGTATTCAGCGGTGCAAATTATGCTGTGAACCAAGTTGTACACCAAGAATTCGACAGTTGAGTCAAGGAGGTATCCCAATAAGCTAGTTATTTTATTTCTTGTAGATAGTTCATGAAAGGGTTTTCCCATTTTGAACCTGTCTTCAGAAAATATGGAATGTGTGTGTAGGACAGTCCTCTTTCCTAATGATGCCAGAATACAAATGAAAGCGCTGTAAATGTCATGTGTATAAATGCATTGGACATTGTTTTTCAAGGCAATCTTTCTGGTTAGGGAAGCGCGACGAATTCTATTGACAACTGTTTGGGCTTTCTTCATCGAGGATTGTTGAGGCACTAAAGTCACATTAGGTCTCAATTTAAAGTTGAGGGGCATTTCACTTGGAGCATAAATTAGAAAAACATTGTATCCTCTTCCAGAAAAAAAGGTGACTTCATCAGATATGCATCT
>Ga0116202_10001456_pt1 | contig 13857 bp, 11 predicted proteins | sample LakKivw325mmetaG_FD_94479 | JGI IMG/M metagenome (GOLD analysis project Ga0116202, IMG submission 94479) | Anoxic lake water microbial communities from Lake Kivu, Rwanda to study Microbial Dark Matter (Phase II) - Lake Kivu water 325m metaG | ecosystem: Environmental > Aquatic > Freshwater >...
GGGCAGTGATAATCCCAAAGGCCGCCGTATTGGCGAATCTGGCAGCGGCAAGGTCGCTGAACGGGACCTTGAGCATCATCTCGTCCGAGACGTCTATCTTCTCATCCACTATCGCCAGAGCGCCAGGGCCGAGCTCATCTCGGTGCAGCGTAACGGTCTCCTCATTCAGCGCGACAAGCAGGTCAACGCGCTCCTGGGGAGCTGCGATGGGCTCTGTGCTCACGTGTATGGCGAAGGTATTGTGCCCGCCGCGGATGCGCGAGTGATAGCTCTGGGTGACGACAACGTGATAGCCGCCTCGCACGAGGTTCTTGACGACCAGCTCGCCGAGGGTCGCTATTCCCTGCCCCGCCTCGCCGCCGATGAGGATGTTGTGTGCTGTCCCTGCAGGAGCACTGCTCATGTCGGGCATCACGCCTTTCTGCAAGCGGGCGCTGTCTGTTGTTCTGGTGATTGGCTATAGCCGGGCATCGATGGCGGCGGCCAGGCTCTCATAGCTCGGTTCGCCGTCATACCGTTTGCCGTTGATGTAGAATGTGGGGGTGCCGTTAACGCCGCTGCGTAGCCCGTGCATACGACGTCGCAGTATCTCGCGCTCGATCTCCTTGTCGGCGAAATCGGTGGCGAAACGAGCCATGTCGAGGCCAATGTGCGCGGCGTATTTGGCGAGTTGCTGGTCAGATGGCTCTCTGGGGTTCTCGAAGATGGCCTTGTGCATCTCCCAGAACTTCCCCTGGCGTCCAGCGGCCTCAGCAGCGCGTGCGGCAGGCAGAGCACGCGGGTGTGGCTTGGTCAGCGGGAAATGGCGGAAAGCAAACAGGATGTGGTCGCCCTTCTCGGCAAGTAGCCTCTCCACGACACCATGGACGGCGCGGCAAGCATTGCAGTCATAGTCACCGTACTCAACCAGCACCACCGGCGCATGACTGGGGCCCCGAGGCCAGTCTGCCTCGCTGACGGGATCCTGAAGTCGGTTCTCCTCCTGTGCCATTGCCCCAGGCTACTCTTCCTCCATGTTCTCCAGAGCCTTGAACAGCCTGTCTACTCCCGGATTCTCCTTCATGGGCGACACGTAGCTGTACACGATGGTGCAGTCCGTATCAACGATGAAGAGCGCCCGCTCGGCAACACCTACCGTGCTCATCACACCGTAGCTCGCAGCTACTGCGCCCTTCGGACTGGCATCCGACAACAGTGGGAAGCCGAACTCCTCATCCTGAGCCCACGCCTCCAGATCCTCAATGGAATCAACCGATATCGCGGCCAGTGCGGCCCCCATACCGGCCAAATCGTCCCTGAACTCGTCCAGCATCGCTAGCTGCGCGCCACAGACGCTTGTCCGGGCCTTGGGGAAAAAGGCCAGTATGAGATAGTCGTCTTCGTCAATCAGGTCGGCCAGACCCATCTTATCGCCGCCGCTGGCGGGTAGCTCGAAGTCTGGCGCCTTTGCTCCTATCTCCAATGCAGCCATGGATGCGTGTCTCCTCCCGTCGAAGTATCCGCCTCGGCGTGCGCCCGGCAGCCAGTACCTTGTTCGCCGGCAGGCCGCTTGTTCCTGCAGGTCAATGGCGTTGGCGCCACTGCAGGGCTGCTCAGGCGCTCTTCGTCGCCACGGCGAGCTCTCTGCCGAACTCGCGGCAGGACTGCAACTCCTCGGGACCTGGCTGCCACTTGCACTGGATGCCCTCGCGCACTAGATCGAACTTGGCGTCAGTCAGGCGCTCCTCCAGTATCTTCACCGCACCGCCGCTCCAGCCGTAGGAGCCAAAGGCGGCGCCGAGCTTGTTCCTCAGCTTCAAGCCCCTCATCTCTTCCAGGATCGGCGCCAGACCACCCAGAATGCCGTTGTTCATTGTTGGCGAACCCACCACGACCGTCCGCGCCTTGAACACGTCAACCAGTGCATCATTGCGGTCCGTCAGCGCCATGTGCAGCATCTTGTAGTCCACACCTTCATCAGCGAAACCGTCGCCGATGGCCTGCGCCATGCGCGCAGTGGCGTTCCACATCGTGTCATAGAGGATAGCCGCCCGCGGCTCCGGCTTCTGGGCCGCCCATTCCTGGTACTTCTTCACGATCTGCAGCGGGTCGTCGCGCCAGATGACACCGTGACTCGGTGCAATCATGTCAACCGGCAAGTCGAACGCAAGTACCTCATCTATCTTCTTGGTCACCAGATTGCTGAAGGGTGTGAGGATGTTAACGTAGTACTTCAGCGCCTCCTCGTACAGCTCTTCCTGGTCAACCTGATCGTTGAAGCGGAACGCCGTGGCATAGTGCTGGCCGAAGGCATCGTTGGGCATTAGGATATTGTCCCCTGTCAGATACGTAAACATGCTGTCGGGCCAGTGCAGCATCGGCGCTTCAACGAAGACCAGGTCGTTCTTGCCGATGCTTATCGCTTCGCCGGTCTTCACGGCCCTGAAATCCCAGTCGGCATGGTAGTTACCGGGGAAGCTGTCAAGCCCTTTCTGCGAGACTACGACGCTAGCGTTCCTGGCATGTCTCATGACCGCAGACAACGCCCCCGCATGGTCAACCTCGGAATGGTTGGCCACTACATAGTCCAGCTCCGCCGGGTCCATAATCTCGCTGATGTGGCGGATTAGCTCATCTGCGAACGGAGTCCATACGCCGTCCACCAGCACCTTCTTTTCGTCGAGAATCAGGTACGAGTTGTACGACGACCCTCGATGCGTGGAAAGCTCGTGTCCGTGGAAGCTCTTCAATCCCCAATCAACGACTCCCACCCAGTAAACGCCGTCCTTGAGTTCGACAACCATCGCTTTGCCCTCCTTGAGGCGTGCGGCCGGCACTACTGCCCGGCTGCGCTGTGCTCATCACAGATTCTCGCACAGGTTCCTGAAAATGCCGACCAAATCCGACAGGCGAGTCTTCGAGAGGTATTCTCGGACGCTGCTGTTGACCGTCCTCAGTAGATCACCAAGGATGCACCGGCTGCCGTCACATATGCGGGTGGCCAGCAGGCATGTGCTCGGTGCCAACGGCCCCTCGATGGCCTCGTAGACTTCGAGCATGGTGATTTGATCCCCAGCCTTGCTCAACCGGAAGCCTCCCTTCGGCCCGCGCACCGACTCCACCAGGCCGGCCTTGTGGAGCCGTTGCAGCACCTTTGCCAGGTGCGCCTCCGAGGCGTGCAGCGTCTCCGCGATCTCCACTGTGGACACAATCCGTTGCTTGCACGCGGCCAGCATCACCGTCGTATGCAGCGCGAGTGCAGCAGCATCAGATACTCTCAGGACACTGGCCATCGCAGTCACCAACCTGATGTGATATTGTGGTACTATTATACCACATCCCAAACGTGCGTCAAGCCCCATCAAACACAGTTGGGGGGCCGGCCTGCTGACTTTCTGGTCGTTGGGGCTGATACTCGCGCCATCTACCCGCCGCAGTGTGGGCACCACGTCGGGTCGAATGCCGCTATCTTCCCGTTCGTGAGGTTGACCAGCTTGCTGCCGTCAACATGAATGACGCAGAGGTCGTCTTTGTCATCTGTGATACGTGTGAAGACGAGCTTGCTGCCGCTCAGCGACCACACGGGTGTCGCCTCGTCTTCCGGGCTATTGGTGAGATTGGTCAGTTCGCTGCCGTCGGCGTTGACGACGTAGAGGTCGCCTCGTTCCTCCGACGATAAGAGGACGAAAGCCAGTTTCTTGCCGTCCGGCGACCATTGCGGGTAAGTTGTCACGTCTTCCAGGCCGATTTCAGGCGCTGCCAGCAACGTCATCAGCCCGCGACCGTCAGCACTTGCCACGCATATCGCGAATTCCTTGTCTTTGGAGCGGCAGAACGCGATTCTCTTGCTGTCAGGCGACCAGGCGATATTGAACTCGGCGTCGGGAGTGTTGGTGATATTCGTCAGTTCGCTGGCATAGGCACGGAGGACATAGATGTCAGACGGCCGGTCCTTCTCTGCTCCCTGTAGCGCAATTGCTGCACCGTTTGGCGCCCATCGCGCTCCCTCTGCAGTAGCGAGGCTCTCCGAAATGTCGGTCATCTCGCTGCCGTCCGGATTGACCAGATAGACATGAGGTCGGCCCCTGCCGACAAGGCGTTCGCACATGATTCTCGTGCCGTCTGGAGACCACCTGGGGGCCTGTGGGCCGGCGTCGCAGTCACCTCCCGCGATTCCCGAGGCAGTCTTCGTCAGGCCGCTACCGTCGGCGTTCAGGACCCATAGTTCGAACCCGCCGTCGTCCAGGTAGCGGTTGAAGGCGATCTTCAGGCCGTCGGGAGACCACACCGGGTCGAAATCGCCGCCCGGACCGGTGGTCAGACGTCTCAGGTCCCGCCCATCGTCGCCCATGACGTACAGGTTGTCGCCCTTGTCGCCCATTCGGGTGAACGCTATCGAGTTGCCGTCCGGAGACCAGGCAGGGCATTTGTCATTGGTCGGGCTATTGGTCAGGTTGCTCAGCACCTGGCCGTCGCCACTAATCACATAGATGTCGAGCGTCTCTTGCTCCCTGCCGCAGAAGGCGATTCTGCCGCCGCTGCCAGGCAATTCCACATCGCCGGGAGGCGGCTCAACGAACGGCACCGCATCCGTCGAGGCGGGCGGCGTCCTGGAACAGCCTGCCAGCACCCCTACGGACGCCAGCGCTACGGCGAGTCCTACGAGACGCATCAACCCGACTCCGCAGCGATCCTTCATGTCCCGCCTCCTCAACTTGAGCTCATCCGGTGCGTGGGAACCCATTCGCTGCTCTGGACTATTGCACCTCTACATGTAACCATCAAGGCTGGCGCCGCCACTTAGAGGAGATGGTAAAGAGGAATCCGGCTCAAGTACGGGGAACCACCTACCGTGGCTTTGCCTGGCTCTTGTCCCAACCGGAAAGGGAAGAGGAATTTGGTTCGAGTCTGAACAATAGTGAGCTTAGCGGGTCCTGCAGCAGTTCTCTAAGCCTCGCAGCCGATTCCCCCAGAACTGACCGCAACACTCCGCGACTGCGGCAGTCTAGCACCGCAACCTTGGTTGCGTGAGGTGTTGCGCGTCGCATTGGTGACAGCCTAATGAGCAGATTGCCATTTGTCGTAGGAGTCCTAGTCGTGTGTCTCGTAGCAGTTGCCCAGCCTTCCTCAGACACCGCGCCGGTGTCGGCAGGCGGTTTCTCAGTTGACATCACGCAACCATTGAGCCTTCAGCAATGCATCGAGCTGGCCTGGGAGCGGCACCCGGACGTGGCGGTCGCCAAGGCAGAGGCACAGGCGGCCAGAGCAAACGCCATTCAGCAGCGCAGCTCCCTCTATCCGCAACTGGTGCTTGAGTGGGACGCCAGCCATAGTCAGAGTCTGGACCGCCCCGTCAATGTCGGCGGCGGCGTGGTACAGTCCGTTGCCGAGCGGCGCACTCAACGCGATGCCGACGTGGCGCTCAGCTACACGCTGTATGAAAGCGGGCGTAAGTCGCGTATTGACCGCGCCAAGACCTCGGCGGTGGCATCCGAGTACGGGATCGCCGATGCTCGGCGACTGCTTGCCTACGAGGTCAGTTCGACGTACTACGCCATCCTGGCTGCACACGAGTACGCGGCCGTCACCATGAGCTCTGTTGCCAATGCCGAGCGTCACCGCGACATGGTGCAGGCGCGCGTAGAGGCGGGTGTGGCACCGAAATCCGATCTCCTGCCGGTCAGCGTCGAGGTGTCGGAAGCCCGGCTGGAGGCGGTTCGCGCCGATACCGACCTGGCCGTCACGTATGCGGCCTTTAAGGCCCTCCTCGGGCTTCCCGCGGACGCGCAGGTGACGCTATCGGATGTTTTCGCCGAGGGCAGCTATGAGGGCAAGCTTGATGCACTTCTGGAGACCGCCGAGCGTAACAGGCCGGATGTGGCCCAGCAGCGCCTGTCTGTGCGTGCCGCGGAGTTGGGGGCTGCAACCGCGGAGGCGGAGGCCGGCGTCCAACTGAGTGCCGGTGTCAGCGGCGACTATGGCCGTCACACCGGCAACACCGGCGAGGCCTGGCGGGTGAGCATCGGTGCCACGTACCCCCTGTTTGATGCCGGGGCCTCGCAAGCCGAGGTGACCGCCGCACGAGCCAGCGCCCAAAGCGCGCAGTGGCGCCTGGCGGCTCTCATGCTCAGCGTGCAGCGCGAAGTCGAGACGGCGCACTTGCGGCTGCTTCAGGCGGCCGAGACGATCCAGGCGGCGCATGTCACCCGTCAGGACGCGGAGAATAGCCTTGCGGCTGCGGAGGCTCGCTACGCAGAGGGCCTGGCGATCATAGTAGAGGTCACCGACGCACAACTGGCACTGTTGCGCGCCCAAGTGGCCGACGTGCAAGCGCAGTACGATTATGCCGATGCACGGGCCGCTCTCAGTAAAGCCGTCGGCAAGCAGATAACAACGGCAGCAGGTGATGAGCAGTGACCAGGAAGCGCATTGTTACCGCTGTGGTGATTGTGGTACTGATTGGCGCAGGCGGCTGGTACTGGCAGCAGAGGAAGGCCGCAAAGAAGGCGGCAGAGGAACCCCAAATTGAGACCGCCAAAGTCGAGCGCAAGGATCTCACCATCACCGTGTCGGCCAGCGGCGTGCTCGAGGCTCTGACCACGGTTGAGGTCAAGTCACGCAGCGGCGGCGAGATAACTCACATGTACGTGGAGGCCGGCGACTATGTCGAGGCCGGCCAGCTCATTGCCCAGATTGATCCGACAAGCATCCGCAGTAAGGCCGAACAGGCCCAGGCAAACGTGTCAGCGGCGCGAGCGTCGGCTACTCAAGCGCGGCTGAACGCTTCCCTGCAGCAGGTGCAGACCGGCACCTCCATCGCACAGGCACGGGCCGGCTTGGACTCCTCGCAAGCCAGCCTGAAACAGGCCGAAGAGCAGTTGCGCCAAGAGCGACAAACCGCTGCCGACAACATCCAGAAGGCCGAGGCTAGCCTCGGCGCGGCCAGGGCGCGGCTCGCACAGGCCACGGCCCAGCGCGACGTTCAGGGCACGCTGTCTGCAGCCGAAGTTGACAGCGCGGAAGCCTCCCTGCAGTCGGCAAGGCAGAACCTTGCCAAGCTTCGTGCCGGCCCCCGGTCAGAGGAGATAGCACAGGCCAAGGCCAGTCTGCGCAGCGCCGAAGCGGCTTTCGACAATGCCGGCAGGTCCCTGCAGCGGCAGGAAGCGCTGTTGGCCAAAGGTTTCGTGTCGAAGCAAGCCGTTGACGACGCGCGCAAGGCCTACGACCAGGCCGCCGCGCAACGCGACTCGGCGAAGGAAGCCCTGGCACAGCTCCAGGCCGGTAACCGGCCTGAGGACATTGCTCAAGGGGAGGCACAGGTCGCTCAGGCCGAAGCATCCCTGCGCTTGGCCAAGACCAATCAAGTCCAGACCAGCATCAGGGAGTATGAAGTCACCGCCGCTGCAGCCTCCGTGAAGGAAGCTGAGGCCGCACTGACGACCGCAAAGGCCCAAAGCCGCAATGTGAAGGTGCATGAGCAGCAGCTTGCGGCGGCCAAAGCTGCAGTACGGGAAGCTCAAGCCTCTCTGCAGAATGCGGAGGCGGGGCAACTCGCAAACGACGTGAAGCGCAAGCAGATAGACGTGGCCATGGCCGAAGTCAAGAAACAGTTGCTGGCGCTGGCGGATGCCAGCTATGACCTGCAGTACACGCAGGTCATCGCCCCCAGAGCGGGGGTAATCATGCAGAAGTTCCTCGAAGAGGGCACCGTCGTCCCGGCGGGGACTGCCGCTCTTCGTGAAGGCACGGCATTGGTCACGATTGCCGACATCAGCCAGATGTACGTGTTGGCTGATGTGGATGAGGTGGATATCGCGCCCGTCGAGGTGGGGCAGCAGTGCAAGGTGAGTGTTTCAGCGCTCCCGGACAAGAAGCTCAAGGGAGAGGTCGTCAAGATATTCCCACTTGGGACCGAGGACCAGAACGTGGTCCGGTTCCAGGCCAGAATACACATACAGAACCCGGCCTCCTCACTCCGCCCGGGCATGACCGCAGACGTCACGATCATAGTGAGCGAGAAGAAGAACATCCTGGTGGTGCCGGATGTCTGCATCACTCGTGACAAGGGCGAAGCCTCGGTCCAGGTCATGACCGGCGAGAAACAGACCGAGCAGCGCGACGTCAAAGCCGGCCTCAGCAACTGGGACGAGACCGAGATACTCGAGGGCTTGAAGGAGGGCGAGGTCGTAATCATCCCTCCGCCGCCTGGCACTGAGCCGCCGCCATGGGCCAGAAGCAACGACAAGAACCAGCAAGCTGACCGCACAAAGGCCCGGATGATGCGGCAGTTCCGGCGTTAGCAGAACAGCGGTGTGACCCGGGAGCGTCAGCGCGAACGCTCAGGGCTTCGAGCGCGTCCCTGCCGGACACTATTGCCGGTGCTGTTGTTCGCTGAGAAGAATGCCTGACAGACAAAGCACTGAGGAAAGCGCATCAGGATATGCTTGTTGAAGTCAGAGACCTGACCAAGATATATCAAACTGGCAATGTCCAGGTTGCCGCGCTACGTGGCGTTGGCATGGAAATCGATCGCGGTGAGTTCGTCGCGATCATGGGCCCCTCGGGATCCGGAAAGACCACGTTCATGAACCTGATGGGCTGTCTGGACCGCCCTACCAGCGGAACCTATCTGCTTGGCGGCGAGCACGTGCACAGCCTGCGTGACGAGCAATTGGCCGAGATCCGCAACAAGCACGTGGGGTTTGTGTTCCAAACCTACAACTTGCTCACACAGGCTACGGCACTGCAGAACGTGGAACTGCCGCTCATCTACGCCCACAAGAAGCAGCGGCGGCAGTTGGCGATGGAGGTGCTTGACAGGCTGGGGATCGCCGACCGAGCTCATCATCTCCCCAGCGAGATGTCCGGCGGGCAGCAGCAGCGCGTCGCAATCGCCCGTTCGCTGGTAAACGAGCCCTCGATGATCCTCGCCGACGAGCCCACAGGCAATCTCGACTCAAAGACCGGCGCCGAGGTCATGGAGCTATTCTGCCGCCTCAATGCTCAGGGCATCACTATCGTTATCGTCACCCACGACGATCATGTCGCGTCATACGCCAAGCGCCTGGTGCGCTTTTTTGACGGGCAAGTCGTCTCCGACACGGCCAACGATGCCGGCGCCGACACAGAGAAGGAGGGTGGGTCGTGAACGGCTTTGAGTCGATACGCGTGGCTGTCAACGGTCTGCTTGCTAACAAGCTTCGCTCCTTCCTGACGATGCTTGGCGTCATCATCGGCGTTGCGGCCGTCATCATCGTTGTCGCCATCGGTCAGGGCATCAAGCACGACACGATGCAGCGCATTGAGCGTATGGGCACTAACCTGCTCATGGTCAGACCCGGCCCATCTCGGCGCGGAGGTGTCACCAGCGACATTACCGTGATCAACCTCCAGCAAGCAGATGCCGACGAGATCAAGAACAGCGTGAAGGGTGTTCTGGACGTGGCGCCGCAAGTCGAGGGCACCGTACAGGCCAAGTACCGGGCCAATAACACCCGCACGCGTTTGGTCGGCAGCACAGTGCAGTTCGCGACCGTGCGTAACTGGAAGATTGCCCAGGGCCGTTTTTTCGATGTCTCGGAACTCCGCGGCCGCAAGCGCGTCTGTGTGTTGGGGTCGGAAGTCGCAGGAGAGCTTTTCGGGAGCAGTTCGCCTCTGGGTGAATGGGTTCGCGTCCAGGGCATGCCCTTCGAGGTGATCGGTGTGGCCGCGGAGGTAGGCGGTTCGTGGGGCAGCCCTGACAACCAGATTGCCGCCCCTCTCACCACTGTCCAGCAACGAGTTCTGGGCCGGGACCACCTGAGCATGATCGGGGTATCCGCGGTAAGCGCGGACGTGGTTGACAAGGTCGAGAAGGGCATTGAGGTGCTCCTGCGCCGCCGGCACAAATTGCGCACCGGACAGCCCAATGACTTCAATATCATGAAGCAGGCCGAGGCTCTCGAAAGCATGGCGGAAGCCGGTGAGACGATGACCAAGCTCCTGGGCGGCATCGCCTTGGTCTCGCTACTTGTCGGCGGGGTCGGCATCATGAATATCATGCTTGTATCGGTAACGGAGCGCACGCGCGAAATCGGCATTCGCAAGGCCGTTGGCGCCCGCAGGACCGATATCCTCATGCAGTTCCTCATTGAGTCTGTGGTCCTCAGCATCATCGGCGGCGGCATCGGCACAATCATGGGCGTCGCCGTGTCTAAACTCCTTGGGGCGAAGAGCGGCTGGACCACGATTATCGCTCCAGCGTGGATCGTCTACGCATCCCTTTTCGCCGCGGCAGTCGGCGTCTTCTTCGGCCTGTGGCCCGCCAAGAAGGCCGCCGACATGGACCCGATCGTCGCTCTACGCCACGAGTAGCGGGGGCTTGTCGTCAACTTCTTCACTGAACATTGCGCGCTGCTGTGCGTATCTGTAGGGAAGCTTGCAGTAGAAAACGATGGAGGAGCTAGTGATGAAACTGAAGGATGGCGATGTACTCGTCTGTCAGTGCGACGACTGCGATGCGGAACTGACGGTGACCAAGGCGTGCACCACCGAGAGTTGTGGCGACGGCTGTGATGTCAAAGCCACCTGCTGCGATAAGCCGATGGTGAAGAAGGGCGGTTGCTGCTGCTGCAGTAGCTAGCCCAGAGCCGCACAACCCGACAGACAGTGCGACAAGACGCTCTGTAGACACATGATGAGTGGGGGCTGGCTGCGTTCCGCAACGGCCCCCAGCTTGTTATCTAGTGCATCGCCCGCACTATCCAGGGCGGAAGCAACGTGCTGGGCGACGACCCACGCTCTGGTGAGTAGGCTGAGTGGAGAGCCGGCGGTCTGAGCTCCCCCGACAAGCCGTGAGAAAACGACGGATACCCCCCAAACCACCCTCCCGACTCACAGACCGCCTCCATGGGTAATCCGGGCCAAACCATGAGCGGTGCGCCGCACTGCCTGCATTGTTCTGCCTCGAATGGAGAACGGCTCCAGGCCAGGCCACTCACTTGAACAACTGTTCGGATGCCGCTATAATGCAGTGGAGTTGAATGGGTCGGGGGATGTGGACGGAGGCAATCGCCGTGACTGCAGCGGGAGATTCCCGCAATGAACCAGGAAGTCGGGGCCGTGGCCCTTCGTCACGTTCGGATGGGCCGGCTGAGGACATGACGGAGTTGCGCCGCAAACTGCGGAAGCTGCGCCCCTCCAACCGCCGTCATCTGGAGCCGCCGACTCGCCGTCACGAGATACCTACGCACTCACAGCAACCTATTGCCGCGACCGTTCGCCGGCCCCCTCTGGCCCCGGTTCGCCTTGAGGACGCTGCGGACGGTGTCGAGGTCGCCGCGCCCCACGGTGGCCGGGCTTATCTCATCAAGCATGCTGTTGCCGAACTCGATGCAGCTTACCACGGCCTTGCGGGCGATTTCCTGGTGCAGTTCGAGCGTGAGGAGTCCAATCTCCGTCGCCTGCTCCATGCCACTGGCGCATCGGAGGTCGCCCAGCCACACGATCTGGTGTTCATGGACCTGGAGACCACGGGGCTCAGCGCGACTCCGCTGTTCCTCATTGGCACCATGACGTGGGAGCAGGGCGGCTTTGTGGTCAGCCAGTATCTGGCCAGGAACTACGCTGAGGAGGCCGCTGCGATATCACTTTTCGGCATGGCCGCCGCCGGGAAGCGCGCGCTGGTGTCGTTCAACGGTAAGAGCTTCGATATGCCCTACCTGCAGACGCGAGCAGCGGCCACCGGCGTGCATTTCGAGGCCGACTTCGCACATTGCGACCTGCTTCACGAGGCCCGGCGCGCGTGGGGTCGCAGCCTGCCCAATTGCCAGCTTCAAACACTCGAAGCCCACATTTGCGGACGGCCCCGGCATGACGACATACCCGGCAGCGAGATACCCGAGGCCTACCACGAATTCGTTCGCACCGGCAATGCCGCCCAGATCGTCACCATCCTGCAGCACAACGTTCTGGACCTGGTCACTCTGGCCGAACTCATGCTCAAGCTACCGGCTCGCTGACATAGCATGACGGAGCACACCCGGCAACATCATGGACATCGCCGCCCTGCTGGAACAGCTCAAGTCATCCCCAGGCTACGCGGACCAGATCGTCTATCTCCGCGAGGTTGCCGCCCGCAAGGCCGACTATGCGAACCCGGCGCGACCGCTTGCCGCGCCGCTACAGGACATGCTGCGTGCTCGCGGCATCGAGCGCCTCTATTCACACCAGACGGAGGCGATGAACCGTTTCCGCGCCGGCGACGATGTACTGATCGTCACGGGCACCGCCTCCGGCAAGTCGCTCTGCTATATCGTGCCGATCATCGAGACGTTGCTGGACGACCCGGACGCTGCCGCCCTGCTCCTCTTTCCCACCAAGGCACTGTGCCAGGATCAGTTCAAGAGCTTCGGTGAGGCCCTGAAGGCGGCAGGCATGGACGGCATGCTGGCCGGGGTCTATGACGGCGATACGCCTTCGCCTACGCGCCGCAGGCTCCGCGACGAGGGTTCGCTCATCTTCTCCAACCCCGACATGCTGCACGCTGCGATGATGCCCCAGCATGGCCGGTGGTCGAGCTTTCTGTCGCGCCTGCGTGTCCTGGTGCTTGACGAGTTGCACGTATATAGCGGCATCTTCGGCACCAACATGGCGAATCTGATGCGCCGCTTCCGTCGCGTCTGCACCCACTATGGCTCATCGCCGCAGGTAATCGCCTGTTCGGCCACAATCGGCAACCCACAGGAGCTCGGGGAGAGGATCATCGGCCGGCCGATGGTGCTGATTGATCGGGATGGCAGCCCCCGAGGCAAGCGCACCTACGTGTTCTGGAATCCGCCTAGAGTCCGTAGCACCAACTGGCGTTCGCGGCGCAGCGCCAACGTTGATGCACACGAACTGATGGCCATGCTCGTGCAGCACGACGTGCCCACAATCACCTTTTCCAAGGCCAAGATGACGGCGGAGATGATCTACCGCTATGTGTGCGACAGGCTTGCCGCGGAGGCACCGCACCTCCAGCAGAAGGTCTCTCCCTACCGGGGAGGCTACTTGCCCCAGGAGCGGCGGGAGATCGAGCAGAGGCTCTTCAGCGGCGAGCTTATCGGCGTCAGCACCACGCGGGCCCTGGAACTCGGGATTGATGTCGGGGGCCTGGATGCCAGCATCCTGGTCGGCTATCCGGGGACATTGTCCTCATTCTTCCAGCAATCGGGGCGCGCCGGCCGGCAGGACCGCGACAGCCTCGTGGTCCTGATCGGCCTCGACACGGCAATCAACCAGTATATCATGACCCATCCCGAGTACCTCTTCGGCCGCCCCATGGAGCAGGCTGTCATAGATGAAGACAATCCTTTCGCTATCACTGCACACTTGCGGTGTGCCACCCATGAACTGCCCCTGCCTGACGCCGAGTCCGGCGCTTTCGGTCCACATGCCGAGATGGTGCTGCGACTGCTGGAAGAGAACCGGAAGGTCAAGCAGATTGACGGCATCTGGTACCACGCCGCGACCGAGACGCCCCAGCACGAGGTATCCCTCCGCGATTACGCCGATGCCAACGTGCTCATTCAGGACATGGACACCGGCGCGGTGCTGGGCGAGGTCAACAAGTTCGATGCGCCGCCGATTCTCCATCCTGGCGCAATCTACATGCACCAGGGCGACACGTACGAGGTGCTCGATCTGGACCTGGAGCGCAAGCTGTGCCGGGTGAAGCGGGTGGAGGTGGACTACTACACCCAGCCGATCGGCGGGACTGACGTACACCACGTTGATCACCCGCTGCGCGAGAAGCCATTTGGCACCGGTACGGCTTTCTGGGGCGAGGTAACCGCCTACTTCAACACCCACATGTACGAGAAGATCCACTTCTACTCCCTGGATGCCATATCCAAGCAC
>Ga0116202_10001457_pt1 | contig 13852 bp, 14 predicted proteins | sample LakKivw325mmetaG_FD_94479 | JGI IMG/M metagenome (GOLD analysis project Ga0116202, IMG submission 94479) | Anoxic lake water microbial communities from Lake Kivu, Rwanda to study Microbial Dark Matter (Phase II) - Lake Kivu water 325m metaG | ecosystem: Environmental > Aquatic > Freshwater >...
GAGACCGGTTTCGAATCCGTGAACGAGGCCGAGAGGTTCAATACCATTTTCGGGCCGGTCTGGTTCTACTGGTCCATCAAGTCGAAAGGATAAACCATGACTGCTGCTCAGATTTCAGTTACGGCATTGGGCATCGCATTGTCAGTTCTGATTGCCTGGTTCTTCTGGTTTGCCCCCAAAGGGCAGACGCGCGCCCAAGCCGGGGCCGGCGGCCTCCAGGAAGTGAGCGTGACCGTCAAAGGTGGCTATACCCCAGATGTGATCGTGGTCAAGGCCGGGCGGCCGGTGCGGTTCCACTTCACCCGCCAGGAGAGCTCCGCCTGCTCGGAAAAGGTGCTCTTCCCCGATTTCAAGCAGAATGCGTTGCTGCCAGAGGGTCAGGAAGTGACCCTGGAGTTCACCCCCGAAAGATCGGGGGAATATGGGTTCCAGTGCCAGATGGGGATGCTGCGCGGAAAATTGATTGTGGAAGAATAGCGTCTTCCCAATTTCAATCTCCATGATTCCAGAATCTCCCCTGGCAGAACCCTTCCGCCAGGGGAGATTTGTTCCCATTAACATGGGTCTGGAATGGAGAAACCCGGATGTAGGCCAAAATGCGCATTGCAGGTATAGCTCAAATCCGATTTAATCGGACAAATATTGTCCTATATCAACCCAAGTTGGAGAAACGATGTTCAGAAAAACAATCCCCTCCCTGTCCATCCTCGCGCTTCTTCTCGCTGCGTGTGGGCCCAAGCAGGCCGCACCAACAGAAAGCAATCCACCGATGGCCGGTTCCGGCATGATGGAGACTACCTCCACACCGGGATCGATGATATCGTCCGATCCGGCCGCCGCGCATATGATGGAACCTATCACCGGCAGCAATGTGCAGCCCGCCACGGAAGAGTACGGTGGGCAGCTTCTCCCCTACACCCTCGAAGATGGCGTCAAGGTCTTCCAGCTCACCGCGGAAATGGTGCAATGGGAACTCACCAACGGCGTCTCCGTGACCGCCATGTCCTATAACGGCACCGTCCCTGGTCCCATGATCCGCGTAACCGAGGGCGACAGAGTCCGGATCGAGGTGACCAATGCGCTGGACGAGCCCACCACCGTCCACTGGCACGGGGTCGAGGTCCCCAATAACATGGACGGCGTCCCGGGAATAACCCAGGATCCAATCCAGCCCGGCGAGACGTTCACCTATGAGTTCACCGCCCGTCCGGCCGGAACGTATATGTACCATTCCCATTATGAGGGCGACCGCCAGGTCTCGGCTGGCCTGTACGGAGCGTTCATCATCGATCCGGCCACCCCGGAAGCCAATCCGCCGGATGTGGACGTGACCCTGATGCTCTCCGAGTGGCTGATGCGGGACGGCATGACCTACGCCGCCATGCCGATGGCCGGGATGGAGCCGAATTATTTCACCATCAACGGAAAATCCTTCCCTTCGACCCAAACCATCAATGTCCAGGTCGGCCAGCGGGTGCGCATCCGCTTCATCGGCATCGGCCAGTTCATCCATCCGATGCACCTGCACGGCATGCCATTCACCATTGTTGCCACGGACGGTCATCCGGTCCCGGAAGCGTCCCGGTTGACCAAGGACACGCTCACGGTCGCTCCCGGCGAACGCTACGATGTCGAATTTGTGGCCACCAAGCCTGGACAATGGATGTTGCACTGCCACATCCTACACCACACCACGAACAACAACGTGGAGCCTGGCGGGCTGATGCTCGTTGTAAATGTAACCCCATAACATCAATTACGGAGAATAATCATGCGTACCCCCATCCTTTTATCCACACTTCTGGTAGTCACCCTGTTGCTGGCCGCCTGCGGCGGGTCTAGCCCAGCAGCGACCGCCTCGCCCGCCCATGAGCTGTCCATCACCCTTGAGACGGTTCCCTCACCCGCCACGATGGGTGACGTGGAGATCCGTCTGACGATTCAGGACGCCGTGGGCGCTCCGGTCACCGGAGCGAACGTGATCGTTTCAGCGGATCACACCGACATGTCCGGCATGAATATGAGCGGTCAGGCTAACGAGACCCGGAATGGCATCTATGTCATCCGGTCCAACTTCAGTATGAGCGGAAACTGGATGCTCAAGGTGGAAGTGACCCGGAGCGGGCAGACGGAGAGCCAGGAAATTCTACTCGTCATCCAATAAGCCCGAGCAGTTCGGACGAACCAGACACACCAAGAGGATGGCAACAGGCAAGGCCTGTTGCCATCCCTTGGTAATGGGCCATTTTGCCTATATGAATCCCCGCAGGATGACGCTCACCCCGGAGGATTGTCCGGCATAGAATTCCAGTCGTCCTATTGGTCGAAAGGAGAGTTGGCTATGATGTTCAGAGGCATGTTCATGATGGGGTTCGGGTTGATCGGTATGCTACTGGTCATCGCGTTCCGGTGGCGTTTATCGCCGTCCTGATCTGGGCTTTGACCTGGCGTGGGAATCCCTCTGTGGCTTCGGCGACAATTGCGACTCAAACGATCAGTTCGTCCTCGCACACCTGCTACCATTGCGCGGGAGACTAATTGTGGAATGAATTTAGCGAGACGGCTTATCCCATGACAACGATCTTCAAGATGCTAAAAAATCCATCCTCCTCAGGACAGTGGATAGGCATCGCATTTCTCTCCTTGTTTCTTTGGGTGATCGGTCTGATGCCGTTGATGCCAGGCGGCGAGGAGCATATCCGAGGATTACTGGCATTTCTGGCCCTGGGCATCATCGTCTTTGCGCTGGCCTGGGCCTTGCGGCGCTATCGTTATCACGGCTTCATGATGGCTGTTCTGGTTAGCGCGATTGCTGCGCCTGCTTACATTCTCTTCAAGCGGATATTTCTGCACTTGGAGTTTATCTTCACACTGGTAATCATTGGCGTGAGCGCACGCTGGGGAAAAGGCCCGGGATTCTTATCTACTGTCTTGGTATGGTTAGTCTATGGGTACACTGCTGGCCTGTTTACTGGACAGTCTGACGCAGTTACGGAAACCTTGGTTATGGGCGGGTTCTTTTCGGCGGCGGCATTGGTCGTTGGAACAATTGCCCAACAGCGTGAGGCGGCGCTTGCGGCTCGTTCCCGTTCGCTGGCAGAACTGGAGCAAACTTACGAGGCAACTTTACAGGCATTAGCTTCTGCACTGGATGCGCGTGACCACAGCACTGAAGATCACTCCGCGCGAGTGACATCCCTTGCACTGGCAACTGCAGATGAAATGCAAGTGGAAAGTGATCAGAAGCAATCGCTTCGCTTGGGCGCCTTGTTACATGATATCGGCAAGATTGGTATCCCCGATGCCATCCTGCGAAAGCCCGGCCCATTGACTGAAGTGGAGTGGGAAATGATGCGCCAGCACCCCCAAATCGGTCATGATATGTTACAGGAAATTCCTTTTCTCCGGCCTGCCTTGGAAGTCGTGCTTTATCACCATGAGAAATACAACGGCGAGGGCTACCCCAGCGGATTGAGGGGGAAGTCGATTCCTGTTGCCGCGCGCATCTTCGCCATCGCGGATGTCTATGACGCTCTTACCAGCGACCGTCCCTATCGCAGTGCACTCTCTCATACAGAAGCGCTTGCGGAAATATCCCGGCAATCGGGAAAGCACTTTGATCCTGAGGTTGTTCGTGCATTCGAGCGCGTTGTAACCTATTTCGATTTCGAGGGATTCCATCATGTTTCAGCGAACTGAAGCCTTTACCGTCTGCGGCGGGAAGATCACCGACCCGCAGCGTTATCCCAGCGCCGTCTTTCGAGGCGAGCGGGTTTATTTTTGTACTCCTGCCTGCTTGCGAGCCTTTGAATCCGACCCGGAACGTTTCATGGCCGGGGAGATCGAGCACCCGGAAGAGTGATTGTGAGCGATTAGCAGTTGGCGATTGGCGTTTAGTAAAATCCCCGCCATTGGATGTGGCATTGTCTGGCTGGCCCCGCTCATTTTCGGTGTGGAGGGCTTTCTTGCTCGCCACAGCCAGCCGGTGGCAGCAGTGGCGGATTAGTGCATCGCGGTATAATCTGGCGAAATCGTTCTATTGCGGGAGGCAGTTATGGCAAAGAAAAAACCAGGGGTGATCGCGATCCTTACTGGAGGCGGCGACGTGCCGGGGCTGAACCCGGCCATCCGCGCGGTGACGGTTCGTGCGCTGCGGGAGGGCTATCAGGTTATCGGCATCCGGCGCGGCTGGGCAGGCGCGCTCGAAATCATCCGCGATAAAGAGGTAGATAACAGCAATAATTTCCAGATTCTAAGTGAGGAAATCGTCAACCGGGCGGCGCGCACAGGCGGCACGTTCTTGCACACCTCGCGCACCAACCCGGGCAAGGTCAAAAAGAATGATGTTCCTGATCACTTGAAGGATAGGTACAACGATGAGGTGAATGACCTGACGCCAGAGGTATTGAAGAACCTGGATTTTCTTGGTGTGGATTTTCTGGTGCCTATCGGAGGAGACGACACGCTCAGTTACGGCGTGCGCATGTACCAGGAAGGGGTGAAAGTGGTCGCCATCCCAAAGACGATGGACAACGACGTGCCTGGTACCGATTATTGCATTGGATTCAGCACCTGCGTCACGCGCACTATCTCACTCACCAACGCGTTGCGTACCATCGCCGGGTCGCACGAGCGTTTTCTGGTGTTGGAGGTCTTTGGACGCTATGCCGGCTTCACTGCCATGCTGCCGACCATGGCCGGTGCGGCGCATCGCTGCGTCATCCCCGAATATAAGTTTGACATTGGCCGCCTGACTGAGTTGCTGATCTACGATCGCGACCGCAATCCCAGCCATTATTCGGTGGTACTGGTATCGGAAGGCGCAATGTTCGAGGGTGGGGAAATGATTTTCACCGACCGCTCGACAGACGCTTATGGTCACGCCAAGCTGGGCGGCATCGGCGACTTGGTGGCGGCCAAGTTGAAGGAATTATCTCCGAAATACAATCGCGGCCAGATGGTAGATGTTATCAACCAGAAACTAGGTTACATGGTGCGCGGCGGCGAACCGGACGCAATCGACTCCATCGCCCCGATGGCTTTTGGTAACCTGGCGCTCGACCTGGTTTTGAAAAACATCCATGGCCGTCTGGTTGTGTTGAAGAATGGCTGCTATGACGATGTCCCCCTGGATGTGGTGACGAAAGTCAAGAAGGTCGTAGACGTAAAGCGGTTCTACAATACCGACCGCTATCGCCCCATTTTCGAGAACTTCGAGATGAAGCCGCTGTTCATCATGACCAGCGAGTTGTAAGCGCCGGGGTCAACTTTGGGCAGCCACTAATCGAACGCGTGTATTTTCCAGGCGTTCCATGCTTGCCTTTGCAACGGCTGTCAGGAAACCTTTACAGAGTGCATCGTCTTCCCTGCATAGGTCGCGAAGGGCGTTTGCGTCAATTCTGATCACGCGACAGGATTTATCAACTCGAATCGTTGCCGTGTACTGATAGGGTTCTATCAAGGCTGAAATGCCGAAGATTTCCCCGGGGCTAATATCGTCAATGAAGTATTCTTTGCGGTAGTTGGGATTGTTATCCGTGGTGACGATGTAGTAATAGAGAACGTTACCGCTGATCAAGAAATAGAGTGCGTTAGCTGGCTGCCCTGTTTCGAGAATAACGTCGTCAGTAAGGTGATCGCCCTTCCAGCATTTTGGCCAAATGGCTTGGGATGTGATGATTATGCCCTGGCGGCTGCCAGCTCGACCTGGGTGTAACCCAGTTTGCAATCCACCTCCATCAGGGCGCGCAGGGCGTTGGCGTCAATTTCGATGACTTTGATGGGCGTGGTGCTCTTGGCTGTAGAGATGAACTTGTAAGGCTCGATCATCGAGGAGACGCCGAGTACTTCGCCCGGAGCGATGGATCCTACCAAGACGTTCACATCTGGTTTGATCGTAGCAATTCCAGGGTGGCCTCAACCGCCAACGGTACGGCCGCCGAGATTGCAGGTGAAAGCTCCTCTGAAAAGTCGTACACGTTTTGCGCCTCGATTGCGACCACCTGCACCTGTTCGTCTTTTGGCAAGGCGAAGTTCATGCTGCGCCCGAGGTTCAGAGCGGTGCGCAGGGAAGCGTCGTGGGCCGAAGCGGAGTGACCGGCGGTCGGGTCTGGCAGAGAGTCGAGTGTGAAGGTCGTCACGCTTCCCAGCGGCTTTTTGCCGGTGAAAATGGCATCAATCAAGATAACACGCTCATAGCCGGTCAGGCGCTCCATCAAGCTGAGGCCGCCCAGCGAGGCGCAATCCACCTCCACGGATTGTAGATTGTAGATTGCGGGTTGCGGATTGTCTAGTTCCTGTCGGATTTTTTTTCGCAACCGTCCACCCGACGCCGTCGTCGCCGAGAATGGGGTTGCCGAGGCCGATTATTAAAGTCTTCATGGTCTGATAGTCGAATAGTCTGATAGTCTGGTCGTCTGGTGTCGAATAGCAATGATCACGAACCCGTAGTGACGACTTCAGTCGTGCGGCGAAAAAGCGACTAAAGTCGCCACTACGAAGCTTTTTCGTGAAGTATTGAGAATATCTATGAAGTCAATTCGACCATTAGACTATCTGACTATCAGACTATCCGACTGCTTGACTAATCAACAAACTGCTTCAAGACTCTAACCGGATTGCCCTCGGCGTCGTGGATGGTAACTTCGAGCGGCATCTGCCCGGGCAGGGAGTGTGTGGCGCAGCCGAAGCATGGATCGTAGGCGCGGAAGGCCATCTCGACCATGTTGAGCAGACCCTCGGTTACCACCGTGCCTTGCTTGATCAGGCTGCGGGCGGCCTTGTTGATAGACATGCTGATCGGGGCGTAGTTGTTCGTCGTCCCGACGATCAGGTTGACCTTGGTCACCACGCCGCGCTCGTCGGTCCAGTAGTGATGCGTCAGCGTGCCGCGCGGCGCTTCGACGATGCCCACGCCCTCGGTCGGTTTTTCGGTTGGGATGGTGTGGAAGTTCGATGAGGTGATCTCGGGGTCGGTAACCAGCTCTACCCAGCGTTCGGCTGCATAAAGCAGCTCGATCAGGCGCGCCCAATGGGTCGCCAGCCGCTGGTGGACAGGCTTGCCGCCCAGTGTCTTGTAGAACTTGTCGTATTCTTCCTGAGCGCGGGGTGTGGCCATGCCGTCCGCGGCGTTGAGGCGCGAGAGCGGGGTGGCGCAGTAAACGCCCGAGTCTTTGCCATCCACAAAGCCCTTCCAGCCAACTTTCTTAAGATACGGGAACTTGAGGTAGGTCCAGGGTTCGACGTGCTCGGCGATCCAGTCGGTGTATTCACTGGGGGCGTACTTGCCCAGCCGCTTGCCATCCGGGTCCACCACGCTGACCTTACCATCGTAGAAGTTGGTGTGGTTGTTCTCGTCTACCAAGCCGATATAGTGGGTCTTGTGGGTGTAGATATCGCCCAGGATCAAATCCACGTAAGCCTTATTGCTCAGCACGATATCGTTGAAGAGTTTCAGGCTGAATTGGGCGAACTCGATAGCCCATTTGCCCATCTCTACGATTTCCTTCTGCTGTTCCTTCGTGATGCCTTTGGTCAGGCCCCCAGGGATGGATGTGCAGGGATGGACTTTCCGCCCGCCGATCATCTCAACCACGGTGTGGCCGTACTTGCGGCACTGGATGACTTTGCCGCCGATCTCCAGCCCAACCTTGTGGATGACGCCCAAAATGTTGCGCTCGGCCACGGGCGCATCCGGCCCCATGACGAAATCGGGCCCGGCCAGGGCGTAGAAGTGGGTGGTGTGGTCGGTGACGTAGAACGCGCTGTAGAGCAGCTCGCGCAGCATCTTGGCGGTGCGGGGGATGTCCACGTGATAGACGGCGTCGGCTGCCTTGGCGCCAGCCATGTGGTGTGCCTCCGGGCAGACGCCGCAAATGCGGTTGGTCAGCAAGGGCAATTCCTCGACCGGCCTCCCAACGCAGAAGCGCTCAAAGCCGCGCAGCTCGGGGATCTGGAAGTAGGTGTTAGCGACATTGCCTGCATCGTCGAGGAAGATCTCGATCTTGCCGTGGCCTTAGAGCCGTGTGATGGGGTCAATCGTTATTCTTTGCATAGAAGCCTCCGGTTACTTGCCCTGCCAGGCTGGTTTCCCAGTTCGCAGCAGCGATCCGGCCAGGTTGAAACGGTAGAATTGGCCGGCTGGATCAACGAGACCGTCGAGGATGCGGTCAATGTCTTCGGGTTTTTCGGCGTCAACGACCGAGGCGAAGGCGGAGATCAGGCGCGCGCCGTAATCTATGACGCCATCGGCCGGGCCGTAGCAACCGATGCACTGCGCGCCGGCCGTCGGGCACTTTGCCCCGCAGCCCTGGCGCGTGGCCGGACCATTGCAGGGGATGCCCTGTTCGAGCAGGCACAGCTCAGGGTCGGCATGGGTCAGTTGAATGCGCCCAAATTCCTTGATGGTCTTGACGTTGCGCTTGCGCGGGCAGTCGTCGCAGACGGTGGATTTGTCCGCGCCGATGGTCGCGCCTTTGGGCGGCAACTGCGCTTTCCCTTGCAGCACCTGAACGACCAGGTCAATGACTGCGGCGATCTGGTGCGATTCGGGCGGGCAGCCGGGCATGTAGTAATCCACGTCCACCACCTGATCCAATGTTCTCAGCACAGGATAGATGGTCGGGATGTGGATTTCGCCTTCCGGCATCTTGTACGAGGGTTGAGGGTGAATGCCTTGCGGATTATCGGTCGAGACGGTGTGATAGGCCGTATCGAAGATTTCGCTGATCGGGCTGAAGTTCGCCAGGCCAGGAATGCAGCCCTCGCAGGCGCACGAGCCGAAGGCCACCAGGATCTTGGATTTCTTGCGCAGCATATGGGCGATGTGCTCGTTCTCGTCGTTGCGAATGCCGCCGTTCCAGAGTGCCAGCAAGATCGAGCCATCCTCCATCGCCTCCACATCCTTGTACTTGGCGTCCATCGCCACCGGCCAGAAGACGACGTCGAAGTTGGCGTCCACATCCAGGATCTTCTCGTGGATGTTCAGGACGGCGATCTCGCAACCGCCGCACGAGGCGGCCCAGTACATTGCAAATTTCGGTTTGGCGCTCATGCTACCACCTCCTCCATGATGGGTGTGGATACGCTCTCGATGCTCTTCGCGGGCCAGTTGAGCGGCCCGAGGGCGCGCACTTCCTCGACGTACTTGTTGATGGTGTCGGCGAGGATGGCGCCTTCCGCCGCGCTGGCCCAAACTAGCTTGAGGCGTCCGGGTTCGATGCCCATCTGAGTCAGCACCCGCTTGAGCAGGTGGAAGCGCCGCAGGGCTTTGTAGTTTTGCTCGACGTAGTGGCAGTCGCCCGGGTGGCAACCCGAGATCAGCACCGCGTCAGCTCCGCCGGCAAAGGCTTTCAGCACGAAGGTCGGGTCCAGACGCCCGGAGCACATCAGCCGGATCAGGCGGATGTTGGGCGCGTACTTCATGCGGGCAGTGCCGGCCATGTCGGCGGCGCGGTACGAGCACTAGTTGCAGGTGAAGCCGACGATGACTGGTTCAAAGGGCTTGGTTTCGGGAGTATCGGTCATAGGTTTTTCTCCTGGCGTAGTTGGTTACGGGATACCGACGTGGTTTCTGTAACTCAATTTACGCCACAGCTTCCTTCTTGAGAATATTAAGAAGTAGCAGGTTATCGATCTGAGACATGATCTGCAGATTCGAGAAACCTGTTCCTGAAATAGCACCCGTTGGGTAGGTCGCCGCTTATAGCGTTACATAGAAATGTATTGTGAACAGACGTGGTGTGACCAAATGTAGGGTCAGGCATGTGGGTAAATTAGGAAATAGTTTTCGGTTGGCCTTGTGCGAGGAGGGATTGTTCTGCTTGTTGGAATTCTTCTGGTGTATTGAGATTTATAAAAGCCTGATATAGCGGAGTATATTTTTCTGTTTCATCAAGCGAAAGTACGTGGACTTTTATCTTATGAAACCAGCATGTGATTTTTCGCTCTCCTGCTTCTATGGCTGATTTTATAAATGGTAAACAGGTTTCAGGCCGGTAAACGGCATGGAGTGGTTCAAGTCCATGCGGTGTTGATGGAATTACAACATCAACCCCCAATTTTATTATCAAATTACGTTCATATTCAAACAGAGGCAGAGATGAGAAGGGCATATCACAACCTACAACAGCAACAAGAGAGTTCTTTGCTACGCTAAGAGTAGTGTATATACCTCCCAGGGGACCAAGCCCAGGTTTGATATCTTGGTAGAGTTGCAGGCCAAGAAAGGAATAATTCGCCGGGCAGTTTACTACCACAAAAATATCTTCCGACAAAAATTTAAGTTGTTCAATAGTATGAAAGATGAGCGGCCGCCCCAAGAATAATTTGAGGGCCTTATCCTGACCCATGCGACCGGATTTTCCGCCGGCTAGTATAGCCAAGGAGATCATAAAAATTATCAACTTGCTAAGAACGCCTGCCAGCTGCACATATGCAGCCGGCAGGCGTCTAACAACTTAGGGATCATTTATCTGTTTTGCGGAGATATATGAACCAGTAGACCAGACCGACCATAATGGCACCACCGATGATGTTACCGATGGTGACCGGAAGCAGGTTGGCGAGGAAGAAGTTGCCCCAGGTCAGAAGGGAGAAATCAGCAGCTGTCTTGCCGATGGCTGTAAAGAAGGCAGGATCACCCATGTACTTGATGAACAGGGCGGAGGGGATAAAGTACATGTTGGCGACGCTGTGCTCGAAACCGGCGGCTACGAAACAGGCGATCGGGGGGATGATCGCTAGGATTTTATCGGTGGTTGAGCGGGCGCTGTAACACATCCAGACCGCCATGCAGACCAAGGCATTGCACATGATTCCCAGGGCAACAGCCTGGATGAATGTGAAACCGGTCTTGGCCTCGCCGATATTGAGCGCAGCCAGGCCGATGGCACCGTTCCCGAATGCGTATTGTTTCCCCAGGAAGACGATGTAAGCAGTGGCGATGGAGCCGACGAAATTTCCTAGGTAAACAATCAACCAATTGCGCAGCAGCCCGCCCAGGCTGATCTTCCTGCTGGCGAAAGCCATAATGATCAGGTTATTGCCGGTGAAAAGTTCCGATCCGCCGACAACAACTAAAATCAGACCGACAGTGAAGGCTAAGCCAACGAGCAGGCGGACGATGCCATAGGGCAGTCCGGTGGTGAAGGCCGACGCGCCCGTTGGATCCTTCACGGAAATAGCGCCCGCTGCGACGGTTGTGGCAAAGATGGCGCCGATGCCGATGAAGGCCCCTGCCAGGATAGCCAGTAAGAACATTTTTATTGCCGGGAGGGCGGCTTTCTTGACGCCCAGGTCTTCTGCCTTGGCAGCCATCGTGGCTGGCAAAAAGGCATCGAATGAAATTTGTTCACTCATTTTGTTTTATCCTTTTCCTTATTAGATAGATATCTTGTTTTATTTCGAGGGAGTTAGGTGGATATCTTTGGATTCGAGACACACCTCCTTGAGCGAATGAATTTCGTACATCGCTTCGGTTTTTTGTAAAATTCGTTCCGCGTGTGTGTAAACTACAAATTGTTGCGGACGCGCATAGCCTATCATCGTAATGCCCCATCTGTTGGCAAGCTCAACAGAGAGTGAACTTGCTGAGGTTCGTGAGATTATTACTGTTGAGCCTATCCTTGCGGCTTTTTGGATCATTTCCGAACTGATTCTGCCAGTGGTGGCCAAGATTTTTCGTGATGGTTGAATGTCATCGAGTAAACAGTGTCCGGAAATTTTATCCAGCGAGTTATGCCGACCGACATCTTCCGCTGAAACGACTACACGTTCACCATCGCTCAGGATCGAAGTATGCACACCGCCAACCTCCCGGTAAAGGTGCTGGGCGTCGCTCAGCATTTCATCAAAGCGGCTGACGGCGCGCGGCTCCAACACAAAACCATCCCTCAGTTCGGGGCGCAACCCATCTGGCATGACGGCGGTCGTGCCGCCAGTGCATCCCGATGTGCGCCTCCATTGCTTGGGTTTTTTCACAGGATGTTTGAGCCAGACATCGACATTGTCGCCTCGCGGGCAAACCTGCACTAGTTCGACTTCTTCTTTTTTCTTGACAATTCCTTCGTTGAATAAGAAGCCAACTGCCAGCGCCTCCAGATCTGTCGGCGTGCACATGAACGTTATCCAGGCATGCCCGTTGACGGTCAGCGCGACCGGTGTTTCGGATATCACGCCCCTTTCCAGCCGTTCCCATTGACCCAAGTGATATCGCAAAAAGCGATGGGGATGACTCATGCGGCTTCGACCTTCACAGCGCAGACTTTGTACTCGGGGATCTTGGCGACCGGGTCAACGGCAGCGTTGGTCAATATATTAGCGGCTGCTTCGGCAAAGTGGAATGGCATGAATACTACGCCCGGGTTAATGCGGTCGGTGACGTGTACGTGTACCTTTTCGAGCACGCCGCGCCGGCTGGTCAGGCGCACATGCTTGTTCCCGTTCAGCCCGATGCGGACAGCGTCATCGGGGTGAATCTCGACGTACGCCTCGGGGACCTCCTGCTCCAATTTCGGCGAGCGGCGGGTCATTGTACCGGTGTGGTACTGGAACATCACCCGTCCGGTGGTCAAAACGAGCGGGAACTCCTCGCAAGGCAATTCGGCGGCCTCCTTGAACGGGACGGCAAAGAATTTGCCCAGACCGCGCGAGAACTTGCCTTTGTGCAGGTAGGGCGTACCGGGGTGATCTGTCGCTGGGCATGGCCATTGCAGCGAGGCAAGTTCTTCCAACCGCTCGTAGGTGATCCCTCCGTAACTGGGCGTCAGGCGGTTGATCTCTTCCATGATCTCCCTCGGATGTTTGAAGTCGAAACCTGCCGCGCTCATTTTCCGCGCCACTTGGCAGATGATCTCCCAATCCTGACGCGCCTCGCCGACGGGCGGGATGGCCTGCCGCACGCGCTGGACACGCCGTTCGGTGTTGGTATAAGTGCCATCCTTTTCCGCGAACGAGACGCTTGGCAGGACGACATGTGCCAGTTGCGCTGTTTCGGTTAGGAAAATGTCCTGAACCACTAGAAAATCCGTGCGTTCCAGGCAGTGGCGGACATGGTTGATATCCGGGTCGGAAACCATTGGATTTTCACCCATGATGTAGAGGGCGCGGATCTTGCCTTCGCCGGCCTCGTGCACCATCTCGGTCACTGTCAGACCGACCTGCGTGGGACCTGCGCAGCTCCAGGCTTCCCCGAACTTCTTTTGGATTTCCTCGTTTGTGACAGCCTGATAGCCGGGATAGACGTTGGGCAGGCCGCCCATATCGCAGGCGCCCTGCACGTTGTTCTGCCCGCGTAGGGGATTGACGCCGCCGCCAGGGATGCCCAGATTGCCGGTCAGCATGGCCAGATTGGCGGTGGATTTGACATTATCCACGCCAGTGGTGTGCTGGGTGATACCCATGGCGTAAATCACCGCGGAAGGTTTTTGCATGGCAAATAGCCGCGCCGCCTGACGAATCTTCTCCGCCGGGACGCCGGTGATGCCCTCCACCTTCTCCGGCGTGTATTCGGCCATCAGCGCCTTGAATTCCTCGAAGCCCTCGGTGCGCTCGGCGATGAACTGTTTGTCCTCTAGGCCCTCGCTGATGATGATATTCATCATCCCGTTCATCAACGCCACATCTGTGCCGGGACGGAATTCGAGATAGAGATCCGCCCATTGCCCGATCTGATTCTGGCGCGGGTCGGCCACGATTACTTTTGCGCCTCGTTTCTGACCTTTGAGGATGCGCGTGCCGATCAAGGGGTGAGTTTCGGAGGTGTTCGAGCCGATGATGAGGAAACAATTGGTGTCCGTCTCGAACTCAGGGATCGAGTTCGTCATGGCGCCGCTGCCAAAGGATCCAGCCAAGC
>Ga0116202_10001458_pt1 | contig 13846 bp, 10 predicted proteins | sample LakKivw325mmetaG_FD_94479 | JGI IMG/M metagenome (GOLD analysis project Ga0116202, IMG submission 94479) | Anoxic lake water microbial communities from Lake Kivu, Rwanda to study Microbial Dark Matter (Phase II) - Lake Kivu water 325m metaG | ecosystem: Environmental > Aquatic > Freshwater >...
CCTTGAACGAATTGTTTTTGTAACACCGTAAAAAATATTAAAACAGGAAGACTAACTAATATACAGGCAGCCATCATCCCTCCCCAACGGGCTTCCTGGGCGGTAATATACCTTAGGATACCGATAGCTACTGTTGTGGTTTCATTCCCGGTAAGTACTGAGGCAAATAACACCTCATTCCAAGCCATTACAAATCCATATATTCCAACGGCCGCAATTCCCGGCCTCGCTAAAGGAATGATGACTCTAAAAAGAGCTCCTACTTTAGTACATCCATCAATTTGAGCTTGTTCATCTATTTCTCTGGGAATCGTATTAAGGTAACCTCGCAACATCCAGATAGAAAAAGGTAGAGAAAAAGAAGTGTAAGTAAAGATCATTCCCCAATAGGTATCTCTCATCGGAAGACCTATAATCTTCCTTATCCAGATAAACATGACAAAATAGGGAATAAGAAAAAGAATTCCGGGGAACATCTGGGTTGATAATACAGATATACTATAGGCAGTTCTCCCTGGAAAAGAAAAACGAGAGATAGCATAAGCAGCTAAAGTGGCAATAACAACAGAAAAAAACATTGTCCCCAGGCTTATTATTATGCTGTTTTTAAAATAATCAAATATTTTAACCTCTTTATTTACAGTCTTGTAATTAACCAAAGTAAAATTACGAGGTATCCAGCTGGGTTCCTTTCCCGGTATTTTACTATCTGAAGCCTGAATTTCTAATCTTGTTTTAAACGAACTAGAGACCATCCAGGCAAAAGGTATTAACACCGATATTAAAATCATAATGACTGCAAAATACAAAAATATCCTTTCCGTTAATCTTTTTGTTGTCCTATTCAATGCTCTACCTCCCCTGGTCGGATCTTTTTAATATATAAAATACTGAAAATCAACATAATTGCCATCAAAACCACCGACATGGCTGCTCCAATCCCGTAATGAAAAGAATTAAAAGCCTCTCTTAAAATAAGAGTAGAAGGAACATCCGCTGTAATACCCGGATCTGCACCCAACATAACATAAAATTGATTAAAGGCATTAAAATTCCATAGTGTGGATAATAGTAATAGAACGGAAGTTATAGGCATAAGAAGAGGAAAGGTAATATATCGAAACTGCTGCCATATTGAAGCGCCATCAATCTTGGCAGCATCATACAACTCAAAAGGAATAGTCTGTAATCCTGCTAATAAAATTAAACAGGTAAAAGGCCAACCTTTCCAAATACTAGCCACCATCACTGCATAAATAGACTTATCACCAACTAACCAGACCTTCGTCTCTGAAATCAAACCCCAGGATAATAAATATTTATTTACGATACCTATTCTCGCTTGAAACATAAACCTCCAAACACTATAAGCTACTGAATCAGGAATAATATAAGGTAAAAGTATCAATCCTCTAACAATGGTTCTCCCTATAAATTCCTGGTTTAAAATTAAAGCTACTCCTAAACCGATAAAATAACCGATAGAGATTACTGCAATTCCGTAATAGGTTATGTTCCATAAAGAACGTAAAAATCGCCCCCCCGTTGGACTATTTATATCCAAGCCCTCTAAATAATTACCAATCCCAATAAACGGAGCTTTAGACCAATCACTAATGGTATATAGATCAAGATCACTAAAGCTAATTATAAATCCCCATAACATAGGAAGAATATGAACTAAAATCATACAGATAAGAGCAGGTATAATTAAATAATAAGCAATTCGATTCTTTTTTATTTTCTGAATAAATAAATGCATGTTTTTTTATAATTTTTCATAATATTTTTTCTAAATATATAATCCACCAGTCCATATCATGGTTCTATAAGGAGAGAAAACAGTCTTTCCTTTTTTGGTACTCAACTGTTTTCTCCTTTTGTTTAAACGAATCTATCTCTCTATTTCTCTTTAGCTAAAGCTCTATCAACTGCCGCAGCTGCCAGGTCTAAATATTCTTTAGCTGTACCTTCAGTATATTTTCCATTAACGTAAGTACTTAAAATATTTTTAAATTCACTGACTACTGCATTTTCAATATCTCCCCAAACTCCTAATGGAGGATAAGCAGTGGCATAAGATAAAGTCTCTTTAAATACTTTCCAAACCCCGGTATTATAATAAGGATCTTCAAAGGCTTCAATCTTTGCGGGTAACATATGAGTCAGGTTCTTGGTATAATCAACTAGTACCTGCTTCTCTATTAGATAATTCACCCATGCTTTTGCCGCTTCTTTGTGTTTGCTATTGGCAAAAACGACTAAGTTGCTTCCGCCTGAAAAGGAACCTTTACCAACTGGACCCTTCGGAGGTTCGACAATACCATAATTCAAGGCAGGATTCTCGTTTTCAATATTGGCAATGTTCCATGGTCCCATATAACACATCGCCACATTTCCATTTATAAAAGCAGAATCAGCTTGTGGTTGGTTGTATTCAGCACAGGCTTGATCTGCTAATCCCTTCCTTACTAAATCAACATACCATTGCATAGCTATAATACCTGCACCACTATTGAAGGTTGCTTTCTTATGATCCGCACTTAACAGGTCACCTCCGGATTGCCATAAAAGAATAGCCCAGTTATGCAGTAGATCCCAAGCATTGGTCCCAGCCATTGCAAATGCTCTACCCGTCCCAAATTTGGCATTAATTTTTTCTCCTGCCAGCACTAATTCACCCCAAGTCGTAGGTGGTACTGCCTCTGCTTCCTCAAACATATCTTTATTATAGAACAGACATCTTGTCTCCGCAAACCAGGGAATACCATAATAATTGTCTTTGTAGGTGGTAGACTCTAAGTTTGCTACCATAAAACTATCTGCTCCACCAAACCCATTTATATCAATCTGCTCTAACCCGCTAGTAGCAGCAAATTGCGGATTCCAAGTAGTACCTACCTGAGATACATCACATATTGGTTCGATGAGTGACATCGATATTTTTGACCATGCATCCCCCCATCCAACTATCTCATATTTAACGGTAATACCAGTCTTCACTTTGAAATCAGCCGCTGCTTTCTCTAGCCAAGAAAGATGGGAATCATCAGGAGCATTAGGCATAGCCCAAAAGACTATAGTTTCTTGAGCCCAGGCCATTCCTGCATAAAGAAAAAACACTACTAATACTAATAATATAATTTTCTTTAACATTTTTTTAATTTCCTCCCTTTACAAAACTTTTTTATACTTTAAAATAAATTTAACCCCCTAGAATATTTTTAATCTTGACCTATCACCCCTTTCACTTTGAAGAGAGAGAAATTGCAGATTCCCGCTTGATTAACTCTACTGGAATGATAACTTGTCTTGGAGTTCTTCCTTTTTTATGGCCGGAAACTATCCGATCTAAGAGCAACTCGGCTGCTACTTTACCCATCTCTTCTCTTCTTTGTTTTATGGTAGTAAGTGGTGGAATAATATACGGTGAAATATAACTATCATCAAATCCAACGATAGAAACTTTCTCAGGAACCGATATTCCTTTATCATTCAAAGCTTTAATAGCTCCAATCGCCATTTGATCATTCGTGGCAAATATGGCACTAAAATCTAATCCATAGTTATCCAGATATTTTTTTACACTTAAATACCCACTATCTACGATAAAATTTCCACTCAGGATAAATTGACTTTTAATTTTTATTCCTTTATTTTTCAAAGCTCTTTTATATCCATTAAATCGTTCTTTAGAAGAATCAATAAAAGGAACCCCTTGAATGACTAAAATAGAAGAATGTCCAAGATTCAATAAATACTCTGTTGCCATATATCCACCACCAAAGTTATCTATTTTTACCGTATCAACATTTAAGCCGTGAGGGTCTCTGTCCAATAAAACGATATTATAACCTCCTTCTATTAGAGAATGAATATAGTCATCATCACCACTGGTAGTGACCAATATAGCCCCATCGACTTTTTTTGCCTTAAAAAAGTTGACTCCTGCCAGTTCTTCTTTGATAATACGATGGTTTAATGAGATGATAACGTTATATCCTTTCTCTGCTGTCACTGATTCAATCCCATCTATTATTTCTCCATAAAAGTCACCAAGTGCATCTGGTACAGCAATGCCAATACATTTAGAAAGATTAGTCTTTAAACCACTTGCCATAGCAGAAGGAGAGTATCCCAATTCCTCGATCACTTTTAATACACGCTTACGTGTCTTTGGAGAAACACCATTATTTCCATTAAATACACGGGAAACGGTAGTAATGGAAACGTTTGCCTTTTTTGCCACTTCTTTTATAGTTATATTCATATTATTTCTCTTTTCTTATAATAGAAAACGTTTTCTATAATACTAACTCATAATCTATTTTTTGTCAAATAATTTATAATACTTTATGAGACAAATACTAAAAACAGTTTAAGATAGGTTTGATAAAATTTAAAGAAGTATTTAAATGGACATAGGTAGAAAGAATTAGGGCATAATGTTCTGGTTTCAATCAATATCGATTGAAACTATAGAACTGAAAAATGAAGCTAAAGTACCGGTTTATTGTGAGCTAATACAACTCACCTTTATTTTTATCAAGTATTTTTTCACAGTTTTTGGCCTTCTGAAATTAGTCATAAAGGAGATGAATTTTACACTAACTTATATTATCTTTACGTACCCCTCCCATCATCATACCCAATTCCTCAACACTAACTTCATTTCGCTTCACTACTCCCTTAATCTCACCTTCGTAAATAACTGCAATCCGATCAGCAAGTGATAAAATTTCATCCAGGTCATCAGAAATGAGAAGTGTTGCGGTTTTTAATTTTATCCTTTGTTCAATCAATTGACGATGAACATATTCCGTAGCGCTAATGTCTAAACCACGGGTTGGTTGGGCAGCCACCAGAACACTGGGGTTTCGAGAGAGTTCTCGTGCTAAGATTAATTTTTGAATATTTCCACCGGAAAGGCTTTTTAAAGAAGTATAGCGAGAAGGAGTCCTGATATAAAAATTCTCAATTAGACGTTCGCTCTCCTGACCTATTTTATTGAAATTCATAAATATTCCCTTAGTATAAGGCGGGTGGATATGATCTTTAAGAATCAGATTTTCTTCTATATTAAATTCCTGTACAACACCATCTCGCATCCGTTCTTCAGGAATATAAGAAAGACCATAATCAAGAAGCTGGGAAGGATTCCAATTAGTAACATTAATTCCTTTTATAAATACTTTCCCTTGGGTAGGTTTTCGTAGACCGGCGATAACTTCTGCAAGTTCACTTTGACCATTTCCGGAAACCCCGGCAATGCCAAGAATTTCACCAGAGTGCACTTCTAAATCAATTCCCCGCAGGGCAGGAAGTCCTTCATCTCCTTGAACCCAAATTCCTTCTAAAGCAAGAGCTACTTCTCCAAGTTTTACTAAAGGATGCTCAACTTGCAAAAGAACTTCTCTCCCCACCATAAGGCGGGCAAGTTTCTCTTGAGTTGCTTCCACAGCAGGAAGAGTCTTTACTACATTACCATCACGTAGTATGGTTATACGATTACTTAAGGATAGAACTTCACGAAGTTTATGACTGATAAAAATAATAGTATATCCCCTCTTTATCATACTCCGCAAGACGTGGAAGAGTTCTTCCACCTCCTGCGGAGTAAGAACAGCAGTCGGTTCATCCAGGATAAGGAGAGAAGCTCCGCGATATAAGACTTTCAATATTTCCACTCGTTGTTGCTCCCCTACAGAGAGTTGCCATACTTTTGCCTCTGGATCAACATAGAGACCATTTATTTTGACTAGCTCTTTAATACGTTCAGTGACCATATCCAGATCAAGAAGAAACCTTCGTGAGGAAGGAAGTCCTAAGGCTACATTTTCTGCTACAGTAAGAGTAGGGACCAGCATAAAATGCTGGTGGACCATTCCAATCCCCAGTCGAATTGCATCCAGCGGAGAACGTATATTAACCAATTTTCCATTAACGTAAATTTCACCTTCATCCTGGTGATATATACCATAAAGAATTTTCATTAGAGTACTTTTCCCAGCTCCATTTTCACCCAGGAGAGTATGAACTTCCCCTACATGGACATCAAAGTTAATGTGGTCATTGGCCAGAACACCCGGGAACTGCTTCACTATTCCTCTCATCTCTACTGTTTCGACCTTGATCAAATTAATTATTTTAGAACTATTTTTTATCATATCTAAATGAAGACCAGAGCTCTGTAGGGCACTCTGAATCTACCTCTACTTCTCTACCTTGACCTGAATACTTCCTTTAACTATATCCTCGATGGTTTGGCCTACCAGTGCTTCTTGATTTACAACCATTTTTAGACCACCATTAGCTAAGTTAAGAGTAAAGATTTTACCTCCCCTCTCTCCTTTTTTAATCAGGTCAATCATTGGCTTAAGGGCAACTACCCAGTCAACATCTACACTACAGACCACATTTTTAGGGGCCAGGGCAGATTGGTCCACATCATATCCAAACCAGAGAGCTCCTCTCTGACGCGCTACTCCAATTGCCCCTACGGTCATCTGCGCTGTGCCAGTAAGAACATCTGCTCCAGCATTAATATGAGTTTGTGCTGCTTCGGAAGCAAGGGCAACATCACTATAAGAACCAATCCAGGTTATGTTTACTTGAGCATTTGGTTTTACTGCTTGTATACCGACTTTGAATCCTTCGGTATAACGTTTGGCATCACCAGTCTCAATCGGACCAATTACTCCAAAGATATCCTTCTTGGAAAGCTTTGCTGCCAGGACACCATTAACATAGCCCCCTTCCTCAGAGTAAGGTTCATAGGCAAATATATTAGTAATTCCCTTATCAGCAAAAACATTAGCAGTTGACCCCCAGGCAAAACTTGTCTTGGGGAAATCAGGAGCAATATCTGCTAAAGAGGCTCCATACTGCGAACCATGGGCAATTACTAAACTATAACCCTCACTGGCATAATCTCGAATAGCAGCCGCAGCGTCTGCTACCACAAACATATTCTCTGAATAGACAAACTGAAAATTCTCCTTACCCATCTCATTTTGAATCGTAAGCAGGGCATCATACATACTCTGACTCCAGGCAAAATCATTAATCGTACTGGGCATAATTAAGGCTACCCGGAAGGCTTCCGCACCTGCTCCGATACCAAGAGATAAGACAAAAATACTTATTATAGTAAGTATTATTATTATTTTATTCCGTTTCATTTTTTATTCCTCCTATTTTTTAATATTATAACTTAGAATATAGAAAACCTTTTCTCATTTTCAGCACTTTATCTTATTATTAATCACCTCCTATTCCTCTCCACGCTGGAAAGGCTTGTTTAACGCAGCAGGTGGGCGTATACGACGTTTAGCCATTGCGGTAAGCACCACGATGGTAACCAGATAAGGCATCATCAAGGTAAAATCAGGGGGAATATTAATACCTTTTACCTGAACCCAGATTTGAATAGCATTTACAGTGCTGAATAGAAGTGCACCATTAAGAACACTTAGAGGACGCCAAGCTCCAAAGTATACCAGTGCTACAGCAATAAACCCCATTCCATTAGTCAAATTTTGCTGAAATACATTGAGTAGAGCAATAGAGAGAGACGCTCCGGCAATCCCAGAAAGTATTCCACCTGCTATTACCGTGAAATAGCGAATACGCACAATATTAACCCCCAATGAGTCGGCAGCCTGGGGGTTTTGTCCAACTGCTCGAATATTAAGTCCTAAAGGAGTCTTAGTCAACAAAAACCAGGATAGAGGAATCAAGTTAAAGGCACCATATACCAGGATATTTTGCTGAAATAAGATTTCACCTACCACCGGGAGATCAGAAACCCAAGGGATAGGAAGGGGAGGAAAACCATTAACCGTATGTACTGATCCTATCATCACACTAAATAAGACACTACTTAACCCAAGACCGAATATGTAAAACCCAATTCCACTAATTCCCTGTTCAGCTTTTAAGGTAACATTAACAAAAGCAATCAGAAGACCAAATATTGCTCCAACCACTATGGCAGCTAACAAGCCCAGCCCAAGATTTCCAGTCTTAAGAACCGTATAGAAGGCACTAAAGGCTCCCATAAGCATCACCCCATCTACCCCAAGATTAAGTACCCCACTCAACTGCCCGAGTGTTTCTCCAATGGAAGCGTAGAGATATGGTGTGGCCAGACGAATTGCAGATTTTGCAATCCCAATAATAATTGCTTCCATTATTCATTCTCCTTTTTACTTTTATGCTTAGAATTATATCCCACTTCGGTAATCAGTTCCACTCGCCGAGCCTGACTATGGCGTAGATATTCACTTCCTACTACGAAGAGTACAATCAGACCGTTCAAAGCACCAATCAATGCGGAAGGTATTTGCACTACTCTTTGCATTTTATTTGCTCCCGTAAGAAGTGCTCCTAATAATAAGGAAGCCGGAATTGTTCCCAGGGGATGAAGTTGGCCAAACAAAGCAGCCACAATCCCATTAAAGCCCGCACTACCAGTAAAACCAGATGCGGAACCATCGGTGAACATTCGGTGATGGACCCCCAGCACTTCAATTGCTCCACCTAATCCCACTAAAGCTCCACTTAAGAAAAAAGCAAGGATCATATACTTCGGTACATTAATTCCAGACGCTCGTGAGGCTGGTATATTTTGCCCTATCATCCGGATGCGGAAGCCAATGGTGGTCCGCCAGAGAAAAATATAAACCAGAATAGCAAAAAAAATGGCAATTATGGTTCCCAGATTAAGACGAGTAGGAATAAGGCGAGGAAGATCAACTACTTGAGATAAACGGGCAGTCTGAGGAATAAAGGAACCAAGTTTTACCTGGAGAGGGTCCATTATCGGTCCACGAAGAAGATAATTCATCCCATAAACCGCAATATAATTCAGCATTATGGTGCTCAGGATCTCGTTTACATTAAAATAAGCTTTAAGAAATCCAGCAATTCCTCCCCATATCGCTCCACTTAAGAGTCCAACCAACAAAGCAATGATAATCAGTATCCAACCGGCTAAATCTGGAAAGGTAAGACAAATTATAGTGGCGGAGAGAGCTCCAACTACCAGCTGACCTTCCCCGCCAATGTTTAATACCCCAGCACGAAAGGCAATACAAATTCCCAATCCTACGAAAAGCAAAGGAGTTGCCTTGACTATGGTGTCTGCTATAGCATTTATACTCCCAAACGCACCGTTGTACAAGGCCTGGTAGGCAACCCAGGGATTTATTCCGAGAATAGCAATCATCATTGTCCCCATTAACAGGGCAAGGAGAAACGCCGCTATAGGAATAAGGCCGGTTAATATTTCCCGGACCCTCTTATATTTCATCTTACTACCTCTATATAGTTTTTAATTATGTCCTACTCTTTACCTTTTTATATTCGACAAAAGTTTTAAAAATCCTTCTTTTTAATTAAAAGAATTTCAGATTGTAGGTAATTAAATAGACTAAAATAGAAGAGTAGCGCAACTCCGCAGATAACTGCAAAATCCGCTAAATTAAATACACCAGTCCGCAAATTTCCTATTTATGTATAGCAAATTAGCTTCAGGTGATGGTTAAATATAGATTTAAATATCAATAGTACATCCTGGGAGCGAGAACCTTCCAGGTATCGGTTACTTTCAGACCTTCCAACTCGAGTAAAGCACGTTTCATATCCAAACCCCCCTGATATCCTCCCAGCTGGCCATCTGACCTAATGGTTTAATGACATAACTTCTAATTAATTCCCCGGAATAAATGTAATGTGAATCATTAGATGAATCAATTTTTGCTGGTTCAATCCTCTTAAGTAAGTCGAGGCCCATCTTGAAGAGAACCATGCCACCCAGTAATTTTGTCAGGGTACAGTCCTTTGACAAACCAATTAAAATTAAAGAAGGGCAGTACTAAAATATCTCTCCGCTCGGTCAGGCAGCACCGTGGCCACTCGATTTTTCCCATTATCTATATGCAAAGCGGCAAAGACATTAGCCCCGGAAGAAGTACCTACTAATAATCCTTCTTCCTGAGAAAGCCGACGGGTGGTTTCAATGGCTTCCTCATCAGTAACCGTAAAGACCATATCTACCAGGTTTATATCCAGAACATCAGGTACAAAACCATCACCGATTCCCTGAATCTGATGAAGACCTGGTTCCCGATGCAATAAGGCAGCGGAGTTCTTTGGCTCCACTGCTACTATTTTTACTTTAGGATTTTTTTCTTTTAGAAATTTTCCGATTCCCTGCAGGGTACCTCCACTTCCTACCCCGGCTATAAAGACATCTACCTTCCCCTTCATATCCTCCCAGATTTCAGGACCAATCTGCTGATAATGAATCTCTGGGTTATGAGGATTTACAAATTGGTCGGCTACAAAAAATTTCTCCGGTTCCACTTCGGTAATCCCTCGTAATTTTTTTATACTTCCGAGTAGGTTCTTTTCAGCCGGGCTAAAGATAATCTCTCCGCCAAAGGCTTGGATTATTTTTCTTCTTTCTTCACTCATATTATCGGGCATTACACAGATTACTCGATAACCTTTTTGGACTCCTACCAGGGTCAATCCGATGCCGGTATTTCCGGAAGTAGCTTCTATAATGGTCATCCCCGATTTAAGTTTACCTTCTTTTTCAGCCATTTCAATAATATGTTTAGCTACCCTATCTTTAATACTTCCACCGGGGTTTAGAAACTCCGCTTTTACAAATACATTTCCCGAAGACATTTTCTTTAATGGAATTAAAGGAATATTTCCTATGGCGTCCAAGACAGAATTTATCAGCATAAAAACAAGCCTCCTCAGTTGATACGAAAAATATTTAATAAAAAATATGGTAATAACAACAAAAAAAATTATAACTATGATTATAAATATAATTTTTATGAAAAAATATCTTGATTAAGAATTATAACAAAATTAGTCAACTTTTGCAATAAAAACTTTTTTATTTTTTTATTGAAAATATTTTTTAAAAAAAGAAGGATTTTTAAAATATGGTATCGTAGATAATAATAGTGATCTAAATAATTAATTTAAGAAAGGAGGATACTAATAAATATTATACAAAAATAAGAAATTATTTATGAAAAAACTCAAATATTAATAAAAGGAGTAAATTATTTATGAAAAAGAATGTATTAATAAAAGGTATTTTAATATTTTTAGCAATCACTTTATTGGCTATTGGATTTACAGGTTGTACACCTATTTATCCTACCACAGGAACAGTTTATATAGTAGTTTCAGGTACTTGGTATTATAATATTTATATGGATTACAATCAAATAGGCTGGTCAAAGCCAGCAGGTACATATGTAATGACGTATGATGTCTCTATAGGAAATCATTTCTTTCAAGCAATTCATACCTGGGGATCGTATTGGGGTTATTACTCTGTTTACCAATATATACATGCAGGAAATAATTATGTGTATCTTTATCCTTAATTAAACCGTAAATCAATATTAATAAATATCTACAATGTAATAAAAAATATCAAATATAATAAAAAGCAAAAAAGGATAGGCTACTCTTTACATCTATGTTTTAGATTAAAATAGCTTATCTTTTTTTATGTAAAAATATTTTTTGAAAAACTGTTGAATTGTAATTATATAAGATAATCTATTATATATAGAGGTTATAGCTTATGTACAGCCGTATATTACTAAAAAAGAAACTTTTGATTCTGCTAATAGCTTTAATATTAAGTTTAGCATTACTCTCTGGTTGTGGAGTGTATCCCTTTCCTTCTCCCACTCCCCCAGTTTTACCTGCTTATCTTACGGAAATCGTGGTCCTGCCAACAGAAATGAATTTGGAGGAAGGTGAATCTCAGAATATTATCTCCATAACCGCTTATTACTCCAATGCAACTTTGGCAATCATCCCCCTTAATGATTGTTCTTACTATAGTTATGATTCTTATTGTGCTTCAGTCGATTCCAATGGAAAAGTTACCGGAATTTCCAGTGGCACGACTACTATCATAATATTTTATACAGAGGGCAGAATAACCAGAATTGCTACTGTTGAAGTTACGGTCAGTTCTGTTGCCCAAAATGAAACAGTTTATCGGGCTTTACTGGTAGGAGTAGGTGATTATATTCTTGGTGATGAAAATGACCTATCCGCTCCTACTTATGATGTGAATAGAATGGCTTATACTCTTAGCCAATGTAGATTTGGTCCATCAGATACTCCCTTTTCGGGCATCTGGTCTTTAAAGGATCATTCTGCTACAAAATCGAATATTTTGCAGGGGATTGCTTCGGTTTTTTCTGGGGCAGATAGCAATGACATTTCTTATTTTTACTTTAGTGGGCACGGAGCCCATTTGGGAAATACCTCTTATCTTTGCCCTGCTGACCTTACTCTTTCTGTAGATTCAGCCATAAGTGTGAACGAATTAGAAAATGCCTTAAGTGCTATTCCCGGTACCAAAGTAGTTTTTATTGATGCCTGTAATTCTGGGGGATTTATTGGAAAGGGAAAGGGAGAAACAAAAATTTCAAAAGAAGAATTGGAACCTTTTAATGATGAGATTATTAATGTCTTTTCTCAAGCTCAATCTAAAGCCTTGCTTACTTCCAATCAATATAAAGTATTAACTTCTTGCCATTATTACCAGGAATGTTACGAAATGCTTCCAGTAGAGGGTGAACCTTTTGGAGTATTCACTATGGCTCTATGTGCAGGCTGTGGTTATTATGGCAATTACCCAGCAGATACCAATCTAGATACTAAAGTTAGTTTACAGGAAGCATATCTTTATGTGAAGGATTGGGTGCGAAATTATTATGGTTATTTACAACAGGATGTTCAAGTGTATCCTGATAATTCTACTTTTACAATTGTAGAATATTAAATCAGTCGTTAGTAGGACAGGCGTCCCCCGTTTTCACGAGGACAGGCTCGCTTGTCTATATTAGTATTACAGATACACTACATCGTGTCTCTACTCTTGGGATTGCCACGCTCCCTATGGTCGCTCGCAATGACATTTTAGGTTATTTCAGGCTCGATGAATCGAGCCCCATCTATCTTTGGAAACTCGAAACTGGCAACTTGCATTTTTAACTAGTAAGCTGGGTAACTGGATAATTAGGTAACTATACAAGCGAGATACTATATACAAATTAGGTTCCTGAATTTTTTACTATATACCATTCACTATTCACTAACGACTATACATGAACTTATTGTACCAAGCCAATTATTGGGGTAGCATCTTTTACCTGTAAAAACATTTCAGTACCTTCTTCAATGGTTATATTTTTACCAGGAACCAGGGCTCCGGCAATTAATCCTATGGGGTTACTTAAAACAATTAATCCTAAAATTCCTACTCCTACCGCTATAGCTACCCGGCTATTTTCTTTTTGGGCTTCTTCCCCTAAGATTAAATGAAGAGAAGTACCATCCAAAGCGGAAATTGACTTAAATTCTAACTCTAATTTTCCCGCTCGAGATAGAATAGTAGCTTTTTTTACTTTAACTACCTCGCCTACTCCTATAGTGTTATTCGGAACAACTAATTTATTATCTATAAATATATTTTCAGTTATTTGAAAATTAAACGTTTCTCCAGTTTTATTATCTTTGGAGCTTAAGGTACTTAAAAAACTAATCGGTACTAAGGTACCAGCAGGGATTATTACCTCTTCCACTTGGGGTTTACTTTCTTTAAAACATAAGGAAAATATGTTTTCTGCCTTCATAGCTAAAACATCATTCGATGTCTTACCAAATAATACATTCTCTAAATTTTCTATTTTAATACTTAAAGGTTCGGAAGTAATTTTTGCTTCTAATATCCATTGAGAGGCATTTATTTTAAAGATTACCGAAAGATCTTCCGGGGTTCCTGCAA
>Ga0116202_10001461_pt1 | contig 13833 bp, 14 predicted proteins | sample LakKivw325mmetaG_FD_94479 | JGI IMG/M metagenome (GOLD analysis project Ga0116202, IMG submission 94479) | Anoxic lake water microbial communities from Lake Kivu, Rwanda to study Microbial Dark Matter (Phase II) - Lake Kivu water 325m metaG | ecosystem: Environmental > Aquatic > Freshwater >...
ATGGTGGATGGTGAATGGTGAATGGTGGAGAGGGGGAAGAGGAGGGATTCGGTGTCGCGGAGAATGTCGAGATAGTCGGCGTTGGCGCGGTACCATTCCAGCATGGTGAATTCCGGGTGGTGCAGGGTTCCGCGCTCGCCGTGCCGGAAGCAGGGGCCGATCTGGTAGAGACGTTCGTAGCCGGCGGCCAGCAGCCGCTTCATGTGGAGTTCGGGCGATGTGCGCAGGAAGGAGGCGCCGGAGGGGATGGCGTCAATGTGCAGTTCCAGGGCCGGGGTGGCGAGGCGTACGGGGGTTTCCACCTCGAGGAAGTCCCCGGCGGCAAACCACGATCGCAGGGCCGCGAGCACCCGGGCCCGAAAGACAAGAGCGGGCCGCAGTTGATTCAACCGGGCCCGCTCATGGTGGGGAGAACTCATCCGCCTGCGCGTCAGCGCTTGAGCACGCGGTCGCTGTATTCCCCGGTCCGGGTATCGATCTTGACGATATCCCCCTGGTTGATGAACAGGGGGACCTGGATCTCGAAACCGCCGTTGATCTTGGCGGCTTTGAGCACGTTGGTCGCCGTGTTGCCGCGGGCGCCGGGCTCGGTTTCGAGGATCTCCTTCTCGATGAACGTGGGGAGGGTGACATCCACCGGCTTGCCGTTGAAATAGAGGACCGATACCCCGCAATCCTCGAAAAGGAAGTAGCGGTTGTCGCCCAGGACGGAGCCGGGGATGATGAACTGCTCGAAGTTCTCGTCCATGAAGATGTAGTCATCGCCCTCGTTGTGCGAGTAGCGCATGGCCTTTTCGTCCAGGTCCGGTTTCTTGAGGGTGTCGTTCGACCGGAAGTTCCTGACGTAGGTGTTGCCGTCAATCAGGCTCTTCAGGCGGCAGGTGTAGATGGCGGCGCCTTTGCCGGGCTTGACGAAGTTGAACTCCGAGATGACATAGGGCACGCCGTCCAGTTCGACCCGGAGCCCCTTGCGAAAATCCGATGCTGTGTAATCCGCCATAACCAACCGATCCTTCCTTGCCCCGCAGGGATTCAAAAACAGCCGCATAAAATAGGGTCCGTGCCGTGCCGTGTCAAACAGAAGATCGCAACCTTTTTTTCTTTTGCGGGGCAGGGGCGTGTGATATTAGACGTTTTGCTTTGGTTTCGGGAAAAACAGGTGTTTCGAGCAGGAAGGATGAAAACATGAGCAGGAACAGGTTTCTTTCGGGGTTTATCGTTGCGGTGATGGCGGCCGGCCTACTGGGCGGCCAGGCGGCGCGCGCCGAAGTCGGCAGCGAACATCCGGTGAACATCACGTTCTCGGCCGGGCGGATGGATTTCGAGGGCGATTTCCCGACGGACGACGGCTTTGTCGGGACCGTGCGGCTGGGCTACGACTACTCCCGCTGGTGGACATTCGAGGCCGGGCTGCTGTTGTGCCCCTATCTGGAGGGATCGTCGTACATCGACTACGACAATGACAAGGGAAAGGGAGCGGGTGCGCGGATCGACCGGCTGGAGGACGAGGCGGGTGTCGATTCGACCTGGGCGATCGGCCTGACGGGTGACGCGTTGTTCCACTTCACCCCCTGGAAACGCGTGGATCCGTACCTCACCCTCGGCGCGGCGGCGATCAAGTTCGGCGACGATTTCAAGAACAACGACGATGCCGACTTCGGGCTGCGCGGCGGCGGCGGCGTGTTCTACAACATCAATGACGCCTGGGCCGTGCGGGCCGATTTCCGCGGCTCGATCGCCGGCATCAGCGAGAAGGGGACCGTGAACTCCATCCTCGACGTTGGCGTTCGGTACGTGTTCGGCGCCAATGTCCCGCCGGCGTTCACCGTGGCGGGCGGGCCCAAGGACAGCGATGCGGACGGGCTGACGGACGAGGAGGAACTGCGGATCGGGACGGATCCTTTCCATCCGGACACGGACAAGGACGGCTTGGGCGACTTCGATGAGGTGCGCAAGTACACGACCGACCCGCTGAATCCCGACACGGATTACGACGGCCTGAAGGATGGCGCCGAGGTGTTCCACTACACGACCGATCCCAAGGACCGGGATACCGATGACGGCGGCGTCGCGGACGGCCATGAAGTCATGGAAGACGCCACGGATCCCCGCGCGGGACATGGCGCCGATGATCTTCAGTTGTTCGAGTTGAACATCCAGTTCGATTACAACCAGGCGGTGGTCAAGCCCGAGTACTTCAAGGATCTGGACGTGATCGCCAAGGTGTTGACCCGCGATCCCGGCGCGACGGCGCGGATCGAAGGGCACGCCGACAAGCTGAAGGATTCCAAGCGCGATTACAACCAGGCGCTGTCGGAGCGCCGCGCGAAGGCGTGCGTGGATTACCTGGCCGAGAAGGCGCGGATCGATCGCGCCCGGATGGTCGCGGTGGGGTACGGATTCGACCGGCCCAAGGCCGCGAACGACAAGATCAGCGGCAACCCGGTGAACCGGCGTGTCGAGGTGTACATCCGCAAGTCGGGCATGCCGCCGGCTCCGGTGGCGCCGATCAAGGCGGTGGAGTTGCCGCCGGCGACCGCTCCCGCGAAGTGACCCGGGGCAGTCGGGGGAAGCGAGGCCAGAAGCAGCGATGTTTCTGGCCTTTTTGTTGATCGGCATGCGGCGGCAGGAAGGTCGCGGAGGCAGCATGGGATCCAGCGCAGACAAACCGGTTTCCTGGAGGCGTCGGGTGCGCCGCCGCGGCGAGGATATCCTGTTTGCGCTGGCGTTGAGCCTCATTCCCTGCCTGCCGCGGCGTTGCGTGGTGCGGCTGGCGGATTTCCTGGGAGCGGCCGCATGGATGCTGGACCGTCGTGACCGCCGTATCGCCATGGCCAACCTTGAACTGGCCTATGGCGAGGCCCTGACGGTTGCCGGGAGGCGCGCCATTGTCCGCGGGGTGTTCCGGAACTTCGCGCTGACGGCGCTGGACCTCTTCTGGTTTGCGCGCGACACGGGCGAGCGGATCCGCCGCCATGTTGTTGTGGAGGAAGGCAGCGAGGTCTGGCTCGGGGCGGGGCCCCTGGTCGCGGTCACGGCTCATTTCGGGAACTGGGAGATATTCGGGCATGTGGCGGCGTTGCGCGGGGCCACGCTGGTGAGTGTGGCCAAGCCGGTGAAGAACCCGGCCATTGACGGGTGGTTGAACCGGCTGCGGCAGGCTTCGGGACAGCGGATCGTGCCGCGGGAAGGCGCGCTGAAGGCGCTGGTCAGGGCGCTGCACGACAAGGGGTCGGTGGCGTTCCTGCTGGACCAGGACACGCGGGAGTCGGAGGGCGGCGTGTTTGTGGATTTCTTCGGCGTGCCCGCTCCGGTGTCCGGAGCGGCGGCCGGACTGGCCGTGCGGATGGGGGTGCCGCTGGTCCTCGGATATTGCCGCCACGAGGGCGGGGGGCGGTACCGCTGCTATGTGCGCGACGTCCTGCCGCCGGACGCGTTGCGCGGGCGCGAAGGGGCGGCGGTGACCGCCGAGATCGCCCGCAGGCTGGAAGCGGAGATCCGGCGCTATCCGGAGCAGTGGCTCTGGACCTACAAGCGCTGGAAACGGCGCCAACCGGGCTCCGATCCTGCCCGCTATCCTTTCTACGCGGACGCCTGACGGACCGTTGTTGTCCGTGCGCGAACCGTGTGCTAGCATCCCCCGCCATGAGAAACGATCATGAAGAGATTCTTGTGGTGGACCGTTCCCTGCTGGAGCGGCTGGGCATGTTCCAGGGGCTGACGCTCGATACCGACCGGTATCTGGCCGACTTGCTCAACCCCCGCCAGTACCGGTTTGTGCCCCGGCACAAGGCGGAGGAGGACGATTCGCTCAAGCAGCTCATTCCCTACTTCCTGATCTGCCACGAGGGCAGGATCTGGTGCTACGTCCGGGGCAAGAAGTCCGGCGAGGAACGCCTCATCGCCAAGGCCTCGATCGGGATCGGCGGGCACATCAACAACCAGGACCTGAACCTGTTCGGGGACATCTACTCCACCGCGGCCTTGCGCGAGCTGGAGGAGGAAGTCCGCATCGGAGGCGCCTACACCCAGCGCGTGGTGGCGCTGCTGAATGACGACGAGACGCCCGTGGGGCGCGTGCACCTTGGGGTGATCCACGTGTTGCGGACGGACAGCCCGAACGTGGTCAAGCGGGAAGGCGTGATCACGGAATCGGGATTCCGCACCCTCGAGGAGTTGCGCGGCATGCGGGACCGCATGGAGACGTGGTCGCGGATCTGCCTGGACGCGATGGACAAGCTGCTGGCGCGCGGGTGACGGCTCAGGCGAGCAGTCCGGCCTTGCGCAGGTTGTTGGCGATCCGCTGTTCCACCGGCGTGTCGTCAACCTCGAACTCCAGGCCCGTCACGGTTTCGTAGGCCTGGATATAGCGCCTGGCGGCCTCGATCCGCACTTCGTCCGGCAGGGCGGGCGGTTGCCCGTCCCCGCGGAACCCCTGTGAGACCAGCCACTCGCGCACGTATTCCTTGTCGATCTTCCGCTGGTCCTTGGCGGCGGCGAAGAGGGAGTCGTACGTATCGGCGAACCAGTAGCGGGAGGAATCGGGCGTATGGATTTCGTCCGAGGCCACCAGCTTGCCGTTCAGGCGGCCCAGTTCGTACTTGGTATCCACGAGGATCAGCCCGCGCGACGCGGCGTGCTTGACGCCGGCGTCGAAGAGGCGGAAGCAGATGTCGGCGGCCTCGTCGAAGGAGCGGGCGTCAATCAGCCCTTCCTTGATGGCTTCCTCGCGCGAGATGGGGCGGTCGTGTTTCTCGTGCTTGGTGGTCGGGGTCAGGATGGGACGCTCCAGTTTCTGGTCCTTGCGGAGGCCTTCGGGGAGCATATTGCCGCAGAAGTGCCGCACGCCCCGCTCGTAGTTGTACCACGCCGATGTCTTGGTCACTCCCGTGATGTAGCCGCGGACGATGAACTCCAGGGGAAGCTGTTCGCACTCGTGCACGACCGCCACGTTCGGGTCGGGCATGGAGACGATGTGGTTCGGGACGATATTCCGGGTCTTGTCGAACCAGAAGGCGGCGAGCTGGTTGAGGACCTGGCCCTTGAACGGGATGGTGCCGATGATGCAGTCGAACGCCGACACGCGGTCGGTGGTGATGAGGATGCGCCGGTCGCCCTGCACGTAGCTTTCGCGGACCTTGCCCTGGTGGCGCTGGCCCAGTCCCTTGAAATCCGTTTCGTCCAGCGTGCGTTTGAGTTCCGCCTTGATCCGGGATTCAGCGATCATCTGTTCGGTCCTTTCCTTAGGGTTGTGATTCCGTGGACGCAGGCCGTCAGGGGTTGCGCAATTGGTGGACGTAGGGGTAGAGTTGACGCCCGGGGCAGACACTGGGGCTGAGGTCGCGGTGCCCGTAGACGCGGGTGCGGGAGATGCCGCAGACGCCGCGCAGGACGCAGGTCAGATCGTGGAGGGCGGCGATCTGGGCGGAGGAGGGGCGCTGGCGTTCGAAATTACCCAGCAGGAGGACGCCGATGTTGCCTTCGTTGTTGCTGAGGACGTGGGCGCCCTCGTAGGAGAGCGACCGGCCCTCCCAGACGCGTCCGGTGTAATCCACGACGAGATGGTAGGCGATGTCGCCGTAGCGGCGGTTGCGGTGGGCGCCAAGGATCGTGCGCAATTCCCGGGCCACATGGGAGTGCGAGGTGGCGTAGAAGGGGCTGTTGCCTTCATGATGCACGGTGATCCGCGAGTAACGGCCGGAGGGGTTGAGCCGGGTGCGGTTGGGCGGGGTCCGGTCCCAGGAGGCCCGCGGGATCAGGGTCAGTTGGGAGGCGATGGCGTTCAGAATGGCGGCCGGCCGCAGGGAGCGGCTGGGGATGGCCTGGACGGCGGAGGGCAGGCAGGCGGCGAGCCCGGCGCCGAGCGTGAGGCGCAAGGCGTCACGCCGGCTGATGCCCGCGGCCTGTATGTCCCGGATCCGTGTCATCTTGTTGTTCCGTTTCGTTGCCTGCCGCCGCCGGAGGGAGCCTTCGATCAGGCGCCGATACTCAGGATGACGGGAGACGAATGCCAGCCCCGGCGTTGCCGCTGCAGGTCGAGGCATTGCCCGCAATAGGCGCGCATTTCGCCGGCCAGGGCCGCCTTTTCGGCGGGTGTGGCGCGCGGGCCGAGGATGGCGCCGGCGGTTTCGGAGAGCCGCTTGAGCCCCAGGACCCCGCGGCCGCCGGCGCCGTCCCAGACATCGGCATAGGCGTTGAGCATCTCGCGGAGGCGATCGAAGGCGAGGAGTTCCGTGCAGGGGGCCTGGCCGGAGGTCAGGTTCCGGACATCCAGGGTCCAGACCGTGTCCTGGCCGGCGGTAATCCAGGAAGCGGCGTAGACGGAGGAGGACCCGGCGAGATGGAGGCGCCGTGCCAGGGGGGCTTCCCCGGCGGCTTCCAGGGCGCGGGAGAGGAGCGTGCAGGAGGCGTGCGGGGTCAGTTCCTGCGGGAACGTCTCCTGTTCCTGGAGGACGGCGGCGACTCCCTGCGCGGCCTCGCACAGGGCCGGCGCCGAGGCCAGCGCGGGATTGCCGCACAGCGCGGGCGCCTGTTCCAGGAGACAGTCGGCCAGGCGGTCGCGCCAGGCGGCTTCGGGTCGCGGCGTTTCGAACTGCAGGATCACTTGTTCACCATGCCCTGGATGGCGTTGAGGAACTGGTTGACGTCCTTGAAGCGGCGGTAGACGGAGGCGAACCGCACATAGGCGACATCGTCGAGTTTCTCGAGGCGTTCCATGACCTTCTCGCCGATGGTTTCGCTGGGGACCTCGCGCTCGAATTCATTTTCCATCTCGGCGACAATCCCGTCCACCAGCGCCTCGATCTGTTCCATGCTGACGGGGCGTTTCTCGCAGGCCCGCGCCACGCCGTTGACCAGTTTTTCGCGCGAGAGTTCCTCGCGCCGGCCATCGCGCTTGATCACGTGGAGTTCGACCTTGACCACCTCCTCGCGGGTGGTGAAGCGGTGGCCGCAGCCTTCGCACGAGCGGCGGCGGCGGATCACGTCCCCGGCGCGGGACGCGCGACTGTCAATGACTTTGTCTTCCGTATGACCGCAGCGTGGGCAACGCATAAGGCGCATGTCCTCCGTTTGCCGCGGCATTATGGAGAAAGCGGCGGGCGAGGTCAATCCAAATGGAGCCTGCCGCAATTGGAACCTCCGCCCGCAAGGCCATGGGGAAGATGGAGGGACCCTTCCGCCGGGGGCGCGAAAAAAACAGCGTGTAGGCGGCGCGGGTTTTGTGCTAAGAAGTCCCGTTTTTCATTGAACGGCGGCGGTGGGTTTCGGCTTGACGGCGCTGGTTGGCGCCGAATGACAGGAGAAAGACACTGATGAAGGACGTTTCTGCAGGCGATGTAAGGAACTTCATTCTGTTGGGCCACACAGGCAGCGGCAAGACCACGCTGGCGGATGCCATGGTGTTCAAGATGGGCATTGGCGACCGCATGGGGCTCGTGGACCAGGGGACCAGCCTGGGGGACTACTCGGACGAGGAAAAGGCCCGCAAGACCACGATCGCGGCGAAGTCGTTTGCCGGAACCTACAAGACTTCGGATGGGCGGAAGATGGGCGTGGTGTTCTGCGACACTCCCGGCTATGCCGATTTCTACGGGCAGGTGATCCAGGCCAGCCGGGTGGCTTCCTCGGCGCTGGTCCTGGTGGACGCCAACGCCGGAATCCAGGTTGGCACGACCCGCTCGTGGAAACAGGCGGAGGCGCTGGATCTGCCCTGCGCCGTGGTGATCACGGGGCTGGATCGCGAGAACGCATCCTTCGAGAAGGCGTTGAACAATATCCGGACGGCGTGGGGCGGCCGGTGCGTCCCGGTGGTCGTGCCGGTGCCCGGCGCCGCTAGCGTGGTGGATGTCCTGTCCAGCGCGGAGCCGCCCGCGGCGGTGAAGGACGCCGTCACGGAAGCCAAGGGCGCGCTGGTGGAACTGGCGGCCGAGACCAACGACAGCCTGATCGAGAAGTATCTGGCCGGGGAGCCCCTGACCCCCATCGAGATTGCCGACGGGTTGCGGGCCGCCGTGGCGGGCCGCAAACTTGTCCCGGTGTTCGCCTGCATGGCGCTCAAGGGCGTCGGTGTGCCCGAACTGATGGACGGCATTTCGCGCCTGTTGCCTTCGCCGCTGGAGCGGCCCATGAAGGATGCCGACGGCAAGCCGGTGGATCCTTCGCCCAAGGCGCCGTTCGTGGGGTTCGTGTGGCGCACGGTGAACGATCCCTTCATCGGCCATATGAGCTTCATCTATGTGGGCGGCGGGACGCTCAAGGCGGACGTGGATATCGTCAATGTCAACAAGGAGCAGAAGGAGCGCGTGGCGCAGTTCTCGGTGCTCAATGGCAAGAAGCAGACGCCGGTGGACGAGGCGGTGGCGGGTGAGATCGTGGCGGTGGCGAAGCTCAAGGTAACCGGGCTGGGCGATGCGCTGTGCCAGAGCGGCGCCAAGGTCACCTTCGCCCCGTATCGCTTCCCGAATCCCATCATGTGGTGTGCGGTGACGGCCAAGACGCAGGGCGACGAGGACAAGATCGGCACGGCGCTGCACCGCATCGCGGACGAGGATCCGACGATCAAGGTGGAGCGGAACGCCGACACGCACGAGACGATTCTTTCCGGAATGGGCGATACGCACCTGGCGGTGGCCGTGGAGCACATGAAGAAGCGCAACGGGGTGGACGTTTTGCTGAGCACGCCGAAAGTGCCGTACAAGGAAACGGTGACCGGCCGGGGCGAAGGCCACTACAAGCACAAGAAGCAGTCCGGCGGCCGCGGCCAGTACGGCGAGGTGTACCTGCGGGTCGAGCCGTTGCGGGACGGCGACGCGGAGTGGTTCGAGGATGCCATTGTCGGCGGCGTGATTCCGCACAACTTCGTGCCCGCCGTGCAGAAGGGCGTGGTGGAGGGGATGCTCCGCGGTTCGGTGGCCGGCTATCCCGTGATCAACGTCAAGTCCATTGTCTACGACGGTTCCTACCACGACGTGGATTCGTCGGAAATCGCCTTCAAGATCGCCGGCGGCCGCGCGTTCAAGGACGCCATGAGCAAGGCCCGGCCGGTGCTGCTGGAGCCGATCATGCAGGCCAAGGTGATGATTCCCGAGCAGTTCATGGGCGACGTGAACGGCGACATGAGCCATCGCCGGGGCCGGATCGTGGGCATGGAGGCGGCGGACGGCATGCAACTGATCACGGCGGAGGTTCCCCAGGCGGAGCTGTTCACGTATTGCGCGGAACTGCGCAGCATGACCGGCGGGCGCGGTTCGTTCGAGATGGACTTCCTGCGGTACGACGTGGTGCCGAGCAACGTGGCCCAGAAGGTGATTGCGGCGGCCGAGAAGGTCAAGGAAGAGGAGGAATGATCAGGAAGTGAGCGCGGAGCGGTTGACATCGTCACCGGGGCGGTGCTGGTTGTGTCCCCGGGAATGCGGCGTCAACCGGCGGGGCGGAGAGCGGGGCTACTGCCGGGCGGGTGAGGCCGTCGAGGTCTACCGGCACGGGCTGCATCACGGCGAGGAGCCTCCGATTTCCGGCGACCGCGGTTCCGGGACGGTGTTTTTCAGCCGTTGCACGTTGCGGTGCCTGTATTGCCAGAACTATCCGTGGAGCCAGGAGGGCGAGGGGCGGGCCTATACGCCGGCGGAATTGACGGGGGTGTTCACGGGGCTGGCGGAGGCCGGCGCGCACAACTGGAACCTGGTGAGCCCGACGCCGTGGCTGCCCTGGGTGTGGGAGGCGCTGGCCGCGGCGGAGGCGCGCGGAACGCGGTTGCCGGTGGTGTACAACACCAGCGGCTTCGAGCATCCGGAAGTGCTGCGGGAGATCGGCGGGCGGGTGGCCGTGTACCTGACGGACCTGCGGTACGCGAAGCCGGAAACGGCGCTGGCGGGATCCGGCCATGCCGGGTATGCGGAAGCGGCCCGCGCGGCGCTGCGGGAAATGTGGCGGCAGACGGGGCCGTTGGTCACGGATGACGCCGGCATCGGCGTGCGGGGCACGATTTGCCGCCTGCTGGTGCTGCCCGGGCTGGCGGAGGAGGCCGTGGCCAACCTGGAATGGCTGGCGGAGACGGTCGGGACGCGGATGGCCGTGAGCGTGATGGCGCAGTATACGCCCGCGTTCCGGGCGGTCGGGCGCGACCCGTGGGGGCGGCGGCCGACGGCGGAGGAGTACGGGCGCGTGGTGGAAGCGGTGGAACGGCTGGGATTCGACCAGGGATGGGTGCAGGAATACGAATCCCCCACACCGGAGGAACTGGTGGGTTTTAACATGAACCCCGTGTAACGGGGATGGGACTATCAAGGAACAGGAAAGAGAGGCAGAAGGATGAGCGGTCATAGCAAGTGGAAAACGATCCAGCACAAGAAGGGCGCGGCGGATGCCAAGCGCGGCAAGGTTTTCAGCAAGATGGCCAAGGAACTAATGGTGGTGGCCAAGACAGGCGGCGGGGATCCCGACACCAACACGACCCTGCGGGCGCTGATCCAGCGCTGCAAGGCGGTCAGCATGCCCAACGACAACATTAACCGGGCCATCAAGAAGGGCACCGGCGAACTGGCCGCGGATATCATGGAGGAAATCACCTACGAAGGGTTCGCCGACGGCGTCGTCGGGGTGGTGGTCAAGGTGCTGACGGACAACAAGAACCGGGCCGCGGCGGAAATCCGGCATATCTTCACGAAGCACGGCTCGAGCTTCGCGGCGCAGGGCGCGGTGTCGCGCGGGTTCCGCCGGCGGGGCCAGATCTACGTGGATGCCGCGGCGGTGGACGAGGAGAAGCTGATGGACGTCGTCCTTGCGGCGGGCGCCGACGACATGCAGCCGGACGGCGAGCAGTTCGAGATCCTGACCGACCCCGCGGCGTTCCTGGCGGTATGCGAGGCGCTGGAGAAGGCGGGGATCAAGACGTCGGATTCCGAAATCCGGCTCGTCCCGGACACCTATGTCCCGGTCCAGGACAAGTCCGTCGCCAAGTCGGTCATGAAGTTCGTGGAAACGCTGGAAGACAACGATGACGTGCAGAACGTCTACACGAACATGGATGTGGACGACTCCGTGCTGTCCGCCATGGAAGGCGACAAGGACTGAGTGTTCGCGGAGCGCCCCGCCGTCGGGTGAAACATGCGCGTGCTGGGGATAGACACCTCGTTGCGTTCGTCCGGGGTTGGCGTCGTGGAAGCGGCGGGCAGCCGTCTGGCGGCGGTGGAGTACGGGCGGGTGCGGAATGCCGACCGTTTGCCGCTGTCCGCCTGCCTGCGGCGGCTGGACGAGGAAGTCCGGGCGCTGATCGCGCGGACGCAGCCGGCGGAAGCGGCGATCGAGGATGTCTTTTTCTGCAAGAATGTGCGGACGGCCGTGACGCTGGGGGAAGCCAGGGGAGTGGTGATCGCCGCCTGTGCGGGGGCGGGAATCCCGGTGTACGAATACGCCCCGCGGCGTGTGAAGCAGGCGGTGGTCGGGTACGGCGCCGCCGACAAGTCCCAGGTCCGCCGGATGGTGATGCGGCTGCTGAGCCTTGCGGAGGAGCCGCAGGAGGACGAGGGTGACGCGCTGGCCATCGCCATCTGCCACGTGAACCGGAGGTCATCCGTCGCAGCGCTGGCGCCGGAAGCGATTTGAGGAAAGGGTTATGATCACGTTTCTGGAAGGGGTCATCGAGGAGAAGCAGCCCACGCATCTGGTGATGAACGTGGGCGGCATCGGATACGAGGTGATCCTGCCGCTCAGCAGCTATGACCGGCTTCCGGCGGAAGGCGCGACGTGCCGGATCCTGACGCACGACCACGTGCGCGAGGATGCGCACCAGTTGTTCGGCTTCATGACGCAGGAGGAGCGGAGGGTTTTCCTGCTGCTGACAGGGGTCTCGGGGATCGGCCCCAAGACGGCGCTGTCGGTGCTGAGCGGGATGAGCGTGCGCGAACTCAAGGTGGCGATCACCGGGGGGGACGTCAAGCGCCTGAGTTCGATCTCGGGCATCGGGAAGAAGACGGCGGAGCGGATGGTGGTGGAATTGAAGGACAAGTTCGGGGCCGGCGAAGTCCTGGAGGCGGCCACCGCCGGCGGCGCGATGGCCGAGGACGAGATCCGGCTGCGGGACGCCGTCCTGGCCCTGATTTCGCTGGGGTATAAGCGGGCGGAGGCGCAGGAGATGGTGCTCCGCGTGTTGAAGGATCCGGCGCTGCAGGGGGCGACGGTCGAGGAGGTCGTGCGCAAGGCGTTGAGCCGGTAGGCGGGAGCGGACCAAGGGATACCATGAGCGAACGACTGGTCACGGAGGGGATGAACAAGCCGGACAAGGATCTGGATATCCGGCTGCGTCCGCTGCTGTTCCGGGATTTTGTCGGCCAGCGCAAGGCGCGGGAGCGGCTGGAGTTGTTCGTGGAAGCCGCCCGGGGGCGGAGGGAGACCCTGGAGCATGTGCTGCTTTCCGGGCCGCCGGGGCTGGGGAAGACCACGCTGGCCTACATCCTCTCGCATGCCATGGGCGGCAACATCAAGGTCACGTCGGGGCCCGTGATTGACAAGCCCGGCGACCTGGCGGGTCTGCTGACGGGCATGGAACGGGGCGATATCCTCTTTATTGACGAGATCCACCGGATGCAGCGCAGCGTGGAGGAGTACCTGTATTCCGCCATGGAAGATTTTGTCATTGATATCATGATCGACCAGGGCCCCAACGCGCGGTCCGTGCGGTTGAACCTGCAGCCCTTTACCCTGATTGGGGCGACGACCCGCAGCGGGATGCTCTCGGCGCCGCTGCGGTCCCGGTTCGGCCTTTCCATCCGGCTGGATTACTACGAGGTGGAGGATCTGGAGCAGATCGCGCGGCGGACGGCGCGGATCCTGGATGTGGACATCGAGGACGAAGGCGCCAGGGAGATCGCGCGGCGGTCACGGGGCACTCCCCGCATCTGCAACAACCTCCTGCGCCGGGTGCGGGACTATGCGCAGGTCAAGGCCGATAACCGGATCACCCGCGACGTGGCCAACCTTGCCCTGGCCATGCTGGATATCGACGGGAACGGCTTGGATGAGTTGGACAAGCGGGTCCTGGAGGCGATTCTCTTCAAGTTCGGCGGCGGCCCGGTCGGCCTGAATTCCCTGGCGGTGTCCGTGGGGGAGGAACCGGATACGATCGAGGATGTCGTGGAGCCGTTCCTCATCCAGCGCGGCTACCTGCAGCGGACGCCCCAGGGCCGGAAGATCACCGAACCCGGGTGCAGGTTGCTGGGCGTGGACACGGCCGGCGGGCAGGGCCGGCTCCTGTAGGCCGGGATCACTTCCGCTGGGCGGGCGGGGCCGCGGCGCGCAGCCAGGTGAAGAAACTCCAGCGGCGGAGAACCGGCTGCGTCGGCGCCGACGGTTCGTAGGGCATGCCGATCTTCATCCACTTGTCCGCTCCGGAGAGATACACGAGCGGGATGTAGTTCCGGGGCGACACCCGTTCGGTCATGTGGTCCGGATCCGGGCCCGCCCACACCTGGAAGCGCGTGTCCGGCTGGCCCGCGGTATTCCCCCCGTCAAACTGGAAATAGAGGGGATAGTCCGGGTTCAGTCCCGAAACATTCCGGAAGGCGTCCAGATCATACAGCAGGTGGCACTGCTCCGCGGGCAGGGGGTTGGAGGCGGACTTCACGGGCTGCGGCCGGATCCCGTTATGGGTGACGCCGACATTGGCCAGCGCGGCCACGCGTTCGTTGTATCCCGGGGCGCTGCCATCCTCCTCCAGGATCACCAGGCGGCGGTAGCGGTTCACGGTCTTGATGCGGTGGAGCGTATGGCCGGAGACATGGGCCTTGCGGAAGGCGGGGTGGTTCCGCGCGGACGGCTGCGCAGGGGGCCTGGATC
>Ga0116202_10001462_pt1 | contig 13825 bp, 9 predicted proteins | sample LakKivw325mmetaG_FD_94479 | JGI IMG/M metagenome (GOLD analysis project Ga0116202, IMG submission 94479) | Anoxic lake water microbial communities from Lake Kivu, Rwanda to study Microbial Dark Matter (Phase II) - Lake Kivu water 325m metaG | ecosystem: Environmental > Aquatic > Freshwater >...
ATCTATAACGTTGCGCTTTCCATCATGGAGACGTTCCGTGTTAAAAAACCGGTCCGTCTGGTGGGAGTGAGCGTCTCAAGCTTGGTTAAGGGAGAGAAGCAGCTACCGCTGTTTGAGAGGGACAGGAAGAGGGAAAGGTTATTGTCGGCGACGGACAGGATAAACGACAAGTTCGGGGAGTTTACGGTTTCGTCCGGGCTTGTGCTGATGGAGAAAAAACTTTCCGCCCGACGCCGGGTCTGCCACGGCTTTATCAAGGAAAGATGAGTTTTGAATTTCCGTGCAGTCGGTATAAAATGTGGACATGAAAATGAAAATACTGACTGTAGGCAGCATCAACATTGATATGGTTGTGAAAACACAGCGCCTGCCTGAAACAGGGGAGACAATCTTGAGCAAATCCTATCATGTAATCCCCGGGGGCAAGGGAGCCAACCAGGCAGTTGCAGTGTCCAGGATGGGCGCGCAATCCTATCTCGCCGGAAGGGTCGGGGATGACGTGTTCGGGAGCATGGTATTAAGAAACCTGAAGAAAGAAAAAGTCAACGTGAAGCATGTCCTCACAGACAGGAAAGCGCCCACCGGGACGGCCTTCATCACCGTTGATGAAAAAGGGGATAACACGATAGTTGTGGCAGGCGGAGCAAACATGAGATGTTGCAGGGAGGACGTGGATGGAGTTGAGTACCTGCTGAAGGATACCGGGATGGTATTGCTTCAGTTTGAGATTCCCATTTCAACGATCTCCAGCGTGGTATCAATGGCTGAAAAGTACAGGGTACCCGTTCTGCTGGATCCCGGACCTGCGCGGAAATGCCCTTTGAGCATATTGAGAAGAGTTGCGTTTCTTTCCCCGAATGAGACGGAGACCGAAGCCCTGACCGGAATCAGGGTCTCCTCTCTTAAAACTGCGAAGAAAGCCGCACAGAAATTACTTGAAATGGGTGTAAGGAACGTGGTAATGAAACTGGGAGCAAACGGTGCACTGCTGGCTTCATCGAAGACCGGCCGGCACATGGAGCATATCGGGGGATTGAAAGTCAGGGCAGTTGATTCTACGGCCGCGGGAGATGCTTTTACGGGAGCCTTTGCGGTTGCCTTTCTTGAAACCGGGAATATCTACAGGGCAGCCGGATATGCCAATTATGTCGGTGCGATGACAGTTACAAAGATTGGCGCTCAAACTTCTATCCCGACGAGAAAACAGGTGGATGATTTCATCAGTACCGGGCATTCAGCCCGTATGGTAAAATGGAGTTAAGATGGTAAAAATAGGGACGTCGGGATTCTCCTTCCCTGACTGGAAGGGCACGGTATATCCCGGACGACTGCCTGCAAGAGAGATGCTTTCCTACTACGCGGACGAATTGAAGTTTGACACCGTGGAGATCAATTCAACCTATTACAACATACCGAAGCCGGAGAACATGGAGGCGATGGCGAAAAAGACGCCGGACGGGTTTGAATTCGTGGTGAAAGCGTACAGGGGTATGACGCATGACCCGTTTGACGACCGGCTGGAGGAAAAGCCTTCGGAAGAGGCGGTTGAAAGTTACTTCCGGATCTTCAGAGAGTCACTGGAACCGTTCAAGGCCGGCAATAAGCTCGGAGCGGTGCTGATGCAGTTCCCTGTTTTCTTCTATCCCTCGGAACACAGCAGGGAGTATATGCTCAAGTCGAAGGAGCTTCTGCGCGGCATACCGCTGGTGATTGAATTCAGAAACAAGGCATGGGCGAAGGACGAGACCTTTGCTTTCCTGAAGGAGAACGGTCTGGCTTACTGCGCGGTTGACGAGCCGAAACTTCCCCGGCTGATGCCCTTCATAAACGAGGTGACGTCTTCCACCGGGTACATGAGGTTCCACGGCCGCAATCCAGACTGGTTCAACGCGCCTGTTGCGGAGAGATACAACTACCTCTATACTGACGATGAACTGCGGGAGTTTGTCCCGGAGGTGAACAGGATGAACGAACGCGCGGAAAAGTCGTTCATCTTCTTCAACAACTGCCATGCAGGATCGGCCGCAAAGAACGCCGCAACGTTCCGCGAGATGCTGGGGTTGGGGCCCGTGACCCCGGATAAACTCTTCTAAGCTTACGGCAGGTTATTCACCGTTAAACTTGTAGTCGAGATAATATTTTGCTTCTTCGTAAACGTCGCTGTAGGGATAGAAAAGAACGATCTGCAGGAACGCATATCTTGCCTTCTCGGCGTCTCCTGTTTCGAGGAGAATCTTGCCCGTTGAGAGAAGCGCATTGTCCGCAAGTTTGCTGAAGGGATAGTTCAGGATGAAATTCTTGTATGCGTTGAAGGCGGCAGGGAAGTCTTTCCATCCTTCAAGTACATCCGCTATCCTGTACTGCGTTCTTTCGTCCATGGAAACCTCGGGATATTTACGGACAAGTTCAGCGTAGCGGGACGCGGCATCCCTGATATTGTCAAGTTTAAAAGCCTTGAGTATTTCCATCTTGAATTTTTCTATCTCGCCATATTCTTCGATGGTTCGCTGTTTAAACTGTTTTCCGCCGAGGGCCCTGAAGAGCACGTTTTCACCGAGCTGTACGTTTTCCCTGAATTTTACTTCCCTGTAGAGTTTTGTTCCCAGCCCTATCACCAGTCCGTACAGGAAGCCCGCAAAGTGCGCTCCGAATGCGACCGAATCCGCGGCGCGCTCGGTTGCCACCATGAAAGTCGAAAGCCCCTGCTGGACGAACCATACTGCAAGCCAGAAATAGGCATAGAGCTTGAATTCTCCGAACTTTATGAAAAAGATAAATAGCCAGACGAGGTATTTGAAGGTTATCCTGGCTTTCGGAAAGAGTACCGCGTATGCGCCCAGTACCGCGGATATCGCCCCGGACGCTCCTATCGCAGGGATATTGCCCAGCTTCTCGGGTATAAGCGCCGAATAAAGCAGCATTGAAAATATGCCTGCGGAAAGGTAGAAGAGCAAGAATAGAGGGATTCCCCAGCGGTCTTCTATGTTGTTGCCGAAAAGCCACAGGTACCACATGTTGAAGCCCAGGTGCATCAGGCCGCCGTGCAGGAACATGGAAGTGAAAAGGGTGGTTGCGGAAAAATGGTCCGGTATGAACCCGTACTTCATGACGACGCTTTCATAATCGGGTCCGGTGACGTGAAGCAGGAACAGGAAGACGTTTGCCACGATGATGGCGGATATGACAAAAGGAAAACGCTTTACGCCGTATTCATCTCGCAGTGGAAAGAAGAAGAACATATTTTATGTGTTTCGGGCGGTCCGGTTTACTACTTGAAAACTTCCCTTAAAAGTTCCGTTACTCTCGCGGCAGGATTCTTGCGGATACTGTACGCTACCTGGAATCCCCGGTAAAAAATGCCTCGAGCAGGCGGGCAAGCACCTGCTTGCCCCTGTCATTGGCATGGACGCGGTCCCTGTGGAACCATCCCTTCGGTTTGCCGGACTGCGCCAGGTATCTGTGCCACGGCGTCGCCATGTCAAAATAAGCAACCTTCAGCTCTCCTGCCAGCGCTTCAAGCTTTTTCTCCCATCCGGTGGGCCAGGCTGCCTCCATTGCGGGAAGGGGTTCGCCGGGTTTAACGTTTTCCGAAGGCCGCCAGTCAACGCCTACCGGTCCGCTTGCCAGTATTATTTCACAGCCGGGAGTTTCCTTTGCCATGGTGATCACCCTGCGGATGGCCTCCAGATCGTTTTTCTGCGAGATGCCGCCTATGAACAGGAGGTCCGGTTTCCGGTCGGAAACATAGCTTCTGAAGTTTTCGGGTTCCTGATAGTACCAGCATCCTGTGCCCCCCCTGACTGAAACGATTATTTTTATGTCCGCCTTCGGGTAAATTCTCCGGAGAAGGACTTCAAAATTTGAGTTGCCGGTGTCGTTGACAATGCTGTCCCCCAGCATGACAATCCTTATCGTACCGCCCTCTTGCAGTCGTTTCATGGTCCGGGGGATGAATTTCCATCGTGAAGGTTCGGGTTTATAGTCCAGCCGCGGCATCCCTGCGTAGAGAGTATCGGCCCAATCCAGCGTCTCTTCATAAGAGATTTCTTTTATTTTTATGGAATCTACCGTGAGAGGTCCCAGTTTCGGGGCATATGAGGCATCATGACTCATGAAACTGACCCGCGCTTTTACAACGTTTTCTCGCCCTCTGAAAGCCACGGCATTTTCTATCCAGTCTTCGGAGAGATCTATGCCTCCGTAGGTGTCAGCAACGATATATTCGCCGTTTTTGTCATAATAGAATACGGCGTACCACGTAAGCCCCTCCGACCTGGAACGGAACGTTATCTTGTAATAATGAAATGGTTTGCAGGGAAATTCAGGACTTTTCCAACCGGAGCCGGGGACTGCCTTGATGGCTCCTGCGAATGCGGCATCCTTAGGAGGCATATAGACCCAGCCGTTATCAAGAGGATTTTCGGTGGAAAGTCTAAGAGTACTGGAATCCATTTTATCTCCCGCGAAAAGGGCAGTCACAAGAGCAAAGCAACAAAAGGTTTCGATCAACTGTTTCATTGTGCTATCCCATGCCCAAAAATTAAACAGATTACTATTTAAACATATCGCCGTCTTTTGTCAATGAATAACCTGCTCATAAAATGCCGGAGCGGCGGCGGATATACCACCCGGTGTTGAGAAGGATAAATACCAGCGGTATGAGATACTTGAATGAATTCTGCGTCACGGAAAGGTTCCGTGTCTTGAACGTTTTCTTCTTTTTCAGTATATTCTCCAGCTCACCGATGTTTTCAAAGGGGATATACCTGCCTCCGGACTGAAACTCGGCGATATGTTTCAGGAATATTTCGTTTCGCTCCGTATCCCTGAATTCGGCGCCGTCACGGCTCACAAAAATTTCCCTGGTATTTTTCCTGCCCCCGGCGGTCACACGTATCGTGTACAGCCCTTCTTTTTCCGCGGTAAAGGATGTTTTTCCGGATTGAACTTCAAGCGGTACACTCTTGCCGTCGGGAGTTGTAAGAGAGGCTGTAAAATTGTCACCCCCACCCGGACCCTCCCCCCTCAAGGGGGAGGGGAACATAGTAGAGGACCCTCCTTTCGAGGGAGATGGGGAAGGGATAGAAGAGGAGGGAGGCGGAGTGGTTTCCCTGTAGGTAAACTGCGGGGAAATTTTTTCCCCCGTACCGTAAAATTTCCTGTCAGTGATTATCTCCGGGACAACCCTCCCGATTCCCGAGTAGTCCTCCGGCGTCCACATGTACCTTAAAATGCCTGACCAGAAAACCTGGTAAGCTTTCTTCTCCTTCTCGTTCCCGAGCGCCCATTTCCACGTATTATCCGTGCCGATGAATGCGGACTTGCCGGACAGTGTCGTGTTTATCCCGACAAGCACCGCGGACTGACGTGTACCGCCTGCTGAAAGGATTGGCACGGTGCCGGGCTTTATGTCCGTCACGCTGTTTGCTCTGTCAAGTTGCGGGAAGGGCCCGGTGTCGGTTCCGAAGACAGGAAGCGTTTTCCCTTCTTCGGTAAACTCGGGCAGGAAGGGTTGGTTTATGATGTTTTTCTCCGCACCCGTCACCCGGAAGGGGATTACCTCCTGGACCGGCGTGTTTTTCAGCCCGTCCGCGAGATTCTCCCCGCCGAGAAGCAGAAGGCTTTTCCCTTTCGTGGAAACGAAGTCATACAGGTTCTTCAGATGTACCGACGGAAAAGAGGAGAAATTTATGTCGCCCAGGATGATTATGTCAAATTTCTCAAGGAACCTTATGTCCCCGAAGATATCCGGGGGTATCTTCATCCCTTCCCCGCCTGTCTGGTTAAAAAGGTTTTCGCCGACCCTTATGAGGAAGACCGGAGAGAAATTGGCGTTGCTTTCAATGTAACGCTTGAGGAACTTGTATTCCCATCTCAGGCTGCCTTCCACGTACAATATGTTTATCTTCGGCAACAGCACGCTCACGAAAAGGTTCATCCTGTTATTTTCAGGTATCCTGTCATCCGTTTCACCGGTGTCAACCTCAACCTGGTAGACATGTTCCCCGCTCGGAGGAGAAGGCATGTCAAAATCCACGGTCTGTGTCTTCCCGGAAAACGCAATTGCTTTTTCCTGGATGACGCGCCCTCCGTCTTTAAGGAGGAGTTGCGCCTTCCTGCCGTCAAGACTTGACTGGTTGAGGTATACCCCTATTTTTACGTTCTCACCGGAATAAACAGGGGAATTTGATATAACGTCGGTTATGCCGGCGTCGGCCGGAACAAAACTGCCGAGACCGACGGTGAAAACGGGTTTGCCGAAATTCGTTTTGAGCATGTCTGTGTCTGTTGCCCTGCTTTCCTGCCCGTCGGTGAATACCAGGATGCCCTTGCAGTCATCGCCGGCTTCCCTGTCAACCTGCGTGATTGCATCAAAGATAAACGAGGTGTTCTTTAGAGGTTTAAGCTCTTCCCACTGTTTTTCGTCTTCAATCTTCACGGGGGCGTCTCCGAAGCCGTACAGCGAAAGCTTGTACTTTTTCAGCACCGGCGACTCTTTTATGAACTTCTTCGCCGCTTCAAGGCGGGTGGCGCCGTCCGTTCCGTCGGAAATGGACATGCTCAACGAAGTGTCCACCAGAACGGAGAGGCTCTCACGTCTGCCGGAGACCGTTTTCACCGAGATTTCAGGGCGGAATATCAGTGACAGTATGATCACTGCGGAGAGTCCGTTCAGCGTGAAAAGAAGAGGCCACCGCCGGATGGCCTTTTTGCTGTAGAGCCAGCATATGACAAATATGACGGCAATAAACACCATGATAATTAACGGGTCCGGCAGCAGGTGGTTGAAGCTGATTCTTATCATTTTTCCGTCATTCCAGTTTTTTGTAATGAAGCAGGTTGCTTGCCGCTACCTCCATCAGGAAGACAAGCAGGATAATGTTCAGAAAGCCGTATGAAAGCTCGGATGTCCTGCTCCTCCTGCTCAAAAATTCCCTGGCCTGTTCGGCTCTCACGATTTCCGGATTCATGCCTTTCATCTTTTTCCTGATGTCATCTATCCCGGCCTTCCTGACGTTTCCCTCTTCCCAGTCAGCGTTTGCCGAGACTGTCTTTTCAATCTTTGCATCTCCGCGGCTTATCTCAACGTCCCAGAAACCCGGCACGTCAACGAGAAAGCTCTCATCGCCCGCGCCGGGATTTTTGAATTCCTGTCTCCTGCCGTCGGGAGAAGTCACGTAAGCCAGGCCCGATTTTTCAGGAGCGTTCAACTCAACCTTCTGCCCGACCATGACAACATCCGCGTCTTTCCTGCAGATGTAGTTAAGCATGCTCTTGATCATTACCGGGAAGAACGGCCTTGTGTGCATGTTTGTCCATGCGGCATCGGGCAGGAAAGTGAACAGAAGAACGGTTCCTTTCCCGACTCTCTTTTCAATCAGCAGGGGAAGGTCATTGGTTGTCTTGAGCAGCACGGTTCCCGATATCCTGTCAACGGTGAACAGGTGCTTGAACGCCACGGTCTTTATGTACTCAAAAATGGTGCCGCCAAACGGCGTGAAGATGGGATGAGAAGTTCCCGTGTAGCCGATACCCGCGGCATTCTTGAATTCCGGGGTCTTGCCGGTGATATGTGCCGGCATCAGGAAGGTACCGGTCTCCTTTATGTCCCAATCGCTGTTAAAGTTCCTGTCAATGACGCGTTCACCCGGTAAGTTGACCATGCTGCCGCCCGCTTCCACGAAGGATTGCAGTTTGATTGCCGCCGGCCCCGGCATCCTTCCTGCATTTATGACGAAAATGGCCTGGTATTCCTCCAGTAAAAGGTTTTCCATGTCGGCGGGTCTCGCATGAACCAGCTCAAGGTTCTCCCCTTCGGATACCGCTTTGACGGCCTTTTCAACGTAGAACGGGGACGTCTCGTCTTCACTTACGAACAGTATCTTCTTCCTGTTAGTGGCGCTGAACGAGAAAAAGAACCGGTTATCCGTGTCCAGTATGTCCCTGCGGTTTATCTCACCGTACAGCTTTTCTGTTCCCGGCGGGATATCAAATATCAGCAGTTCCGTGCCGCCTCCCTTGAACGTCGCTATCTTCCTGCTTTCGCTGCTGTCCGCACGGACCGTTATCTCTGCGGTTGCGGTAAGGTCTCCCCAGTTTTTTATCTCAACCGCGGCGTTGTTCCTTTCCGGGATGATGTACATGTTCTTGAAGCTCAAGTTTTCAGTATCGCCCTGGCCGACGTCAAATATGAAGAAATCCATGCCTGGTTTCCTGAAGTCGCGTTCCGTGAAATCCTCCCAGACCTTCTTCTGCATGTCGGTGAAGAAGAAGATGGATTTCTTTCCCTTGCCCGGTGCACTTTCCATGCTTTGCATCGCCTGCTGAACGGCGAGGTTGAGATTTCCTGCCTGGAAAGACGGTTTGCTTTTTTCAATGATTTGCGCAATTCCCGCATAGTCATGGGAAAAGGGTTCCTGCCTGCCCGTGAGATATACAAGTGAAACAGCGGATGGTTTCCTTACGTAGGAGAGTGTCTCAATTGACAGGTCCTTGAGCTTCTGGAAGGAACTTTCGCCGTCGGACGCATTCATGCTGAAAGAGTCGTCAAGGATGAAGACGACAAATTGTTCTTCAAGAAAGAGGGATTTCGCCTTTGACACCGGGCCTGCGAGCGTGAGAAAAAGAAGCGCCAGCAGGAGCGTTCTCAACAGGAGGACAAGTATTTCCTCAATCCTTCTTGCCCTGCCTGTCCTTGACCGCGCTATCTTCAGGAACCTTAACGTGGGAAAATTTACCGGTTTGCCCTTCTTCTTGCCGAAAAGGTGTATGAGCAGCGGAACGGATATGCCTGCCAGCGCCCATAGATAAAGAGGATATAGAAAGCTCATTTAACCGTTTATCACAGAATGCCTTTTTTCCAGGTAATTGTAGAGAAAGTAATCAAAGGGGTTGTCGGTGGTGGTTCTCGCGTAATCCACGTTGTTCTCCGTGCAGTTCTTCCTGATGCCGTCCAGGAATTCCTGCAGCGCCCTCCTGTAAGCCCCGCTCACGTTCAGGATGTTGGCGACAATCTTCTCGCCGGTCTCCATGTCCCTGAATTCGCAGTCCCCGGCAAAAGGCAGGGTGAGTTCCGTCGGGTCAAGGACGTGAAATACGACAACCTCGTGATGCTTGTGCCTGAAGTGCGAAATTCCCCTTACGGTCAGGGCAGGGTCGTCAAACATGTCGGATATAATGATGATGAAACTTCTCTTCTTTATGTTCTGGGCGATCTTGTTCAGGACCGTACCTATGGAGGTTTTCCTCTCGCCTGGCGCTGTTTTCTCAAGGGTCTCTATGAGGTAATGCAGGTGCGGGTTGGTGGACATGGGATTGACGAATGTCCTTATGTCGGAGTCAAAGGTCACCAGGCCCACGGCATCCTTCTGCTTTATCATCAGGTAGCTCAATATAGCCGAAAGCAGCGTCCCGTACTCAAGCTTTGTCACCGGGCCGCTCTTGTAGTTCATTGATGCGCTGACGTCAAGTATGATGTAGCACTTCAGGTTGGTCTCTTCCTTGAAGACCTTCACGTAGAGCCTGTCGGTTCTGCCGAACACCTTCCAGTCTATGTACCTGGTGTCTTCGCCCGGGGTGTATTCCCTGTGCTCGGAGAATTCAACGCTGAAGCCCCTGTGCGGGGACCTGTGCAGGCCGGCTATGAATCCCTCCACGACGGTCTTTGCAACAAGGTAAAGGTTTGAGAACTTGACAAGGACTTTCGGGTCAAGCAGGACGTTCTTTTCCATTGGCGTCACGGAGTTTCCCTGATTTCCTCAAGCAGCCGCCCGACAATCTTTCCCGAGTCTATTCCCTCGGCATCCGCGTTGAAGTTCGTGAAGACCCGGTGTTTCAGGACGCACCGGGATACCGCCTTTATGTCCGCGACAGAGACGTTCACGTCCCCGCGCAGCGCAGCCCTGGCTTTTGCGGCGAGAACAAGATATTGAGAGGCCCTGGGGCCTGCTCCCCAGCTGACATATTCCTTCACGAATTCCGGGGTGCCGGCATTCTCCCCGGGGCGGGTGTGCCTGACAAGGTTCACGCCGTAGCCGATAACATAATCGGAGACCGGTATTTCTCTCACCAGACGCTGGAACTTCCTTATCTCGCTGCCGGTGATGACCTTCCTGATTTCAGGGCTGGAAAGTGAAGTCGTCAGTTCCACTATCCGCTTCTCTTCCTCCTCGTTCGGGTAGTCCATGTCTATGGACAGCATGAACCTGTCAAGCTGGGCTTCGGGCAGAGGGTAGGTGCCTTCCAGCTCAATCGGATTCTGCGTCGCAAGCACGAAAAACGGATAGGGAAGAGGGTAACTTTTACCTCCGGCCGTGACGTTGTATTCCTGCATCGCCTCAAGAAGTGCCGCCTGCGTCTTGGGCGGAGCGCGGTTGATCTCGTCTGAAAGCACAAGGTTGGCAAACACCGGGCCGGGTATGAACTGCAGTGACCTGTCCCTGGTAACCTTGTCTTCGTGGATGACCTCCGTCCCGGTTATGTCGGAGGGCATGAGGTCTGGAGTGAACTGGATTCTCTTGAACTGAAGATCAAGTATCTGCGCAAGGGTCTTTATCATCAACGTCTTTGCCAGTCCGGGAACCCCGATCAGGAGGCAGTGTCCCCCCGCGAAAAGCCCCACCAGTATCCTGTCTACAATCTCGTCCTGTCCCACAATCACCTTGTGGATTTCATACAGGATTTCCTCCCTGGTCTTCTGAAGCTCTTCAAGCGTTTTGAGTTCTTCCATTGATTCTTATTACCTCTTTTCCTCTCTATTCAGGGGAGAGGAGGGTATTCAGCCGGAGGCTGGGTCCGGTGAGGGTGAAAGCACTTCAGTTTGTCAGCAGATAAGTGATTACGTTCACTCCCAGCTCGCATGCCTGTTCGTTCGTTATCCCTTTGATGTAAGGACGCGGAATGCCTTCCCATTCGCTCCCGAAATTGTAGGGCGAGAATATCACCGCAGGCAGTCCGTTGACAAGGTATATGTCAAAGGGAGAGTCACTGTTTTCAAACGTGTATGAAAAGTTTTCTATCTTGAATGGCACCCTGTAAAGCGGATAGTCTATGTTCCACTTGACCGCCTTTGCTTCAGGCAGAATTTCCTTCATCAGCTTTTTGAAGCCGCCGGTAAATTCGGTGCTTCCGCAGCAGCTGTCCGCTATGAGCGCGCCCCCGGAAAGAAGGAACTGCCGGAGTTTCTGTTTTTCCCGGGCGGTCAATTTGGGGTCAAAATGCCCGGTCATGTATAAAAGAGGCACGTTTTCAAGCGAGTCCTTTTCAAGGTCAATGTTGAGTTTCTCCAGGTACACTGCGGCCCGGGTCTCCTCCGCAACCCTCTTGAGTATCTTGCCCAGGGACGAGGGATGCGGGTCCCAGTCGCCGGAGTGGACAATCTGCCCTATGTAGAGCTTCCCGCCTTTCTTTTCCGTCTTCTCAACGTATACGGGGGCCTGCCCGTACAGCCTTCCGAATTCAATCCACCCGAGTGTGTAGCTTATCATGTTTATGCCTGTTCTGACCGCGTCTTCGGGTACGTAGCGGCTGCCCCATTCGTGGGTGTGCATCGCCCAACCGCAGCCGAGATCGTTCGGGGAAAGTATCACCGCAGCCCTGCAGCCGAGATTGAGGAATTTGAGGTCAGGCGCCGCCGCGGACGTCTGTCCTTGCTTCATTATTTTTACGGTTGAGAGGTTGTTGAAACATCCCTTGAGCGGATGGTTATCATAGAGGGAATAGATATTCCTGTCAGGATAGATTTTTTCAAGCAGCTGCGTAAAGCTTTTTGTGAATTCAGGGCTTCCCGAGGATGCGTTTGCCCAGATGAAACCGCCCCGTTCAAGATAACCCTTGAGCTTCTGCAGCGTCGCATCATCGGGTACGTAAGGCTCGGTGCTGGTGATGTAAAGGACAGGAATTTCGTCAGGATCAAACGAGAACTTTGAGAGGTCAATCTTCACCGCCCTGTACGGGACTCCCAGCTGGGCGGAAGCCAGCCGCAGGAGATTTTCAACGTCATTCTCGGCGCGCGTCCATGCATTGTCCGGACCGCATATGACCTTGCCGACAAGCACCGGGGGAGCAGGGGGATTCTTCTTCTCGCTTCGTCTCAAAGGCGTGGCCGGCAGGGGGAGGGGCGGAAATGCTTCGCCCGCTTTACGCCTCTGCACGTCCTGCGCCGGAGGCGCCTTCCCGCACTCCCATGCAAATGAATTCCACTGCGTGGAGAGGAGTGCCAGAAGCAGTATCTTTGCGATCACCCTGTTCATGGTGGAAAAATTATTTTTTCGGAAGTTTGGCGGCTGCCAGGTCGTAGAGCTGTGAACCCGGATACTGTTCCGCAGTCTTCCTGTAAAATTCCTCGGCTTTAGTCTTATCTCCCAGGTCCTCATAAGATTCCCCCGTAAGGTACAAAGCCCAGCCGTAATAGAGGTTATCTTTTACATTCTTGCATATCTTCGTGAATATTTCAAGTTCCCTTATTGCCTGCCTGTAATCTTTCCTGATGATGAGCGCTCTTGCCATGAGCACCGACCACTGCCCGTCCAGCTTCGCGCCGGGTATCTCCTGTGCCCACACTGCCAGTTCATCAATCGCGGCGGAGAAATCTTTCTGCTTGAGGTAGTAGAGCACTGCCTGCGCGTATGTGCCAGCTCTTGCGGCGGGATTTTCCACTGTCATCAGTTTCTTGTAGGCCTCCGAAGCCTTATCGTAATTGCCGTTAATCCTGTACACGTCGCCGGTTCCGATCTCGGCTTTCTTCTTCATTTCCGGGGAGAGGTCTTTCAGCTGGAGAATCTTCCTGAAGGTGGCGTCCGCTTCCGGAATTTTCCCGGTCGCCAGGTAAAGGGCCGCAAGCTTGAGCATTATCTCCGGCAGCGGCTTGTTCTCAAGGAGTTTCTTGTACGCCGCTTCCGCGTAAGCGTAATCGCCTGTCTTTTCCGCAAGTCCTGCGGCTATGACCGAAACCCTGAATGAATCGTCCGCGCCGAGGTTCCGCTCCTTCAGTATCCTGTAGATCTTGTATGCATCCTGTATCCTGTCATAGCTTTCGTAGAGTTCCGCAAGGATGAAGAGCTCCTCGTTTCCGAGCGCCCTGTGGTTGAAACCGCCGAATTCGTCAATGTACTGCTGGTAGGTGCGCGGGTTGACAACCATCTTTGAGTAGTCCTGTTCCGCAAGCACCTGCAGTGTTGTTTCGTCAACCCCTCCCTTCCTGTCTTTTATCTTGAGCGTTACCGGGTAGGTTCCCTTCTTCAGCCATGTGTGGTAGACCTCCTTGCCCGAGGCTGTCTGTCCGTCGCCGAAAGACCATGCTCTTTCCGTTATGTCGGTCTCCGGAAACGATTCGTCAAAGAACCTGAAGGTGAGCAGTTCCCACCTTTCTCTCCGCAGGTAGTTGGTATTTTCCCAGCCGAAACCCGCGGAAAGGTTCTTGCCGTTTTCTTCTGTTTTAACTGCTTCGGCGCGGATTACGGGAAGGAAGAAATCCTGCGGGATAACGATAAACTTGTTTTCCGCGCCCGGCTGTCTTATTGCGGCGACGGCTATCTCCTGCCGTGCCCTTCCTATCTGGTAATAGGTCAGCTTGTGCAGCCCCTCCTTCAGGTTTACCGTGCCTGCCCTTTCAGGCCTGACAAGAGGTTCGGCGTCATGCCATCCTGGCCATGACGCTGCCATCTTGTCGTCTATAAGAAGGTAGGACGGACCTGCCGAGCTTGTGGCGAAGGTGTAGTCGGCGGGCGCCTTCACGTAGAAATACGCGTTGTAGATTTTCACGACGTCAACCTGCGGACCGAACGGATTTGTGCCGTCCCATATCTTTTCCCTGAATCCCCTGCCG